>Ga0302319_10000976_pt1 | contig 64294 bp, 60 predicted proteins | sample Bog_T0_2_FD_203319 | JGI IMG/M metagenome (GOLD analysis project Ga0302319, IMG submission 203319) | Peat permafrost microbial communities from Stordalen Mire near Abisko, Sweden - Bog_T0_2 | ecosystem: Environmental > Terrestrial > Soil > Wetlands > Peat | place: Sweden: Abisko, Stordalen Mire...
TACCTTCTACAACCGTGTGCGGCTCCACAGCGCTCTCGGCTTTCAATCCCCTGTGGACTTTGAAATCAAAAACAACTAACCAATGACTTCCTTTCCCAACCGTGTCCACCAAATCGGGGCAACCTCAGGGAGATTTAACATTTAAGATTTAGGATTTAGGAAGTTCAGAGAGCGCCGTTAGCAAGGCGCAGACGTTGGCAGCGGCGTATATTCTCCAAGACGGATTCGGTATTGAACGCGGACGGGGGGCGTGGTAGAAGAGGCTTAAGGAAAAACATGAGTACGGGGGAACATCGTTTGGCTTTGCCGGCGGGGTATGAATTGGGGAAATACCGCTTCCGGGAAATACTGGGATCGGGGGGATTTGGAATCACCTATCTCGCGGAAGATCGCACGCTCAATCGCGACGTCGCGGTGAAGGAATTGCTGCCGAATGATATCGCCACCCGCGTGGATGGCACGACTGTGGTGGCGAAGACGCAGTCCGAGGAAGAGAGTCTCACTTGGGCGCGTGAACGTTTTGTCAATGAAGGCCGCGCACTTGCGGCTTGCGACCATCCGAATGTCGTCCATGTCTATGAGATGGTGGAGGCAAATGGAACCGCCTACATGGTCACAAAATACGAGAAGGGAAGAAGTCTCGAGCGCTGGCTGAAGGATCTGGGACATGTGCCGGATGAAGGGGAGCTTCGCGGGGTGCTGATGCCGCTGCTCTCGGGGCTGGAGAGGGTGCATGATGCGGGATTTCTGCATCGCGACATCAAGCCTGATAACATTTACCTCACCACCAACGGGCGTCCGGTGCTGCTGGATTTCGGCAGCGCGCGGCAGGCTGTCTCAAACCGCAGCATGGCGATGACGAGCATCGTGACCTCGGGCTATGCGCCGTTTGAGCAATATTACGAAGATGGTAACCAGGGGCCGTGGAGCGATATTTATGCGATGGGGGCGGTGATGTACCGGGCGATTGTCGGAAAAAAACCGCCGGAATCGACGCGCCGCCTGAAGGATGATCCGTGCGAAAAACTTGCGACGCGCTATGACGGGCAGTACGACCCGCATTTTTTGAAAGCGATCGACAAGGCGCTTTCGGTGAATGAAACCAAGCGGCCACAGAGTGTGGCAGAATGGCGTGGGATGCTGGGAGGCGACGAAGTGCATGATGCGGCGACGTTCGTGCGCAAGGATGTGAGGAGGAATGATCCGGAGGGATTTGCCCTTATCAAGGGTGTGCTGAGAAAAAAACCGTGGGTTACCCCCGCGGCAGGAGTCGGGGTGGTGGCAGCCGGGCTCCTCGTCTGGGCCCTGATGCCAAAACCTGTTCCTGTGCCCCCGCATCACGACGACATCGCGAAGGCGTCGCCCACGGCGGTTTCAACACCGATGGTGGCACCCGTGGCGACAGCTACTCCCGCAGTCGTGGCGCAAGTGACACCTGCGCCCGACGATTTTACGCCGGCACCCCGGCCACAACCACAGGTGGTGCAGACTCCGGCACCAACTGCAGTTCCAGATCTGACTCCTGCTGTGATTCCCGGACCGCAGCCTACCGCAATCCCTGCAGTGGCAGCCGTAGTGGTGGAGCCGCAACTAGTGGGAAGCTGGCAGACCGGGCCCACGAAAGCCAAACGGGAACACTGGCAGGTATGGCCGGACGGGCAATGGGTCAGTTGGGGCGTCATCAACGACTCCGGGACGCTTACCGCCAGCGGCGGTCATCTCAAACAATTTTCAAACACGTTCCAGAGTTCACTGGATTCCGCGTATGAATTTCAGGATGACAGGGTGATCACCCACAACCAGTATGGAACTGTGGAATGGCGGAATGCGAATGGCAGCACGGCTTCCTCCAATACAACTCCCGCCAGGCATACTTCTTCCCAAGGGGAGACGCCGCGCCATCGAAACCCGGATGGTGACGTAGGCCGCCAAATCCTGGGTAAATTTCTCCAGAATCGAGGGTTATAGGGAAAGAGGCTACGGCTCGCCGATTCACCTCACCAATCAAAGGTGAGGAGTATTCGTTGGAGACGGGGCGACTGGCGATGCAGGAGAAACTCCTGGCGCATGCGAAAAAACGGGCAACAACGGAGGCGGCGAAGCCGGGAGTGGCGTCGCAGAAGGAGTCGCGGGAGGAATTGGAGGGAGTTGGGGAAGCACGATGCCTTTGGGCAGGTTGCCGCTTGGTGGTCTTACCCTCATGATTTGCTTTTCCGCATCATACGTAATGATCGCCCATGCGTAATATCCTCCCGGTTTTGCCAGGGCGGCCTTGGAATTGCCCAGGGAATCCTCTATTACCATACATCCTTTGGTTTCCCCAATGACTTCGGTATATAGGACACTTCCACGGAGATTGACGTAGTCCGTCGGAGTGGCATTTTGCGGCACACGGTAAAAAATCAGGTAGTCGCCTGTTTTTTCCAAATAAACAAGAAGCCCCTCATGGTTGTATTTGATCGTGCCAGCGTGGGAGTCGTCGCCCTCGTAGATGCAATCCTTGTCGAAAAACTTATCCTTTTGCTTTGGACTGTAAACCGCTCCATTCGGCGCCATCGCCATGACATCAATATCCGTGGATGCCGAATCCCAGAAGCTAAGAATTGCAAGAGTGCCCTGCTGCGCTTTCCAGAAATTCTTTTCCTTGGTGGTCTGGTCGAGTTGCTGTTGCATCTGCGCAACCTGGCCCTGGAGCTGGCCATTCCCGGATTGAAGCTGCTGTGCGTTGTTTTGTTCTGTCTGCAACTGCTGCTGGAGCTGGGCGACCTGCTGCCTCAATTGGTTCATCTGGTCCATCAATTGCTGGATCTGGTCAGCAGTCATCGGGCCACTGCCGGATTGCTTCACGATTTTTTGCAGATCGTCGAGCTGCTTTTGTAAATCGCCTATTTGCTGCTGCTGAAGGGCGGTTTGATCCCGGAGGGATTTGTTCTCCTCCCGCAACTGCCTGAGCTCTTCCGGGTTCATGTCCTTGTTTTTTGAGACTTTTGCGTAGTAAGGCAGCAAGCCTAGCATGAGGAAGAGGAACGCCCCGAGCATCCCAGTGAGGATGTCCAGGAGGGACATGTTGAAGATGTTGATCTCGCGGTTTTTGGCGCGCATGGACCGGTGGCGGGATTACCGCGAATAGAGACGGTTGATCAAGTTGCGCAGCGTGTAAGTGCCGGCGTAATTGATGGAGAGCTCCTCCTTCTCCTGCACCATGTGCAGCACGAAAACGAGGATGGCGCTTTCCACCAGCGCCACCACCGTGCAGTCGAACCCCGTGGAAAGCTGGTGTGCGAGTTGATCCATCTTGATCTCCCCGGTGGTAGGCACCGAGGCAAGGGCCGAGCCGATGCCGATGACAGTGCCGATGAACCCCATGGTGGGAATGACCCACGCGATATACCGGATGAGCGAGTAGCTCAGGTCCATGCGATGCTGGACGAGTTCAAGGTTGCTGTTTGTGACGGAGACAACCTGGTCGATGGAGCGGCCGGACTGGAACTGCAAAATGCTGAGGTCAATCAACGAGGGAAGGATGCCATGCTCCTTGTCGAAAAGCTTCGCCACGCGCTTGCGGATGGGGCCGAGATCGGCGCCTTCCAGCACCGTTTCCTCATCCTCGGGCAGCAGATGTTTGTCCACGAACGAAAGCTCATGGCAGGCGCTCCGCCACCGCACAAACAGCTCGCCGAGCCCTAGAAAGAGCAGGACGTGCTCGATATTCTGGATGGTGAAAGGGTATTTGAAATGCGGGGACCTGCGATCGAGCATCACCTGCGCGAGCCGCCCATCCGGGTTCAAGACCAAGGTGAGTATCGCGATGAAGAGCAGGGAGGCGAGCACCGACACCACCATGATCACGCGCCTGTCCGGGCAGTCCCAGAGCAGTTTGGCGAGGGGATTGGCCGCAGACTCCGACCTGCTGTCGCCAACGCTTTTTGTAAAGGGGTCCACTGTTTTCATGTTCCACAATCGGGGCATGGTTTGCCCCGCTCCTTGATGCTTCCGCAAGCGCAGCGCATCATCCGTGTTTTAACGTTGCCCGGAGTATTGACTGGCGCGGGGCCGGGGGTAGCCGGAGGTGCGGGGCGGCTCTTCACCACCGATTTCTCCTCCGGCAGCAGGGAAAGCAAATCCTTCACGGAAATATCGTAGCTGCTGAGGCGTAACATATCCGTCGGCTTCAGCTTCGCCCCGGTCACCGGGATTTCCTTTCCGCCGCGCAACAGGAATGTACCGCCCGAGCTTTGCAGGTCGCGGATTTCGGCGCTTCCATCATTTCCGACGACGAGCTCGGCATGGCGGCGGCTGATGGAGCCATGGGTCAGCAAAATATCGGAATCGCGTCCCCTGCCGATGATGAATGTTTTAGTCGTCGCACCCATACGCTAGCCGAAAGGTGAAAGTTTGGCGCTGTGAAGTCAAGCGATTCCGGCCTCACCTGGTACTACTTTCCCAGGTTTGGAGAATAGGGAAACCGATGGGCGAATTTCAGGATCGGTTGCTCGAAAAACGAATAAGAAAGCTGCGCGAGCAGCAGCGTGATCACCGCAGCCATGAATGTGGTAAACACATCAGGCCACGTGTGGAGTTGAGGCGCGCTGTGCCTCACCAAACCGTGCAATAATCCACTAACTGGCTGTTGAAACAAATAGATGCCATAGGAGATCCGGCCGAGCCACGTCAGCGCCGGCAAACGCAGCAGCCTGCCCAGCCACGGCTCGGTGTCGAGGAAGGCCATGAGGAGAAACGCGGAGTACAACGCCGCCAGCAAGCAGAGGTTGTAACCGTCGAACCACAAGGAACGGATTGTCATCAACCCTGTCGTCGCGAGAAGCGCGAGAAATAACCCAAAAAGCACCCGTCTGTGGTTACGGACGGTGGTCACAAATGATTCCCGGCGCACGAGCCACGCAAGCAATGCGCCAGCCAGCAGCGCATCAATGCGCCACGGCATGTTCACAAACGCATGAAACCCGGGCGACAGGCAGCGGAGCACCGGCGCGGTCACGATCCCCGCAGCCAGCACCCACGGCAGCGGACGGGCCGGCACGCAATAAATGATCAACGGCACAAAAAGGTAGAATTGCTCCTCCACGGCCAGCGACCATGTAGGCACCAGCCAGCCTGGCCCGAAGTTTTCGTGAGCGCTCATGAAAATATTCTGAACGAAGAGCGTGTAGGACCAATCGGGCAGCGGATCGTGAAAAAGCCAGTCGAAGGAAGGGGATGTGGAAATCGCAGTGGCAGAGAGGCAAAGGTAGGGAATCAGAATCAAAAAATAGAGAGGAAAAATGCGGCAAACCCTCCGGAGGTAGAATATGCGGAAGTAGTTGCACGCGCCCCGTTGCTCAAGAAGCCCGCCCACGATCAAAAACCCCGACAACACGAAAAAAAGATCCACGCCACTCCATGTGAATGCCAGAGCGGCCTTGCAGTAAGCCAGCAGCGTTTTGGAGCCGGGCGCCACCTGCATGCAAAAATAATGGTCAACCAGCACCAGCAGGATCGCGATGCCGCGCACACCATCGAGTTGGGATATTCGCTTCATTCCGGATGACGCAGTGCAGCTAATACGGTTTCTGCCGCGCGCCTGCAAGCGAAGACGTTTTTTCCGGGCTGCCTTGAAAATAGTTTTTGACAAGCGTAAGCCTCCTGATAGTTAATCTCATTAATTATTAGTCTGCTAATTTATATGCCGTTACTCATGTTAAAAGATTTGCCGCGCTACGACTGCCTGCTTAAGGCAGCGGAGGAGTATCCCAGCCTGGATCCCACGGCCTGCGATGCCTTTCTGAATTTGCTGCGCACCGGCGACGATGTCTTTGCGGCGGTGAACGAATTTTTTGCAAAGTACCACCTCAGCCAGGGGCGGTTTACCGTGCTCATGCTTTTGCAGTGCCCCTGTGATGCGCCCGCCACGCCGGCTGCCCTCGCAGACCAGTCGCGCGTGACCCGCGCCACAATAACGGGCCTGATCGACACGCTGGAAAAGGATGGCCTCGTGATCCGCGAGGCGGACAAAAAAGACCGCCGCACACTGCATGTGAGCCTCACCCGCCAGGGCAAGGCGTTTGTAAAAAGGATGCTGCCGGATTATTTCAAGTGCGTCTCGGCGATCATCAAGCCCCTGAACAAAACCGAGCGGAAACAATTCGTGCAATTATTGCAAAAAATTCAACAAGGGCTTGCGCCAGTTCCCCAGGCGGGGAAGCTTGCCGCGCCCAAACACTGATTCTCATTTTATGGTAAAAAGATTTTTCATTATGATCGTGCTGGTCGTCCTCGTCATAGCGGGGCTCGGCTTTTTTAAATATCGCCAAATCCAAAAGGGCATGGCGATGAAGGACATGTTCGCTCCTCCGCCCGCAGCGGTCACAACATATGTCGCGAAACCGCAGTCATGGCAGCCCAGCCTGAGCACCGTCGGGACATTGAAGGCAGTGAACGGCGTGGTCGTGAGCACTGATCTCGCGGGTATTGTCACGGATATCGTCTTTGAATCCGGCTCCCCTGCGAAAAAAGGCGACCTGCTGGTAAGGCTGGACACCCGGCAGGAGCAGGCGCAACTCGAGCAGGCGCAGGCCAAGCTCAATCTCTCCAAGCTGAGTCTGGCCCGGCAAAAGGATTTGATTGCGAAAAAAGTGTCGGCCCAGTCCGATTACGATGCCGCGGAGAGCCAGTACAGCCAGGACAATGCGGCGGTGGAAAACGCGCAGGCATTGATTGCCCGCAAGACCATCACGGCCCCGTTCGACGGAATGCTCGGCATCCGGCAGGTGAACCTCGGCCAGTACATCAACGTAGGCGCTGCCATCGTGCCGCTCCAGTCGCTCGACCCGATCTACGTCGATTTTTCAATTCCGCAGCAACAGCTCGTCCAGATTGCGGTGGGTAAAAAAATCCGCCTCAAGGCGAGCGGGATCGAAGGCAAGGAATTCGAGGGTGAAATCACCTCCATCGATTCGCTGGTTGATCTCGCGACCCGCAACGTCACAGTCGAGGCGACCCTGAAAAATCCGGACGCGGTATTGCGCCCCGGCATGTTCGCGAACGTCGAAGTGCTGCTTCCCGAGCAGGAAGGCGTGATTTCGATCCCATCCACAGCGATCAATTACGCCCCCTACGGAAACTCGGTGTTCATCGTGAAGGAATCCAAGGGTGACGATGGCAAGCCGGTAATGGGGAAGGATGGAAAGCCTGTCATGATCGTGGAGGAACATTTCATAAAAACCGGAGCGAGCCGCGGCGACCAGGTTTCCATTATTTCCGGCGTGAAGGAAGGTGACGAAGTGGTGACTTCCGGGGTGTTCAAGCTGCGCGCAAAAGCGCCTGTCAACGTGAACAACGCTGTCCAGCCCGGAAACGACCCGAACCCCAAGCCGCCCGACACCTAGGAAACGCGCGCAGATCAAAAAGAGTCAACGATTCAATCCAAGGGACAAATTTAAATGAATTTCACCGATCTATTCATCCGGCGGCCGGTGGTTGCGACCGTCGTCAGCCTCATCATCCTGCTTGCGGGATTCCAGTCCTATCACATCCTGAATGTGCGCCAGTATCCGCGCAGCGACATCGCGGTTGTCGTGGTGAGCACGGTTTATGTGGGGGCGAACGCCGATCTCGTGCGCGGGTTCATCACCACGCCGCTTGAGAAATCGATCGCGAGCGCGGATGGCATCGATTACATCGAGTCCACGAGCGCGCAGAGCCTCAGCACCATCACGGTGCACTTGAAGCTCAACTACGACACGAACGCCGCCTCGACGCAGATCCAGGCGAAGGTGTCGCAGGTGCGCAACAACCTGCCGCCACAGGCGCAGGAGCCTACGATCACCGTGCAGAACTCCGATGACACGCTGGCGTCGATGTATCTCAGCTTTTATTCCAGGGACCTCGACCAGAACCAGATCACCGATTATCTCACTCGCGTCGTCCAGCCGAAGATCACCGCGGTGAACGGTGTGCAGCGAGCCGACATCCTCGGGGCCCGCACATTCGCCATGCGCATCTGGCTGAAATCGGACCGCATGGCCGCTCTCGGCATCAATCCTGCCGCGGTAAGTCTCGCGCTCGCGAACAACAACTATCTCTCTGCCATCGGTTCCACCAACGGCTCGATGATCGCCATTAATCTCGTGGCAAACACCGACCTGCGTAACGTGGACGATTTCAAGAACCTCGTGGTAAAGAGGAGCAACAGCACCATCGTGAGGTTGAGCGACATCGCGGATGTGGAACTGGGCGCGGAGGATTACACGCAGGACGTGAAGTTCGACGGCCAGAAGGCGACTTTCATGGGCGTCTGGGTACTGCCCACGGCCAACTCGCTCGACGTGATCCGCAAGGTCCGCGAATTGATGCCGGACATCAAACGGCAGCTTCCCACCGGCATGAACGCCGGGATCCCATATGACTCCACGCTCTACATCAACGACGCCATTCATGAGGTCATCCACACCCTCACGGAGACGCTCATAATCGTGGTCATCGTCATTTTCCTATTCCTCGGTTCCATGCGGTCGGTGATGATCCCCGTGGTGGCGATCCCGGTGTCGCTGATAGGCGCAGTATTCCTGATGTTGATTTTTGGTTTCACGATCAACCTGCTTACGCTGCTGGCGATTGTGCTCTCTGTCGGTCTCGTGGTGGATGACGCCATTGTTGTCGTGGAAAATGTGGAGCGGCATTTGCACGAGGGGAAATCGCCGTTCGACGCCGCGCTGATGACCGGTCGCGAGCTTTCCGGCCCGATCATCGCGATGACGATCACCCTCGCGGCGGTGTACGCGCCGATCGGTTTCCAAGGCGGACTCACCGGCACACTCTTCCGCGAATTCGCGTTCACGCTTGCAGGGGCGGTCGCCGTCTCTGGCGTTGTGGCGCTTACGCTTTCGCCCATGATGGCTTCGAAACTGCTCAAGCCGGGCGAATCGGACAAGGGATTCGCCGGCTGGGTGAACCATCGTTTTGACGGAATCCGCTGCCGGTACATGCGCCAGCTTGAGAAATCCCTGCAATGGCGGCCTGTCACGTACACGCTCGGGGTCATCATCTCGCTGCTTGCCGTTCCATTCTGGTTTCTCTCGCAGCACGAACTCGCGCCGCAGGAAGACCAGGGGGTGGTATTCAGCATCGTGCAGGCAGCGCCGAATTCCACCGTAGACCAGACCTCGCGCTACACCTCGCTGGTGAACGATGTCTACCAGTCGTTCCCGGAAAGCGACCACACTTTCCAACTCACGTCACCGTCGACAGGCTTTTCCGGCATGGTTCTTAAACCGTGGAGCCAGCGCAAAACCACCGCTCAAAATCTGATCTTCCCGGTGGGCTCGAAGCTCGGCAAAATCCCCGGCGTGAATCTTTTCACGGTCATCCCCCCCGCGCTGCCGGGCGGCGGACAGTTCCCCGTGGAATTTGTAATTTCATCGACGGTCGAGCCGCGCCTCCTGCTTGAGTTTGCGAAGGAGATCGGCGACAAAGCGACGGCGAGCGGTGCGTTCATGTTTCCCCCCGACTGCGATTTGAAATATGACCAGCCGCAGACAGAAATCGTCTTCGACCGCGACAAGGTGGGAGCCCTCGGGCTGAACCTCTCGCTCGTGGGGGCAGACCTTGGCACGCTGCTTGGCGGCAATTATGTGAATTACTTTAGCATCCAGGGACGCAGCTACAAGGTGATCCCGGAGGCCAAGCGAACGGAGAGATTGACGGTCGACCAGTTGAAAAACTTCTATGTCAGCGGAGCGACCAGCGGCACAGGCAGCCAGCTTGTGCAGCTTTCCACGTTTGCCGGCTTGAAGAGCACCACGGAACCCCGCTCGCTCAACCGCTTCCAGCAGCTCAACTCCGCCACGATCAGCGGGGTGCCCCGTCCGGGAATGAGCGTGGACGGCGCGTTGAAAGTGCTCGAGGAGGCGGCAAAGGTCCTGCCAAACGGCTACACCATCGATTACAAGGGGGAATCGCGGCAACTGAGGCTGGAAGGCAACGCATTTGTCAGCACATTGATCCTGGCTGTGATGCTTATTTATCTGGTGCTCGCCGCGCAATTCGAGAGTTTTCGCGATCCCTTTGTCATCCTCGCCGGGTCGGTGCCGCTGGCGCTGGCCGGGGCGCTCATGTTCAGCTTTTTCGGCCTCACCTCGATCAATATTTACAGCCAGGTCGGGCTCGTCACGCTCGTCGGATTGGTTGCAAAAAACGGCATCCTTATTGTCGAATTCGCCAATAAGCTCCAGGAAAGCGGTCATGACAAACTCAGCGCGATCATCGAGGCGGCGGGCACGCGCTTGAGGCCCGTGCTCATGACATCCGTCGCGACCGTGGCGGGGCATTTTCCGCTCATACTCGCTACCGGGCCGGGTGCCATCGCGCGGAATAGCATCGGGTGGGTGTTGGTGTCCGGGATGATTATCGGAACCTCGTTCACGCTCTTCTTCGTGCCAGCCATCTACATGCTCGTCGCGCGCAACCATGGCGGCACGCGTCAAAGCGAGGGAACAGGCATAGTAAAGTCCGAGCCTGAACTCGAACCTGTGGTGGCTTAGGTGGAATGACGAAAGAATGACGAAGCCTTAAATCCGAAAGTTGATTTCGCGTAACCTTCGTCATGCGTCATTTATCCGCTCTGCTCGTCAGCTTCTTGATCAACTCCGTCTCCGCTGCATCATACGGCGTCCCGTCCGGCCGCAGCACATCGTGGTGCCATTCCGGCGGCTCCCCCACATAGGGCTTTTGCCACGAATCCCAATGGTAATAAGTCTGCGTTTTACCCGCGACCGCGCCCCAGTTGTATGCGGCGATTTTTTCCTCTTTGAAGACAGGGAGGATCGCCTGGAAGGTGCTTCCGTCCCTCCGCGCGACATATTCCGTGCAAAGCATCGGCCTGCCAAAGCGCTTTAGCGTTTCGATGCTCGCGCGGGTTTCCTCCGGTGGCAGGTAGCGGTGAAACGACACCACATCCGAAGCCAGGAGCTGGAATTTGAAAAACGGATCCAGCGTCGCATCGTCCGTCCAATCACCCACCCAGATGCCCGATGTGGCCGGCTGCGTCGGTTTCCCTGCCCGCACCCAGTCAAATGCCCTGGCAAGCCGCGGCAGGATCAATTCGCGGATCTGCGCGATGGGCTTGTTGCCTGCTGCATCGACGCCCATGTAAAAATTGTCCGGTTCGTTCCAGACATCCCATGCATGCACGCGCTTGTCATCGCGGAAATGCTCCACTACGCCCGTTACGTAATCCTCAAGCCGGTCAAATGCCGCCGCGTCCTCCACGATCGCGCGCCCCGGAGACTGCACCCAGTAGCTGTTGTGCACGCCAGGTGTCGGCCCCTGCTGCGGCCCCGCTTTCGGCTCGGGATTCCAGCAACTGTCAAAGATCACGAACATCGTCCCGATCCCGTGCTTGTCCGCAATTTCCAGATATTGCTCCATGCGAGCCAGAAACCCGGCGCGGTCCTGTTTCCAAAGGATGTCATGCAGGAAGACGCGCATGCTGTTCATTCCCAGCGCCGCGAGCCAGCCGAGTTCGCGATCGATGATCTCCGGGGCGAATGTCTCCGCCTGCCACATTTCGAGCTGATTAACGGCGCAACTCGGGACAAAGTTGCAGCCTGCCAGCCAGGGCAGCGATTCATGCCAGGCCCATGCCCGTTCCGCACCCCAGCGTTTTTGTGAGGCGTGTTGAACAAGATCTGTCGTATTCATTTCTGACAGCTTTAAAGCAGAGGAAATATTTTTCAAACTAATAGCAAAAAGCGGATCGCATCCGGTCAATTTTGCGGCATGATCCCCTCCAGGTGATCAATGCGATGAACGAACGGCTGCTTCCGCCCATGGAAAAATTCGGCAAACTCAACGAAGTCTTCAAGGCATTCCTCAAGCTGGGATTGATCTCCTTTGGCGGGCCGGTGGCCCACTTGAGCTATTTTCGCGAGGAGTTCGTGCACAGTCGCAAATGGCTGGACGACGCGGCCTTCGGAGATCTCATCGCGCTCTGCCAGTTTCTCCCCGGCCCGGCAAGCAGTCAGGTCGTTTTTGCCCTTGGCATGCGACGTGCGGGCATTGCGGGCGCGTTCACAGCCTCGTTCTGTTTTACCATCCCCTCGGCGATTTTAATGATCCTGTTCGCCTACGGAGTCGGAGCGTTTGGGGATCTGCGTCATGCCGGATGGCTTCACGGCTTGAAGCTCGCGGCGGTTGCGGTGGTGGCCCAGGCGGTGTGGGGCATGGGGCGGAACCTCTGCCCCGATCTTCGCAGGAAAATAATGGCCCTCGGGGCCGCGGCATTTGTTCTCTTCTTTCCGGGGTCGTTCAGTCAGATCGCCGCCATAGCCATCGGGGCTATGATCGGTTGGTGGATTTACCGTGATGCTGTTCAAGTCAATGGCACACCGGGGAAGCCGGGGAGTCCTGGCATTCGTGCGCATGTCACCGCCGCAGCCTGTCTGTGTGTGTTTTTCACCCTTCTCATCGCATTGCCGGTACTTGCCGCCACGGTCAGGGTGGAAACTCTTTCTGTCTTCGACAGCTTCTACCGGGCGGGATCGCTGGTGTTCGGCGGCGGCCATGTGGTGCTGCCTCTTCTTCGTGCCGAGGTGGTACCCAGGGGATGGGTAAGTGACGATACTTTCCTTGCAGGCTACGGCGCAGTACAGGCCGTTCCCGGTCCGCTCTTCACGTTCTCTGCATATTTAGGCACCGTTATGCATCCGGGGCCTTGGGCGTGGGTGCGCGGGCTCATGTGCCTGTTTGCCATTTTCCTTCCGGCTTGGCTGCTTGTTGGTGGCGCATTGCCATTCTGGGAGGAACTCCGCAAAAGGAACTGGATGCAGGCCGCGCTCCGGGGAGGAAACGCCGCCGTCGTGGGGGTGTTATTGGCGGCGCTTTACAATCCCGTCATCATCACCGGCGTCAGGAATGCGCAGGATGCGGCCCTGGCGCTCGTCGCCTTTAGCCTGCTGGAATACCGGAAGACTCCGCCATGGCTCGTCGTCATATTCGCCGCTGCCGCCGGTCAGTTTCTTCTTCCCTGGTTGTAACCCGGAATCGCCGGGGGTTTCGTCATTTTACCTTGTACCAGGCGAGCGCTGTGGCTTCCATATTTCGAATCCATGCGTCCTTCTCATCCCCGTAAGCATAGGAATCATTAGGGTGAAGATCCCGCGCGCGGCGTTTTTCTTTCTCATAGGCGCGGGCCGCTTCCGGATGCGCGCGCAGATAATCCCTGAATGCGATGTGACGCCCGGCATGCGGTGAATCTGTCTTGAAAAAATGAAGCTGGACGATGCGGGTGCCGGTCTCATCGCAAAGAGTGCAATAGCGCCGTCCCGGTATGCCGAGTTCACCGTGCCACTGGTAGCCGAGCGCCTCCACCTGCCTGCGTTCCCGGTCAAGGGCGGCGAGACCGGTCACCAAGGGCATTAAATCGATGATCGGCTTGGCGGCCAGCCCCGGCACCGCCGTGGAGCCGATATGATGGACGGTTACAAGTGTCAGGCCAATCACCCTCAGGCGTTCAGCATGGCTGGCCGCCATTCGAGGCCAGTCGGGATTATACGCGGATAGGATGACTGGAATAGGCTGTAGCATGGATGTATTCTAGGGATGTGCCGGTAAAATTCAACGTGCACGCAAAACCCTGTGTGTCTCAATTTCGTGCATCACTGCGTGGGTGGTCACGGGAGATTCGCCAGCTTCAGCAACAAAAAAAATCGAACCATTAAGCCACACAGGCTCAACTGCTTAAAAATTCACGGGCCGATGCCGTCACCAAACAATTTGCATTCTTTATAAAAACTAGAACATTACTTGCAGGCGGAGTATCTCTCCGGCGGAAAGATTATGACTACAGCGCAAATCCCGACCGTTCACGACGCCGATACCATCCATGAGCGTCTGCTTTTCGCTTGTTTGCTGGAAAACATCCCGGATCGTATTTACTTCAAGGACGAAAAAAGCAGGTTCATCTCCGTGAGCCACGCCATGGCGGTTTTTTTCGGTGAGAATGATCCTGCAAAGATCGTCGGAAAAACCGATTTTGATTTTTTTACGAAGGATCATGCACAACCCGCTTTCGACGATGAACAGCAGGTTATGCGCACCGGCGAGCCCATCATCGGCAAGGTGGAAAAAGAAACCCTGCCGGATGGCCGCGTCTGCTGGGTGCTTACCTCGAAGATGCCTTTACGCGATGCGGATGGCCGGATCATCGGAACCTGCGGGATTTCCAAGGACGTCACATCCCTGGTGGAACTGGAGAAGGCCCTCGGGGAGTCGAACACCGAGCTCTCGCGCCGCCGGATCGAATTGGAGCGGGCCTTGAAGGAATTGACGGACGCGCATCAAAACCTCAAGAACACGCAGGAACAACTCATCGAGGCCGAGAAGTGCCAGTCGATCGGTCTCCTGAGCGCCGGTCTCGCGCACGAAATACGGAACCCCTTGAACATCCTGAACATGGGAGTGGCTTATCTTTCCAGCCTCCCCCCGGTGATGGCGGAGAATGCCGTGGGCGATATTCTCCAGAACATGAAGGACGCGATCACGCGCGTGGACGCGGTCGTGTCGACCCTCATGGATAATGACCCCGGCCATCTCAAGCTGGAAAAGGTCACGCTCGATTCGCTGTTGAACGAATCGCTTGCGATCATTCACGAGGAGATTGCCGCCGCGAAAATCAAAGTCGTCCAGGACCTGGCCGCGCTTCCCCTGCTCCGGATGGATCGCAACAAATTTGAAAGGATGTTGATCGGCGTTTTCCTCAACGCCGTCGAGGCGATGGATCATGGCGGCACGTTGACAGTTCGCACGGCTGAGAAGGAATTGACGGGAATGGAAGTGGACCGCAATCCGGGGGGGCGTTCCGGCGGGAAATTCCGCGCTGGGGAGAAAATGGCGGTCATCGAGATCCAGGATACGGGACCCGGCATCCCCAAGGATGCGCTATCAAAAATCTTCGATCCCTTTTTCACAACCAAGGAAACGGGCAAGGGCATGGGACTCGGCCTCACGCTTGGCCGGAAAATCGTCGAGTTGCATCACGGCATGATTGAGATCGGCAATCTTCCCGGGGGTGGCACAAAGGTCACGATTTTGTTGCCGTTCCCATCGGAATAGCTCATGTTCCTCTTCCCGATGAATTCCGTTTCGACCATGAAAATAACCATCCGCCCCGCTCTTTATGTTTTTGCTGTAATCCTGCTGTTGTCCTGCCTTGATCATCGCTGCCATGCCAAGGGCAGGGATATGGATGTCGAGGAGCCCGGCGCCAAAGACAATTCGGCGGACAGCGTGACGGATGCCGGCGAAGAAGCCCGCAAAATCAGGCGGCTCGTAAAGCTGGCCCTTTATCCGAATGCCCCGGAGATGGTTAAAAAAGCGCTCGACAACGAAATCGCTTCCGTGGAAAAGAGCAAAAAATTCCGGGAGGATGTCGCCCAGCACCTTCTGCAGGGTGCCGATGCGGATACCGATCCCACGCTGCCCAAGGTGATGCGTGTGTCCTACAAGGACGGAACCCTCCGGGGCGTGCTTTTCATCCAGGCCGATCCAGAGCACTCCGCCAAACCGGCGGAACTCGCGTGGGCTCTGGATTCAAAACGAGAGACAAAAGAACACGGGAACCACTGACCGGCGAGGAATACGATGAACGAATACGTGATTATTTACCAGGCACCCAATTTCGCCCACGACCGTGAGACGATTGAAGGTTTTTTCCGATCCAACAATTTCAATTTCCGGCCATTGGGCGAGACATGGCCCCATATCGTTCATGTGGATTCGGAACTGACCACCGGGGAATTCGCAAAAACGCTGCGGGCGCACCCGATGAATGCCGGTGCGATCCTTTTTTCCATCAATCAAACCGTCCATGTCTGAATCCAATCCGCTGCGGCTGGTAACGCATGTTGATATCAAAAAAGTCCTGCTTCTCGAGGACGATGAGTTGGTCAGCAAATTTATCAAGATGGCCCTTGAATCCAAGGGCATGGATGTGGTTTCCGTAGCCAACGGGGTCGAGGGCATCCATGCAATTAAAGACGCCGACTTCGAAGCCATCATCTGCGACATGATGATGCCAAAATTGCCCGGCGACATGTTTTACCTCGCGGTCGAGCGCATCAAGCCACATCTCTGCTCGAGATTCATTCTCGTTTCCGGTTATAAGGATGACCCGAAAATTACGGAATTCATGAAAAAAGTGAACGGTGCTCTGCTGGTCAAGCCGTTCAAGGTGGACGATCTTTTGGAGATGATGGCATTCATCCAGATCCGCCCGCACATCTAGGCCACAACTGCAGGGGAATGAGCTGCCTTCCCGGTCCCATTCGCGCGCAGCGCCATACTCTCTTTTTCGTCATTAGTCATTAGGGGGATTCGTCATTTCCTTAATCCCTCGGTTCCACGAGCCAGTTCAAAGCGGTGTGTTCATTTTGAAAAAGACCCACGTAGGAGTGTTTTAAATGCAAAATTTCCAGTGCATATTGCACATGGGAATGAGCGACTCCCACCGGCGCCCAAAATGCCCATTTGATTCCCTTTCGATGTTCTATCCATTCTTTGATCAGCGTCTCGAATTCCCTTTCCGCCGGCAGGATCGCGAAGGTGACATCATCGGCCACCGCGAAAAGTAAATTGAAGGCCGGATCACAATCATGATCTCTTGAGATGGCGATGATGTGGGCCATCAAATCAATCAGGCTGATGCAGCCGGTCATTCGGGCTGTTATCAACCGCTGAGTCCCATCAATGCCATACTCGATCATGAGTGCGATTCTTTCCATCCATGGGAAGTGTGTTCACATGGACAGATGTTGGTGCTGCAAGGGTTTGATTGCCGGGATTCAGGCACTGTTTCGATGTTTCAATTCCCAAAGCCGCAAAGCTGCCCTTAGCAATGTTTTGTCCTTTGTCACGGAGGTTCTAGCCCTTCTTTTAGGCTGTTGCGTATGGGGCGTATTATCGCGGGAACGGTTCATGGCGCTTGTTCAAATGGGTTCCGGGGAATGCCTGGTCGGAGATGGTTTTAAGGCAAGTCCAACCAGGCTATTATGCTCCCTGATAACGGGATGATGATAACCCTGCATGTCCTTCTTGCAATTGGGACAGTTCTAGTCATTGCATCAGGGTTTTTCTGTGGTCAGAAAAATGGTGCAGGACTGCATCCACTACAGATGCAGGTCAGGATATTCCCAGTCCGCGAATCCTCCCTCGCACTTAAGCGTGGGGCAGCGAAAATGGTAAACAAGGCTGTCGTCCTGATAGACATTGATCTCCCGTCCGATGAACAAATGCTCGCATTTGGAGCAGTACCGCAATTCGTCCAGGGACCACCATTGTTTAAGCGGATCATTTATCTGGAAGAGCTTAAGCTTTCTCCCCTTGGTCAGTACGACGGGATGCATGGTTGCGGATGGTTTTACCAAAGGCTGGTGAATTTGGCGAGTGCCGGATGAATTCAAGGAAACTGCTCCGAAAATAGGATTGGCATCACGCGTGAACGGTTCTATCATGATCCGGTAAGAACAAGATTTTATGGAAATCGATGCCACTGTTGACATGCTTTTGGCTCATAAGGGATCAACGAAGACCTGGTCGGTGGGGCCGCGTGCCACGGTTTTTGAGGCGATCAAGCTCATGGCCGAAAAAAACGTTGGGGCCTTGCTGGTGACCGAGGGTGATGCGCTCGTCGGAATTATTTCAGAGCGTGATTACACCCGGAACGTGGTCCTCAAGGGAAAATCGTCCCGCGAAACGCCTGTGAAGGATATCATCTCCTCCTCAAAGCCGATCGTCGCGTCACCCGGGGACAATATTGTGGATTGCATGCGCGTGATGACTGAAAAACGTATCCGCCATCTCCCGGTGCTGGATGGAGATAAAATCCTCGGTGTGATCTCAATTGGCGATCTGGTGAACTGGACGATTTCCGCGCAATCGGCGGCGATCGACCAGTTGCAAAAATACATCAGCGGCGAGCCGGGTTGACAGGTTTCCGCAATAGCTGACGGTTGGCAAGGGTTGATTATCCCCGGCAAAGTGGCGCTTCCGCGTGGGTGGAATGCCTATTTGCTGCCCCGCATCAAGTGGAGAATAAACATAATCACCGCGATCACGAGCAGAATATGGATGAGTCCGCCGGCGATGTGAAAAACGAAGCCGAGCAGCCAGAATATAATTAATAGTACGCCAATTAGAGCTAACATTTTGATTTTCCTTTCGTGGTTTCCAAATTAGTGGCTGCCGATTGATCCGCCCGAGCTGCCGCTTGGCGCGATAGACCCGCTGGAAGAGGGCGCTCCCGTGTCCGCGCAGCCGCTGAAGGCGAGGGCGATGAGGACTGCAAATGCCGCATGGAGAATTCGTTTTTTCATAAGTTTGTTTTTGTTGAATTATTTGATGGTGAAGCTGGCTTCGGGACCTGGTCTTCCATTCACGATGATCTGCACTTTGTAACTCCCGGGAAGCCAGCCGTCCGCCCCGGGATTCATGTGAAATTCGATGTTGGTATTCTGGTATCCCTGCGCTGCCACCACCTCGTTGGAGGTCTGCACGGCCTGCCCGTCGCGGAACCAGTTTGCGGAAAGATGAGTGCCCGGGGCCACTGACTTTGCCTCGGCCACCACATAGATGGTCTTCTGCTGCGTGGAGAAGATGTCGGCCAGGGCTGTCGGGGCATTACTGGAATCCACGTCCGAAGCGGTGACCACTTTGCCAAAGGTGACCGTGGAGTCCGGCGACGTGCTGCGATTACACGCAGTGACAACAAACAGCAGGGCCGCGAGCCCTACCCAGGGAGCAGCGAGCCCCAGCAGGGGCCAGCCCTTCCAGGAGATTTTTGTCCTGTGCGGGTGAGTGATGATTGATTTCATAAATGTTTAACAGCCTTTCACCGCTAGATCGCACGGCTGTGCCGCCCTGGATGCCTCCCGATATTTCCTTGGCAGATGAAATATTGGTGCGAAGATAAACAACGCTTCGCTGTCATTGTTAAACCGGATTGAAAGGAATTTATGAGCACGAAAATTCATGCCTATGCAGCACTCGCCAAGGGCGAAAAACTACAACCGTTTGAATTTGATCCGGGTCCGCTGCTGGACGAACAGGTTGAAATAAAGGTCAGCCATTGCGGCATCTGCCACTCGGATCTTTCCATGATCGACAACGAGTGGGGCCAGAGCGCCTACCCGCTCGTGCCCGGCCATGAGGTCGTGGGCACCATCACCGCGGTGGGTGGCGATGTTAAAGGCGTGAAGGTGGGGCAGCGCGTCGGCCTCGGCTGGATGTCGGGGAGTTGCATGCACTGCCACCCGTGCCTTTCGGGCGACCACAATCTTTGTACGACCGGTGAGCAAACGATCGTCCACCGCCATGGCGGTTTTGCGGACCGTGTGCGCTGCCACTGGGTGTGGGCCGTGCCGCTGCCGGAAGCATTGGATCCCGCGAAGGCGGGGCCGCTGTTTTGCGGAGGCATCACTGTGTTCAATCCGATTGTGCAATTCGGTGTGAAGCCGACGGATCGTGTCGGTGTGATCGGCATCGGCGGGCTTGGGCACCTGGCGCTCCAGTTTTTGAACAAATGGGGTTGCGAAGTTTACGCATTCACCTCCAGCGATTCGAAGCGCGAGGAAGCAAAAAAGCTCGGCGCCCATCATGTGGTGAATTCGCGCGACAAATCCCAGCTTGAGAAAATCGCCGGGTCGCTCGACTTCATCATCTGCACCGCCAATGCGACGATGGACTGGCAGGCCATCATCGGCTCGCTTGCGCCGAAGGGACGCCTCCATTTCGTGGGAGCCGTCCTCGAGCCGGTGCCGGTCGCCGTATTCTCATTGATCGTGGGGCAGAAATCGATCTCGGGCTCCCCGCTGGGCAGCCCGGAGACCACCGCGAAGATGCTCGATTTCTGCGCGCGCCATGAAATTGCGCCGGTCACGGAATTTTTCCCGATGTCGCGCGTCAATGAAGCGCTCGACCATCTGCGTGCCGGCAAGGCGCGCTACCGCATTGTGCTGGAGAATGATATTAAATAGGGGTTGTGCCGGAGGCACGAGCACCGGGGAAGACCCAGGAAAACAGGCTCGCGCGGAGACGCTGAGGCGCTGAGAATACAGGCGGAATGGAAGAGAATGGCATTAGTGTGCGTTTGAGGATTTCAAAGAACTTCCGGATCAATATTTGGCCGGTGCGGCGTCGCCGGATTGCGGAGACGCAAGGTTCGGGCGGAATTCGCCTCTTTGTATAAAACTACCGCAAATATGTCATTGCGGCAAGAAAAAGTTTCGGAAATAATCAGGTTTCAAGAGAATTTTCCCTAAAATCCTCTGTAAAAGAGCAAACGGAGCCTTCACCGAATGCGCGGGTTTTTAACGAGTTTCTGTCAAGATTTGTTGACTGACCCCTATTTTTCACATAGTTTCAAATATAATCCGACTGGGAACTGATGGGGGCTATTTTACTTTGGCAGGGTAGCTGGTATGTCCTTGAAGTACGCGTCTATATCCGAGTACGGCAGGAAATAGAATCCTTGGGAGTGGACAATAAAGAAGATGCCGATGCCGCCAGTCTTAACTTGAAACCCTGCCGCGATGGGCTCTTGATACCGTAAGTTCCGCAACGGGTCGCCGGCACTCGCCGCCTTGAGCGCCGCAGCATCTGCGTCGCTCATTTTGAAGGTGAGAGGGATATGAACTGGATTCGCCTGGCCTGCACGCCACCAGACAAGCTCGTTCTTCAACGTCGCCGTGTCGCTTACATAACAAAAGAGGTCGTTGCCGCGGAAACCATAACCTCCCTGACCGTTCCACGGCGGCGAGTCCAGAAAGGCTGGCGGCTTGGGCCAGGGCGCCGGAGGCGGAGCATTGTGTGTACCCACCATGTGTGTGCCGAACGATGAGACGGGCGCGCCCAGCAACAGCTCAGGCTGTGACTGGGCAGGATCAACGAGAAATACAACCATGCCTTGTGTTTTGTCCATGTTCGATCGCGGGCCGTAGAGAATCGTCCGCACACCGTCGGTTTGCGTGAATACAAGCTGGCCGGAGTCGATAAGCTGCGGCCAGTTGCCGGGCGCATCCGAAATGAAATAGGTCTCACCAAAACCGATCTCCGCACACGGCTTGTTGCCGGGGCCGGTAAAGATGTTTGGCACGTTGAAACCGTCCCGATCGTCGAACTGGTTTTGCGCCGGTTTCCGGCGGCTGCTCGCGAGCACGGTCGTGTCACCGGTTTGATCGTCGTAGCGGACTATACCGCCTTCCGGCGCGGCGGGTTGCATCGAACCCAGACTCAGGTAAAACTGTCCGGCGGCCTGGAAGAGCCTGGTCGAATAAGGAACATCGCGCTGGTTCCAATGCTGCGAAGCCATGTCGTAGCGGGCCACGACCGATTTGCGCCATTGGCCGGCCGGTTCTCCGAGAACATAGAGCGCGTCGTGTGTGGCCACCATTTCTTGCGGAGTGACACCGTCAGGCTTGATTGGTGGCGCGGTGGTGAACGACTGAGCTTGGGACGCATCGATACCGACGTGATAGATGGCTGGCTCTCCACGGCTGCCCACCGCTACCTGCACCCAAGCGCTGTTTGCAATCGACACCAGTGGATAACTGCCCAGACTGAAGCGGCCGCGCTGAGTGGCGTCCTTTGGGTACCAGAATCGGTTAACCATGAGAGTCGGCACAGAAGAAATGGTCGCGTCCGGATTTCCCCACCGGGTGACGAAGCGCTGGCTCATGTGCGAGTAGAACAAATCGGAGCCCGGCCCGGCCGCCCTGGCCCGCGCCTGCTGCAATTCGCTCCACAAATGCGACGCATCGTCTTTTGGAAAAAGATCAGGAAACCAGATCCGGTCGAGCTGGCCAGCGTCGGCGGATCGCTGAAGCTCGAAGTGGAGCAACTCGATAAATTGAGGGTTCGCAACAGTGTCTCCACGCTCCTTCTCGATTTCAAAAGCGCCGGCGAGAAGGTAAAAAAGTCGATTAGTCGCAAACAATTGGTCGCGCTCTGCAGTGAGATCGGCCCCGAGGCTGCGGAGCGCATCTTCCTGTGCTGCGGGATCGGCGTATTTCGCCTCTTCAAGCAGCCCAGCCGGCTTGCCGTAGGGATCCTCGGCGATCGATTGCATGAACTTGAGGAATGCTGCGCGCCGTTGCGTGCGGTCGGGAATGAAACGCGCACAGAAGCGGTCGGGATAAAGGAAATCCTGCAGCATGATCCAGCCGGCAGTCGGCGTTGTGAAGAGCATCCTGTAGTAGGCTTCTTCCTCATCCGGCGAGTTCGCCCAACTATCGACGAACTGTACGGCGTCCGCAAAATCGGCTGGTAGATGGCCGTGCCGTGGATCGAATTGCGTGAAGGCATCGATGCGGGTACGCACTTCGTCCGCGCCGGAATTGCGGGTGCGATCAAGCATCACGAGCAGCGACGATGCGGAGCGAACGAGCATGCCGCGCATCTGGTCGACCGCCATATCCATGGACTGGCCCTCAAGCCGCATTGGACCGCCGGCGGACTCATAACGGGCCTCGTCGTCAAAGGCGCGCAGGATTGCGTTCACTCGCGCCTCCGGGTGCGGATCGTTGTGCGTTTCCGGGAAACCGTGCGCGACGTCACTTGAGCCAACAGCCTTCTGGCACGACGCGATGATGCGCGAGGCCAGCAGATCGGGTGCCTTCTCGCCCAGCATATCGGCACTGTCGAGCGCTTCCAGCGCCGCGTCGGCGTCGCCATGCTGCTGGCCCCAGATTCCCTCGATCAAATACTCGCGCGCTTCTTTGGCCGGCTGCCATGACGACGGCCGCACCGGCTTTCCGACCGCCTTCCGGATCTCCCCCGTCATCTTCGCGACGAGTGCCGGCAGGTCTTCCGTTGAACCCGCGATTTCAATCGGATTTTGTTGGTTGCCGGGCGACCGGAGTCGCAGGTGAACCTTCAACTCCTTCGCGCCCTGCGAGGGCTGGGTGAACGCGCCATCGACCACATACGCCCCTTGAAGCGGAACGGTCGTGCCGGGTGCGAGCGGCTTCTCGAAGAGAAGCGAGCCCGCATGCCTGCGTTCCAGCACGATATATTCGGGCAGTGCGGAGAGCTGGCTTTCCAGTAGCAATGTCAGCTTGCGTTCGAGCGTTATTGATTCGTCTGTCGAGAAATCGGAGCGGATGTTTAATACAGAAATGGTTACCGCCGCGTTCGGCTTCAACTTTAGCTTGGCCGCGTAGTCGATGACGCGTTGCGCAATTGATTGCGCAAGATGCGGTAGATCAGTGCCCGCGTCGGCGGTCATTGGATCGTCGAAAACGGCGTAACCCAGGCCGACCGCGGTCAGTCGGACTTGGAACCCTGCCGGCTGCTTTTTCACAAAAAGGAGGCCGTCCGCGCCAAGCATCCGGCCCAAACTAACAGCGTTGTCGCCAGCGAGCTGCTGCAGCTTGAGTTCGTCGCCGATCTTTGCCAGATCGTCGCGTTCGACGAGGGTCACGGCAGGGTTACTGCTTAAATCCGCAACAATGATACTGGCGAGATCACCCGAGTTGGCGTCCGCGATCACGGCGACGCGCGGAGCAGGGACGCTATCCTGCGCGAATGCCACCGCGCCAAGCGACATAACCAGCGCGATGATGCCGATGCGTCTCATTCTGATTCCTGTTGGCCGCGTTACTTGGACAGTTTCGGCAGCAGGCGTTCAGGCAGGATTTGCGCGCCCTTTTGCAGCGCCTCTTTCCCGGCCGTGCGGCTTCCAAGGTCGACGGCCACGCGAGTTTCGCGATCAGTGCAAAGAAGATCGCCAGTCGAGGTTTTTGTCACCTTGAGTTCAATGCGGCCAAGGCTCGAGACAAGGTTGCCCTGTCGTGCCCCCAACTCGCTGAAAGCTTCGCCCGAGATGAGAATATCGGCCTTTTTATTGACGTTGCTTGCATCGATCACCGTGTAGCCGAGTTGATCGAGGGTCTTCATGATCTCGGTTTGCGCGGCCGGGTCGATAGTCGGCTGGGTGTAGTCGCGCTCGGTAATGTTGACTGTGATCGTGGGGAGCGGTGGGGGACCGACGAAGCGGCGCAACCGAGCCAGGTGCTGGTCGGCCGTCTCCTGGTGAGCGACGAGTACGTCGCGGTTCGACTCCAGAACCTTGTCGATCTTGTTCGATAGTTCCTGCACGGAAGCCGCGAGGTTCGCCGGGTCGTTTACAGTCGCCTTCACGCCGAAGACGCGGCTCGTCTCCGTGCTGATGACCTTGGCCACGAGCATGGTTTGCGTGCCAGCCGTAAAAAGCCGGCCGGTGACCAGCACCTGGGCACCCGTGAGCGATCCGATCTTTGCCGCCGTGTCGGAGGAAACCGAGCCGGAGGCACCCAATTCGTGCTCGCCCAGTATCTTGTCGAGGTCCTGCCGCTCAACCATGATCGCGTTCGGACTGCCGGACAAGTCGGCCTCCAGCAGCGTTGCGACATCGGCACCTTGTTTGTTCACGGTGTCGTCCGCGGTCTGGAAGTTTAAGACGGCGGTGGCGAGTGGTTGGTTCGCGGTAGCGGGGGGCGCCGCCGTTTGCGCGAAAAGAGGGGAGGCCAGCAGGCCAGTGGCAACGATGAGGATAGGCAGATGGTTCATGGGTTGGATCCTCCAGCGGTGGATGGGACGAAAGCGGACAGCAGACGTACGATTTTGATCAGGCCGAGTTGCGCTCGTGGATCGACATCGAAATGGTCGAGTAGCGGTGACGTTACGTGAACGAGGATACCGGAGGGAGATTGCTCGCTGTAGACGCCCGGCGGCAGCGTTTCATCCGGCGAGAAAATCACCAGCTTCGCACCTGCCGCGCGGTCTCGCGCCTGTTGGAACTGCTCGTCCTTGGCGAGCTCACCGAAATAAAGACGACCAGGGTCGAAGCGGCTGGGCAGCGACGATCCGCCCTCTTGAAAGGGCACATGCAATGCTGTCAAGATGGGCCGAACCTGATGACCGGTTCCGAAGACGATAATCAACGGAGGCATGTTGGATTTGGCGCGCAGCAGGTCAGTTAGATCGGTCGTTAGGCTGGCGGGAAAGACATCGACTGTAATCTCGCCTATGGGGTTGGACGCCGAAGTCCTCGATACGATTGAAAGCCGATAAACGATTTTCGCCTGCCGCGAGATGGCGGGAATCTTCAGCGCGATGTGGACTTTTTGTGGCGAGGCATCAGAGGAGGAAAAGCCGTCCTGAAGATCGAGATCGGGACCCAGCGGCATGGCCAACCCGCCGGCGACCTGAAATGCCGTAGCATGCAGAGAAGCCCCTGATGCGTTAACACCCACGATTTCAACGTCGAAACCCTGGACGGAATTGCCGAAGACGGCGGGCAACTGTGCGGGTGATTCGCCACGCCCGTCGAGTGCCAGAAGCCTAACCGATGGTGCGGCCTCAGCGACCAAGGCGGCCAGCACGAAAAGGGCACTCGCAACGGCGAAAGGGACCATAACGTTCATAATATGCGCAACACGCGCGAGATGGGGGGCAGCTAACATGAAAACACTTCGAGGAGGATTGGAGGAGAAGGAAAGGAGAACTGCAAAACATGAATTACGTTGGAATCGACATCCACACGCGCTAAAGTATCTGCGTGGTGCAAGTCGGGCAAGGCCCGAATTGAGGGGAAGATCAATCGATTCAGGGCGTTTCGTTGTCAGTTTGCTTGATGGCGGTTTTTCTGGAGTTGGTACGTGGCAGAGAGGTGGTGGGTTTTTTGGCTTTGAGAGGTGATGGGGTGTCCCCGGATAGCATGCGGGGGTGGAGGAAAAAAGTTCGATGCGTCGGGACAACGCAACCAGCACGCGAGACGAGTGCGCTCCCCGGAGGAAGAGAGCAACGCTATCGCGTTGGGTGGAAGCGCCGTTTTAGGCGGCGGTTATTGCAGGAAAGGCGCGCCAAGCATTGAAGTGCGGCTTCGCCGGTTTGTGACGCATCGTGCTCTGCTCGCCCGCCCACCAAACCGCCACTATCCCCCTCCTCCTCCTCCTCGGGGATCACGATCCACCATTCGCTTTGACGCGTTGTGCGCATGGGGAGTTGGGTGAGGAGGCGGTTCGTCGTGGGCTTTTCGGCGAGCCGCCCCTTCGACTGCGCTCAGGGCAGGCTACAAGGGCACCCGGGCCGGGCGCGCTACCCGGAAAATGATTTCAAATAGAAGCGTCGGACGATGCTGAAATTCGGGATGCTCAGGTCGTGGGGATCTGGGTTTCGAGCCAGCGGACGGCGTAGCGGACAAGGGCGGTGACATCCTTGAGGCCGAGTTTTTCCTTGATGTGGGCCCTGTGGACATCGACGGTCTTGGGGCTGAGGTGCAACTGTTCCGCGATCTCGCGGGTGCTCTTGCCGCGCCCGACTTCCTGGAATATCTCGAATTCACGATCGCTGAGGGCCTGGATGGGGGAGTCCGAGCCGCGGGGCTTTTTGGCAGAGAGATTGCGGAGGATGCTTTCGGAGACGCCGGGGCTTACGTACCGCTGCCCCGCGATGACGCTGCGAAGCGCTGCCAGCAGATTTTCGCTGCCGGATTCCTTCATGATATAGCCGCGTGCCCCGGCGCGCAGGCACCGCTCGGCATAGACAGCCTCGTCGTGCATGGAAATGACCAAAATGGGCAGGTCACTGCGGAGCGCGATAAGATCCTTGATGAATTCGAGGCCGCCGCGTCCCGGCATGGTCAGATCGGTCAAGACCAGGTCCGGCTGGACTCTGGAAAACAAGGTGAACACTTCCGAAGGTTGCCCGGCTTCCGCGCAGACGCACATGTCGGGCTGGCGATTGATGAGCTGCGCAAGCCCGGCGCGCATCATCGGGTGATCATCGATCAGGAGAATCTTCTTTCGATCCTGATCCTTGTCCGCCTCTTTTTTGCCGCCCGGCGCCGGCTTCCTGGAATTTTTCTTCATGCGTTTTTCCCCTTGGTGCAAATGATTTTCAATCCCTTCCCGGGGGATGATTTTGTTTCGAGCGTGGCCCCGATGACGTTTGCCCGGTGCCGCATCAGTTGCAGCCCGAGGCCGGGAGCGCGTTTTTTTGTTTTTGGCAATCCCGTCCCATTGTCCTCGATCCAGAGCTGCAAGGCTTCCTGATTTTCGGAGAGAGTCACAGTCACTTTTTTCGCACGGGCATGTTTCATGGCATTATTCACGGCCTCCTGGGCGATACGGAAGAGTTGGTTGGAAACTGCCAAATCTTTCACATCGACAGGGGAAGAGCAGATGAACTCGCACTGGGTGGAACCGTGGCTCATCCGGCGCACCATTTCGGCAAGACCATCCGCCAATCCGCCGTCAAGCGGCACAGGCATGAGGCCACGTGCCAATTGACGTGCCTGGGCCACGGCTTCCTGCAAATACCGGCAGATGTTTCCCATCTGCACTTCCAGGGCCGGCTGGCCGTGAAGATCTTCCTTCAGTGAATGGCAATGGAGCTCAATGGCGGTCAGCCGCTGGCCGAGATTATCATGCAAGTCCGCGCCGATGCGTTGACGCTCCTCCTCGCTTACGGAGAGAATCTTTTTCTCGCTTTCCACGAGCGCGGAGCGAACCGAGGCGAGGACCCGTTCCCTTTCCAGTTTTTCGGCGGCGCGTTTGACCACCATGGGCAGGCGGTCGAGCATTCCTGCGTCCTTGATCAAGTAATCAAGAGCACCCAGTTTCATCATTTCCACGGCAACCCTCTCGTCGCCCTGTCCAGTGACGATGATGAATGGCACGGCGATATTTTCATCGTTGAGCCGCTTCAACAGCGCCGGTCCGCTCAGGTCATTGAGTTCCAGATCGAGGAGAACCAGGTCGGGGAGGTTCCTCCGGAGCGATTCAAGCGCAGCCGCCGCGGACTGGACTGCAGCCGCCTCGATGCCGGCCTCACGGAGCGATTCCGTCGCCAGAATGCCCAGCCCCTCGTCGTCGTCCACGACAAGCACCTTGGGCGGAGGGGGAATCGGGTGCATGAACGAAGGTCAGTCGCTTGCCCTGGCGGGAGGGACGAGAAGAAGCGTGATGAACATTCCCAGCCGGCGCATGGCCTCGGCGAACTTTCCATAATTGACCGGCTTTTGGAGATACACATTGCAGCCGAGATCATGACAGCGGGAAACTTCGCGGGGATCCTCCGTAGTGGTGAGCATGATGACGGGCAGTTTGTGCAATTCCTTGTCGGCCTTGAGCCGGCGCAAGACCTCGACCCCGTCGACCTTTGGCATGCGAATATCGAGAAGGAGAAGATAAGCCTGCCCTTTTTCCATATGCGGTCCGTCACCCCGACGGAAGAGGAAGTCGAGAACGGCCTGGCCATCCCAGAAATGGTCTATCCTGTTGTTAAGACCCGCTTCCACAAGACTGTCGCGAACCAGAAAAGCATGCCCCTCGTCATCGTCAACGATCAAGATAACGGGCGCAGATTGCAGCGGGTCTGTCATTCCGGAACAATCGGCAAAGAGACAAAAAAGGTCGAGCCAATTCCAGCTTCGCTCTCAACCCAAAGCTTCCCGTTCTGGCGCTCCAGAATCCGTAACGCGATGGTCAGGCCGAGACCCTCACCCAACGTGGCCTTTGGATCAAGCCGGTGGAAAATCTCAAAAATCTTCGGTTGGTGCTCGGGGGCGATGCCGATGCCATTATCCTTTACGGCATAGACCACCCGGTTTCCATCGGCATGACCGGTGATGTGGATCTGGAGAGGTTTCGCCGGGTCGCGGTATTTGAGCGCATTGTCGATAAGATTCGAAAACACCTGGTTGGTCTGAGTGCTGTCGCCGAGACATTCCGGCAGCGCGTCGATCCTAACATCGGCCCTGGCTTGATTGATCTGGAACTGCATTGCCTCGACGATGGAGGCCAGCATTGCGCCCATGTCGAGAGGCCTGAAGGTGAGCGCCACGCGCCCCAGCCGCGAGAAACGCAGGAAGCCTTCCAGCAACGCATCCATCTTGGTTACGCCCGCCTGGATGAACCGCAAGGCCTGCGGGATCGCCACCTCGAGCGGCTGCTTCAACCCGGAAAGCGCAGCACCCCCGCTTCCCGACGCAACCTCAAGAATCTTCCCGCATGCCCGTTCCAACTGCCTGCCAAATCCCTGCACGTTGACCAGAGGTGCGCGGAGATCGTGGGAGACTATGTAAACGACGCTCTCGAGGTCCCTGTTCTTTTCCTCGAGCTCACGCGCGAGAGATTCGAGTTTTTCCTCATTCTGTTTGCGGGCTGTGATGTCGGTGCGAATCGCGATGAACTGCCTCGGTTTTCCCTCATCGTCCAGAATGGGATAGATGGTGGTGTCCACCCAGTAAAAGGTCCCATCCTTGGCGCGGTTCCGGATTTCCCCCCGCCACGGTTTGCCCCGGGTGATCGTCTCCCAAAGATTGCGGATGAACTCCTTGGGATGGTGGCGCGAATTAATGATCCGGTGATCCCTGCCCAGCAGTTCCTCGCGCGAATATTTCGAGATCGCGCAGAATTTGTCGTTCACGTAGGTGATGCGGCCGGAGGCGTCCGTCACGGCCACGATGGAGTGTTCATCAAGGGCCGCCTTCATATCGCCAACTTCCTTCAAGGCGGCACGCAGGAGTTGTTCCGACTTTATCCGTCCGGTGATGTCCCGTGCGATTTTGGACGCACCGACGATTTTTCCCGAAGTGTTCTTGATCGGGGAAACTGTAATGGAAACGTTTACGGCGCTCCCATCCTTGCGGAGGCGGATGGTCTCAAAATGTTCCACGCGCTCACCGGCCGCGATCTTCGACATAATGGATTTTTCCTCTTCCAGCCGGTCCGGCGGAATCAGAAAGAGAATTGATTTTCCGATTGCCTCGGCGGGGTCATAGCCAAACAGCCTCCGGGCACCGCGGTTCCAAGTGGTAATGATCCCTTGGAGATTTTTACCGATAATGGCGTCGTCGGATGACGCGACAATCTCAGCGAGCCTTGCGTTCTGCTCCTCAAGGGGTGTTTCGGATTCTGGCACAGGTATCTTTGCGATTGGTGCATTTAAAGTTGTCGTGCGCTTCGCTTTCCGGCAAGCCCTTTCACCATGCAAACTGTGGAATGCGTGTGCCCTGGCCACGGCGGAGATAACCCCGGATTGATTTCGGCGCATTCCGGTGGCCCGGGATGCGCGAACGGTAGTTTGTAGGCGTTTCCCCCATGGTTTTTTTGAAGACGCGGTTAAAATGGGTGAGTGACTGGAAACCGACCTCGTAAACGATCTCGCTCACGCGCAAATTCGGATTCAACAAGAGGTTCTTCGCCTTTTCCATCCGTGTCCTGCTGACAAATTCCGTGAAAGTCATCCCGGTGGCTTTGCGGAAAAGTTTGCACAGATAGAAGGAGCTTACGTGAACTTCCTTTGCCACCTGGTGCAGCGAAATTTCCTCGGTATGACGGTCGCGGATGAAGGTTTTTGCCCTGGTGATGACGGCGGGCTCCGAATTTGCCTGCGTGGTGGCGATCTGGTTGCTCTTAATCGCAATCAGCTCTGCAAAAACGGACAGGATCTTGAGAGTGGAATGAAATTTCTCCTTCGAGAGTGTGACGCTTTTCGAATAAGCATTGCGAATCGTTGCCACGCTTTCATTGAGGCCCTGTGCCCGGGCGAGGGCCGTGACCTTCGCGATTCTGGCCTGGCTTGGTTTCTCCAGAAGTACCTGCCCCGTTTGCAAGAATCCGATGACTTTTTCCCCGAGCCGCACCGGGATAGAGGCTTCGCCAAGCCCGTAGGCGCAGGTTGCGATGGATACTTTTTCCTTCCCCTCCTGGCGGACCTTGTCCTGCATCTGAAGGCAAGAGGCGCAGGCCTTGTTGTTCCCGGCCATCATCGCACAAAATGCATTTTCGCAATTTTTGCCTTTGAAAGAGAGATCAAAGGATTCGACCGGTTGGAGTGTGAGCGGCAGCCCGGTGGCTGTGTTATAAGCCCGCTCATATTCCTGAAACATTTCTGATCCCGCCAGTTGTTCAATCATCTCTTTGTTGGTATTCATGGTATTGTCCTCGGTGTTTGATTTCCCTAACCGTATATTGCTCATTGAATACCGTCTATTGGAGGCGCCCCCCTATCTCGCTAGAGATGTTTGCCGGTCTTCGATAAGGAGATTCCTTATGGAAGGGCAGCCATTTTTGACAACACCGGGTAAACGGGTTGCTGCAAATGGCATTGGGACGAGGCGGTACGCAAGGAAACACGGGGCTTCCGTAGAGATTGCCTTGTGTCTTCAGGCCCCGGTTTTGACGTTTTTACCGGGTTCGGAAAGAAATGCTCACGAGAGGACTCGAACCTCCACGGGTTGCCCCATACGGTCCTGAGCCGTACGCGTCTGCCAGTTCCGCCACGTGAGCTTTTTAAGGGATTTCCCTTTGCGCCATCCTACCTTTGCCTGGCGCGGGTCAAAAGAATAATTCGCGAATCGTAAAATGCAAATGGCAAATCCTAGGAGATTCGCATCGGCATCAACACATACAGAAACGGGGTCTGAATCTTGATGACACCGGGGCTCATTTCATCGGTGAGATCCAGAAATACCTCGTCGTTCGGCAGGTGCCGCAAGGGGGCCATGAGGAATTCCGGGTTGAACGCGACTGAAAATTCCTTGCCCTTGTACTGCACGGCGAGCGATTCCTTGGCTTCGCCGACGTCCGGGGTGTTGGCCATGATGTCGATGTTGTTCTTCGAGAACACGAGTTTCACGGAATTTGATTTTTCGCTGGCGAGCAGAGAAACGCGATGGACGGTGTTCAGGAAAAGCTCCCGCTCCAGGGTGATGCGCTCCTTGGCTTCCGCAGGGATGACCTGGCGGTAGTTTGGATAATTGCCCTCGATCAATTTCGAGACGAGCAGCGTGCCGTTGACCTCGAAAGCGATCTGGTTTTCGCCCACGGTGAGTTTCACGTCGCCATCCTCGTTCAACAGGCGGCCAAGCTCGGTGACGGCTTTGCTCGGCACGATGATGTCCACTTCGTGGCTGCGTGGAAATTCGAGCTCGATATCGACCAGCGCGAGGCGGCGGCCGTCGGTTGCCACCAAAGTGAGCTTGTTGTCCTTGAACGTGAAAAGGATGCCGTTCAGCACATAGCGTGTCTCATCCGTGGAAATCGCGTAGGCGGTTTTTTTGAGGCCGTCCTTGAGATCCTTCTGGCGAAGGTTGAATACTTTTGCCTTCTCGAACTTTGGCAGGGGAGGGAATTCCTCCTCCGGCAAACCGAGGATCTTGAAAAAGCTGGGGCCGCTGCGGATGGAGGCGACGTTTTTGGAATCGACCTCGATCTGCACTTCGCTGGAGGGAAGCTCGCGGATGATGGTGAAGAGGCGGCGTGCCGGCAAAGTGGTTGCCCCCGGTTTTTCAACAGTGGCCTCCACGCTGCCACGCACACCGACATCAAGGTCGGTGGTGGTAAGTTTCAACTCAGTGCCGCTGGCCTGGAGCAGGACGTTTGAGAGAATGGGGAGAGTGGTCCTTGTGCTGACCACGTTCTGCACGGTTTGGAGGCCTTCGAGGAGCTTTTCTTTGCTGACGCTGAATTTCATAAAATATTAAATCCTTCGCATCGAATTAATAACGAGAGGAATCACTCTGGATAATCTAAATTCAGCAGGTGATGTCAAGAAGCCGATGTCCGCAAAATGAGAAACGTACACTTTGTGCATCAACGGTTTAGCTGGCTGTCGAGGTAGGAAACCGTCTGCCGGACTTTTTCCTCGGTCTTGATTTTTTCCGTAACAAGCTTGTGCGCATGAAGCACGGTGCCATGGTCGCGCCCTCCAAATGCATCGCCGATTTCGCTGAGCGACGTCTTGGTCAGCTCGCGGGCGAGATACATCGCGATCTGTCTCGGGAAGGCGATGTTTGCCGGGCGGCGCTTGCTGGTCATGTCCGCAAGACGCACATCGAAATGTTCCGCAACACGGCGCTGGATCTGGTCGATGGTCACCGCGCGCTTTGCTTCCTCCTGCAAAATGTCCTTGAGCAGATGCTCCACGGCTTCGTCGGTCAAATCGCGTCCGCTCAATGAGGCAAATGACGCGACCCGCATGAGGGCTCCCTCGAGCCTGCGAACGTTTGTCCGGATGCGCTGGGCAAGAAATTGAAGAATGCGGTCTTCCACTTTGATTTCGAAACTCTGGGCCTTCTTTCGAAGGATCGCCACGCGCGTCTCGATATCCGGCGGCTGAAGCTCGGCGGTCAAACCCCACTCGAAACGCGAGACAAGGCGCTGCTCGAGATTTTTGATTTCCGTGGGCGGCCGGTCGCTGGAGAGCACGATCTGCTTGTGCCCGTCAAAAAGCGTATTGAACGTATGGAAAAATTCCTCCTGTGAGCGCTCCTTGCCGGCGAGGAACTGGATATCGTCGATAAGAAGCACGTCCGCCTGGCGGTATTTCTTACGAAATTTCACCAAGGTGCTGTTCTGGATCGCGTCGATGAATTCGTTCGTGAACTTTTCGCTGGAGAGATAGATTACCTTGCCGCCTTTTTTGCGGGAGCCGACGTACTGGCCGATGGCCTGCATGAGATGCGTTTTGCCCAATCCCACCCCGCCGTAAACGAAAAGGGGATTGTAAGTCCTCGCCGGGGCCTGGGCTACGGCCAGCGCCGCAGCGTGCGCAAACTGGTTGTTTGACCCGACCACGAACGAATCGAACGAGTTTCGCGGATTCATGCCGTTGGTATTGGCGACGGCGACCGGCTCGTGGTTTTCATCGCCATGGCCATTGCCGTTGCCATTCTGCCCGTTGGTGAAAGTGATCTCCTGGGGAGGTTGCTGCTTCTTGGGAGCCTCGTGGACCTCTCCGGCAAAGATAAACTTCACTTTATGAGGAGCGCCGAGGACCTTGATAATGGCGGACTGCAACAGCGGCATGTAATTGGACTCGATCCAAAGCTGGAAAATGTTGTTTGGCACCCGGAGAGTGAGCTGGGTTTCGTCTGTTTGTGCGAGTTCCACAGGCATGAACCAGCGCTTGAATGTATCCGGGCCGACTTCACCGCGAATGATTTCGGCAATATGATTCCAAAGAATGATAAAATTCTCTTCCATAAGTGATTTATCCACACTTGCTTACCGAGTACTTTTGCCACTGCTGCGTGTGGCAAAGGTCGCTTGAAAATGAGGACGGCAAGCCGTTAAGGGGGGTGAAAAGTGACATTGCGGGTTAAAAGTCGAAATTAAGGGCTGATTGCAATATGCTGAATATCAGCTACTTAAGAAGTGAGATGGTGTGGAACACTGATTTTACGGGCTTTCGCGCATTCGAATGGCTGCAAGGGCCTGATTTTAAAGCTATTTGATTGATCCATGTTCTATTCTCCAAAGTTATACACAAGTTATTCACACCCATACCCTGTCTCACCCGACCAGCGGTCTGAGGGTAATTCGCAGATTATACATGACAAGAAAAAACGCGATATTTGCAGCGGCTTTATTTTCGAAACGCATCCAATTTTTTCTTGACCTGCGATTTATTTTTTTTCCCGCGACCGGGGAATATCGCTGCGCAAAAAACATACATCAGGCTCCTTTCATTTGCTGGACTTGATTCCACGCTTTTTCGACCTGTTCGGGCGGTGTTCGAAACAGTACCGCAATGGAATAAGTCACGATGGTGCCGAATGTAATCCACCACGGAAATTCGATCCTGGGCATCCATACGGGCGCGTCGTAGAGATGAGCACCGAAAAGTTCCGCCAGATGATTTGGAAGATCGGTGAAAAATGCAACCACCGCAAACCCCGCAGCCATTGCGATCAAATTGCCCCGCACCGAGCCTCGCGTGCGCGTCGTCATCCCCACGAGAAAAATACCGAGAAGCGAGCCGTAAGTGTAGCCGAACGAACCAAGCACGATCGGGATGATGCGCACCTCGGGATGCGTCAAATACACCCAGGCAGTACCGACTCCAACCATCGAGAGAAGCACCGCGAAGAGTACGGTGCCCCAACGCGCGGCGACCATTTGTTCGCGCTGGCTGGCCTGGGGCTTAAAGATGCCCATGTAGAAATCGCGGGTGAAGCTCGTGGCCAGCGCATTCAGCGCCGTGCTCAGCGAACCCATGGCGGTGGCAAAAAGACCCGCCGCCATGACGCCGCGTATTCCCACGGGTAACTCACGCAGAATGAAATTCACGAAATAGTCGCCATGCGGTCTTCGCAATTCATTTGCCGGAAGGTGATAAAACACCCACAGCAATACACCTATGAAAGTGAAGCTAAGCGCCACTGGAATGTCCGCCAGGCCCGATAGAATGAGGCTGCGGCGGCTTCTTCGAATATCCGGCGCGGTGAGCATCCGCTGCACCATGTCCTGATCGGTCCCGTGTGTTCCCATGGTTACGAAGACCGAAGCGATAAAGGCGGAGAAGACCGTGTATTCCGTTTCCAGCACGTTCTTGACATTCCGCCAGAAGCCGGCGCCGGGAGTGGTGCCCCAGTCCCAAAATGCCAAAGCATGACTTGCTGCGCTTTTCGAGTCGGCTTCCACGTCGTCGTGAGCTTTCTTCAACGCGGCATCCGGCTGCATTCCCTTCGTTTTTTCCAGCTTATGTGCGGTTGCCAAGACCACCTCCTGGTCAACGGGCGTGGTCTTTACCTGCTGTTTCACCACATCCCATCCGCCCACGGCATTCCAGAGCATGAACATGGCATAAGCCATAGCGCCAAACATGAGCACCACTTGCAGCAGATCAGTCCAAACCACGGCTTTGATGCCTCCAAAGGTGGTGTAGATCGCCGTGAACAATACCAGCCCCCCGATAGCGCCCACGTATAGCAGCAACGTCTCGTTGGGATCCGGATGGACATTCCTGATGAGCTGCCATGCGACCACAAGCAGGATCGACGGCACAAACATACGCGAACCGGCCGCAAGGGACCGCGTGATGAGGAATACTGCAGATGACGCCAGCTTGGTCGATTTTCCGAAACGCGTTTCAAGGAACTCGTAAATAGAGACAACGCGCAGTTCGTAAAAACGCTGGATGAACAGGTAGGCTACTATGATGCGGGCCAGGATCGTGCCGATGGCGAGCTGGCCGTAGGTGAAATTGCGCAGCCCGTAGCCTTCGCCCGGTGTCCCGAGAAAGGTCCCGGCGCTCACTTCCGCCGCCATGATCGATGCGAGCACGGCCCACCACGGAATGTTGCGGTCGCCGACCGCGAAGCCTTCCATCGACTTTTCGCCGCGGCCCTTGTAGAGACCGATTGAAATTACGACGATGAAATAGGCGAGGACAACCAGTCCGTCTATGATCCAGGGATTAGTCATTTTGCAGGGTCTGAATGCGTGTGATTGTTGGGTATTTGCTGCATTTCGGTGAGGCTTTTTAGCCGGATTAGGCCGGATTAACCCGGATAGATTCACCCCTTGGGGAAAAATGACGAAGCTCGAATGACGAATGACGAAAGAATGTTCGCGCGTTTTTACTCTGGTGCGCCTTGACAGGGCTTGACGCGGCTTGACACTTTTTTAAGTCCATTTTGGTTTGATTTACTGCGAATTGGTCCGATTTTTTTGGGAATGAGCCAAGGCCCGGAAGTTCATCCGCAAATTTTCGGATCGATCCGGGATTCGACCATAAATTGGGTTCGTTGGGAAAAATGGCGTTTTGGCGAGAATGTTAACCGCGACGGTTGCCGCTGGATAAAAGACACAGCAGTTCGCCATTTCTTCATCATTGCAAAACGCAAACATATTGTCAAGCTAATTGTAAGTTTTGCGTAATATTGCTTGGATACATATGCAAGAGGTATCCACAGCACGTATAAATCTCTAAGCCTTAGTGGGCTGGGAGAGGGAGACCTGCTTCATCAAGACCTTGGAGTTCCGTCCGCTGGTTTCGTATTTTTCCCGGCGTTCCGGGGGCAACTCGTCGGCTGGCACTTCCGCGAAGCCTCCTTTTTGCTGGAAGTAGGCGAATGTCTGCGTCGAGAGGGCGAATATTTTTTGCATGCCCCGTTCGGCTGCGAGATTCTCGGCGAATGCCATGAGCTTCTGTCCGTGTCCCTGACCGCCGTGGCCCTTGCTCACGTACAGGCAGGCAAGCTCCGCCTTCCCGTAATCCGGGTAGCAATGGAGCGCGACACAGCCCACCAGGGTGCGGTCGATCTCGAGCACCCAGTAATCCTCTATGTGCTGCATGATATCCGCGCGGGTCCGCCGGATCAGTTCCTCGCTATCCACGGATTGCCGGATGAGCGTCATCACATTGCGGACATCCTTTTTAAATACCCGCCGGATCTGCTGGTATTCGTTGGAATAAATCATCGTGCCGATACCGTCCGGGCTGAACACCTCGGTGAGCAGGGCCTCGTTGACGTTTCCATTGAGCAGATGGACCCGAGGCACCCCGAGCCGGCAGGCGCGGGCGCCGTGCTCGAGCTTGGAAGTGAGCTTCGGATTGTCGCCCACCTTCTTTTTTTTCAAAATATCCTCGGCCTCGGCGATGGAAAGTTGCGGCACGATCTCTCCGCCCAGGTCCAATCCATCCAGCGAAAACAAAAAGATGATCTTCATCGCCTGCACCGCCTCGGCGACCTCCACGGCGATGCTGTCGGAGTTCACACGGAACGTCTTTCCCTCGCCGTCGAAACCGATGGGGGGGATGATGGGGATGATGCCTTCATTCAAAAACAAATGCAGCGACTTGGTGTCCACTTTTTCGACACGGCCCGTGTATAGATAATCAATCCCCCCGAGGATGCCGGCGGGATGGGCGATGATCGAGTTTGCATAGACGGCGCGCAGATCCACCGAGGTGAGCCCCTGCATGATCTCGTTTGTCAATGTAGTCGCAGCCTCGATGCTGATCTTTAAAGTCGCCTCATCCGTGATGCCGGTGCCGTCGGAATTTGACAGCGCGACCCCGCGCTCGGACGCAAGGTTCTCAATCTGAAGCCCGGAGCCGTGGACAAGGATGACCTTGATGTTCAGCGAGCGCAGCACCGCAATATCGAGCAGGATGTTTGAAAAATTCTCCGAGGCCATGATGTCACCGTCGATCGCAACCACGAAGATTTTCTCCCGGAAGCGGGGGACATATTGAAGGATGCCGCGAAGGTCAGAAACTTTCATCGATTACTGGAGTCATGAAAGAAATGACATAACCGAAGAAATAGCAAAGGGGAAAACAAAACTGTGTACGCAAAGTCCCGCTCCGGTCGCCAGGGTTGGGCGATGAAGAGTTGACTAACGGTTAGAGCCGTTTATTTTAAACCCCATTAACTTTTATGAAACCCATTCGTGACCCAGCCGAAATGAGAGCCGATGCAGAGCGACTCGCGGACATTTTAACCGTCCTGCAACGCCGCTTCCTGGCAAACCTCTCCAAGGAACTCTCCCGCGGCAATGTGTCGTTTCCCCAGTATTTTTTGCTCGGTTACCTGGGGCAGACCGACTTCCTGACCATGTCCGAGATCGCGAAGAAAATGGGCCATACCACGGCAGCCGCCACCGGGCTGGTGGACAGGCTGGAAAACCTCGGCCTGGTCGAGCGCGCCCATGCCAGCGACGACCGCCGCAAGATCATGGTAAAAGTCACCAAGAACGGCACTGCGCTGGTGATGCATATCCGCCAGGATATGGTGAACAATCTCCTCAAAACAATGACCTGCCTGGAAACAGACGAGCAGAAAAACTGGCTGAAAATCTACGAAAAAATTGTTAACTACTGCCAAAACAAATGAAATATTTGAAAGTCGGACTCAGTATAGGTCTGGCGTTTTTGACGACCCATCAATTCGCCGACGGACAGACCAATTCCAATCTTAACCCCAATCTCAAGCCCGGTCCCGGCCCCGATTTCAAGTCGATGCCTGTGGCGTCGAACGTGAAAGTGGTGCAGATACCCGCCAACATCACGCTGGATGATGCGGTGAGAATCGCCGTGAGGCAAAACCCGCAGATCCTGCTTGCGATCCAGCAGATCGAGCAGACGCGCGGGCAGATCATCACCGTGCGCGCCGAGGCGCTGCCGCTTGTTGCGCTAACGGGTGTTTACAGCCAGGTGGACCCACGATTGCTGGGAACCCCTTCCTCGTCGGGCACATCCACTTCCAGCACCTTTACAGGGACGGACAAGACGTGGAACATTTCAGTGACCGCCTCGCAGTTGCTGTACTCGGGCGGGCAGGTCGGCGCGGCGATCAAGATCGCCAAGCTCACGCTGGACAGCAATTACTTCAACCTGCGGGACGTCATCGACCAGACGATCTCGAATGTGTATCAACAGTTTTACACTGTGTTACTTGACCGCGAGTTGATCGCCGTGCAGGAGGAATCGGTGGGGCTTCTCCAGAGCCAGCTCAACGACCAGAAAAACCGGTTCACGGCAGGCACCGTGCCCCGTTTCAACGTGTTGCAGGCCGAGGTGGCGCTTTCCAACCAGATCCCACTGCTGATCAACGCGAAAAACCAGTACGTGATTTCCCAGACCACGCTCGCGCAGACGCTTGGCATCGACTACGACATCTGGCGTCCGGACACCGGGAAAGTCAACGTGGTCGGGAACCTTGACGTGCATTACCGCGACGTGAACGAAGACCAGGCGATCTCGATGGCGAGGGCGCGCCGCGCGTTTTTGAAAGTGCAGCGGCAGAGCATCCTCATCCAGTTGCAGCAGATCAAGGTCGCGCTGGCCGGGTACCAACCGACTCTCACGGCGGACGGCGGGTACAAGCTGGGGAGTTCCCCCTTGTCCGACAAGCTGGACGAAACGGTGAACGGCTGGTTTGTCGGTGTGAACGGCAACTGGAACATCTGGGACAGCGGCGCAACCTATGGGCGGGTGAAAACCGCGCGAGCGCAACTGGAATCCGCAAAGGCAACCTACGATGCCGCGGTGCTGACGGTGAATTTGCAAGTGCAACAGGCGATCGCGAACCTGAAGGAGGCGCGTGAAACCATCCAGAGCCAGGTGGAGAACGTGAAGGAAGCGCTGGAGGCCGTGCGTCTCGCGCAGGAGCGGCTCGCAGCCGGCGCCGGCGTGCAACTCGACGTGCTGAACGCGCAGGTGGCCCTCGAACAGGCGCGCACCAATGAATTGCAATCGCGGCACGATTACAATGTGGCGCTCGCGCAGCTTGATTACGCAATCGGCGCAGACACGCAGTATGTGGACGGCTTCGAGGATCCCCTTACGCACAGGAAGCCGTTTGCCGCCAATCCCGATTCCAAGACATCCACGGCAAAGACTTCCGCAAAAGATTAATTCCCATGTCTGCCGTGCCGTCGGAGACATTTGCCGCCCTGGGGCAGCCCTTTATCCGGCACACATTCCTGTGCAGGGTCCCGGGGCTGGACGTGAGCGTGGATCGCGAAGAGGCGCTGAAGCGCCTGGACGAAACCCACGCCCAGGCGCGGCGGGAGCTTGGTTTCGGCACGGGGCCTTTCGCAACAGCGGAGCAGGTGCATGGGAACAATGTCGCGGTCGCTGCCCACGGCGAGACAAGCCCTGCGCAGCGGGCGGATGGGCTCCTGACCAACGAGAAAAATCTCACACTTGGCATCTACGTCGCCGATTGCTGCGCGATTTACCTGGTTGATCCGGTGCAACGTGCGATCGGTCTTGTGCATTCCGGCAGGAAAGGGACGGAGCTTGGGATCGCGACCGCAGCGATTGAAAAAATGCGGTTACAATTCGGCTCTGATCCCGCGGATATCATTGCGCAGCTCAGCCCCTGCATCCGGCCGCCTGATTACGAAATTGATTTTGCGGCAAAAATCGCGGAACAATGCCGCGCGGCCGGGGTGCGGCACGTTATTGACTGCGGAAGCAATACGGCGGGGGATTTGTCCCGGTACTATTCCTACCGTGTCGAGCGCGGAAAAACGGGTCGAATGCTGGCGTTGATTGAGTTAATTTAAACCTGCAATGAAACGAGAATTCGACCCGGCGAAACCGGAATTGATGGACAAGCCCCAGCCTGTGTCGCAGGAGCTGGAGGTCGATCTCGAGAATCTCCGCAGGCTGAACCAATACTTCGGCAGCTACAGCCTCCTGCGGCATTTCCTGCGCCTCTGGCTGGTGCCGGGGCGGAATTACCGCATCCTTGACCTCGCGACGGGCTCCGCAGACATCCCGTGCATGATCGCGGACTGGGCGTGGCAGCGGAAGATCACGGTGAAGATTGATGCCGTGGATTTCCACGCTTCCACCCTGGAGATTGCCGGGAGGCGCACGGCGGGGTACCCGGAGATTACGCTCATCCGCGCGGATGCGCGGGAGTTTTCCAGCCCGGAAACCTATGACATCGTCTGCTGCTCGCTCGCGCTGCACCATTTCAGCGAGACGGACGCGGTGAAGATTTTGCGGCAGATCCGGCGGCTTTCGCATGACAAGTCGCTCGTGGCCGACCTTGAGCGGAGCTGGCTGACGTGGATCATGGTCTGGTCGCTTACAGCCGTGGTGTTCCGCGAGAAGATGACGCAATACGACGCGCGGTTGTCGGTGAAGCGGGCTTATTCATACCCGGAGTTGCGCGCGCTCGCGGTGGAGGCGGGGTGGGATAATTTCACCCAGCGGCGCTTTATCCCGGCGCGGCAGGCGATATGGCGGGCAGAGCGGGAGCCGCAACCAGTGATGAATTACGAGCTGCCGGCGCCGAATTGCGCGGCGTGATTTTTGCGGGTAATGTGGGGAGCTAGGACGCCCTTACAGGGTGGGTGAAATTTAAGATGTCGTTCCTGGGGCGATGCCCCAGGCTGGATTGAATCGCCCCTTTGGGGCTGGGGAATGAGGCAAGCAGAGGCCTGCATCGTCGCCAATTTCAAAAAAAATCCGGGAGAGCAAAACATGAAAAAGATCAAGGCGAACGACTATATAAAGATCGTGGAGTGGAGCGAGAAGGACGGCTGCTTTATCGGAAGCGCGCCGCCGCTCATCGGGCAATGCTGCCACGGGAAGGATGAAGGGGAGGTCTACCGGCAGCTCCGCACGATCGTGAAAGAATGGGTGTCACTTTACAACAAGAATGGAAAGGCGCTGCCGGAGCCGAGCGCGGGCAAGGAATACAGCGGCAAGTTTGTGCTGCGTGTCGATCCTGTTCTCCACAAGCTTCTAGCACTGCGGGCGCTTCAAGAGGGCGACAGTCTCAATGCTTACGCCGAGAAGCTTTTGAAACACGCGGCAGCCTAGCCGTCCCTTCCATCGCCTTCACCCGGACTTACGCCCAGGTGACCTGGCCCTTGGATTCGCGCAGGACGATCGCCCGCAGGAACTCCACGCCTTTGCGCAAGCCTTCGTTTGGTGACATGAGGCTGTCCTCGTGTTCCATGGAGAGTGTGCCGTCGTAACCGACGAGGCGCAGGGTGCTGATGAAATCGGTCCAGAAATCAGCGCCGTGGCCATAGCCGACGGTGCGGAAAATCCATGCGCGATTCTTTTCATCGGAGTAGGGCTTGGTGTCAAGATAGCCGTCGTAATCGGCGTTGACCTTGTAGAGGCCGGTGTCCTTCGCATGGACGTGGTGGATCGCGCCGGCAAGCTTGCGCACGGCTTTCACGGGATCAATGCCCTGCCAGAAGAAATGGCTCGGGTCGAAATTTGCGCCGAGCACCTTGCTCTCGGTGGCGTCGCGCAGCTTCAGCATGGTCTCGGGATTGTAAACGAGGAAGCCTGGATGGGCCTCGAGGGCGATTTTCCTGATGCCATGGTCGGTGGCGAATTTCACCTGTTTTTTCCAGTAAGGGATCGCGACCTTGTTCCACTGCCAGTCGAGGATTTCGAGGAAATCATTCGGCCATGGGCAGGTGACCCAGTTCGGATATTTCGCGCCGGCATGGTCGCCGGGGCAGCCTGAGAATGTCGTGACGACTTCGACGCCGATTTTGCCCGCGAGCTTTACCGTGGCCTGGAAAACGTCGTGATGTTCCTTTGCGAGTTTCGCGTCGGGATGGATTGGGTTGCCATGGCACGAGAGGGAGCTGATCTCGAGGCCGCGCTCCTTCACTGCGGCGACAAACTCCTTGAGCTTGCCGGCGTTTTTCAAAAGTTCGGCCGGTTTGCAATGGGCGTTGCCGGGATAGGCTCCGGTGCCGATTTCGACCGTGTCACACTCAAGACCTGCAATGTGATCGAGAGCTTTTTCGAGAGGAAGACCGCTGAGGATTGCGCTAAAGACGCCGACTTTCATAGTGAGTGATGTAGGGGTTGGGAATGGAACTGCGAGTAATGTGAGGGTGTTTAATAAAAAAGAACGGGCCGCACATCAAGCGGAATACTCCGCAACAATCATCCCTCGGCCAGCGGGCGTGACATCCCGTAACCGCTACTCCTTCAAAAACCCGAGCAAATCCCCGCGCAGCTTCTCCGCATCGGAGCGGAAGAGGTACATCATGTGACCGCTCTGGTAGTGCTGGAAGTTGATGTGGTCCCGGAGGCTTTGCGGCAGCGTGACATGCGCGAGGCTGAATGGCACTGAGTCCGCCGGCACGACAAGATCGCTATCGCCCGTGAGGACGAGCACGCGAAGTTTTGGATTTGTCTTCATCGCCTGCGCGAGTTTGTCTTCCACGGAAACGTAGCGGCCCTCGAAGCCCGACCATTTCCACGGCAGGTGCTCCAGCACATTGTAAGGATTGTCGCTCTTGTAGCCGAGTTCGTCGCGCACATACGCATTCACGGCGGATGATATGCCGCCGATGACGTTCATGAGGGCGGGATCGAATTCCGGCGGGGTCCTCGACCGCTCGCCATCCTCCGCCGTCACGCGACCATCGAAGGCGCCAAGAATTTTCCCATCCTTGTGCAGCAGCATCCTGCGGAAAAACCAGGAATCAACGCGCAGGTCCTGGTCGTCGATTTCCTGCGCGTCGAGGCCGGTGAAGCGTGCGAGTTTCGCGGCGATAGCGCGGCGTTGATCGTCTGGAAGCAAGTCTCCCTGAAGCAGCGCGGCGGCGTACTCACCCCGCGCAAATGCACGGGACTCCTCGACCGCCTTCGCAACATCCGACTGCATGTCGGGTGGCAGTTTCTTGTGGTAATGGGCAACAGCAGTCATCGCGGGGAGCGAGAGTATGTACGGGAGATCGCTGCCGGTATTGGCGAAGATCGTCTGGAAATTCAGCACGCCTGACATGAGGATTACGCCGTCGGCATAGAGCCCGTGCTTTTCCTGCAAATACTGGGAGAGACCCGAGACCCGTGTGCCGCCGTAGCTTTCGCCGCAGAGAAACTTGGGCGAGCCCCAGCGCTGCTCGCGGGTGGTGAAGAGGCGCACGAATTCCCCCGCGGCGTGGAGATCCTCCTCCACGGCGTAAAAGTGCCCGGCATTCTCCTCCTTCGTCGCACGGCTCAAACCGGTGCCCACGGGATCCACGAAGACCAGGTCCGTGCCGTCGAGGATCGAGTTTGGATTGTCCACGACCTTCGAGACGGTGGTGTCCGTGAGGCCATCGGGCGGGAAATCGAGCCTGCGCGGGCCGAGGCCGCCGAGGTGCAGCCACACGGCCGACGCGCCCGGGCCTCCATTAAAGCAAAAAGTGACCGGGCGGCTGCCTGCATCCTTCGCCGCGAGACGCTTGCCGCTCTCGTCCACTACTGCGTAGTAAACATAGAAAACATTTGCGTCGGGCGTGCCGTCATCCTTGAGTATGGGGACCATGCCTGTCTGCGCGATGTAGCGTACTTCCCTGCCACCGAGCGTGACCTTGCCGCTGTGCTCCACTGGCTTTTCCGCCTTAGGCGGTTCCGTGTCGTTTTTCGAGGGCTCTTTCTGGTCGGCGGGTTTCTTTTCCGGGGCGGGCGTTTTATCGGCTGGCGAATCGGCCTGCCCGAAAGCAAGGGTCGAAAACGCGGCAACAAGGAGCGGAACAAGGGGTGAATATTTCATAGGGTGCAAGTCTCCAAGGCTCTACCAACGCTGCTGGTGCGGCCCGAAATCGGCGTCATAATACGGGGACACCATTCCTCCCGGCGTGGATATTTCATCGATCTTCGCCAGGTCATCGGGCCTCAAGATCACTTTCAGCGCGCCGAGATTGTCCTCGAGTTGCTCAATCGTGCGCGGGCCGATGATCGGGCACGTCACACCCGGCTGCTGCGCGCACCATGCGAGGGCGTATTGGGAAATCGGGCAACCTTTTTCCTTCGCGAGTGGCAGCAGTTTTTCCAGCACGTCGAACATCTGGTCGTTGTAGCGGCGTTGCAAATGCGGCGCCTTGTCGGCATAGCGGGCGTCCACGGGCGGCGGGGAGTTCCGCGTGTATTTTCCCGCCAGAAGACCACCCCCGATGGGGCTCCACGGGATGATCGCAAAACCGTACGTCCGCGCCATCGGCAGCAATTCACGCTCGATGCGGCGGTCCAGCAGATTGTAGGGCGGTTGCTCGCACACGAAGCGGTTCAGCCCCAGCTCCTTCGCGATCCAGAGCGACTCGACGAGCTGCCACGCGGCGAATGTGCTGGTGCCGATGTAACGCACCTTGCCGGCGCGGATGAGATCGTCGAGCGCGCGCAATGTTTCATCCAGCGGGATGGACGACATCGGGCGGTGGATCTGGTAGAGGTCGATGTAGTCGGTCTGCAATCGCTTCAGGCTTGCCTCGCATTGCCCGATGATGTGGCGGCGTGAATTATTCCAGCCGTTCGGGTCGGCATCGTCCATGCGCCCGTGGACTTTCGTCGCCAGCACGATTTTGTCACGCTTGCCGTTGCGCTTCAGCGCCGCGCCGGTGACCTCCTCGCTCCTGCCGCGGGAATAGACATTCGCGGTATCGAAAAAATTGATGCCCGCCTCGATGGCGCGGTCGATGATCGCGTACGAATCCTCCGCGTTCGTCTTTCCTCCAAACATCATGCAGCCAAGGCAAAGCTGGCTCACATTCACACCAGTGCGACCAAGGGGGCGGTAATCCATATACGTGTGTACAAAGCTCAATCGTCCGCATTGTCAAACCGGATTTGAGGGGCGTTTTCCAAAAAAACTTCTTTTTTTGTCCTTAATGCCCGCTGCCGTTCGTCGTATCCCTGGAAAAACACAACATCAACCCCAACGAAAATCGCAAAAAGATGAGCAAACCAAAAAAAACAAACACCCACGTGGTTGTCTGGTTCGAAATCCCGGCGGACAAGCCGGAGCGCGCGCAGACGTTTTACAAGAAGCTGTTTGACTGGAACATCTCCCCGATGCCCGGCGCGAACGATTACTGGTTCGTCAACACAGGCCAGGACGATGGCACCCGGAATGGCGGGATGATCGTGCGCAAGCATGACACACAGCCGATCACGAACTACATCAGCGTGCCGTCGGTGACGAAATTTTCCGCGAAAGTGAAGAAACTCGGCGGCACCGTCTGCATGCCAAAGACAGCGGTGCCCACGATGGGCTACTTCGCCGTGTGCCGCGACACGGAGAACAATGAATTCGCGATCTGGGAAATGAACGAGCAGGCGAAATAATTTGTCCTGATTTCACTTCCCCGTTCGTCATATATTTGAACAACCAACAAACCAAAAACCCACTAACAAAGGAAAAACCATGAGCACAGAATCACAAAACGGACATATGCTGATATTTCGCAGCACGGACTGGTACAAGGGTCTCTCGCCCGAGGAAATGCAACAGGTCATCGACAAATGGATGGCCTGGTTCAACGGCCTGAAGAATGAAGGGAGAGTGGTGGGCGGCAGCCCGCTGGAGCCGGACGCACGAATCGTTTCCAGCAAAAACGGACGCGTAGTGTCGGACGGCCCTTTTGCGGAATCCAAGGAGACCATCGGCGGTTATTTCCTGCTCAGCGTCACATCCATGGATGAAGCCGTTGCAATCGCAAAGGCCTGCCCCGGCCTGCCCTACGGCGTGAATGTCGAGGTAAGGCCGCTTGCGGATGCATGCCCGCTGGCCTCGGAGCTGAAAAGCGAAGCATCGCTGGCGCACGCGGTGTAATTTTTGGGTATGCCAAGGATCACGCCATTCCTGTGGTTCAACGACAACGCGGAGGAGGCTGCGAACTTTTACGTTTCCGTGTTCAAAAGCTCGCGGATCCTTGGCAGCGCACGCTGCGGCGATGCCGGGCCGGGGCCGAAGGGCACGGTGATTACCGTGGACTTTGAACTTGAGGGCGAAATGTTCACCGCGTTGAATGGCGGCCCACATTTCACCTTCTCGGAGGCGATCTCATTCGTGGTGCGCTGCAAGACGCAGGAAGAGGTTGATTACTATTGGGAAAATCTCTCCGAAGGGGGTAAAAAAAGCCAGTGCGCCTGGCTCAAGGACAAGTACGGGGTGTCGTGGCAGATCGTGCCGGATCGGCTGATCGAGCTGTTGCAGGACAAGGATCCCGTGAAATCGGGCCGGGTCATGCAGGCGATGCTGAAGATGCAGAAGATCGACATTGCCACCCTGCAGCGGGCCTATGATCAGGAATGACCGGGAATTTTAACCAGGGATACAAATACAGTCATGAGCGAAATTAATATCGACCACGCACAAAAGCCGTTCTTTCTTTCACACACCTTCGATGCGTCGCGGGAGCAGGTGTGGAAGGCATGGACGGAATGCGAACGCGTAAAGGAATGGTTCGGGCCGAAGGGCTTCACCACCACGGTGGCAAACATGGATTTCCGCCCGGGGGGGACTTATCACTATTGCATGCGGTCTCCGGAGGGACACGAGATGTGGGGCAAATTTGTTTACCGCGAGATCGTCGAGCCGGAGCTTATCGTGCTGGTGAATTCCTTTTCCGATGCGGCGGGAAATTTTACCCGCCACCCCATGGTCGCCACGTGGCCGCTGGAGATTCTCTCGAAGTTCACGCTGGCGGAGGAGGGGGACCGCCGGACGACAGTTACCGTGGAGGGGATTCCCGCCAACGCAACGGAGGAGGAACGTAAAACATTTGACGCCTCGCACGAAGGAATGAAAATGGGCTGGACGGGAACATTCAACCAGCTCGGCGAATATCTCGCAAAAGCATAGAACAAATATATGACAATATTATACATCATCATCGCAGTCCTGGTCGTCCTGGCCATCGTCGTTTCCATGCGTCCCTCCGCCTTCCGCATTTCACGGTCGGCCACTATCGCCGCGCCGCCGGAGGCGGTATTCCCGCACGTGAACGACCTTCACAAATGGGACGCCTGGTCGCCATGGGCAAAGCTCGATCCCGATTGCAAGGTGACTTTCGAGGGCCCCGCCGCCGGCACCGGCGCCTCCTACGCCTGGTCTGGAAACAACAAGGTCGGCGCGGGCCACATGCTCATCACGGAGAGCAAGCCGGGCGAGTTGATTCTTATGAAACTCGATTTCCTGAAGCCGATGAAAGCTACGAATGTCACCGAGTTCACGTTCAAGCCCGCTGGCAACGAAACGAAGGTCACATGGACGATGTCAGGCTCGAACAATTTCATGGGCAAGGCATTCAGCCTCTTCGTGGACTGCGACAGGATGATCGGCGGTCAGTTCGAAAAGGGACTGGCGGATATGAAAACGCTGGTGGAAGCGGAAACGAAAAGTTAGACTGTCTTTTCCGCTCCAACCCACTCCGACCGTGAAATCCGGGAAGGCAAAGACATCCATGCCTCGCAAATTCGCGGCCCCGCCAGCCCGCGCGGAGCAGCCTATCATCGCATTCACGAGCGCTGCGGAATTTTCCACCTGGCTCGCGCAGCATCACGCCACACACCAAGGCATCTGGTTGCGGATTTACAAGAAAGCCTCGGGCCGCCCGACCGTGACTTACGCGGAGGCGCTCGACATCGCCCTCTGCCACGGCTGGATTGATGGCCAGAAACAGCGCGGCGACGAGGAATCGTGGCTGCAAAAATTCACCCGCAGGGGATCGCGCAGCGTCTGGTCAAAGGTCAACGTCGGGAACATAGCCCGCCTCACCAGCGAGGGCCGAATGCAGCCCGCAGGTGTCGCAGCCGTCGAGGCGGCCAAGGCCGATGGCCGCTGGGAAAACGCCTACCACTCCTCCAGTACGGCGGAGGTGCCCGCGGACTTCCTGCAGGCGCTCGCCAAGTCCCGCGAGGCGCAGGCCTTTTTCAACACGCTCAACAAGGCAAACCGCTACTCCTTTCTCTACCGCCTCCATCATGCCAAAAAACCGGAAACGCGAACGAAGCGCATCAAGGAATTTGTCGCCATGCTCGCCCGCTGCGAGCAATTTCACCCGCCGCTGGCGTCAAAAACTTCTCCGAAAAAAAGCAAGTGAGTCAACCCGCTTCCAACCGGAATGAGCCGTCGCCAGCGGGAGGAGTCTCCCAGGTGGTCGAGCATCTTTTCCGTCACGAGGCGGGGAAAATGGTCGCGACATTGACAGGCATCTTCGGTACGGAGCATCTCACCCTCGCCGAGGACGTGGTGCAGGAGGCGCTTGCCCGGGCATTGCGGACGTGGCCCTTTTACGGCGTGCCGGAAAATCCCGCCGCGTGGATCATGCGTGCCTCGCGCAATCTCGCGCTTGATGTGGTGCGGCGCGAAAAAGTCTTCCACGAGAAGCAGGCCGAGATCGTCCACCTCATGGACAGCGAAAGCCCCGCGCCGGATGCAGCGGCATTTTCGCGGCACACAATAGCCGATGATACGTTGCGCATGATGTTCGTATGTTGTCACCCGATGATTCCTGCGGAGGCGCAGGTCGCACTGGCCTTGAAAACCTTGTGCGGATTCAGCGCCGCGGAAATCGGTCGCGCTCTCCTGACCACTGAAGCCGCCGTGACCAAGCGTCTGACGCGCGCGAAACAAAAAATCCGCGAGGCGCGCATTCCCTTCGAGATACCGGTCGATGAGGCACTCGTGCGGCGGCTGGATGGCGTGCTGCAATCGCTCTACCTGCTTTTCAACGAAGGCTACAAGGCGTCGAGCGGTGAGAAACTCGTGCGCGAGGAAATCTGTCTTGAGGCGATCCGCCTTACCGGTCTTCTCGCGGAGCACGCTGCCGGCAATCAGCCGAAGACCCACGCCCTGCTCGCGCTCATGCTCCTCACCACGGCCCGCCTACCCACGCGCACCGATGGCGAAGGCAATCTCCTCCGCCTCCAGGAGCAGGACCGCGCCTGCTGGGACAGGGCGATGATCGCGCGCGGAATGTTCCACCTGGCGCGATCGGGGGAGGGCGCCGGGGTCAGCGAGTATCACCTCCAGGCCGGCATCGCCGCCAGCCATTGCTCCGCAAAGGATTTCAAGTCCACGAACTGGCCGGAGATTCTCATGATGTATGACCGTCTCGTGGAGTTCGACGATTCACCCGTCGTCGCCTTGAACCGCGCCGTCGCCCTCGCCGAGGTCCGCGGCCCGCAAGCCGGTATCGAGGCTGTTGGCGCGATCCGCAACCTGCAATCGCTGGAGTCCTACTACCTGCTCTACGCAGTGCTCGGCGAGTTCGAGTCCCGCATGAACCACACCCGCGCCGCTGCCGCACATTTCCGCAAATCTCTCCAGCTCGCCGAAATCAAATCCGAGCAAATCTTCCTCTCAAAACGCCTCCAGGCCTGCGAGAGCATTGGAGGGACACGCCCCGTCGGCCCTGTCGTGTCCCGATCCCAAAACCAAGCGTAGCGAACAGCCTCTGTCTTCTACTTTTCTTCACTTTAGCCTTCATACTTCAGCCTTTCGCAGCCAGCCCCCGGAATCCTTAGCGCGAACGTGCTCCCGCCCCCCTCCACACTGCTCACCTCCAGCCTCGCCCCATGCGCGTCGGCGATGGCCTTGCAAATCGCCAGCCCCAGCCCCGCGCCCCCCGTGCGACGGTTCCGCGAATCATCCGTGCGATAAAACCGGTCGAAGATATGCGGCAGATGTTCCGCCGCGATCCCCGCGCCCGTGTCGTTCACCGAAAAAACAGCCCCACCCGGTTCAATGTCCGTCCGGAAAGTGACACGCCCTCCCGCCGGCGTGTGGTCCAGCGCATTCGTGATGAGATTCAGCACGACCTGAGAAATGCGTGCGGCATCCGCATGGCACAGCGCGGGAGAGAGCTCGCCGGTGAATGCGATACCGCGTTCCTCGGCGAGCGGCTGCAGCATGGTTTCAATATCGCGGGCGATTTCCGCGAGGTCGCACTCCTCCGTTTTCAACGGCGCCGCGCCCGCATCCAGCATGGCGAGTTCCAGCAGCGATTCCGTGAGCTGCCGCAGGCGTCGCGCCGCGCTCACGCACGCTTCCAGGGTCAGCTTGTAGGTCGCGCCGTCGCGTTCCCGCGTGAGCGCGTGCTGCGCTTGCGTGAGGATGATTGTTACCGGCGTGCGCAGCTCATGGGCCGCGTCGGCGGTGAACTGCGACTGCCGGGCAAAGGATTCCTCGAGTTGCGAGAAGGTTTCATTCAGCGCCACGGAGAGCCGCCCGAGTTCGCTGTCTTTCTGCCGCACCGGGATGCGTTCGCCCAGCTCGCCCCGCGCGATCCGCTTTGCCGTGGAAACGATCACGCCGATGGGACGCAGCGCGCCCGTGGTGATCCACCAGCCTACCGCCAGCCCCAGCGCCAGCACCGAGGCGGAAATCGCGGCCAGCCAGCGTGCGTATCCTCTTAGTGCGGCCCTTTCCGGCTCCATGGAACTTCCCACGAGCACGCACTCGCCGCCGGGGGTGAACATGTAGGCCTCCCTCAGCTGTCCGCGTGTCCTTCCTCCATTGAAGGGTTCGCCGCCGCCGGGTCTGATGATGTGCCCCCCGGGAGGGCGGGGGGGCTTTCCATCCATGTCCAGGGGATCTCCGCCGGAAAACTCCCGCGGGTGCGGGGGCCTGCCATCCGTTTCCTGGGGTGCGCCTGCGGAATGCCCCGGCGGGCGGAATGGCATTTCGATGTCCGCGGGCGCGCCGTTGGAGTGTGCCCGCAACGATCCATCCGCCCCCCATACCGCGTAATAAAACGCCGCGTTCTCCGGCCCGTCAAACATTGTAATACGCGAGCCTCCGGGCAGGAAATCGCGCGGCTCCCCCGGCGGCTGCGACCCGTCCGGCCTGCGCGGCGGCGCAAATACGTCCTTGATAACGCGCCCGCGCTCGCGCAGCGCGTCGTCCAGCCGGCGCATATTGTCCGCCGCCTGGTGCCGGTACGCCGCCAGCGCCAGCGCCGTAAGCGTCCCCGCCAGCAGCAGTCCGTGCCACATCTGGATCCGCAGCCGCAGTGACTCCGAAAATCTCATTCGATGCAGTACCCCAGTCCGCGCTTTGTGGATATCAGGTCGGGCCCGATCTTTTTGCGGATATTGGAAATATGGACGTCGAGCAGGTTGGACAGGCTGTTTTCGTTCTCGTCGAACAAATGCTCGTAAAGTTGCTCGCGCGGCACCACCCGCCCGCGATGCTGCACGAGATATTCGATCAACGTGATCTCCCTCGCAGTCAGCCCCACCGGCGTCCCGCGCTGGGTCACCGTATGCCCCGCAAGGTCCACGGTCACATCGCCGATCGTAAGCGTGGTGGTCGCATTCCCGGCCGCGCGGCGGATCAGGGCGCGGATGCGCGCGATCAGTTCCGGAAGTTCAAACGGCTTCGCGAGATAATCGTCCGCCCCTCCATCCAGCCCCCGCACCCGGTCCGTCGTCGCGCTCCGCGCGGTCAGCATCAGCACTGGCGTTTTCTTTCGCACCCGCAGCCGTTCCAGCACGATGAATCCGCTGATTTTTGGCAGCATCACATCCAGCACGATCGCGTCATAGTCCCACATCAGCGCCTTCGACAGTCCCTCCTCGCCGTCCGCCGCCGTGTCCACCGCATAGCCCTCCTCCCGCAGCGCCTCGGAGAGGCTGCTCAGCAAATGCGGTTCGTCTTCGATGATCAGGAGGCGCATGAAAAATGGAATCTATATTCGCTCTCCAACCTGAAGGCCAGATTAAGCCGGGCGAAATATTTCCAAAATAAAAAAGCCGCCTTCATCGTGGCTTAAGTTTCGCCCTCTAGTCTGATGCCGTGAAGAACGAAAAGAAAGGCACAACACCATGAAGATAATCGCGATTGCGACCGCGCTGGCACTCGGCGTGTCAGCGTTCAGTGCATCAGCGGATGAAGAAGCCGGCGGCTCGCCATCGCCCGGAGACGGACCTAGGCGCCATCATCCGATTCAGGCGCAGGATTCCAACGATTCAACCCCGGGGCAAGGCGGTCATCACCATCCTCCTCCACCCCCGCCGCTATCCGGCCAGAGGCCTCCGCCGAAGCCCGACTGTCACCGCCCTCCACCCGGCCATCGCCCTCCTCCGGCGGATCAGTTGGCAAAACATGGTCACGATCATGATCAGGGCAGCAAGGCGTCACCCACACCCACCCGGTAAAATTGCAATCAACAGACGTTTAAACTCACAAAGTTCCGTAACTATAACTATACTTCACCTCAAGCGTTGCTCCCGGAGCAGCGCACTTCGAAAAAACAACCCAGAATACTAAAATCCATATGAAAACAACCTGTTCCATCCTCTTCGGCATCGCGCTTCTGCTCGGCGCCGGTTCAATGAAAGCCGCCACGCCCGATGGCGCGGACGCATACCTCGTATCCCCATGGGATTACGAAGGCCACACCATCCGCCTCAACGTCGTCTCAGTCCGGCCCGCAAATTTCGAAAGCCCCATCCCCGACATCATGTTCTACCACGCAATGACCGAAACCCTCGAGCACAAGCCCGGCGGCGAAATGCTCATCTGCGTTCCAAAAGACGAGAGCGAGCACTTCGCCCGGTTTTTCGGCATGGACCCCCGCAACCGGAACGTCCGCATTTTGAGCGGAACCTTCCGCCTCGCGCATCACCATCACCCTCACAAGGATCACCCCGGCGATCAGAATGACAACGCCGCCGCGCCAGTCGTCAGCGGCACAAACGCCGGCGACCGCCATGAAGGCGGCGTCTGGTTCGTGGACTACAAGGGATTGGACAAGGACATCCTGGACAAAAACCCCGACCTCGAGCTCCCCCAGGGCGGCGGCCCCGGCGACCATCATGACGGCCCCGGCGGCGGCAACGGCGGTGGTCCTGGCCCTGGCCCCGGCGGACCTCCTCCCAGAGGCCCCGGCCGTCAATAAGCCGGAATCGATTCAATCAGGAAATCAAAACAAGAAAGACATCACATCATGAAAAAAACAGGCATCGCAATCACGCTGGCACTCGCCCTGCCAATGCTTTACATTCACGCGCAGGGTCCCGACAATCCTCCCGCAGCCACCGAAGGCTCGCCCGACGGCACCCAGCCTCCCGCCGGTCCCCCGAAGGACGGCGGCGGCCCGGGCCACGGCGGCTTTCACGTGCTCCCGCCCCACGCAAGGGAGCTGTTAAAGCTCACCGACGACCAGCAAAAGCAAATCGCCGCCCTGGAAGCCGAGGTGAAGGAGAAAATGGAAAAGATCCTCACACCGGAGCAACTCGAGCAACTGAAAAAAATGCGCCCGCCGCATCCCGGTGGCCAGGGTGGTCCCGGCGGCGGTCCTGACAGCCAGGGAGGAACCTCCTCCGGCGACAAACCTCCCGGCGCGCCATCCGGGACAGGCCAGAATCAGTAAACCCCAACCACTCCGCAGGGATGTTTCCCGGTGCCCCGCACCGGGAAACCCTGCCGGGATAAACCGGGGTTGAGTGGGGGATGAGTTTCGAGAGTAGTAATCCGTTATCAGTGATCAGTAATTTTGGGCATTTTTACTCTGGCGCGCCTTTACCGGGTTGGACGGGGTTGGACGCTTTTTCAAGTTCATGGTTCGAGGTTTCTGGCTTTTAGAAATCGAGGTCTGTTTTAGACACGGGTGAGGCTTTTAGGCCGGTTTAACCCGGTTTAGGTCGGTTGAATGTAATGGATTTCGCTACGATCTCGTAATTCCAAAGGGATTATAGTCATTTATTAAAACTACGTTGGATTTTGGTTGGATTAGGTTGGATTACCCCTGTGGGGCATGGAATAGGTCTTATGGGACCTATAGGACTGATAGGCAGTCCGGTTTATAGGAATTGGCTTTGAAATGGGTTCGTTTGATCAAAAAGATGTTTTTTAGAATTTGGCCGCTTGAGATGAAGTTAAAAAGCCAGATGGAACTCCGGGCTGCGTGTTCATAGTTTGTTATTTATTAACTTCAATATGACACAGAAACGCGATTCTGTCAAGTGTCTGTGCTATTAATGTGATTTTTCTGTGTAGAAGCTTCCGCAGACTCTTTCAGGTTCCCTCAACAGCGCAAAGTACCCCGCTACTTCTTTTAATTTGCGTAAAATCCGTGTAATCTCCGGACAACCTTTTTTTAAGAGTCCCAACCCGACAGCGCGGCCTCAAATGCAAAACGACCTCGAAAAAATCCTCTTCCACGAGCAGACCATCCTCAGCCGCCTCGACGAGCTCGCCCGGGACATCACCGCCGAATATCGCGACAAGGAACTCACCGTCATCCTCGTCCTCAACGGCAGCATCATGTTCGCCGCCGATCTCCTCCGCCGCATCCCCCTCCCGCTGAAGCTCGACTGCATCAGCGTCTCCAGCTACCACGGCGGCGCTGAAAGCACCGGCCGCGTCACCTTCGACCAGATCGCGATGCCGGACGTCAACGACCGCCACATCCTCATCGTCGATGACATCCTCGACAGCGGACGCACCCTCTTCGCCATCCGCGAAAAACTCTTCGCCGACGCGCGCCCCAAAAGCGCAAAAGTCTGCGTCCTCCTCCGCAAAATGAAAGAGCGCGCCCGGCCCGCCGAAGCCGATTTCGTAGGCTTCGATATCGGCGACGAATTCGTAGTCGGCTACGGCCTCGACTACGAGGAACGCTACCGCAACCTTCCCCTCATCGGAGTCCTCCGCCCAGATATGATCGGCAAATAGCCGCGCGTAGCGCCATTATCCATTCTTCATTTTGGCTCCTGCCCGCCCGCCTTATCCCTCAACTTCTGAATTGCCTTCCGCATCGTCTCCTCGCCCGTCGCTTCCTGGATCACTCCCGAGCCGCTCACCGTAATAAGCGCGGAGGTGCCAAACTCCATCCCTTTCTCATAACAATCCGCCGCATACCCGTACCGATGCTGGTCTTCCGCAATGCTCCCGATGCGAAGCCACGCATTGGAATCATCATCCGGTTCAGGCGGATTCGTCAGCAGCAGCTTCATGAACATTACGCCCGCCCGCCTGTCATTCATCTCCCGCATCAAATCCGCGAGCATGAACATCTCGTCCTTCGGCTTCTCCTTGATCGCATCGAGCGCCGCCAGCGCCGCCTCCCAGTCCGCATCCGCCGCCGCCGTGTCATGCAACTGCATCTCCGCGCAGGAACGGAAATAAAACTCCCGCGGCTTTGCGGGGCGGGGGAGCAGCTTCATCACCCGCTCCGGCAATCCCGCATTCAACAGGCTCTCGAGGTACAGCCGCCAGACCTCCACGTCCGGCTGCGGCGCATCCGGCCCGGGCCCAAGGTCGCACAGCGCCTCGGCGCGGTCCTTCCTATCGAACGAAGAGTACAGATCAACATAGAACCCGAGCTTCGCGCTTTTCTTTCCCGCATCGGGTTCGGCGGCGACCTCGTTGCGCGCCATGCCATCCACATAATCGAAAAGCCCCCCCTTTGCGGCCGCGCTCTTGCAGAGCGGAAGAATATCGCTCGCGCTGCTGTCGTCGCATTGCAGGAAATAAGTCGCGCGCCCAAGATCGAACGACTTCTGGTATTTCCCAAAAATCATCTCGATCTGCATGTAATTCACTGCCGTATTGATCTCCGCCTTGTCCGGCGTGAAATCATCGAGCGGCTTTTCCAGCACAGAGCGCAGCGACCCCGATTGCACGATCACCTGCGCCACCTCATCCGGCTTTGCCGCATCCAGTAGCGTCGTCAACCCCTCGTCGTACCCCGGCATCGGCGACTTCCCCTCGCGAAATTTCGCCACCAGCCGGATGCTCTCCGCCCCGTGTTTCCGCACAAACGCCAGCCAGTCCGCCTTCTCCACCTTGCCATGTGCCGATTTCCCAATCAGCGCCTCCACGTCTTCATCCGCCCCCGGCACCACCAGCCATCGCAGCGTCTTCCAGATCTCCTTCGCCCGCCACTGCACCTCCGCATCCGGCGAAGCCAGCGCCCCCCGCACAGCCTCGCGCGCCTTCGACCCCAGCCCCAGCAAAGCCGCCGAAGCCTCTTCCCGCTCCGCCAGCGAATCCGCCCCCAGCCTTGCAATCCATTCCTCCGGACTCCGCTCCACGCCAGCCATCGCAAGCACCGCCGCCAGGCAAAAGAGCACCGCAAAAAGCCGTCTAAAACGCATCACCCCGACGATAACACGCAAAATCCCCCGAATCACCATTTAACACAGCGCGAAGCAACATGTTCCTGGGAGCGCGCTCGTCCCGAGTGCTGGTCATGGTGTCCCGCCATGACGAACTTTTAAAAAACGTCCACCCCCACAACTATCGCCGCATCGAACTTGACCTCAAATAGCCCACGTCCCCTTGGACGGACACGCTTCGTCGTGTCCCCTGCGACAGCTTCTTCGGACAAATCCCCTCTTTTTCGCCACCCAACCCGCGCGCAGCGCCACTACCCCTTCGTCATTAGTCATTAGTCATTTGGCAGCCATCCTGCCTTCCCAAGCATCACTGCCCTAGCGGGAGGAATCACCCACCTCCAGCACACAACGAAATCCGATATGGTCCGAGCGAAGGTCAGGGCCGTGAGGGCCGCGGCCCGAGCATGACAGAGCCCCCTTGTTGCCATCGGCGCAGTTCCAGGATGCGCCGCGAAAGACATGATTTTCATTTTTGTGCGCTGGCTCCCAGAAGTCCTCGCACCATTGCCATACATTTCCGCCCATGTCATACAGCCCAAACTGGTTCGGTTTATAAGTTCCCACCGGCGAGGTATAGGCCCAACCGTCGTTGTAGTTGGGGATGAATGCCTTGCAGAAATTGCTGCCCGTTTGCTCCTGATATTTCTTAAGCGTGTCGTCCGCGTAATTCCCGGCCCCCGGAGGCGGCGGCCACGCTGTCCCCCAGGGAAAAATATCGGAGATACGTCCTGCTTTTTCAGATGGACTCTTGTCAGGATCTTCGCGATCGCCAATGCCCTCGGCACAACTGAACTCATGATCGCCCGGCAAACGATACTCATCTTTGGCTCCTATCACCCCTTTGTTCCGCTCCTCCTTCGTCAGCCATGCACAAAAATCGGACGAATCTCTCCAACTCACCCAAACTGCCGGATGCGTGGGCCCCTGCTCAAAGCGCGCCTTTTGCGGCATCCTGCCAGTCTCCTTCGCAAAGGTGTCATAATCCTGCACCCGCGTATCCCAAATGCTGAACAATATTGTCTTTCCTTTGGTCGTCCCGCTGACAATCGGCACAGGCACAAACCGCATCCCCAGGCTGTTCTCAAACAGATGCTCCTGGCTCGCGCCAGCCACGGTTTTGCTCACCACCACCGCCACGACTGGTTGCGGAGGAGGCGCAGAGGCCGCCGCAGGGGAGGAAAGGGGATCGCCATGCATATTTCCGGATACGAATGCAAGCGCGCATCCCAGTGCGAGCATAGGGATGCGCGGGATACTGCATAGGTGTTTCATAGGGGCCGTATTCATGATCACGGGGTGACGGTTTTCCGGGCTGCCACGGCCTGGTGCGCGATCTGGCGCAGCAGCTTTGCCTGTTCCGGCGGCATGTTCTTCGGCACAAAGGAATTATTCTCCACACTCTCCCCGTAGATCACTTCGTATAGTACACAACCGCCAAGGTATTGCCCGGCCTCATTGGCATGTTTGTCATTCGGCCTGTTAATGCTGAAGGTGTTGGGAAGTGTGCGCACCGCCTGGAACGCATCGCCTATGGGAATGGTCCGGAGACCGCCCATGTCATGGGCCAGCTTCCCGTAGGCCGCCTTGAGACAGGTATACATCGCCTTGGGATTCTTTCCGGGGTTGTCGGATGCCTTTTCCGCATCCGTATAGTGAAACTTGTCGTAGTAATCATCGGGGTAAGCCCATGTCTCCAATACGAGGATTTCCGCTTTCAGCGCGTTTTTGCGGATGCAATCGACGATTGTTTTTGCGTAGGGCTCATAACTTTCCGGCTTGAAACTCTCGCCGCTGAATTGCTGGATGGTGACGTAGTCCCACGGTTCGCACCCGAGCATTTCCTGGAGACTGCAGTTACTTTTCTGGAGCGCGCTTGGGTTGGCCTGGCAGCCCCACCAGCCATCGCCCAGCGTCTTGGTGGTCACCTCGTTTTTATAGGGGCTGCCCTTGGGATCGCCCGGATTGGCTTCATAGGCTTCGATATAACCCGCATGTTGCTTCAACGAATGCCCGGGGAGATCCGCGCGGTAACAGATCAGTTGCTTGCCGCCCGCTTTCGCGAGGTCCGGCAAAAAAGTGGCGGCGTTGTCGGCAAAGCTGTTCCCGACAGTCAGTATTTTTGCCGAGGTGCGGGGTGCGCCGGGAGCGGATGCGGGATCAGCCGCCCGTATTACCGGCGCCGCCAGCGAGCCAATGAGCAGGCAGAGCGCCACCTGCATGGCGCAAGGACGGGATTTGATTTTCATAGGGGGAGAAGGAATGAAAGTTTGAAGGATAATCCGGCGCAGTTACAATATAAAGTTACTTCATCGTTCCGGCCAGGGTGGTAACTACGGCGGCAGGCGTGATTTTCCGGATGACCTGGTTGCCCATTTCGGCCACATAGACGTTGCAGCTGCCGTCCTTTGTGATTTTCTCTCCAATCCCCGGTTCCATAAGTTTTTTCAATCTGCGTGTCCGGGTTTTCACAACTCGCACGACTGTTGTAGACAGACCGCTTCCCCGGTTTTTCGAGGGTTAGGACTCATCAACCGGCGTTACTTCCGCTTCAGCGGAAATGACGCAATCGCTTCTGTATTCAGTATCCCGCTCGAGGCAACCACCCTGACCCGTATCTCCTTGTCTTCCGGCAGCACCGGAATATCAGCAGTTGTTTTCGCGGTATCGAGCGCTTGCATCACCCATTTTTTACCTCCGTCGGTGGAATACGACACCGAATAAACGAGTCCCGCATCCTCCTTGCTTCCCCCCGTCCAATGGATGGGCAACTTGGCCGCCCCCGCAGGCACAGCGACAGGAGACACAAGTGGTTCCAGATGGAGTTCGGGAGGACGAGGTTTGGCCTTCAGGCTATCGAGCAGCCGTCCATCGGGTGCCAGCAACTCCACGTTTTCAATCGGCTCGGACGGCAGCGGCAACCAGTGGTCAAAGGCAATAACTGGCGACGGCGTCTCCGATTCCGAGTCGCCCGCCCACTCCGGCACAAAAGGATACCGGGCAAGTTCCTTCCCGCCGGCGCCAAGGAATACGATGGTAATCGCCCCTTTTTCCGCAGGAATATTCGTTCCCTGTTTGACAGCTTCCAGGTCTGGCGTTCCCATCACGTGGTAGCTCGGGAAAAGGGTGCCGGTGACTTGATCTTTGGATTTTGCCAGAAATCCGCGCACCAATAGCATCGGGGGATCATACTGCTCCTTGGAGAACGCATCGAGCACGTGCCAATAGGTTCCCTGTCCGATCCACCGCTGCAAGCGCAGAGCCCGGCCCATGATTTCGCGAACACCATCCTTCCGTCCACGCTTCTCTACAATCTGAAGGCCGTTCCCGCAGCCAAAATCCAGTGCATTGCGCGGGGGGACAGTCGGCGGCCAGATGTTTCTTAGATCACATAATGGGGCCTTCAGTTTTTGTGATCTTGGGTTCGCGTCGACATCGGTCCCCTGATGGTAATCGAAACCAAAAGTCGCCATCATTTGCTCGTCAGCCCATTCGAATGGCAATGTATGCACAACCTCGTGCGAGACCACCCAATATGGCGGAGGCAGCACATTTCCCACCGGATCCTCTGCTGTCTTGCGTTCGGGCACGGCAGGGTTGTCCGCAACGCAGATGACCTTTTGCGACAAGGCGGTGGCGACGTTAGTGCCGGTCGATCCACTGCCGGAATCCTTATAAAACACATCATTAAAATCGGTCGCCGGGAACACCGCTACAACCCGCTCGTACTCGGCGATCTTCGCTCCTGCGTCTAGAAAGTCGGTGATGAATGCCTTCAGAATCGGCCGTCTCTGGGAATCTCCGGCGTTCTTGGCCTTGTCCGAGGAATATGGCCCGGGATCCTTGCCATCGATGGAGCCTTTATTCTTATCGTACATTTTTTCAAATTTTCCGTCGTCGGGCGATTTTGTGAATTCCTCCCATTTGTCCGCAAAATCCACGAAAGGGAGATCACGGGTCGGCAGTTTTACAGCATTGGAGAGCGGATAAAAATCCGGAATCCGCTCGCTGCATCCCTTCTCAAGGTCTTTGGTGTCCTTCTCGATCCCACCTTGGGTTTCGGGGGTTACGGGTGTTCCCGCGTTTCCCACACTGTCCACGCCTAGGTAGCATGGCATAAAACAGAGCGTGGGTGGCTTGGTCACCACTGCGGTACCCTTGACGTTGGCGGCTATGCCGGTGGGGGTTCCGTCCTGCAGCACCAGTTCTGCCTCCAAGTTGTAATCTCCGGCCGGGATCGCAAATGGCGGGAATTTATTCAGATCTTTCACTGGCGGCACCCCCTCGGGCGCAGTGATCTCATACCGAAACTCTTTCATGTACCCCTCCTTGGGATCCTCGACCAGGATCTTTTTCTGGCAATGGTCTTCCTCGTAGACAGTTTTTCCGTTCAGGATAAACCGGAGTTTCACCCATTTCTCAGTGGTGCAATTCGTCATGCCGCTGATGAAAATGGTGTTGTGCTGGCTGTCACGTCCGCCGTTGATCACGGTTTTGCGATCCACCACCATTTTCAACTCCGCGGTGCGCACGGAGGCGGTGACAGAGGCAGCCGGATTGAGCTGTTTACCGACAAAATCCTTAAAAAACTCGTCGTCCTGCCATACGCCCTGCACAGGCTCGTAAACGGCATTGATATCCTCAAATCTTTTCTCCAGCAGGTACTTGGGAGGAGTGCCGGGCGGCGGCACGTGGGGAGGGACGAAAGTCGGGGACGGCTCGCTTAATGGCGGAGGCGTCGGGCTCGAGGTGGTGTGCGGGCCCGGTGACGGATACTCCACCGGCGTTTCAGACATGTGAGGCACGGGCGGAGGCTCTTCGGGGGGGTGCTCCACTTCATGCGGCGTCTCGTCGGGATGGTTCACCGGCGGGGGAGTATCCCCGGTTCTCAGCACCGGCGTTTCGCCGGGACTCGGACTGGGTGTTGGTGTTTTCTCCTTTTCCCCACCGTCCGTTTGTCCACCGGTTTCGTCCTCTTCATTCTCAACGGTATCCAGGAACGCCACGGCCTGGGCGATGATCTTGAATCCTCCTGTCTGCACGGCGTGGAGCGAGCCGTGATAAACATACGCTCCCTTCGAAAACGAGGATTGCTCCAGCTTGATCACCTGCACATTCCCCCCGGCGTGGGCCATCGAGACCGTTTCTGGCGAGGCATTTTCCACTCGCAATAAAATCGATCCTTTTTCATTCGCCTTCGGCGGGCTGAACCCCGGCGTCGTACTCTTCAGCTTCGCCATGTCCGTCACGCTCGAAGGCACGCTGGAATGTTTCCATGCGGATGCAGGCAACGTTTCCGGTCCGGTTAGGGTTGCTGTAAACAGTGTCGCCTCGCCCTTGGTCAATACGGGCTTTGGCGCGCTCAAGCTCAAATGCATCACAGATGTCGGAAACTTGGCGTGATTGGCTCCATCCTGGAGCGTCACGGTATGTTTCCCCGGCTTGGTTCCCTTCGGCGCCTGCCAGATCAGCGCCCGTGGCGTGATTGCGACGATTTGGGCTGGAGTCCCATCAACGGCTACCATGGTCTTGCTCCCGTCCCCGGAAAGGTGACCGGTGATCTCTTGCAAGCCGCTGTCCGTCAGCAGCGATGGCATCTTGTATCCCGATTCCGGCTGCGACGTCCCGGTTTCTGTTCCCGTGGTCAGCGGGATGTCCTGCTTGACCAGCGTTGTCTGGTCGGTCTTGCGGGTCACCGTCAATGGAATGGTGTGGGAATCCTCGGGGATTTTTACCGTCAGGGGTTTGTCTCCCTGCTGTTGTATTCCGTCACCCATGTCCACCACCACCCCTTGCAGGACCGTATCCGTGGTACCGGTCTCCGCTTCGGTGGTTTCCGTCGTCCCGGTTGTCTCCGTGGTGTTTTTTGGCACTGTGGTCTCGATGACATGGAGCCCCGGCACATCCTCATATTTCTTCGGATTTCGTACCACTGTACCCGTCACCGTGTCACCCGGACGGCTGTCATTGGGTAGTACCACACCGATCAGTAGCGCGTCCCCCTCGGACGAGGCAGTGGACTCCAGCAGGGCCTGCGCATTGGTATTAATACCACGTTCGCCGGGTTTGTAGGGTTTGTCGCATTTGATGACGTGAACAAGGATGATTACCGACTCCGTCTTTCCGGTTTTCGATGAGAATTTGATTGTATATTCAGTATCTCCCTCGGATCGGCCAAGGATGCTCGGGCCTCCGGTGCCATCGCTGATTTCCGCATGCGGGAGCTTGCCCGGCGCGGGAGGCGTTGCCTGGTTCATACCCGACGCTGCTGAACTCTGCACCCCCCCGAATGTTTTATTTTTCTCGGTCTCATAGGGGTCCCAGGGCCCGATGTTGGTACCCTCGCAAATCGTTACGTGGTAGTAGCGGAGGCCATTTTTGGCGCCTCTTTGGATGGGGTTCTTGTAATCCGTTGGGCCGTTGGCATTATGTTCCGGCACCTTTAAAAACTGGCCGTCAGGCGACCCCTTATTCTGGCCTTGGGCAGGCATGTGGGCTGTCATCAGGACAGTTGCAATGAAAGCCAACGGGACTTTTTTAATAATCGCCTGCGTGTTATTTCCAGTGGTCGGAGTGCTTTTCATGGCGATGATCCCTTCCTTTTGGGCTGACTGTCGAACTCTGTGAAAAACGGGGCGTGTTCCGGACTTTTACTGACCACCAAACGACAGCGAAAAACCAAAACGGACCAGGCCGATGTTCTCCTTGCCGTTGAAAAGCCAGCGGGCGTCGGCAAACGCTCCAAAATTCGGCGTAAACCGGGTCTCAACGCCGCCGCCCATCGCGGCCACCATGCGCTCGTTGTAATCGAATTGTCCGCCTCCTCCCACAATCAGGTAGGGAGCCACCCCGATCCTGCCTTCGATCGGATATCGGGCGATGAAGTTTCCCATCGCCACCCACGTATCCCGGTTGCCATCCAGCCAGATCCCTTCTGCTCCAATCCCGAAGTAACGGGTCAAAAAGTAATTGGCTGCGACACCGGCGCCGAATGCATGGTTCATTATCGCCTTGTCGCCCACTTCCTCTTTTATTTCACGCGAGTCGCCGTCGTCCCCGCCTCCCATGGCCCTTGGCAGAATGATCGTTTTGGCCGGTCTGTCGCCTGTCGCGTAAGCCCCGAATGCCTGGATCTGCACTTCTC
>Ga0302319_10000977_pt1 | contig 64283 bp, 59 predicted proteins | sample Bog_T0_2_FD_203319 | JGI IMG/M metagenome (GOLD analysis project Ga0302319, IMG submission 203319) | Peat permafrost microbial communities from Stordalen Mire near Abisko, Sweden - Bog_T0_2 | ecosystem: Environmental > Terrestrial > Soil > Wetlands > Peat | place: Sweden: Abisko, Stordalen Mire...
ACAAAGAGCTCATGGCGAAATCTCTGGAACCCGTGATGAGTAGCGACGGCGGAAACTTGGCCAGCAACTTGGGTGAGTTGATCGGATACACCAGCGGATCATTCTCGTTGACATGCGCTTGAGAGAAATAGGGCCACGTCAGCTCATGATGTTCCGGAATCACCCCACCCGTAAGCGCCGGCGCTAAGTGTAGTGAATCGCCGCTCATCCGACCCGCCGCACCACAAAACATCCCAACCGCTGCCGGTTGTGGCAGCCCTACCTTGTCGAACCAGGCCACGGCTTCCGCCGTGAGAATGCCCCCAGCGGAACAACCGTAGATGCCTATGTCCTGCGGTCTGTGATTTTTCAGCAAGGCTCGGTAGACGGAAGCCACATCCTCACTCGCCGCGGGGAACGAGTACTCGGGCCCTTCGCGATAGGCCACCGTGAGCACCTCGATTTTCCCAATACTCGCGATCGGTATGGACTCGGCTTCGCCGCCGCTACCCTCACCCCACGTAAAAGCACCCCCGTGCAAATTAATCAGGACGCGACGGCGGTTGCGCGCAAGCACACCTCGTCTCGGAGTGACAATCTCAACGTGGACCCCACCCAGCGTCTTGCTCTGTATGTCCACCGGATACAGCACTTTCATCCGCGCGACGAGGGCATCGTTGTACTTTCCATAGTACTCCCGAGCCGCTTTGGCGCCCTCGCCCAACCCCGGCCCGGGCGGCGACTTGGCGTTCCCCATCCACATCTCTTGAGCCTGCGGGCTGCTGTAGGTGGACGGCGGCACGATGAGTCCCGAGATATGCTCTGTCCCGTCGGGGTCCGTGACCGCAACCGGCCGAATACTCTCCTTTTGCCCAAACGCCACATTCACCGCGCCAAGCAACGCGACTATCGCAATAATTGACTTCATCGCTTTACGACCGACCTATTTTGTTTGGGACCCGGCGTCAGACTCATTACCCTCCTCGTCTATTTCCGTGCGCCAAATCGATACCGCAGCTGAGCGCCAAACATGCGCGGCTCGCCATAGAACGACGTAATGTAGCCGTCGGCAACGTAACCACTGTATTGACCTACGCGATAAACTTTGTTTGCTACGTTGGACATAAAGAACGACGCGTCAAAAGAAGACCGCATTATCTCGTTCCATTCCAACCTACCATTCAGCAGTCCGTACCCAGATATGTAGTCCAGTGGCTGAACTGCCGGCGCATCGAAGAATCGTGACTGGTAGGAATAGGCTGCCGTGATATCGACTTTGCCGATCGCAGCGTCGAGCGGCAGCGTATAGGAGCTGCTGACGCTCACCTTACTAGCGGGCAAGAAGGCAAACGGGATGCCGACCAGCGACGGCGCAGCCGCAGGATTGATCTCTGTGTATTTGCCATGGTTGTACGAATAGGACGCGGCAAGTTTCCAGTTCTTGAGCGGCAGTACACTTCCTTGAAACTCGAAACCTTCGATGACGGCCGCTGACGCGTTGGCGGTGAAGTTAGATTCCACGCCGCCGGGCAGCGTCTCGGATACGAGACGCTGAATATCCTTGAAATCCGTATGAAAGACATCGACGTCGACCTGGGCCGGTGCACCCCATACCGTAAACTCGGATTTCGCGCCCACTTCGACATCAAGCGCCGATTCTGGCGCGAAGCGGAACTGAGGGGTGGATACGCCGCCCGGTGTGAAGCCGAAGGAAGGATTGAATCCCCCGGGGACGTATCCCTTGCTCGACCGGATGTAGAGAAGTGGTCCCGTGTCGAGTTTATAGTCCAAGCCGGCGGTCCAAGAATTTCCACTGCTTGCGCCTGAGCTGTTGAAGAGGCAAGACGATTGCGGGTATGTGCCCGGCGAAGTCAGACAGGCATTACCTAGACTCGGGCTATCGGACTGAATGCCATACGAATAATTATCCCACGTATGACGATACCCGGTCGTAAGGTTCAATTTTGCGAGCGCGTCCGATAGCGAGCCCAAGTCGAGGGTGGTCTGACCATATAGGCCTCTGCTACGTTCCGAGTCAGTTTGATCTATTTGCTGAATTATGAAATTGCCTTCGGCAACTTCGACCTCGTAGGGCTGAGGCGCAATATTGCGGCCATCTTCGTAATAAGCACCGGTAGTCCATTTTAATTGTCCAGCGAGCGAGGTGCCCTGCACTTGCGGCTCTTCAGTAAATGTCCCAACTTGTGTATGCCACGCATTCGCGCCCGGCGACACAAGGTCATCCAACACGAGCGGGCTTCCATCGATGTCCTCAGAATTTCGCCATTTCTGTACCTGGTAGCTGAATATGTTCTTAAACTGGAGGGCCTCGTTGATCGACCAGCGCGTCGTATTAATGATCCCGTAATTGTCGCGTTTATCGATCTCGTCGTCGGACAAGGACGTCGACCGGATGTCGGCCGCCTGTTGTTGCGCAAGAATCGGCAGTAACTGCGTCGCGAAGGCGCCGGCTGGATTGACCGCAGAGAGCACAAACCCGTCTCCATGCTCCTCGCTATGGAGTGCGCTGACGATCGTGTAGTTCTCTAGACTGTCGGTCGGACGGAATATCACGCTTAAGCGTCCGGCCCAGAAATCCCTGTTGTCGTAATCCTTGCCCGGGAAGAACGGACCGCGGTCAATCGTGAATCCGTCTCTTTGTTGCATTTGAGCGGAGAAGCGCACCAGAAGGCGATCGTCAATTACCGGTACATTGAGTACCGCGGTGGCACTCTTCATGTCGTAATTCCCGCCGCCAGCCTCAATCGATCCTGCAAACTCGTTGGTCGGTTTTTGCGGCACGAATAGAACGACTCCACCGGTGGTGTTTTTCCCGAAGAGCGTCCCCTGAGGCCCTGCTGCGACCTGAACATTTGCGAGGTCGTAGAACAACCCGGGCCCTGCGGCGGTGGTAGGAACTTCTGCAAAATAGGCCACCACACCTGTGCCACCCCCGCCCAACACCGCCCCAGGCCCGGAGCCGCCCGTCGGTCCCATACCGCGGATTGCAAAGGTGTAGTCATCGCGAGTTGGACCACTACTCGAGACGCTGAGCGACGGGATGTAATTTTGCAGGTCGGCAGCCGTCTCAATATCCTTGCTTCGCAGATCCGCTGCGGTGAGCGCAGTGATCGCGACCGGCACCGTGTTGATGCTCTCCTCGCGACGTCTTGCGGTGACGATGATTTCCTCGAGCGCGGGACTTCTAGGTTCGGCAACGGCGATAGGTGCCGTCGAGTTGGCTCGAGTCAGCGGGGGATCGCCGCTGGTGTTATTGCGATCACCGGTGTCGCCGCTCGCCGCGGCCAGCCTTTCAGGCTGTTGATGCAGAGTCGCCGCACTGCCGATGGTGATGGAGGTGCCATTGATCACCTTAAAGCTGAGTGAGGAGCCGTCCAACAAGGTACTTAAGGCATCGCCGATGGAGTGCATGCCGCTGACGCCGGTGGTCGTGCGCTCCCCCACTTCAGGTCCGACGACGATTTGCACGCGGGCTTGATGGGAAAACTCCAGCAGCGCCGTGGCGAGTCTTTGCGGTGGAATACTGAAGCTCAGTTGCTGGGTCAGATCGACGGCCCAGGCTGGCGCCGCGGCGGCGAAGACGAGGAGTACGGCAACGCGCTGCATTGAAGCCCACCGTGTCAGCCGGTGATTACCCCTGAGTCCCATATATATCGCACCTCCCCTCGATGACTCGTTCAATAAGCACGATTGTTGTTCGTTTGTTTGCTTAGACGGACGAGTCCAGTGATTTTGTATTGCATCATCGCGCGCACGTCACGAACGCGCGCGGTAGTGGTCACAATGAGTGTGACGCGGACCTCGCGGCGGAATGCTCTGGATCCGATCGGTAACTAAGGTGCGGCCCCGGCGACGATCGGAGAGTCGAGAGCAATGTCGCCGGCGCGCGAAATGTTTGCTTTCACCGGATATTTCGCTTCGAGGGCATTGACCCAGTCATTGATCGACCCGACAAACACCGTGCCGGTAAAATGCAGGCGCAATAGCTTAGGATCGCGAACCATCACATTCACCGTAGAATAGCGATTGATGTCGGCGATGACTGCTTCGAGCGGCGCGTTGTCATAGGCCAACTCGCCGTCTCGCCAGCGCAGTACGCTTTGAGTATCGACGCGTGATATCACGGCCGATCTCAAGTCTTCGGAATAAGTGACTTGGTAGCCGGCGCCGACACGCCATTGCGTGGGACCCCTGATACCTACGGCCGCTGCCACGATGGTGCCTTCCTCCACCGTCACGGTGACGCGATCGGCTTCGCGCCGTACGTCAAACGCCGTACCCACGGCTGTCACCGTCAGGTCCCCCGCGCGCACTGTGAAGGGCCGCGCCGTGTCGTGATGGACTTTGATAAAAGCTTCGCCGTCGGGACGCAATACTACGTCGCGAATGACGCCTGAGAAGTCCACCTCTGCGACCGCCTTGGCACTCAGCAACAACGAGGAGCCGTCCGGTAGGGTGGTGGGCTCCTGTTTCGCCGCGACGAGCACCTCTTTGGCCGCGACGAGCACCGCGTGAACGGGGCTTCTATGAAAAAGCGGGTAGCCCAGCGAAACCGCAACCACCACGCACGCTGCAGCGGCCCAGGGAAGGGCTCGCGATGAGCGTAGCGCGCCAAATGACAAACCGGGACGGTGGCGATGTGCCGGGTCGACCTGTGACACGGGCAGTAATTCCGGTGCGCTCTTGAATCCCGCCGTGTCCTGCCAATCCTGTTGCAATTTCTCGAAAGCAACGAGATTCTCCGCGTCGGCTTGACACCAACGCAGCCACTGGTCAATTTCCGCTTCAGACGCATCGCCCTCATTGAGACGCAACAGCCACTCGGCGGCTTCACGGTAGCGTGGGAGATTCATCGTAGGGGCGTGGATCACGTGACTCATGCGTGTACCCGTCGCCAGGCCTCGCCCGCGTCGATGCCTTCACGACGCAGCCGCAGGTAGATAAGCGTGAAGGTCACGTAACGCCGTACCATACGATTTTTGAGCCCCATGCCGCGCGCAATGTCCTCGAAGGATTCTTCGTCGACGCGGTGCCGATAAAAGGCTTCTTGATACTTCATCGGAAGCTCCGCGATCACGGACCCGAGCAAAGCGAGTTCCTCGCGCGCGATCGCGGTTCGTTCAGGAGTCGCCTCATCGAGAAAATTCTCGAAGGGTTCGACGGGGTCCAAGCGTGCCCGGGATTTCTGGCTGCGTAGTCGGTCAACGGCAAGATTGGCTGCGACCTTGAACAGATATGCGCGCAGAAAGCTGACGGCCCCGGGCGCCTCCAACTGCAGCACACGGACATAGGCCTCTTGCGCGACCTCTCGTGCCGCCTGCATGTCCTTCAACCGCGACGCCAAAAACAACACCAGGGCACGATTGTGATCGCGAAAGAGTTGCGAGATTTCTGCAGCGCGCGCGCCTGACTGCTCGGCCTCACGCGCCTCGGTGGGGCTAACGTGGAGGATGCTCATGGGATCTTGACTCGTGGGAAGCAAATGAGCGGCCATGTCAGCCAAGACGGATTGCCCCGCCTCCTTTGTACTCTCGTTACATTGGGAGTCCCAGCAAAACCCGCCATCGTCGAAATCGGCTCGGGCAAGCCGTTGATTGCCGGAACAAATGGCGCGGCGCAACGCGTCGTACATTACATATGCGAATCGTGCGACGCAGCATGCAGACCGGCAACGGCCGCCAGCGACATCGTTTCGCTAGTCGACCCTGGTGATCAACGGTCTCGGGGGCGAGCGATAAGCTGCCAAATCGAAGCGAAGTTCCTGCAGTCCATAATCGATCGACACTCTCGCGAACTGCCGCAGAAGATTCATGCCGATCAATAATGCCGGGCGTTGCCGCAATCCCCACAAGTCGAAGACTAGAAAATCCGCGATCACCAAGGGGCAGTCGGTGAATGTCAACGCTGCCGTCAAGCGGATCTTTTTAACCATCGCTACCTTTCCCAAGATCTCGCCGCCGGTGACGTCGATCAAATGAATGCTGCCCATCTCGCCGCCGAAGGACGGATTGCGCCTTGCCAAGGCAGCCAGCAGAGGTTCGTTGGCGGCCGACACCTCAGCGCCTGAATCAATGAAGGCAGTCGCGCTGATACCGTCTACCATGCAATCGAGCGCCTTCAAGTGTCCAGACGAACCCGACGCAGCTATACGAGCCTCATTCTCGCCCAGCCAATTCGCGCTGAATCTGGTGCGAGGCTCACTTACCTGTAAGAGATGATTTTGGAAATCGAAGGTCACGCGGTGACCATCGAGGAAGTCGAGACCAAGATACCCGTCGGCGTCCAGCAGCGAACGGGATAGGGTCGGCACCATCAAATGCCTTTTTGTGATTGACCCGAATCTCATGGTGCGGATCGAAACGGTCTCGCTAAGGACGCCACGGACAACGCCTTTCAGCATGACCTTTTCGCCGTGGGAAAGACCCAGCTCGAGGGCGACTTCACTGGCCAAAATGGTGCGATCGGCACCGGTATCGACCACGAAATGATAAGGTCCAGTGTCATTGATACGCACATCAACCATCAAGCGACTCGCGGCGTCGGTCGCAGCGTTGATCGGCGTCGCATCCCGCTCTGGCGCGGCTGCAATAGCAGATCCCACGCTACCGAGCGGCGGCGACACCGTCTGCGCCTTTGCCAAGATCGACGCCATGGCAAGCGAGGACGCGCCGTATTTAACGAATCGCCGTCGCGACAATTTTTGTAGTGTTGCCAACGGGCTGCCTGCCTCAGCTACGGGACACGAGTACAATTTCGCGCCAAAAGGCGCCCTCAAGTCCTCGAACCCAGTTGGGTTCTATCAATTGTGTTCTGCCGAATGATACCGAATGTCAGGTCCAAGCGTGATAACTCGGCAATGTTTCGCACCTTGCGAGCGCAATGCTAGGTCCGTAGATGCGCACCGTGCGTTGGATCGCGTAGCTCATCGCGCGCGTATCGAAAGTCTGAATCGCGCGCAGCTGGATGAGCGTCTGCGCGAGGTCGCCCTGCAGCGACAAATGCAGCGGAAACCCTTCGCTGAGGGTTGAGATACCTTCGAGATCGAATTTAAACCGGTTCATGATCGCCACCCAGAAAAAAAGCCCCTGTTTGCTACGCCAGGGGCTTTTCATCAAAGTGCGGCCGCCCGGCTCGAAACTAACGCTTCGAGCCGAACCCGAAGCGGTCAAATGAACATATGACTACACGTCGTTTGCAGTGACCCTAAGGTCATTGGCCTTCTCCGAAATAACGGTTGTTCGCCTGCGGCGAATTTACGGCCGGGTAGAATAGCCTCGCAGTTGTAATTGTCAATAGTAATTGCCGACGGCGTCAGCGCGCACCGGGGCGACACGCGTAGCCAAGCCCCGACCACACGGTTCGTGGCCAGGTGCTCGCCTTGAGTTGATCGACGCCGATTGACCATCCCTTTGAAACTCACGGACTCTTTTTGCGCTTATAAGCGCGGAGCGGAAAATTGCTCAGGGTAAGCGTCAATAGGGAGGAATTAACATGCAAACTTTCATTGGGGCCAAGCTCCTTTTGAGTAAGCTGGCGCAGCCTGCGATCAAGCCCTTCGAGATTTATGACAGCCGCCTCGCCGGCTTCACATTGCGCGTACAACCGACGGGGATACGATCCTACTACGCACGTTTGGGGCGCAGTCGCCGAATCGCGCTCGGAAAGGTTGGCGCGCTGCTGCCGGTCATAGCTCGGTCGCCATGTCCTTGCGATACGCACACCTGGCGCCCGACCAACGGCTCGAGGCGGTGGCCAAGCTCGATGAGAAGCCGCTCCTTGCGCTTACCCTGCGCTTACACGGAAATGACGGATCTCTCAGCGGACCCGGTTTTAATTGGTGGTGAGAGAGGGACTCGAACCCTCGACCTCGGCATTATGAGTGCCACGCTCTAACCAGCTGAGCTACCTCACCATTCTTTGAACTCTGCAGCTCCTTGGGGTCTGAGCCCGAGGGAGCGGCGGATTTTGGGCAGCGTCACCCCGGCTGTCAAGGCGCCCGCGGCAGTGCCGCAATTCCGCTAATCACTCCCCTACACATTGAACCTGAAGTGCATGACATCGCCTTCTTTAACAAGGTACTCCTTGCCCTCCAGGCGCAGTTTGCCCGCTTCCTTGGCGCCCGCCTCTCCCTTGCACGCGATGAAGTCGCTGTAGGCAATCACCTCGGCGCGAATGAAGCCGCGCTCGAAGTCGGTATGAATGACGCCCGCCGCCTGCGGCGCCGTCGATCCCGCGTGCACCGTCCACGCACGCACCTCTTTCGGGCCGGCGGTGAAATAAGTCTGTAGGCCGAGCAACGAGTAGCCGCCGCGGATCACCCGATTGAGCCCCGGTTCATCGAGCTTGAGTTCCGCCAGGAATTCCGCCCGGTCGGCCTCCTCGAGCTGCGCGATCTCCGCCTCGATCGCCGCGCAAATCGGCACCACAATCGCGCCTTCTGCTGCGGCAATCTCGCGCACCCGATCGAGCCGAGGATTGTTGGTGAATCCGCCCTCGTCCACATTGGCCACGTACATCACGGGCTTATCGGTGAGCAGATGCAAGTCGCGGAGCATCGCATGGTCGTGCGCGTCGAGCTTGAGCAGGCGCACCGGCTTTGCGAGGTTCAGCTGGGCGCGCACCTTCTCCAGAAGGTCGCGCATTTTGACGGCGTCCTTGTCGGCGGTCTTCGCAGCCTTGAGCGCCTTCTGATACGCGCGATCGACGCTGTCGAGATCGGCCAGTGCCAATTCCGTGTTGATCACTTCGATGTCGCCGGCCGGATCGATTTTTCCCGCCACATGCACGATGTCGTCGTTCTCGAAGCAACGCACCACATGCGCGATCGCATCGACTTCGCGAATATGCGCGAGAAACTTATTGCCGAGCCCCTCACCTTTCGATGCGCCGGCAACCAACCCCGCGATATCGACGAATTCCACGGTGGTCGGCAGGATCTTTTCCGGATGCACGATGGCGGCCAATTTTTCCAGGCGCGGATCCGGCACCGGCACGACGCCGACATTCGGATCGATGGTGCAGAACGGATAGTTCTCCGCCGCGATCTGCGCGCGCGTCAGCGCATTGAATAGAGTGGACTTACCCACATTGGGCAGCCCGACGATACCGCAACGAATCGGCATTAGATCTTCCCCACGCGGCTATGCAGCCGCGTCATTGCACGTTCCGCACCTTGTTCCAGCAGCAGCGGCATGCAATCGGCGGCCGTGCTGACCGCATCTAAGATCAAGTCCTCCTCATGCCGCGGCGCGCGCGTTAACACGTAGTCGATGACCTCGGTCTTCTTGCCCGGATGTCCGATCCCTAGGCGCAAGCGCCAAAACGTCTCGCCGATGTGCGCGATTGCATCGCGCAAGCCATTGTGACCGCCGTGGCCCCCGCCCTGTTTCAGGCGCACGCTGCCGACCGGCAAATCCAGTTCGTCGTGCGCGATCAAAATGTCCTGCGGCGCGACTTTGTAGAAGTCGCTCAGCTGGCGCACCGCAAGACCGCTGCGGTTCATGTAGGTCGTCGGCTTCAATAAAATAATGTCCTGTCCGCTCACATTGATCTTTGCGGTCTCCCCGGAATACTTGCGGTAGTCGCGAAATTCGCCGCCATGACGGCGCGCAAGCAGGTCCACAAACCAGAAACCCGCGTTATGACGAGTAACCTGATGTTCAGGACCCGGATTGCCCAGGCCGACGACAATGCGCAACGGTAAACCAGTCATGGATCGCGCTCATCAAAGGCTAATGAAGAAAAAGCAAGGGCCGCCTCAAGACGGCCCCCGCTCATCCATTCCATTCCAACGACGCTACTTCTTGGCGTCTTTCTTCGCCGGTTCCTTTTTGGCTTCGTCTTTCTTGGCAGGCTCCGCCTTCTTGGCATCCGCACCGGCCGCTGCCGGTGCTGCCGCCGCCGCCGGCGCCGCACCATCCGCTGCCGGAGCCGCGCCCGCTGCTGCTGCCGCTGTGGGTTCGGGTTCTTCTGCACGCGGGCTGTGGATGGCCACCACCGCTGCGTCGTCCTTAGCGAGTTCCACCAGCTGCACGCCCTCGGGGACTTTCAACTGTGACAAATGGATGCTCTCATTGAGAGACAAACCGGAAATATCGACTTCGATGAATTCCGGTAAATCCTTCGGCAAGCACGACACTTCGGTTTCGGTTCGCATATGCGACACGATACCGCCCTGGGATTTGACGCCCGGGGATACGGAGGCGCCGGTGAAGTGCAGCGGGATGTTGATGCGAATCTTCTCGTTCTCCTCGACGCGCTGGAAGTCGACGTGCACGATTGCGTTCTTGAACGGGTGACGTTGCACGTCCTTCAAGATAGCAGCCTGCGTCTGGTCGCCCACTTTCAAATTGAGGATGGTCGAATAGAAGCGCTCGTTGTCGAGCATGATCAAAAGCTTCTGGTGGCTTAAGGTCAGCGTGCGCGCGTCCGCGTGTCCGCCATAAAGAATTGCCGGCACTTTTCCTTCGTGACGCAGGCGGCGGCTCGCACCTTTGCCTTGCGTCTCGCGGAACTCGGCATCGAGTTCAAAAGAGGTTTTCATAATCTTCTCCAGTTACATCACAAACACGGCGCCCGCGCATCGCGACCAATTGCGCGGGCACCGACCAATTCAATCTATGTACAGCGAACTCACCGATTCTTCGTCGTTGATCCGGCGCACGGTTTCCGCGAGCAGCGCCGCCACGCTCAGCTGCCGAATCTGCTTGCAGGCTTTTCCTTCGTCCGACAACGGTATCGTGTCGGTCACCACCAATTGATCCAGCACCGACTTCGAAATCCGTTCGATCGCCCCTCCGGACAACACCGGGTGGGTGATGTACGCGACCACCTTGGCCGCGCCCTCGTCCTTCAAAGCCTGCGCCGCCTGGCACAGCGTGCCGGCGGTATCCACCATGTCATCGATCAGCACGCAGGTGCGTCCCTCGACCTCGCCGATGATGTTCATGACCTTCGACTCGTTCGGCCGCGGCCGGCGCTTGTCGATGATGGCCAAGTCGGCGTCATCCAAGCGCTTCGCGAGCGCCCGGGCGCGCACCACGCCACCTACATCGGGCGATACCACCACCATGTTCTGATACTTCTGCTTCCACGCATCGCCCAACAACACCGGCGAGGCGTAGACGTTGTCGACCGGTATGTCGAAAAAGCCCTGAATCTGATCCGCGTGCAAATCCACCGTCAGCAGGCGGTCCACCCCGGCGCTCGCAATCATGTTCGCCACCAGCTTCGCCGTGATGGCGACTCGCGTGGCGCGCGGCCGCCGATCTTGACGCCCATAGCCGAAGTACGGCACCACCGCGGTGATGCGCTTCGCCGAGGCGCGCCGGCAGGCGTCGGTCATCATCAGCAATTCCATCAAATTTTCCGCCGGCGGATTGGTCGACTGCACGATGAACACGTCGCGTCCGCGCACATTCTCCATCAGCTCGACGCTCACCTCGCCATCGCTGAATCGGCCGACATCCGCGCGGCCCAATTGCACGTGCAGATGCCGCGCGATGTCGTGCGCGAGCGCCGGGTTCGCCTTGCCGGAGAACACGGCAATCGTCAATGTGTCGAACTCTTTACTCTGCGACATGGGCCTAAAGCTCTAAATTGGCTGGGGTGGAAGGATTCGAACCTCCGTATGGCGGGATCAAAACCCGCTGCCTTACCGCTTGGCGACACCCCAACTTGAAATCAACATCAGCGAACTCGCGCAGCCGATTCTCAGCCGGTCGCTAATCTTTCAAGCAAGGGCGAGTCGTTCAATCCGCGAGCCAAAAACGCATCGAACTCAGGCGGCAACTTACCTATAATTTCGCGGCCGCGATCTGTGCTCTCGACGGCCAAAAAAACACAGGCCCCGGTGCCCGTCAGGCGTGCGGGTCCATAGGCCGACAGCCAATCGAGCGCGCGCGCGACTCCCGGATATCGGCGTCGTACCACGCCCACGCAGTCGTTCCGTCCACCAGACCCTAGGAAGCCGTGAATTGTGATGGGCGGAGAATTCCTTGTCAAATCAATATCCTGAAAGACGTCGGCCGTGCTCACAGAGATTTTTGGCTTTAAAATCAGGTAGTTAGTCTCCGCTGGAGCAAGCGGCGGGTACAGCGGCGTGAGGCGTTCACCCACTCCTTCCGCCCACGCCACGCGTCCGCGCACGAACACCGGCACGTCCGCCCCCAGCTTAAGTCCAAGAACGGCGATATCATCGACCGGCCAGTTTATTTTCCATAGATGATTGAGTGCCACCAGACAGGTCGCGGCATCCGAACTGCCACCGCCGAGACCACCGCCCATCGGGATGCGTTTCAGCACGCTGATGTCGGCGCCGAGCGGGCAGTCGGCGGCAGCTTGCAGCGCACGCGCGGCGCGCACGCAAAGATCCGCGTCCTCGTCGACCGAATCGATCTCGACCATACGGCGGATTCGGCCATCGTCGCGCACCTCGATGCTGATCTCATCGCACAGATTGACGAACTGAAAACAGGTTTGCAATTCGTGATAGCCGTCGGGCCGCCGGCCGACGATGTGCAGAAAGAGATTCAGCTTGGCCGGCGCGGGCCAGGCGCGCGATGGCTGCGCCATCACGGCAACTCCCAGTGATCGACCACGATGCGCACGCGCACGCCTTCGCGGCTCAACACCACGTGAGCCGGCAGCAGGTCTGCCCCAACCGGCATGTAGCGATCATAGTCGACCGTCCATGCATCTTGAATCACTCGCGAAGCTCGATCCTGGTCGTTGCGCGTGAGTTCAAAGGCGGCGCTCGGATCCGGCACGCCGAGCAGCCAGAAGGCCAAGTGATCCATCGGCAACTCGAATCCCAAGCGATCTTGTAGCTGCCCTACCACTTCCGCGCTGGGCGGCGCACCGTTGAGCGACAATCCCGCGGGCGTGCGCGTGAGAACCAGCGCACCCACTCCCAACGGTCCGGAGAGGTGCACTTCCGTAACATTGCTGCGTTGCTGCCAATTCAAGGAGGCCTGCCATCCTTGAGTGCCGACGGCGACGGCGGCGCGGCCATCGAGGCGCCAGGTCGTCGCGTGTTGCAAGGTGGTGAGGCGTTGATCCCACGCTGCCGCGGCCGTGGGTGCGCGGCGCGCGGTGACGCAAGCCGCGAGCACGGCGCAGGTCAACACCAACAGCATGCGTCGCATGAATTTAATTCAGCGGCGGCAGCGTTGCGGGTGCGGCAGGCGGCGGCGCGACGTGAAAGCGTTCTCGGGTTGCCTTGAGCAGCCGATTGTCGCCGTCGGCGACGCTGGCCTCGGACCAAATGCGCTCCGCGTCGGCGGGTCGGCCAAGCTGCCACAACACCTCGCCCAAATGCGCGGCGATGTCGCCGCCGCGATCGTCCGCATAGGCAGTCCGCAGATACGGCTCCGCCGCGGTGCTCTGACCTTGACGGAACAGCACCCACCCCAAACTGTCGAGGATCGCCGCATTCATCGGCGCGGCCGCATGCGCACTCTCGATCAGCTTGCGGGCGCGCTTCAAATCACGGGAATGGTCCGCCAACGTAAACCCTAAGGCATTTAACGCGGACGGATCGTCGGGGCGGGATTTTAGGACGCCCTTGAGTTCCTTCAAGGCATCGGACACTTTTCCCTCTTCTTCGTAGATCGTCGCCTTCGCGTAGCGCAAGTCGACATTGTCGGGATACTCGAGCTGGCCCCGTTCGAGCACCGTCATTGCACGCGGAAAATCGCCGCTGTCGGCGTACATGCGGGCGCGCGCTGTGAGAATCTCCGGCGCGCGCAGCGGTTCATCCTCGACCAACCGGTCGAGCAACTCATCGGCGGCGGCCTTGGCGCCATGCGCTTGCAAAATCGTGGTGGCGCGCAGCAGCGCCGGCACCGAGTTGTCGCCGGTCTGCACTTGTGCAAACAACCGCAATGCATGTTCGGGATCGTCGTGACGGTCGGCGATCAGCCCCAGATAATAGAAAGCATCGTCGAGATACTTCTGTGTCCGCAGCAACTCGGCAAACTTCGCGGTCGCGGCATCGAGATGACCTTCTTGAAAGTCGATCAGCCCCAAAAGACGCAGCGCCACCGGCGCGTACTCGGCGTCGTGCGACAGGATCTCCAATTGTTGTGCCGCCTCGTGATCGCGCTGTGCCGTCATCAGGAGCAGGGCATAATTGAGCCGATTGACCGGTGTGTCATCACGCATGACTGTGTCACGCGCCTGCGCCAACGGAGCGTCGGCATCGCCCGCCATGATGCGAGCACGCGCCAGCGTCTGCAGCAACTCGCGATGCGCACCTTCATCGGCCGCATGTACGCCGTCGGCTGGTAGCGCCAACAAGGCCTCAAAGCTTCGTACCGCCGCCGCCGGATCGTCCGCGCGCAGCGCCGCGAAGCCCTGGATCCGCAAGGCGGGCGCGGAGTCGGGAGACCAGGCCGCCAGACGATCCGCCAGCTGCCGCGAGCCGAAAATGTTGTCATCGCTCGCGAGATACGTTTCGAGCGCCGCAAATTCGGCGTCCGTGCCGGCGTGCGAGCTCGCTAGCACGACGCGATAGTGCGCCGCCGCCCGATCGATGTCGTTGAGCGCGAGCGCGGCTCGTCCCGCGGCACGATGTGCCTCCACGGACTTCGGATCAATGCCGATCCAGCGCGCACTGAGGCCGAGGGCCACCGAGGGCTGCAGGCAGGCGGCCGCGACTTCCGTCGCCCGCTCGAGCAACTTAACGTCCGTATCGCTCTCGGCGGCAGCCGCATATTGGAGCGCCGCGACCCGCGGTTCATGGCGCGCCAGCGCTATCTCCGCCGTGACGGTATAAAATGTACGTGGCGCAGCGGTGTCTGCGGATGGGGTGCCGACGGCCGTACAAGCGGCGCAGGCCAGAAGGCCAAGTGCCAACGAAGCCCTTGCTAGGATTGAAATCGAGACCACAGGCTCACTATAGCGAAATGACCAACCCGGCGCGCTGATTCCTCCTTGATCTATGGCAACCTCTTCCACCAGAATCAGTGAGTTACGGCCCGAAAGCAGTTCCATGGCGTTCAAAATCCTCGGCATCAATCACAAGACGGCACCGGTCGCGCTGCGCGAAAAAGTAGCCTTCAGCGAGGAGCGATTGCTGACCGCCTTGCGCACCTTGCGCCAGGAAGCGGGGGTTGCCGAAGTGGTCATTCTGTCCACCTGCAATCGCACCGAGGTGTATTGGGCGGGGGCCGCGAGCGGCGATGAACTGTCGCAATGGCTCGGACGCCACCACGGCAACCACTTGGACCTCGCGGCAAGCCTGTATGTTCATCAGGAACAGCGGGCCGTGGAACACACCTTCAGCGTGGCCTCGGGTCTTGACTCGATGGTGCTTGGCGAAGCGCAAATCCTCGGTCAGCTCAAAGACGCGTACCGCGTGGCGCAGCAGGCCGGCAGCACGGGTCCCTCGCTCAATAAGCTGTTCCAGGCGGCTTTTTCCGCAGCAAAGCGCGTGCGTTCCGAGACGCGTATCGGCGAGAACGCGGTCTCGATTGCATCGGCGAGCGTCAGCCTGGCGCGGCGCGTGTACTCGGACTTGTCCGCCCGCACCGCGCTGCTGGTCGGCGCCGGCGAGATGAACGCCCTGGCGGCGCGCCATTTCGCGAGCGCGGGCGTCAAGCGCATGGTCATCGCCAATCGCACCGTGGCGAGAGCCGAGGCGCTGGCTCTGGAACTCAAGGCCCATGCCACGGGCCTCGATCAACTGGAACAGGAATTGGTGCAGGCCGACATCGTGATCGCCTGTACCGCCAGCGCGGTGCCGCTCATCAGCAAACGCGCGGCGGAGAGCGCCATCCGGGCGCGGCGTCGGCGGCCGATTTTCATGGTGGACTTAGGGGTACCGCGCGATATCGACCCGGCCATTGCCGATTTGGAAGACGTGTATCTGTTCTCGATCGACGATCTGCAGCAGTTGGTCGAGGAGAACCGCCAGCAGCGGGAGGTCGCGGCCGGCGGCGCACGGCTGGTGATCGACGAAGAAGTCGCGCGCTTCTTGAGCGAATCGCGGGCGCATGACGCGGGCCCAGCGATCCGGGCGCTGCGCCAGCACGCGGAGGGGATTCGATCGCAAACCTTGGAGCAGGCGCGGCGCATGTTGAGCTCCGGCAAAAGCACCGATGAGGTCATCGAGTATCTCGCCAATACCCTGACCAATCGGCTGCTGCACACGCCGACCCAGGCGCTGCGCCAGGCCGCCGAGCTCGAAGATTCCTCGCTGGTGGAGGCAATTACCCGGCTGTTGATCGAAGAACGAGACCGGCAGTGACGAGGAAGGCCGCTATAATTCGCCGCCATGAAAGACTCCATTCGGCGCAAGCTCGAAAAACTCGACGAGCGATTCGAGGAAATTAGCCGGCTTCTGTCGGACGCGGGCGTCATTGCCCGTCAAAACCAATTCCGTGAATTGTCGATGGAGTACGCGAAATTGGGGCCTCTCATCGAGCGCTACCGTCGTTTCGTCGCGCTCGAAGCCGATCTTGCCATCGCGCATGAGATGGCCTCCGACAAGGATGCCGCGACCCAGGCCATGGGCGAGGAAGAACTCGCTGAGCTCGAGCCCAAGCTTGCGGCCGAAGAACTCGAGCTGCAGCGCTTGTTGGTGCCGAAAGACCCGCAAGACGACAGCAACATATTCTTGGAGATTCGTGCGGGCACCGGCGGCGATGAGGCTGCCATCTTTGCAGGCGATCTGTATCGCATGTACGCACGCTATGCGGAATCCAAGGGCTGGGAAGTCGAAACCTTAAGCGAAAGCCCGGGCGAGCATGGCGGCTACAAGGAAGTCATCAGCCGCATTATCGGGCGGGGGGCCTATTCGCTGTTGAAGTTCGAGTCCGGCACGCATCGCGTGCAGCGGGTTCCAGCCACCGAGGCACAGGGGCGCATTCATACCTCGGCCTGCACGGTCGCCATCCTGCCGGAATTGGCGGAGGTCGAGGCTGTTGAACTCAATCCTGCCGACTTGCGTATCGACACTTTTCGCGCCTCCGGTGCCGGCGGTCAGCATGTCAACAAGACCGACTCGGCGATTCGTATCACGCATATTCCGACGGGCGTGGTGGTCGAGTGCCAAGATGAGCGGTCGCAGCACAAGAATCGCTCGCGCGCCATGTCCTTGCTCAAATCCCGGCTGCTCGCGGCCGAGCGCGAGAAACAGCAGAGCCAACAGGCGCAATCGCGCAAACTCCAGGTGGGCTCGGGCGATCGCTCGGAACGCATCCGCACCTATAATTTTCCTCAAGGCCGGGTTACCGATCACCGCATCAATCTGACGTTGTACAAGCTCGATGACGTGATGAACGGCAATCTCGACGAGCTGATCCGCGCGCTCAACCAGGAGCACCAGGCCGAAGAGCTGGCGCACCAGGTCGAGTGAACACCGTCGCCGAAGCAATCTCCGAGGCCGCGCGTTCGCTCGCGAGCCAAAGCGACTCACCGCGGCTCGATGCGGAACTGCTGCTCGGCAAAATCCTCGGGCTATCGCGCACCGGGCTGATCGCGCGCAGCAACCAACCCGCATCCGACGAGTCGCTGCAGGCCTTCGCACGCCTGATCGAGGAACGGCGCCGCGGCACGCCGGTCGCATACCTGACCGGGACGCGGGAATTTTGGTCGCTCGCGCTGCATGTCACGCCCGCCGTGCTCGTGCCTCGGCCCGAAACCGAGATTTTGGTCGACCTCGCGCTGCAGCGCTTGCCGGAAGATAGCCAGTGCTCGATTCTCGATTTGGGAACGGGCAGCGGCGCCATCGCGCTCGCCATCGCCGCCGAGCGACCCCTATCCCAGGTGACGGGCACCGATATTTCAGCCGCCGCACTTGAGGTCGCGAAGCGCAATGCGCGCGAGCTTGAGCTGTCGCGCGTCGATTGGCGCTTGGGCTCCTGGTTCGCGCCGGTGGCCGGGCAACGCTTCGATATGATCGTCTCCAATCCGCCCTACATCGCGGCCGCCGATCCGGCCCTCGAGAAACTGACGGCGGAGCCTGCCATCGCGCTGTGCGACGGGCCAACCGGGTTGGAAGCCCTGGCGACGATCGCCGCCGGTTCGGGAGCGCACTTGCGCGGGCGCGGTTGGCTGTTGCTCGAGCATGGCAGCAGCCAGGGGCCCGACGTCGCACGGCTGCTGCACGCACACGGATTCACATCTGTTCGCTCGCACCCTGATTTCTCAGGCAAACTTCGGGTCACGCTGGGAACTCTTCACTCACCACCTTAGGAACCGACATGATTCGTTTCGAAACTTCGCTGGGCGATTTCACCATAGAACTGTTCGACAAAGACGCCCCGTTATCGGCCGCCAATTTTCTCAAGTACATCGAAGATGAATTTTTCGATGGCACGATTTTCCATCGCATCGTGCCCGGATTCGTCATCCAGGGCGGCGGCTTCACCGAGGACATGGAGCAGAAGAAGACCCATCCCCCGGTCAAGAACGAGGCGGACAATGGCCGCAAGAATGCGCGCGGCACACTCTCCATGGCGCGCACCAACGATATCAACAGTGCAACCTCGCAGTTTTTCGTCAATCTCAAAGACAACGACTTTCTCGATCACTCGCGCGGCAACTTTGGCTATGCGGTTTTTGGGCGCGTGACCGAAGGCATGGACGTCATCGACAAAATCGCGGCGGTCGAGACCGGCCGGCGGCGCGGCTTCGACGATGTTCCGGTGCAAGCCGTCATCATGAAGTCGGTCCGGCGCATTAAAGATTAATGCCTTAAGTGGCCCGCAATCGGTCAATCCTCAGCCGGCTGCTGCGGGCTATCGCGTGGCTGATCTCGCTCGGTATATTGATCAGCATCCTCGCGGTCGCGGCGTTGCGCTGGATCAACCCGCCCTTCACCGCCTTCATGGCCGAGGCGCAAGCAGCCGCGTGGGCCTCCCGCGACTTTAGTTATCTATCTCGACACAGTTGGGTGGATCTCAATCGTATCTCGCCCAATTTGCCGCTCGCGGTGGTGGCATCCGAAGATCAGAAGTTTCCCGAGCACTGGGGCTTCGATGTCGAGGCAATCGAAAAGGCCTACGCACTCAATCGCCACAGTCACAAGGTGCGCGGCGCCAGTACCATCAGCCAGCAAGTCGCGAAGAATGTGTTCCTCTGGTCGGGGCGCAGTTACTTTCGCAAAGGACTCGAGGCCTATTTCACCGTCTTGATCGAGAGCCTGTGGCCGAAGCGCCGCATACTGGAGGTGTACTTGAACGTCGCCGAATTCGGAGTAGGCACCTACGGAGCGGAGGCCGCCGCGCAGCGCTTCTTCCACAAAACGGCGGCGCAACTGACGCGCGCCGATGCGGCCGTGCTCGCCGCCGTACTGCCGAATCCGGAGCGCTATTCGGCAATCGCACCGTCGCGCTTCGTGCAGCAGCGGCGCGAGTGGATCTTGGGTCAAATGCAGGCGCTCGGCGGCCCGGAGATGCTCGAGGAGATCGACGCCTACCCAAGCCTGCATCGCTAATCTAAATGCACGCTTAGCGCGCGAGCACGGACTCCAACCGCGCCGCAAGGTCCGCGAGCGTATATGGTTTGGGGAGCAGCGGAATGTCCGCTCTCTGCGCCACGCGCTTTACGGCCTCGGGAAATCCCGTGACTAAGACCACCGGCAGCTCGGGATATCGGCGCCGGACGTCCTTGAGAAAAGACAGCCCATCCATGCCGGGCATCATGACATCCGACAGAATCAGACCGATGTCGCTTCGATCTGCCATGGTGTTAAGGGCCGCTTGCGCGTCGGCAACCTGAATCACGTCGTAGCCGAGCTCGAGCAGCATGTCCGCCGTCAACGATGCCACCGCGGCATCGTCTTCCACCAGCAGCACGCGGCAGTGTGGGCTCGCGACTCCGGCATCGCCGCCGCCGTCGAGGATTTGCTGCGACCGGGGCGCATCGCCGGAACGCGGCAGCAATAAGCTGACCCGGGTGCCTTGTCCGAGCTTGCTTTCGATTTGCACCGTCCCATCGGAGCCTTGCGCAAAACCGTACACTTGCGCGAGCCCAAGTCCCGAACCCTTCCCCACCTCCTTGGTGGTGTAGAAAGGTTCGAGGCAGCGGGAAATCGTTTCGGCGTCCATGCCCTCCCCGGTGTCCGTGACCGACACTTCCACGAAGTCGCCGCGCAGCTCGAATTCATTGATGTTCGGCCGGTTGCGTGCAGCGATGGTCACCGTTCCGCCGTTCGGCATGGCGTCCCGGGCGTTCACGCATAGGTTCAGCAGAGCGCTCTCCAACTCGCCTTCATCGACGCATATCGGCCACACGTCGGGCGCGAACTCCGAGTTCACCGTCACCGCGCCGCCGAGCGAGCTGTCGAGCAGTTCGCGCATGCCTTCGACGTGGCGTGGTACGGCAATCGGCTTCGCATGCAGCTCCTTTTGTCTCGAGAACGCGAGTAGTTGACGAGTCAGCGTGGCACCGCGTTGCGCCGCCTGCCGCATCCCGTCGCGCAATTTATCGCGCCGCTCAGGCGGCGGATTTCGATCGAGTATGCTCAAGCCGCCGGTAATCACCATCAACAGATTGTTGAAATCGTGCGCGATCCCGCCGGTCAACTGGCCGATGGCTTCCATCTTCTGGCTCTGACGCAGCAGGCGTTCCGTGCGCTCACGCTCGGCCACCTGCGCCAAGAGGGCGGCGTGCGTCGCGCGCAATTGATCTGCGGTGCGGCGTTGTTCGGTGAGGTCGGTGACGATGCAGCAATAAATATGCTCACCGCGCAGCGCGCCGCCGCGCAGCGCGCTGAACGAGATATGCGTCGGCACGACGCAGCCGCTGTCGGTCTCGATGCCGATCTCACCTTTCGATTCGGCTTCGAGCAAACCCTGCACCGCCGGCCAGTCGGCGCTTGCCAAAAAGCGCTGCAGCGAGCCGCCGATGACGCGCTCCGGCTGCATCTGCACGAGCTCGGCGAATTTCGCATTGCAGTAAAGAATATCGCCGGCCCGCGTCAGAGTCAGCGCGCCTCCTTGCATCTCCTCGACCAGCAGTCGGTAAGTCTCATCGGCAGTCTCGAGCGTGTAGATGCGCGGCACATCATCGGTGCCCGAGACCACCACCGCATCCACATCGCCGTTACGAATCGCCTCCAGCGTCTCCTCGGCTTCGCGCACGCGTTCGCGCAGCAAGTAAATTTCACGGCGCAGCGACTCCGGCGAGTCGGCGCTCTCGAGGGTCGCAGTTCGTGGCGCGGAGAAAATGTTCATTTGCGCGTCGGGTCGGCTTTTGGACTCAAGTCGAGACCTGCCAATACCCGTTCTTCGTTTGCCAGATCGCCAATGATCCGGCGCAACGGCAGCGGTAGCAACTTCACCAGCGTCGGCGCCGCCACGATCTGGTGTTCCTTGGCGGCCGTCGGGTGCTGGTAGATATCGATGACCTCGAGGTCATACTCGCCGTGCAGCCGCTCCTCGCAAACGCGGCGCAGATTGGCGATCGCCCGCACCGAGCGCGGGGTGGTGCCGGTGATGAACAGCCGCAAGATGTAGGGAGGTCCTCTCGCGTCCCCGCCGGAGGTCGCGTCGCTCATGGCGGAGGTATGCTGCGTAGATCGAGTCCAACCAGCACGCGCTCCATATCCGACAGGTTGCCGATGATCCGTTTCAGCGGCTCCGGGAGGCGCCGCACCAGCGTCGGCACCGCCAGAATCTGGTCCCCGGCCGCCAGTTGCGGGTGCTCCAGCAGATCGATGACCTCGATCGTGTAGCGGCCGACGAGATGCTCCTCGCAAATCCTTTTCAGGTTGGCGAGCGCGGTGATCGATTTCGGCGTCTGTCCGGCGACGTACAGCCGCAAATTGTACTGGCCCTGTTGCTGCGCCGGCTCATCGACGGCTATGGCAGGTGATCGATTCATTTGCTGGACCCTCCACGTTGCACGGCCATGGCAGCGCGCTCGGCCTGTATGCGGCGCTCCAGGTCCTCATCGTGTTGCAGCGATCGGCGCACCTCCTCCTCCTCGGCCTCGAGTTCCGAACGCATCTCCGCGATCCGCCGCTCGCAGGCGAGGCGCTTGCGGTCGATTTCGCGGTGCTTGCGCTCGGTCTCCTCGGCGCGGCGTGCGCTCGCCGATTGATCGATTGCCTCCTGGGTGATTCGGGCGGTACCCGCCAGCAAGCCGCCGCTGCCGAGATAGGCGTCGATCAACTTCACTCCCTGCGACGTCAGTTGATATTCGCGAATTTGATTCGAGTGGTTCATGCCGCGCGACTTAAGAACGAACAACCCGCGGTTGCGTTCGCCGTTGCTCTCCAATTGCACCAGGGAGAGCCAGGTGTCCATCAGCGACGACATCCCGGCATCGGCCTCATCGAGGCCCTGCACGGACAGGAGATTGGTAAGGTAGGCCGTGATGCCGCGGCTCTTCAACAGGTCGATGACTCGCAGCAGCATCGAATGGACTTCGCCCGTCTCACCGCGCAGTGCAGAGATCGGATCGAGCACCGCGGCGGCCGGCTCGAATTCCTCGATGTCGCGGTACATCCGCGCCAGGTGCATTTCGAGTCCGAATAAGCTGGGCCTGGCCGCCTTGAAGCGCAGCAGTCCGGCGTCGATCCGCGGTTGCAGATCAAGACCGATCGAACGCATGTTGCGTACGATCTGTGCCGGCGATTCTTCGAAGGCAAAGTACAGGCAGCGCTCGCCGCGCGCGCAAACCGAATCGATGAAATGCGCCGCGAGACTGGTCTTGCCCGTGCCCGCCGTGCCGGAGACTAGAATACTGGTGCCGCGATAAAACCCGCCGGCGCCGAGCATTTGATTCAAACCCGGGACACCGGTCGATATCACGACATTGGATGCCGCATGCTCGAGACCGGCGGACGTGACCGGCAGCACCGAAATGCCGTGCTCATCGATCAGAAACGGGTACTCGTTGGAACCGTGGGCCGAGCCTCGATATTTGACCACGCGCAGGCGGCGGGTGGTAATTTGTTGGTTGACGCGATTGTCGAGCAGCAGTACACAATCCGATACGTATTCTTCGAGACCGAAGCGCGTCAAGGCGCCGGTTCCGCGCTCGGCGGTGATGACGGCGGACACGTGTCGATCCTTCAGCCACGCGAACAGCCGCCTGAGCTCCGCGCGCAGGATTTGCGTGTCGCCTAAACCCGCGAACAGCACCTCGAGGGTATCGAGCACCACGCGTTTGGCGCCGATCGAGTCGATCGCATAGCCGAGCCGAACAAACAGGCCTTCGAGGTCATATTCTCCGGATTCCTCAATCTCGCTGCGCTCGACCCGGACGAAATCCAGGGCAATTTTCTTCTGCGCCATGAGCTTGCTTAGGTCGTAGCCCAGCGACGCCACGTTTTGAATCAAATCCGCGCTCGATTCCTCGAAGCTCATGAAAACGCCCGGCTCGTCGAAGGCCACGGCGCCGTTCACGAGAAAACTCGTGGCCAGCAACGTCTTGCCACAGCCCGGGCCGCCGCAGACCAAGGTCGGACGCCCGGCCGGAAAGCCGCCCAGGGTCACTTCATCGAGGCCCGCGATGCCGGTGCGCGCCTTCGGCAGCGTCCCCAGGGATTCGTTCGGGGACTGCGTTTGCGCAGTCATCGGCCCTTGTCCTTCGCAGGGTGGTCGGTCGAGTCGCGGCGGCGCGAGGCGCGAGGCGCGGCAACGAGTCGATCGCGAAGCGCCGTTTCTATGAAGTTGGTCAATGACCGGTTGTCGCGCGCCGCCGATTCCCGCACATGCGCGAGCAGGTCAGGTTGCAGACGGACGGTGACCGCAGTTTTCGAATGTGCCATGACGGCAAACTTTGAAATACGGTGATGCGTAAGGCAATACACCGCCGCGACCGACAGAACATGATTCTGCTGTCAGTAGTTTCCTACGAGCTTCTAACACCGCAGTGGGCGGCGCTTCGGCAACTGCTTTTTAGTGCGCGGCCGCCGAAATTTGCGGCGCCGGCCGCTTGCACGGTTGCGGTTGTTCTGCCTCGAGGATTCGCTCTAGGATTTCGGGAATCTCGAAAATCGCGCGATTCTGAATGCGTGCGACCCTGCGGCGATACTCGCTCAAGCGCGAGGTCAGCGCGGCCACCGCCGGCCGTATCACCCGAAAAGAATCGAGCACCAACCCGGCGCCGTTCTCCTCGACCCAATGCGTGTTATAGCGTTCTTGCGGCATGGTCGCGGCATTGCGCACGACGATGACGGGAAGCTGCTGCTGGATGGCTTCGCTGATACTGCCGGGACCTGGCTTGCCGATGAAGAAATCGCTCAACTGCATGAAGTAACCAATCTGCGCCGTAAAGCCGATGACCGCGCGCGGCGCGCTCGAGGGCATTGCGCGCAAATCATCCGCCAGTTCGTCATGGTGACCGCACACCAGGATGAGTTGAGTGTCGTCAAGCCGCCGAGCGATGCGGCGCATCACTTTGGATCCGTGGCCGCCGAACATCACGATGCCGGTGGGCCGATCCGGGTCGAGCTGTAGATTGGCGCGCTCCGCGCGCCGGTCGATGCGTAATCGTTTGTAGAAATCCGGCCGGATGATCATGCCGGAGCTCGCGTGGATGCGAGCATCGTCGTAACCTGCGGCCTGCGCCTGCATAACCGCCTTCGGCGTGCCGCAAACCAGGTGCTGTGCCTGGTGCGGCTCGATCCAAAAATGCGGCGGCGAGTCGGCGAAGTCGGTGAGGATGGTCACGTAGGGGGCGTGCGGCCGCGCGCCCTTAAGCGCCTGGTACATGGCGCGATTGAAATTCGGCACCAGCGATACCACAAGATCCGGTTGGGTCTTTTGCCAGTAGCGCCTCAGGCGCGCGGTGATGGTCTTGTGACCCAAGCGTATGAGCGCCTGAAACACCTTCAATTCCTGCGTGAGACCCAAGGTCCAGCCACGCGCCAGGCGTGCATTGTAGTAGTCCTCGGGCTTCATGCCGGTGGTCTTGCCGAACACATCCTGCGGATCGAGTACTTCGAAAAGATTCACCAGGCGTACGTGCCACGGCAGGGCTGATTCGCGAATGGCCATCTCGAGCGCCACGGCCGCCGAGCGATGGCCGCCGCCCGCGTTGAAATACACAAGATCGACGGTTTTCATGGGCATCATTTTGCGTCCGGACTATGACCAAACCGTGAATCGTCCTGGTACCCTGTCCCCCTTTTGCAAGGAGCCAGGATGTCAGTTTTGCGCGCGGGGCCTGCCCGGTGGCTGTTGGCGATGAGCCTGCTCTGGACGTGCGCTGCGGGGAATGCGGTCGACCCGCCGAGCACCGCGCCGACACCGTTGAGCCACGGCCGTTTCAAGGATCTCTCCGTCTATCGGCCCGCCGGCGCGCCGACCAGCTTCGTGCTGTTCTTATCCGGCAACGAGGGCTGGAATGCCGGCGCCGACACCCTGGCCCGGCAGCTCGTACAGCAGGGTGCGATGGTCACGGCCATCGATTTCCCGAGGTTTCGGGCGGCGCTCGAAGCCGACGGCGATGAATGCGGCTTCCCCGACGGCGACCTGGAGAACTTGAGCCACTTCGTGCAGGCCTATTTCCACGCGCCCACGTATTTGCCGCCCCTGCTGGTGGGAGTTTCTGCGGGTGCCCCCATGGCGTATGCCATGCTGGCGCAGGCGCCGCGCGACACGTTCGCCGCCGCCATGACGGTTGGCTTCTGTCCGAATTTGGATTTGCAAAAGGCGCTTTGCAAAGGATCGGGCGTCGAATTTACGCGCAGCGAACATGCCCGTGGCGTCGAGCTGGTACCGATCAAGGGACTCGGCAACCCGTGGCTCGACCTGCACAGCGCCGACGACAAATCCTGCCCGGCGGGGGCCGCGCAAAAGTTCGTCTCCAAGGTGCAGGGGGCCGCACTCGTGACGCTGCCGAGAGCGGCGATGCTGGCGCCTTTCAGCGCCGCATATCAGAAGCTCGCGGCACACAACCCAACCGCCCAAGTTGCGCCGCCCGCCGGATTGAGAGATCTGCCGATCGTCGAAGTACCGGCGCAGCCAGGCGCCCCCGCCTCAAGCGATAGCTTTGCCCTCATCATGTCGGGCGATGGAGGATGGGCAGGACTCGACCAGGATGTGGCCGCCGCGCTCAGCGCCAAGGGTATCCCGGTGGTGGGTTTGGATTCTCTGCGCTACTACTGGACGGCACGTACGCCGGAGGGGTTGGCGGCTGACACCGACCGCATCATCCGTTACTACCTCGCGCATTTCGGCAAGCAGCGCGTGTTATTGATCGGCTATTCGCAAGGCGCCGACGTTCTGCCATTTGCCGTCAACCGGTTGCCGCCGGCATCACACGCCCGGGTTGCGCTCGCCGCCATCATGGGAATGTCCGAACATGCGCTGTTCGAATTTCACTTGACCAGCTGGATCTCGGATAGCGACTCGGGACCGAAGACGCTGCCGGAAGTCGATCGAATCACCAACATTCCCGTCCTTTGCATCTACGGCAGCGACGAAAAAGATTCTCTCTGTCCGGAACTCGATTCGAAGCGCTTCAGCGTGGTGCAGTTGAAGGGCGGCCACCACTTCGACGGCGACTACGCCAACTTGGCGCAGCACATCCTCGCCGCCGCGCATCCATAGACCAAGCGCTACGCGGCGTCTGCGGTGGCAATTGTCGCCGCCACATCGGGCTCGTATCCTAAGTTCGGCGCCAACCAGCGTTCGGCCTGCGCGAGCGTCCAGCCCTTACGCTCCGCGTAACTTGCCACTTGATCGCGATCGATTTGACCGACGCCGAAGTAATGCGCTTGCGGGTGCGAGAAGTACCAACCGCTCACTGCGGCGGTCGGATACATTGCAAACGACTCGGTCAGGCGGATGCCGGCGTTGCGCTCCGGATCGAGCAGCTGCCACAGAGCCGCCTTTTCCGTGTGTTCGGGGCAGGCGGGATAGCCCGGCGCCGGGCGAATGCCTTGATATTGCTCGCGGATCAGCGCCTCGCCCGGCAGCCGCTCCTCGGGTGCGTAGCCCCAGAGTTCGCGGCGTACGCGCTCGTGCATCCGTTCGGCCAAGGCTTCCGCGAGCCGATCGGCGAGCGCCTTGAGCATAATGCTGCTGTAGTCATCGTGTTCCGCTTCGAAGCGCGCCACGTGCGCATCGATGCCGATGCCTGCGGTTACGGCGAAGGCGCCCAGATAATCGGCACGGCCGGAACTCAATGGCGCGATGAAGTCGGCAAGGCAGGACTGCGCCTGATTCTGCGGCTTGGATTTTTGCTGGCGCAAGTGATGCAGCCGGGCTTTCACGGCATGCCGCGTGTCATCGCTATACAGCACGATGTCATCATCGCTGCTGTTGGCCGGAAAGAATCCGAGCACCGCGCGCGCCTTGAGCCACTTCTCGTCGATCAACCGCTTGAGCATGCGCGTCGCATCCATGTACAGGGAGCTCGCCGACTCGCCGATGATGGCATCGCTTAAGATATCGGGGAATTTGCCGGCGAATTCCCAGGCGTTGAAAAACGGCATCCAATCGATGTACGGCAGCAACTCTGCGAGCGGATAGTCATCGAAGGTTCGCACGCCCAAGAAACTCGGCACCGGCGGCAGGTAGCCCGCCCAGTTGATTTTCAAGCGCTTCGCCCTCGCTTGGCTGAGCGACAGCTGCGGCGTTTTCACGCCCTTGTTGCGGTGCTGCTCGCGCCGCCGCTCGTGCTCGGCCTTGAGCGTCGCTATGTACGCATCGCGCGTGTCCTGCGTCACCAACTGCTGACACACGCCTACCGAGCGCGACGCGTCCTTCACGTACACGACCGCGCCCTGGTATTGCGGGTCGATTTTCACGGCCGTGTGTGCGGGTGAGGTCGTGGCACCGCCGATCAAGAGCGGTTGCCGATAGCCGAGCCGCTGCATTTCCTTCGCCACATGCACCATTTCATCGAGCGAGGGCGTGATCAATCCGGACAGGCCGATCAGACTCGCGCCTTCGCGCGTTGCGGCCTCGAGGATTTTTTCGCACGAGACCATCACGCCCAAATCCACCACCTCGAAGTTATTACACTGCAGCACCACGCCGACGATGTTCTTGCCAATGTCGTGCACATCGCCCTTGACGGTGGCCATGACCACCTTGCCGTTCGAACGGCTGCTGCCATCCTTTTCTTTTTCGATATACGGCACCAGCACCGAAACGGCCTTCTTCATGACCCGCGCTGACTTCACCACCTGCGGCAGAAACATCTTGCCGGCACCGAATAGATCGCCGACCACGTTCATGCCGTCCATCAACGGGCCCTCGATCACATCGAGAGGCCGCTTCGCCTGCAGGCGCGCCTCTTCGGTATCCTGTAAAACGAACTCGTCCAGCCCCTTGATCAAGGCATGCTGCAAGCGCTGCTCCACCGGAAGATTGCGCCACTCGAGGTCGTCGCCGCGCTTTTGCGCGCCAGCGCCGCCCTTGAAGCTTTGAGCAATGTCGAGCAGCCGTTCGGTGGCGTCGGCGCGCCGCGCCAAAATGACATCTTCGCAGCGCTCGCGCAGCTCCGCCGGTATGTCTTCGTAGAGCGCCAATTGCCCGGCGTTGACAATGCCCATGGTGAGGCCCGCGCGGATGGCGTGGTACAGGAACACCGAGTGCATGGCTTCGCGCACCGGGTCGTTGCCGCGAAAAGAGAACGAGACGTTGCTGACGCCGCCGCTGACGTGCACGCCCGGCATACGCTGTTTGATCGCGGCGGTCGCCTCGATGAAATCCAGGCTGTAGCGATTGTGCTCCTCGATGCCGGTGGCGACCGCGAAGATATTCGGATCGAAGATGATGTCCGCCGCCGGAAAGCTCAAACGCTCGGTGAGCAGCCGGTGCGCACGCTCGCAGATCGCCACCTTGCGATCGATGGTATCCGCTTGGCCGCGCTCGTCGAACGCCATGACCACGACCGCGGCGCCATAGCGCTGGCACAGGCGCGCATGCTTGAGGAACACCTGTTCGCCTTCCTTGAGGCTGATGGAGTTGACGATGGGCTTGCCTTGCACGCACTTGAGCCCAGCCTCGATCACCGACCATTTGGATGAATCGATCATGACGGGGACGCGCGCGATGTCCGGTTCACCGGCGATCAGACTCAAGAATTTCGCCATGGCCGCCTGCGAATCGAGCATGCCCTCGTCCATGTTGACGTCGATGATCTGCGCGCCGTTGGCGACTTGCTGTCGTGCAATGTCCACCGCCGCCGCATAATCGTTGGCCTCGATGAGCTTGCGAAACTTCGCCGATCCGGTCACGTTGGTACGCTCGCCGACGTTGACGAACAAGCTGCCTGAGTCGATGGTCAGCGGCTCGAGCCCGGAGAGACGGCAGGCCGGCGCAATGTCGGGTAGCGGACGCGGCGCGATGCCGGCGACCGCGAGCGCCATGAGACGAATGTGCTCCGGCGTGGTGCCGCAGCAACCGCCCACCATGTTGACGAAGCCGCTGGCCGCAAACTCGGCCAAGATGGCGGCGGTCTGCTCGGGAGTTTCGTCGTACTCACCGAAGGCATTCGGCAATCCCGCATTCGGATAAGCGCAAACATAGGTGTCGGCGATGCGTGCCATTTCCTCGACATACGGGCGCAGCTGCTTGCCGCCGAGCGCGCAATTAAGGCCGACCACGGCAGGGCGCGCGTGGCGAATCGAATTCCAGAACGCCTCGGTGGTCTGGCCCGACAAAGTGCGTCCCGAGGCATCGCTGATGGTGCCCGAAACGATGATCGGCAGCTCGACTCCCGTCTCATCCAGCACCGTACGCACGGCATAGAGGGCCGCCTTGGCGTTCAGCGTATCGAACACGGTCTCGATCAGAATGATATCGACGCCGCCATCGATGAGCGCGCGTGTCGCCTCGGAATAGGCGATCACCAATTCATCGAAGTTGACGTTACGAAACCCAGGGTCGTTGACATCGGGAGACAGCGAGGCGGTGCGGCTGGTAGGCCCGAGGGCCCCTGCCACATAACGCTCCCTGCCGCTGGACGCGGTGATCTCATCGGCGATGCGGCGCGCGAGCCGCGCCGCGCTGCCGTTAAGTTCCACCACCAGCGACTGCATGGCGTAATCCGCCTGCGAGATGGCGGTCGAATTGAACGTGTTGGTGGCAATGACGTCGGCGCCTGCCAAGAGATAGCCGCGGTGAATGTCGGCGATGATGTCGGGCTGGGTGATCGACAATAGATCGTTGTTGCCGCGAACATCCGTTGCCCAGGCGGCGAAGCGCGCGCCGCGAAATTGCGCCTCGGACAGGGCGTGCTTTTGAATCATGGTGCCCATGGCACCGTCGAGCACGACCAAGCGCTCACCCAGCAGCTTTAAAAACGCGGCGACGCGCCTGGCGCGCTGATCCGGCTGCATCAGGCGACCTGCGCTTCGGCAGTCACTCGCGGCCGTAATCCCAAGCTATGACAAATGGCGTAGGTGAGTTCCGCGCGATTCAGCGTGTAGAAGTGAAATTCATTCACTCCATGCTCGCGCAAGCGCTGCACCTGTTCGATGGCAACGCTCGCGGCAATCATGCGTCGCGTCTCGGGATCATCGTCGAGTCCGTCGAAGCGCTGGCGCAACCACAGGGGAACGGTGGTCCCGCAACGCTCCGCGAAGCGCAGCATTTGCGGGAAGCGCGTGATCGGCAAGATCCCGGGTACGATGTCGGCGCGAATGCCGGCGCTGGCACACCGATCGCGATAGCGAAGAAACACATCCGGCTCGAAGAAGAACTGCGTGATCGCCCGACTCGCACCCGCGCCGACCTTACGCTTTAAGTTCTCGATGTCGGCAGCGATGCTGCCGGATTCGGGATGCCCTTCCGGGAATGCCGCCACCGACACATCGAATTTTCCGACACCGGTGAGTCCGGCGACGAGCTCCGATGCATAGGCAAATCCGCCGGCGTGCGGGCGATAGCGTCCGTCCAAGGTCAAATTGGCCGCCGCTGCGTCGCCGCGCAACGCGACCAAATGACGCACGCCGTGCTGCCAATAGTCCTCGGCAATCTTTAGGACCTCGCAGCGCGGCGCGCCCACGCAGGTGAGATGCGGCGCGACCAGAAGCTCGGTCTCGCGCAAGATTCTGAGCACGCAGTCGTGGGTTCGGGCGCGGGTCGAACCGTCGGCGCCATAGGTCACCGACACGAATTTCGGTTGCAGCGGAGCGAGCCTAAGCACGGCGTCCCACAGCTGCCGTCCCATCGACTCGTCGCTGGGTGGGAAGAACTCAAAAGACACGGCCACCGGTCCTGACATGGCAATTCCCCGCAAGGATTTTCTCGACTCCCAGCATGCAACGGCCTAGGCTATGATCCAAACTCATTATTCTCATATAGAGGATGAATTGAGCTCATGTCCTCCACGGCATTGGAGCTTCGGCACTTAGAGACGCTGCTGGCGCTGGCGGAATGCGGCAGCCTCTCGAAAGCAGCGGCGCGACTGTTTTTGACGCAATCGGCGCTGTCGCACCAGCTCAAGGCGTTGGAAACCCACTTTGGGGCAGCCCTGGTGGAGAAAAACGTCCGACCGCTGCGTTTCACAGCGATTGGCCAGCGTTTGCTCGGCTTGGCGCGGGTTGTTCTCCCACAAGTCGCCGAAGCGGGGCGCGACGTGGCGCGATTGGCGCAGGGCCATTCCGGGCCCTTGCGCGTGGCGGTGCAGTGCCATAACTGCTTCGACTGGCTGATGCCGGCGATGGATGCGTACCGCACGCTCTGGCCCGAGGTCGAACTCGACATCATCTCAGGGTTCGTCGTCGACCCCTTGCCGCTACTCGATCGCGGCGAGGCGGAACTCGCCATCATTCACGATCCTGAAGGACCGCGCGCCAATGTGGTCTTCAGCCCGTTGTTTCGTTACGAGAGCGTCGCGCTCATGAGCCCCCGGCATCGACTGGCCGCGAAGAGCTGGATCGAGGCTGCCGATTTCACCAATGAGACGCTGATCACCTATCCGGTACCCGATGAAATGCTGGATGTGATGAAGCATTGCCTGATGCCGGCGGGCATCAATCCGAAGCGGCGCACCGCGGAACTCACCGTGGCCATCCTGCAGTTGGTGGCGAGCGGGCGCGGCATCGCTGCTCTCCCGTCCTGGACCGTCGGCAACTATATCGAGCGCGGCTACGTTGTGTCGCGCCCGATCGGCCAGAGCGGCCTGCATTGCGAGCTATTCGCGGCGACCACTGAGATCGGCGCCGAGGCGGCCTATATAAGAGAGTTCATCGCCCTGACCCGCGCCCAAAGCCTGACGGAATTGGCCGGCGTGTCGGCGCTCTAGGAGTCGATGTGAAAATGACCCCGCTGATGGCAGCGCTCGCTGCGATCGTGGTTGCCCCGGCGCTCGGATGGGCCGCCCCCGCGATGACCCCGAACGCCGGCAGCGACACGGTGCGCTCGCTCCATCCGAAACCCGAAGGCGAACTCGATTTGCGATATCGCAAGGAAGCACCCGGAGCGAGCGTCGAAGAAATCTCGTTCGGCATCGCGGCCGACTACCATTACATCAAGTCAGCCCAGGAAGTCAGAATTTACGACTACGCGTTACGGCGTATTTTTTGGGTGCAGCCCTCGGGTGAATTCGTCAATAACTCCTTGTACGCGGATGTCTGGTTTCGGGCCGCCGAACTCAGAAACCGCGCCATGCTCGGCGGCATGCTCAAAGGGGCCGGAATCGCGGCCGCGAAAGCCCCCGGCACGGCCGATCCGTATTGGGCCGAAACCGAACTCGGGATGCTGTCGCCCGACATGCCGCGCAGCGAGTTGCAGACGGTTGAGGAAAAATCTCGCGTGCGTTGGCTTCTTCGCGGCGACGAAGTCGCGGCGGTCCGCTACGACCAGGACGCGGTGCCGGACTCGGTCAAACCCGGACTGCGGCGCTTTTGGCGTACCGTGGTGCAATTACACCCGGACATCGCCGATGCCTTGGCTGCGAGCGGCAAAATGCCGGCGGAGCTTTGGATCAAAGCAAAGCCGTTCGGCAAGGATCCGATCGTCGCGCACTGGACGCTCGCGGCGAAACACTGGGAGCCGGCGGCGCCCTACCCCTTGCCCGCGCATTTGGCCGCGCAGCCGGCCAATCGCGATGGCGTGTTTCCCGGGATTTTCATGACGCTGGCGAAGAACGTCGCCGACAAGGCCATGCCGCCATCCCCGGAAACTTACACGGCGCGCGCCGAGGCCGCCATTGCCCATCAGGCAGGCCTCGAGGCGATGCTGTGGGCGATCGAGATGAATCTCGCGCAAGGCGTGCCGAACTCTCCGTGCGTGGACAAGGACCCGCGGCCGTATTGTTCGCTGCTCACTCGCGCGGGGCCGTTGGCCAAGGCAGATCCGCGCACGGCGGTGGGATTCATGAAGCAATCGCCCGCCGAAGCCGATCGATCCCAGTTCGACACCCTGCCGAACGCCTACCTGTTGCGGCTGCTGTGGGCGACGCGAGCGCCGGGCGCGGGCGTCGATCGCAAGGAAAACGAGCGCGATCTGCTCGCTGCGCTCAAGGCAAGCCCGGTCGCCAACTTCTGCAAGGATACGGGCGACTTTTACGCCGGCACGTGGCAACCCTTCGCTGCGTGGCAGGCCTGGGATTTCGGGCGCGCGATGGCCGGGCACCGCAACGGCGACCTGTTGGGCGGCGTCGATACGCTTGAAGCAAGCCTCGCATCCCAGGAAGCGTTATTTTTCTAGTTCCTCTACCATGTCGACACAACAAATTTAAGGGATGACTCATGGCCATGCGCAACTTGATCGCTGCGGCGCTGTTGGTTTCGATGTTCCTGACTCCGCAGGCGCGCGCGCAGAACGGCGCCGGCGAAGCCCAATTTCGCGAGCTGTACAAAGAACTCGTCGAGACCAACACCAGCCTATCCGTCGGCAGCTGTACGCTGGCGGCGCAACGCATGGCCGCGCGCCTGAAAGCGGCGGGTTTCGCCGATGCCGACTTGCATCCCTTCGCCGCGCCGAACCATCCCAAGGAAGGCGGTCTGGTCGCCATTTATCCCGGCCGGGATCCCAAGCTCAAGGCAATCTTGCTGCTCGCGCACATCGACGTGGTCGAGGCCAAGCGCGAGGATTGGAGCCGTGATCCGTTCACCCTGGTCGAAGAAAACGGCAACTTCTATGCGCGCGGCGCGTCGGACGACAAGGCCGAGGCGGCGATTTGGGTCGACACGCTGATTCGCTACAAACAAGAGAATTACCGGCCGCGCCGCACGCTCAAACTCGCGCTCACCTGCGGCGAAGAAACGGCCGGTGCATTGAACGGCGCACAATGGTTGGTCGACAATCAGCGCGACTTGATCGATGCCGAATTTGCCGTCAACGAAGGCGCCTTCGGCGAGTTGGACGCCGCCGGCCACAAAGTCGCCCTGGAAATCCAGGCCGGCGAGAAGTTCGCGCAGAACTTTCGCCTGGAAGTCACGAACCCGGGCGGCCACAGCTCACGCCCCGTCAAAGACAACGCGATCTACCACCTCGCCGCCGCCCTATTGCGCATCGAGAGCTATGTGTTCCCGGCGCAATTTACCGACGGCAATCGCGCCTACTTTACGGGAATGGCACCGCTGCAAGCTGCCAAAGGCAACACGGACGTGGCCGATGCCATGCGCTCCTTGGTCAAAGACCCGAACGACGCACAGGCGATCGCGCTCGTTTCTTCCAAGGATCCCAGTTGGAACGCGACGTTGCGCACCACCTGCGTCGCCACCATGTTGGATGGCGGCCATGCCACCAACGCGCTGCCGCAACGCGCCGGCGCCAACATCAACTGCCGCATTTTCCCCGGCGTCAGCGCCGATGCCGTGCGCCAGAAGCTCGAGGAGTTGGTCGCCGACCCCAAAGTCCGCGTCTCGACGCTGGAAACTCGGGGTCCGAGTTCGCCGCCGCCGCCGCTGACGCCTAAGGTGCTGGGTCCGGTGCAAAAACTCGCCGCGGAATTTTTTCCCGGCGTGCCGGTATTGCCGATCTTACAAGCCGGCGCGACCGACGGTGAGTTCTTAAACGCGGCAGGTATCCCGACGTATGGTTTCGAACCTTTGTTCGCGCTCCCGGATTTGGGCCACATCCATGGCCTCAATGAATACGTCAGCGTCAAGTCGTTGTTCGACTGCCGCGATTTCTTGTACAAGCTGATCAAGATTTACTCGGATCAAAAGTGATTGGACACTGAGCACCTGGCGCGCGAATTCATCGCGCGCACGCTTCCGAAACCCGAGTGGACCCACGAGGCGCATCTCAAAGTGGGGCTCTGGCATGTGCTGCGCCATCCGGGCGAGGCGCTCGACTTGCTGCGTGAGCGGATCCGCCTCTACAACGAATCGACGGGAGTCGCGAATACGCCGACGAGCGGCTATCACGAAACCATCACTCGCTTCTACTTGGGGTTGATCGCGGATTATCTCGCGGCCGGCGACTCGCGGCGGCCCATCGACGAGCTGGCGGCGGGATTGCTCGCGACCATGGGCGAGCGCGACTTGCCGCTGCGTTACTACTCCCGCGAGCGGCTGTTCTCGAGCGAAGCACGCTTGGGTTGGCTGGCCCCGGACCTGCAACCGTTGCCGGGTGCAATCGTCAGCCATGCATGAAACGTCCTCTGCAACGGAGAACTGCGATGTCGTGGTGATCGGCGGAGGTCCGAGCGGCAGCACGGCCGCCGCCTTGCTGGCGCGTCGCGGCTACAAAGTCATCGCTCTCGAAAAAGCGCGTCATCCGCGCTTTCACATCGGCGAGTCGCTGCTGCCGATGAATCTGCCGATTTTTGAACGGCTGGGCGTGCTCGAAAAGGTTCGCGCCATGGGCGTTTTCAAGCCCGGCGCGGATTTCGAGGCCGACAACAGCCGCGGCTACAACACCTATGCGTTTGCGCGCGCCATCGGCAAGAGTCCGCCGCATGCCTACCAGGTGTGGCGGCAAGATTTTGATCAGATGCTGTACCAGAACGCGCGCGAGTGTGGCGCCGATGCACGCGAGGGCCACGAGGTAACGGCGGCCACACACTTGGGGCCGCGCGACTCGCGCCTCGAAGTACGCACCGATGACGGATTGCATTATCTCATCCACGCCCGTTACGTGGTCGATGCCAGCGGCCGCGATGCATTCCTGGCCTCCAAGAAAAGGCTCCGGCGCAAGAACGATCTGCATCAAAGCGCCGCGATTTTCGCGCATTTTCGCGGCGCCGAACGCCGCCCAGGCGAGGATCAAGGCAACATCAGCATCTACAGTTTCGAGCACGGCTGGATGTGGATGATTCCGCTGCCCCAAGGAATCATGAGCGTGGGTGCCGTGTGCCGCCCGGATTACCTGAAGCGGCGCAAGGGCAAGACGCTCGAGTTTCTGCTCGATACGCTTAAGCGCAATGCTGCGCTCTGGCGCCGTGTCGAGCACGCCGAACTCATCGGTAACGAAGTGCGTGTCACCGGCAACTATTCTTACGATTCGCTCACGATGGGGGCGCCGGGGTGGGTGCTGGTGGGTGATGCCTTCGCATTTCTCGACCCGGTGTTCTCTTCCGGCGTATACCTTGCCATGAGCGGCGCGGAGCAGGCGGCAGACGTCGTGGACACGGCGTTGCGCGAGCCGGCCCGCGAAGTGTCGCTGCTCCGCAAGCTGGAGAAACGCCAGCGCGCCGGGATGGCGCGATTCTCGTTTTTCATCTATCGCTTCAACGGCCCCGTCATGCGACAGATGTTTCGCGCGCCGCGCAATACCTGGCAGCTGGAACAAGGCGTGATCTCCATGTTGGCGGGCGACCTCTTCGACACGCCCAAAGTGCTGTGGCGGCTGAAACTGTTCAAACTGGTGTACGCCCTTTGCGGCCTGCGCGACTTTCGCAACTGGCGCGCCGAGCACCGTTATCGCCTGGCGCAGGCTCGCTCGGAGTTCTCCGGCGGCAACACGCCGCTCGACAAGATTTAGCGCGGCTGGGATGAATAGCCGTCCGTCAGCGTTTCTAAGAACGCCACCAGGTCCTTGATGTCGGCCTCGCTCAACGCCGGCGAATCGACGGGATGGCGGCCAAAGGGCGCTTGCTGGTCGATGTTGCCCTGATAGGCCAGCGGCAAATCGTCGAATTTATGCGTCGTCCCATCGCTGCCGCGGGGATACCATCTCTGCGGCTCGCTGTCGCGTTCGGCGTAGAAGCGCACCGCGTCTTCCAGTCGATGCACCGCGCCGTTGTGAAAGAACACGCGGCGCAGCGCCACATTGCGCAAGCTCGGGGTGCGGAACATGCCGCAGTATTCCCCTCGATCCGCCAAGTCGGTGCGCCATGGCCCGCAGAGTCCCAAGTCGAAATAGCGCCGATCGCGGTTCGCGGGGATGCCCTGGTTGCGCGGCACGCCTAAGGCCGCGTAACCGAAATCGGTGAACTGCGGAAACGCGCCCTCGCGCACGCCGCTCGGATGACAGCGGGCGCAATTGCCCTTCTGCGAATCGTTAAATAGCGCCAAGCCCCGCGATTGCGCCGCACTCAAAGTGGCCTCGTGGCGCAGCCACGCATCGTAGCGGCTGCTGTAGGGATAGAACTCGGCGGCGCTTTGCTGGAAACTCTCCAGCGCCATCAGAATTGCCTTGAACGCCAAGGCGCCCTCGTCGAACAGCGTGTCGCCGAAGGTCTCGGTGAGCTGCCGCGCATACTTTGCGCCGCGCACCTTGGCGATGACCGCCGTGCTGCTGGAATTGGCCATCTCGAACGGCGAGAACAGCGGCAAGCGCGCCTGGTCATGGACCGACTGCGCACGACCGTCCCAGGTCCGCCCGCCCGCCGGCCCTTGATCGATGCCGTCATCGCCCTCGTCATCGAAATAATGCTCGCTGAACGGCGGGATGTTTTGAGTGTAGGTCAAGGACGGCACAGCGCGCACCCCGAAGCGGCGGCCGTCGCGGCCCGCCCGCTGCACCGGCAAGTCATTCGCCGGTCCGAAGGCATGGCGCGGATCGTGGCAGCTCGCACACGCCACCTTGCCCGACGCGGATAATGTTGGATCGAAGAACAGCGCTCGCCCGATCGCCGTCATGGCAGCGACCGACGGGACTTTCGTGAAATTGGCGGCATAGAACGGCGCATCCGACGCCTCAGCGCTGTGCGCCGCGGCCATGATCAGGGTCCCGAGCACAAACCCTGCAAGCCGCAATCTCATCCGCGCACTCTTCAGTGCGTTGAGCGACCAGGGTCGCCGGCAACGTGCGCGTTAAAGAGCTGTGCCACATCGACCGCATCGAAGACATAGGCACGATTACAGAAGTCGCAGCGCACCTCGACTTCGCCGCGCTCGGCGAGCACCGAGCGGGTTTCGGCTTCACCTAAGCCCTGCAACATGCCCGCGACCCGTTCGCGCGAACAGCGGCAGCGAAAATACACCGGTGCGGGTTCGAACACGCGCACGTCGTCCTCATTGAACAGGCGGTGCAGGATTTCGACGTCGCGCAATGTGCGCAGCTCCTCGTGCGTCAGCGTCTCGCCGATCAACTGCACCCGCCGCCAGGCGTCGTCGATCGCCGCGATGTCGATGGCGCCGGCGCGCTGCTGAGCAGCGCCGTTCGGCAGCTTTTGCAGCAGCATGCCGGACGCCCCGTTGGCATCGGCATGCAGCCACAAGCGCGTGGGTAGTTGCTCGGAATTCTCGAAATAGACCTGCAACGCTTCGGCCACCTTGGGGCCGGTGATGGGCACGATACCTTGATAGCGTTCGCCCCCGGCATCGTTCTCCACGGTCACGGTGAGGTTGCCGGCGCCGAGCAGCCCGGTCTCATCGCCATCGCGAAAGCGCGCCAGCCCGCGCACGCCGAGGCCGTTGGTACATTGCGCCAGCATCAGCTGCACCGGCCCATCACCCTCAAGTTGCAGCGACAACACGCCCTCGAACTTGACCGTCGCGGCGAGCAGCAAGCACGCAGCCACCGTCTCACCGAGCGTGTCGCGAATCGCCGGCGGGTAGTCGCGATGCTCGATCAGCGCGGCCCAAGCCGCATCCAAGTGCACCAAGTGACCGCGAATCGGGAAATGCTCGAACATGAAGCGATGCAAGCAGTCGCGATCATGCATCTACGCGGCACCACCGAGCTTGCGCTTGAGCAATTCGTTGAGCTGCGCCGGATTCGCCTTGCCTTGCGTCGCCTTCATCACCTGTCCGACGAAGAAGCCGAACAACTTATCCTTGCCGGAACGATAGTCGGCCAGTTGCTTGGGGTTCGCGGCGATTACCGCATCGATCACGCTGTCAATCGCGCTCGAGTCGGTGATCTGCTTCAAGCCCTTGGCCTCGATGATGGCGTCCGCGGATTTCCCTTCGGACCACATGGCCTCGAACACTTCCTTGGCGATTTTTCCCGAGATCGTCTGATCGACGATACGCTCAAGCAGTGCGCCCAACTGCGTCGGCGTAACCCGCGACACTGCGATCTCGACATTGTCGCGGTTGAGCGCGCTCGACAGTTCGCCCATCACCCAGTTCGCGGCCAACTTCGCGTGGCCGACGCCGGCTGCGGCGACCACCGCTTCGAAGTACGCGCCGAGTTCCCGGCTCGCGCTCAACACACCGGCATCGTAGGCAGAGAGGCCGAAGTCGCGCGCGAAGCGCGCCGCCTTCTCATCCGGCAGCTCCGGCAATGTCGCGCGCACGGCCTCGATGAATGTGTCGTCGATTTCGACCGGCAACAGATCGGGGTCCGGGAAGTAGCGGTAATCGTTGGCCTCTTCCTTGGAGCGCATGGCCCGCGTCTCGTCCTTGTCCGAATCGTATAGGCGGGTCTCCTGCACCACCGTTCCGCCGCTCTCGAGCAACTCGACCTGGCGCGCGACTTCGTAGTGGATCGCCTTCTCGACGAACCGGAACGAGTTCAAATTCTTGATTTCTGCGCGGGTGCCGAATTTTTCCCGGCCGCGCGGCCGAACCGACACGTTGGCGTCGCAGCGGAATGAGCCCTCCTGCATATTGCCGTCGCAGATCTCGAGATAGCGCACCAGCGTGTGGATCTTCTTCATGTAAGCCACCGCTTCCTTGGCGGAGCGCATGTCGGGCTCGGAGACGATCTCGAGCAGCGGCGTGCCGGCGCGATTCAAATCGATGCCTGAAGCATGGGCGAGTCCTTCGTGCAGCGACTTGCCGGCGTCTTCTTCGAGATGCGCGCGGGTGATACCGATGGTCTTGACCGCGCCGTCATCGAGCGTGACGGTGAGCTTGCCGTGCTTGACCACGGGCAGCTCGTACTGGCTGATCTGATAGCCCTTCGGCAGATCGGGGTAGAAGTAATTCTTGCGCGCAAACACCGAATGGCGCGCGACTTCGGCGCCGATGCTCAGGCCGAACTTGACCGCCATGCGCACGGCTTGTGCATTCAGCACCGGCAACACGCCGGGATAGGCGAGATCGACCAGATCGGCCTGGGTGTTCGGCGGCGCACCATAGGCCGTCGCACTGCCGGAGAAAATCTTCGACTGCGTGGCGAGCTGCGCATGGATCTCGAGCCCGATGACTACTTCCCAGTCGGCCATCACTCGTACCCGCGCGGCGCTTGCCGATGCCAATCGGTGGCTTCTTGGAATCGGTGCGCCGCGTTCAGAAGCTTCGCCTCGGAGAAGTGCGGCCCGATGAGCTGCAGGCCCATGGGCAACGAGTCGACATAGCCGCAGGGCAACGACAACCCGGGCAGTCCCGCGAGGTTGGCGCCGATGGTGTAGATTTCGTTTAGATACATGGTGACCGGGTCATCGATCTTGGCGCCGATCGCGAAGGCGGGCGTCGGCGTCGTGGGACCGATCAGAAGATCAGCCTGTTTGAAGGCCGCACGAAAGTCGTTGGTGATGAGGCGCCTGACCTTCTGCGCCTTCAAATAATACGCGTCGAAATAGCCCGCCGACAGGACATAGGTCCCGGTCATGATGCGGCGTTTGACTTCGGCGCCGAAACCCTCGCCGCGCGAGCGCGTGTAAAGATCCAGCAAATCCTTGGGGTTTTCGCATCGATAGCCGTAGCGCACACCGTCGAAGCGCGACAAATTGGAGGAGCACTCGGCAGGCGCGACCACATAATAGGTGGGCACCGACATCGGCAGATTCGGCAGGCTGACTTCCACGGTGGTGGCGCCGAGTTGCCGATAAATCTTCAATGCGTCGTGGATAAGTGCCGCATTGCGTGCCTCCAGCCCGTCGAAAAATTCGCGCAGCAGCCCGATCTTCAATCCCGCGAGCGGCGCATCGAGCGTGGCCGAATAATCCGGCACGGGCTCATCGATGCTGGTGGAATCTCGCGGATCGAATCCGGCCATGCTTTGCAGTACGAGCGCCGCATCGGCGGCGCTGCGCGCAAACACCCCGGCCTGATCCAGGCTCGATGCGAACGCGACCAATCCGAAGCGCGACACGCGCCCGTAGGTCGGCTTCACCCCGGTGACGCCGGTCAATGCCGCGGGCTGGCGAATCGAACCGCCGGTATCGGTGCCGGTGGCAAAGGGCGCCAGACGCGCGGCCGTGGCCGCGGCCGAGCCGCCCGAGGAACCACCCGGCACCTTGGTCGTGTCCCACGGGTTCTTCACCGGCCCGTAGTAGCTGGTCTCGTTGGACGATCCCATGGCGAACTCGTCCATGTTGGCCTTGCCAAGCATGACGGCACCGTCCGCCTTGAGCCGCGCCACCACCGTCGCATCATAAGGGGCGACGAAATTGTCCAACATGCGCGAGCCACAGCTGGTACGCACCCCGTCGGTGCAAAATATATCCTTATGAATGAGCGGGATGCCGAGGAGCGGGCCCTGCTCGCCCGCTGCTCGGCGCGCATCGGCCTTCCCCGCCGCCGCCAGGGCTTGATCGGCCGTCAGTGTGATCAACGCGTTCAACGTCGGATTCAGCCGCTCGATACGCGCCAAAAAATGGCGTGTGAGTTCGACGCTCGAAATCTCTTTCGCGCTTAAACGGCGGCCGAGCTCGCCAATGGAAAAGGTGTGCAACATCGTCGCTTAAGAATAGCAGGCCTCGCCGGAATCGCGGGCTTACTCGATGACCCGCGGTACGACATACAAACCGGCTTGCACGGCCGGCGCATTGGCCTGGTATTTCTCGTGATGGTCGCTCTCGGACACCACGTCCGCGCGCAGCCGCTGGTGCTGGCCATCCAGAGGATGCGCCATCGGTTCGACGTGATCGGTTTGTGCCCGCGCGAGTTCGTCGACGAAATTGACGATGCTCGACAAGCTGGTCACGTAGACCGGCATCTCCGCATCGGTGATCGACAGCCTCGCGAGCCTTGCGATCTTCTCCACATCTTGACGGGTTAGGCTCATAAGAGTGCCCAAAACTGCGCGCCATCTCACGCAAAATAAGCCCGTTCAATGATACACGTTGCCTTGCTGAATGTCGTGTCGGTTGTTACATTAGCCCAACTTTTTTTTCACCCCCTTTTGCAAGAAAAAATACCCTATGTTCAAGCGTCTTAGAGGCTATTTCTCCAACGACCTCTCAATCGATCTGGGGACGGCCAATACGCTGATTTACGTTCGCGAGCGGGGCATTGTTCTCAATGAACCCTCGGTCGTCGCGGTGCAGGACGAACCGACTCGCGGCGGCAAGATCATCGTCGCCGTCGGGGTCGAGGCCAAGAACATGCTGGGCCGCACCCCGGGCCATATCACGGCGGTACGGCCGATGAAGGACGGGGTCATTGCGGATTTCACCTACACCGAAAAAATGCTGCAGTACTTCATCAAGAAGGTGCATGGCAATCGATTCTTGAGTCCAAGCCCCCGGGTCTTGGTCTGTGTTCCTTTCGGCTCCACCCAGGTGGAACGGCGCGCGATCAAGGAGTCGGCCGAGGGCGCCGGCGCGCGCAGCGTCGACATCGTCCCCGAGCCCATGGCGGCGGCGGTGGGTGCCGGGCTGCCGGTGCAGGAGGCGCGCGGCTCGATGGTGCTCGACATCGGCGGCGGTACCTCCGAGGTCGCGGTCATTTCACTCAACGGCATCGTCTATGCGGCGAGCGTGCGCATCGGCGGCGACAAGTTCGACGAGGCGATCACCAACTACGTGCGCCGCAATTACGGCATCCTGATCGGCGAAGCCACAGCGGAACGCATCAAGCTCGAAATCGGTTCGGCTTACCCCGGGCAAACGGTGCGCGAAATTTCCGTCAAGGGCCGCAATCTGTCGGAAGGCGTGCCGCGCAGTTTCACTCTCAACTCCAACGAAATATTGGAGGCATTGCAAGAACCCCTGCAAGGCATCGTCGGCGCGGTCAAGCAAGCGCTCGAACAAACGCCGCCTGAGTTGGGCGCCGATGTCGCCGAACGCGGCATCGTGCTCACCGGCGGCGGCGCGCTGTTGCGCGATGTCGATAAATTGCTCATGGAAGAAACCGGACTGCCCGTCGTGGTCGCGGACGACCCGCTGACCTGCGTTGCGCGCGGCGGCGGCCGGATCCTCGAACTCACCGAGGAACACGGACCGGGCATCTTCGGACTGGAGTAATGCAAGCGACTGGGGAAGCCTGAAGCCCGTGGTCGCCTTTCGCAACACCGACCCAGCCGGTCGAACCACGGGACTGCTGCTCCGCTGCGTGCTGTATTCCCTGCTGGCGCTGTGCTTGATCATCGTCGATAAGCGCTACGATCATCTCGGCAAGATTCGCCGCGTCCTGTCGATCGTCGCCTATCCCGTGCAGATTGCGGTCGCCAGCCCCTTCGAAGGCTGGGATTGGTTTCGCGAGAGCGTGACCACCCGCGATGCGCTGCGTGCCGACAAGACCAAGCTCGAAGGTGAGTTGCGCGTGGCGCAGTTCCGCCTGCAGCGCTACGAAGCGCTCGAAGCCGAGAGCCAGCGCTTGCGGGCGCTGCGCGACAGCACAGCGGCCATCACCGACCGCTTCGTCATCGGCAACATCATGGACCTCGATTTGGACCCGTTCCGCGAACGCGTGCTGGTCGACAAAGGCGCGCAGGACGGCGTATTCGTCGGCCAAGCGGTGCTCGACTCCGGGGGGGTGTTCGGCCAGGTTGCGCGGGTCGGGCAGCTCACGGCCGAGGTGATTCTGCTGAGCGATGCGACCCACGCAATTCCGGTGCAGGTCAATCGCAACGGCCTGCGCACCGTGGCGGTGGGTACCGGCGACATGGGACGCCTGAAGCTTCCCTATCTGCCGACGAGCGCGGATGTGGTTGCCGGCGACTTGCTGGTGACCTCGGGGCTCGGCGGCGGCTTTCCCGCCGGCTACCCCGTCGGCACGGTGGCCGACGTGAAGCGCGATCCGGCCGCCTCGCTCGCGGATGTCGACGTCAAACCGGCGGCCGCGCTCGACCGGTCGCGCGAATTGATGTTCGTCTGGCTCAAGCCCCAGGCGGCAGCGCCCGCCAAGGGCGCCGCGCCGCCGGCGCCGCAACCCTCACCGCCGCCATCGCCCGGGCAAACGCCGGCGAAGCAGGCGAGCGAGCCGCCGAAAGCGGCGCGGGTCGCACCCTTGCCACGAGCCGACCAGCCATGATGCGCGAGGCGCGAATTCGCCGCATGCCCATGGCGCTATCGGCGCTGGTGGCCCTGGCGCTCGCCGTGTTGCCGATACCGACGGTGCTACAAGCCTTTCGTCCCGACTTCTTGGTGTTGGTGGTCTTTTACTGGTCGATCGAGTCGCCGCGCGCCGGCGGACTCACGCTCGCGTTCATGGCGGGCCTGGCGCTCGACGTGATCCAAGGCGTGGTGCTCGGGCAGCACGCGCTCGCACTCACGCTGATGGCCGGCTGGGCGACGCACCTGCGCCTCAGGATTCGGGTATTTTCGGTGCTCTCGCAATGCCTCACCATATTCGCGCTGCTGACCGGTTATCAGTTCGTGTTGTTCTGGGTCGATGGGGCCACCGGCAATCCGGTCACGGCTTTCGGCCGCTGGCTCGCGCCCGTGATCGGGGCGCTGCTCTGGCCTGTGCTGAACGCGCTTTTGGGCCGCGTCCATGAACGCTAATCAGCCAGGATAAGCCGCATGATATTCGATGAATTTTCACCTTCCCGAACGCGCCGCACGCTGACCGCGGGCGGGCGCACCTTGCGCGCCCTCGGGTTGGACGGGCCGCTCACCGGCGTGCTCGCCATCATCGTGTTCATCGGCGTTCTGGTGGTCTACTCCGCCTCCGGACAGAACTGGAAAATGGTCGACCGGCATTTGGTGAACATCGGCATCGCAGTGATGGCGATGCTCGCGCTCGCCAAATTCTCGACGCCGCAATACTTGCGCTTATTCGCTCCCATCGCCTACGCGATCGGCGTGGTGCTGCTGATCGTGGTCGATGTCACGGGTCACATCGGCAAGGGCGCGCAGCGCTGGCTCGACGTGGGTTTCATGCGCTTCCAGCCTTCCGAAATCATGAAGCTCGCCGTGCCGATGATTTGCGCCTGGTACATGCACGAGCGACCGGTGCCGCCGACGTTCAAGGATCTCATCATCATGGGAGTCTTGATCGGCATTCCCACTGCGATGATCGTCACGCAGCCGGATTTGGGCACCGCGCTGCTGATCGCGGCATCGGGCCTGATCGTCATGCTGCTTGCCGGTTTGCAGATCCAGCTGATCCTCATATCCATACCCCTGCTGGGCGGCGTCGCCTGGGCGGGGTGGCACTTCATTCACGATTATCAACGCCAGCGGATCATGACGTTCTTGAATCCCGAGAACGATCGGCTGGGCGCGGGCTATCACATCATCCAATCGCAAATTGCGATCGGCTCCGGCGGCGTTTTCGGCAAGGGCTACATGAACGGCAGCCAGGCGCAGCTCGAGTTTCTGCCTGAGCGCTCGACCGACTTCATTTTCGCGGTCATCGGCGAGGAGTTCGGCTTGCTCGGCCAACTCCTGATCCTGTCGTTGTACGGCGTGGTCATCGGGCGCGCCTTGTATCTCGCGATGCAGGGCCAGGACACGTTCTCGCGGCTCACGGGCGGCGCCATCGCGCTCAGCTTCTTCGTCTACGTGTTCGTCAATTCCGGCATGGTGAGCGGCATTTTGCCGGTGGTCGGCGTGCCGCTGCCGCTGATCAGCTACGGCGGGACCTCCATGGTCACCTTGTTGGCGGGTTTCGGGATATTGATGTCCCTGCACTCGCACCGCAAGCTCATCGGATCGTAAGCCGTGCGTACCTTCCCCGCAGTCCGATCGTTGACATTGATCGCGTTTCTGGTGTGTGCGGCGGCGCGGCCGGCCGCCGCGATCGACGTGCGGCGTCCCGAGGTCAAAGAGTTCATTGCGCACATGGCGGACACCTCGTCCTTCAAAAAGCGCCAATTGAAAAAATTGCTGAAGGCCGCGCAGAGCCAACCGGCCATCATCGAGGCGATGGACAAGCCCGCCGAGAAGGCCAAGCCGTGGTTCGAATACCGTCCGATTTTCGTCACCGAAAAGCGCATTCGTGAGGGCACGGATTTTTGGATTGCGCATCGCCAGGCCCTCGACCAGGCGAGTGTCAGAAGCGGCGTCGCGCCCGAATACCTCGCCGCGATTCTCGGCGTCGAGACATTTTACGGCCGCCTCACGGGCTCCTACCGCGTGCTCGACGCACTCGCGACGTTGGCATTCGATTATCCGGCGCGCGCGAAATTCTTTCGCGACGAACTCGAACAGTTCCTGCTGCTGACCCGCGATCTTAACCTTGATCCTTTGAAGGTGAAGGGCTCGTACGCGGGCGCCATGGGCGCACCGCAGTTCATGCCGTCAAACTATCGCCGCTACGCGGTCGACGCCGATGCCGACGGACGCATCGACCTGTGGGGCAACTGGCCCGACGTGTGTGCGAGTGTCGGTAATTATCTCAAGGAGCATGGCTGGAACGCCGGCGAGCCGGTGTTGAGCGAAGCCAGCGTGGCGACGGAAAAGGCCGCCGATTTGGACGGGCGCAAACTCGCACTGTCGGAAACCGTGGGGTCGCTGCGCACCAAGGGCGTGAGTTTCGACAGCCCCTTGGCCGGGGACTCACCGGCGTTGTTGATCGCGGCCGATGAAGCGGACGGCGTGCATTGGCGCGTCGGCTACAACAATTTCTACGTGATCACCCGCTACAATCACAGCGCGCTGTACGCGATGGCGGTGTTTGAATTGGCGGCCGCAGTCAAGCAGCGAGTGTTGTCAAACGATGCGGCAAGCGGCGCCGCACCCATCGCGGCCGCACCGCCGCCGGTCCAGCCGTGAAACTCGGCCGAGCGCTCGCGGCGCCGTTGGGACTTAGCGTCGCGATCGGACTCGCGGCCTGCCTGCACGCACCGACACAGCCCGCCGCGACGCCGGTGCCGGTGCCTGTTCCCGCCACACCGCCAGTCGCCGTACCGCCGCCGGGTTCCGTGGCCGACGCCATTCCGCACAGCGAGCCGAAATCACGCAGCGGCAATCCGCCGTTCTACGATGTATTCGGCAAGCGCTACTACGTGCTCTCCTCGAGCGTCGGTTACTGGGAGCGCGGCGTCGCCTCGTGGTACGGGCCGGGATTTCACCAGGTGCGCACCTCGACCGGTGAGCGCTACGACATGTACGCCATGACCGCGGCTCACAAGACCTTGCCGCTGCCCGCCTACGTGCGTGTCACCAATCTGCAGAATGGCCGCAGCATCGTGGTGCGCGTCAACGATCGCGGACCCTTCGTCGGCAATCGAATCATTGATTTGTCGTACTCGGCCGCCGCTCGCCTCGACATGCTGCGTAACGGCACCGCCATGGTCGACATCCGCGCCATCGATACGTCGACGCCGTCGCCCGACATGGCGGCTGCGGCGCCGGCCGCAGCCGTCGCGCCGGCGCTGTTCGTGCAGGCCGGCGCATTCTCCGATCCCGCGAATGCCGAACGCCTGGCGCAGAAACTGCGCGGCGGCAGCTACGGCAAAGTGTTCGTGCGCGACGACCAGGTCGCGGGCCGCAAAATGTATCGTGTGCGCATCGGGCCGGTGCCCGATGTCGCCGAGTTCGACCGCGTGCTCGCCGCGCTCGAGCGGGTCGGGATCAGCGACGCGCATCTGGCGCTCGATTAATTGAACGCCCGCCGTGCAATAATCCTCCATCACATTATCCAGGGTATTTATAGATGATGCTGCGCTCTTTTTTGCTTTTCGCCTCGGTTGCCGCGTTCGCGGTGGGTCCCAGTCTTGCCGCTGCGCCGCCGGCGGCGCTCGCCGCGCCGGCAGCGACGTCCGCCGTTGCCATCCCGACGGCGCCGCAGGTCGACGCGCGAGCCTATATCGTCGTCGACTACCGCACCGACAAGGTTCTGGCGGCGCAGGAAGCGACCGCCCGCATGGAGCCGGCCAGCCTCACCAAGCTGATGACGGCCTACATCGTTTTTCAAGAATTGGCGGCAGGCAAGCTCAAGCTCGACGAGCAGGTCAACGTCAGCGAGCACGCCTGGCGATCGGAGGGCTCACGCACTTTCATCGAGCTGGGAAAACCGGTGTCGGTGCAGGACCTGATTCTCGGGATGATCGTGCAGTCGGGGAACGATGCCACGATTGCGCTCGCCGAACGCATCGGCGGCACCGAAGAGACCTTCGCGCAGCTGATGAATAGCAACGCGCAGCGTCTCGGCATGACCGGCACGCATTTTGAAAATAGCTCCGGGCTGCCCTCGCCGCAGCACTACACGACGGCGCAGGACTTGTCGCGACTCGCCAGCGCCATCATTCGCGAGTACCCGCAGTATTACAAATGGTTTTCGGTGCGCGAATTTGAGCACAACGGCATCAAGCAGCAAAACCGCAACGGGCTGCTCGATAAGGACCCGACGGTCGACGGCCTGAAAACCGGCCACACCGATTCGGCGGGCTTCTGCTTGGTGACCTCGTCGCTGCGCGACGGCATGCGGCTGGTATCGGTGGTGATGGGCTCGACCAGCATGAAGGCCCGCGAGAATGCCAGCGCCGCGCTGCTCAACTACGGCTTCACCTTCTACAGCACCAAGCTCGTCGTCAAGGGCGGCACCGTGCTTGCCAGCGCGCGCGTGTGGAAGGGAGAGAGTCCGGCGGTCGATCTCGGTATCAAGGATGATCTGTACATGACCGTGGCGCGCGGCGAAGCCGACGGCATCAAGACGGCGACCGACGTTCAGCCGCGCTTGATTGCCCCGCTCACCGCGGATCAGACCTTGGGTACGCTGCGCGTATTCTCGGGAAGCCATCAACTCGCGAGCATGCCGCTGCATCCGCTAAAACCCGTTGCGGCCGGCGGTTGGTGGCGGCGCCTGATCGACACCATCCGGCTTTGGTTCGCCTAGCACCGTGCCGCTGCCGATCTGCTATTTGAACGCTGCTTACACGCCCTTGGCCGAGGCGCGTGTGTCGCCGCTCGACCGCGCATTTTTATTCGGCGACGCAGTCTACGAAGTGGTGCCGGTGTATGCGTCGCGACCGTTCCGGTTGCGCGAGCACTTGGACCGGCTCAACCGCAGCCTCGACGGCATCCGCATGACGCCGACGCTGTCGCACGCCGAGTGGGCGCACATCTGTCAGGAATTGATCGGCCGCAATGCGGCGAGCGATGCATACCTCTATCTGCAGGTCACGCGCGGCGCCGAGTTCGGCCGCAACCATGCATGGCCGGAGAATTTACAACCCACCGTGTTCGCCTACATCACGGCGCTGGAACCGGTGCCGGCCGCCTACTTCGACCGGGGCGTCGCGGCCGTGACCGCGACCGACACTCGATGGGCCCGGCGCGACATCAAATCCACCGCGCTGCTCGCGAATATTTTGTTGAAAAAGCTTGCCGCGGACGCCGGTGCCTTCGAGACCATCATGCTCGAGAACGGCGAGCTCACCGAGGGCTCATCCACCACGGTGCATGTCGTCAAGGGTGGCATCATCCGCACCCCGCCCAACGGCCAGCGGATTCTGCCCGGCACGACTCGCGACGTCGTCACCGAACTCGCCGCGCGCTTGGCGATACCCGTCGAGAATGCTCGCGTCAGCGAGGCGGCGTTGCGCTCGGCGGACGAGATCTGGCTCACGTTCGCCACGCGCGGCGTGCTGCCGGTCACGACCTTGGACGCTGCCGCCGTCGGCGGCGGCAAGCCGGGGCCGTTGTTCCAGCGCATGAGCGGCGCCTTCATCGAATACACGCGGGCACTCGCGGCAACGCCGGCACTATGAGCGACAACGACTCCTTGCAGCAATTTCCCGCTGATTTCCCGATCAAGGTGATGGGGCGTCGCGATGGCGATATACGTGCGCTCACACAGGCCATCATCGAGCGTCACGCGGGACCTGTGGCTGAATCCAGCGTGCGCACGCGCACCAGCGGCGACGGCAATTTTTTGGCGCTCACCTACATGGTTCACGCCACCAGCCGCGCGCAACTCGACGCCATCTATCGCGAGTTGACCGCCTGCAAAGCCGTGTTGATGTCGCTGTGATGGGGCTCGAGCTTCAGCTGCCGCAATAAATGCGGCGTCAAACCTGCCGCCGCGGCCGGCACCGCATCATCGGCTGCGAAGCGTGCACTGTGATCGGCGAGCCGCGTCACTTGCAGCCCGCGATGCCCACAGACGTTGATTCGCTGGAACGGCTCAAGGTCGAGCGACACATTGAGCGCCAAGCCGTGATAGCTCGAGCCGCGGCGAATGCGGAGCCCCAAGCTCGCGAGTTTGGCGGCGCCGAGATACACCCCGGGCGCCTCGCGCGAGCCCTGCGCAGCAAGCCCGAGTTCCGCAACGTAGCCGATGATGGCGTTCTCCAAGGCCATCACCAGTTCGCGCACGCCCATGCGCAGCCGCCGCAAATCGACCAGCGGATACACCACCAGCTGCCCCGGCCCGTGATAGGTCACCTGACCGCCGCGGTCGATTTGCACCACCGGGATGTCGCCCGGCGACAATAGGTGTTCGCGGCTCGCATTCAGTCCCAGGGTGAAAACCGGCGGATGTTCCAGCAACCAGATTTCATCGGCGGTTGAACTGTCGCGCCGGTCCGTGAACGCCTGCATCGCCCGCCAGGTGGGCTCATACGGCGCCAGACCCAACTGCCTGACCAGGGGTGGCGCGCTCACGGCGCGGAACGCGTTCGATTGAGGGCGGCGTTGTTGAGGCCGGCGTTGTTGCGTGCCAGCGCCTGTTCCGCCCGGTAGCTCGATCGCACCAGCGGGCCGGACACGCACTCGAGAAATCCCATCCCGAGCGCCCACTGCCGATAGCGATCGAATTCGGCGGGCGTGACGAAGCGCTCTATGGCCAAGTGGTTCGCCGTGGGACGCAAATACTGCCCGAGCGTGAGGATATCGACCGCCGCCTCGCGCAAGTCCGACAGCGTCTCGCGAATCTCCGTGTCGCTCTCACCCAACCCCAGCATCAAACTGGTCTTGGACAGCACTTCTGGACGATACGCTTTCGCGGCGCGCAATACCGCGAGGGTTTGTTCGTAGCCCGCGCGCGGATCGCGCACCGGGTGCGTGAGGCGGCGCACCGTCTCGACATTTTGCGCGAACACATCCAATCCAGAATCGAGCACGGTGCGCACGTCTTCGATCACACCCTGAAAATCCGGCGTCAGCGCCTCGACCGCGGTCGCAGGATTGTCGCGCTTGATGGCGCGAATTGCCGCAGCGTAGTGCGCCGCACCGCCGTCCTTCAGGTCATCGCGATTCACCGAGGTCAGCACCACGTATTTGAGGCCCATCAACTTAACCGATCGCGCGACGTTGTCCGGCTCTTCCGCATCCAACCAGCCGCGCGGATTGCCGGTGTCCACGGCGCAGAAGCGGCAGGCGCGGGTGCACACCGCACCCATTAACATAATGGTTGCGGTCCCGGCATTCCAGCACTCGCCGATGTTCGGGCACTTCGCCTCCTCGCACACGGTGCTCAAGCGATGTTCGCGCACGATCTGTTGGACCGCCGCGAATTCCCGGCCCGACCCCAAAGGGGCACGCAGCCACGGCGGCTTGCGCAATCCCGGCGCCTGAGCGGCAGCGCTCGCGCCAGCCTTGACCCCGTCCTTGATGGCGGTGAAACCGTGCGCAGTGGTGTATTTGTCGCCGCTTTTTGCGGCTTGCTGCTGCGGCAGGATGGGTATGCCTTTGAACTCGGCCATACCGCAATTGTACCTTACTCTACGCGTTCAACGCCTGCAGCCGCTCGACGGTTCCGACGTCCTGCCATACGCCCGTGTACAACTCCGCGGAGGCGCGGCTCTCGTTCATGGAACGCAGCAGCAGCGGCTTCAACGGGAATGCGCCGTCGCTACAGCCGGCAAAAAATGCCTGCCGATACAGGGCGATGCCGGAGAACGTGAAGCGGCGCGCGGCCGCTGCGAGCGGGCGTCCATGTTCCAACCCGAAATCCCCTTGCGGGTGTTGCGACGGATTCGGCACCAGCACGAGGTGTGCGTCGCGATCGGCGCTCATTTGCAGCGTGTCGAACGGAAACTCGGTATAGATATCGCCATTGACCACGGCAAAAGGCTCTGGCGTGAGATGCGGCAGGGCGCGAAATATGCCGCCGGCGGTTTCGAGCGCACGCTCCTCGTGGCTGTAGACGATGGACACCCCATAACGCGCGCCATCGCCCAAATAGTCGCTGATCTTTGCACCCAGCCAGGCGAGATTGATGACGATCTTCTGCACCCCCGCGCGTGCCAAACCGAGCACGTGGCGCTCGATCAGCGGCTGACCTCGCACGCTGAGCAAGGGCTTCGGCGTCGTGTCGGTCAACGGCCGCAAGCGTTCACCGCGCCCGGCCGCGAGGATCATGGCGACGCGCGGACGCGTTGTGGCATTCACGTGAGCGCGCGCTGCTGCGCGTAGATAAATTCAGGATCGATGCGCTTGGCGATGAACTCGGAAAACTCCGCCGTTTCTGGATACTCGCCGGCGGCCTCGCGCGTGTAATCGAGCACGCGCGGTAGATCCTTGAGGTAATTCGATTTGCCGTCGCGAAGTTTCAGGCGCGCAAATATTCCCAGCACCTTGATGTGCCGTTGCAGGCCCATGAGATCAAAACCGCGAATGAATTCGCTCGCCGATAGCTTGAACGCAAACCCCTTGGCAAGCAGCTGTTCGCGATACCTCATGACCCAGCCGCGCACCCGCGGCGCGGGCCAGGCGATGTAACAATCCTTGAGCAGCGACACGAGATCGTAAGTGACGGCACCGCACACGGCATCTTGAAAATCCAAGATTCCGGGATTGTCGAAGTCGGTCAACAACAGGTTCCGCGAATGATAGTCGCGGTGCACGAAGGTCTGCGGCTGGGACAGGGCGCTTTGCGCCAGGTTCTGAAACAACCGATCGAGCATGCTGCGTTCCGCCGCGGAAATCGTAAGTCCCAGATGTTCGCGCAGAAACCACTGCGGCATGAGTTCCATTTCCCGCATCAGCAGATCGTGATTGTAGGGCGGCAACTCGCGCGCCGGCGCTGCACCCGCGGTCTGCATCGTCGCCAAGGCGCCGAGCGCATCCGCATACAGGCGCTCCTCCGCGCCATCCTTCAGCTCATCGAGATACTGCCGGGTGCCCAAATCCGACAGCAGCAAAAAACCGCGCCGCACGTCCTGGGCCAAAATCAGCGGTGCGTTGAGTCCCATGCCGAGCAGCAGCCGCGCCACACGCACGAACGGTTCCACATTTTCCTTGTCCGGCGGCGCGTCCATCGCGACGTACGTGTCCGCGCCGCGGGTGACGCGAAAATAGCGGCGAAAACTCGCATCGACCGACGCGGGCGCAAGCTCGCTGCCGGCAAATCCCAAATCCTCGAACACCCAACGAGTCAAGTCCGCGAGGCGGGAATCGCTTGCATCCGGTAGACCCATGCTTGACCATTCACAAACCGCAAATCCGGCGGGAACTAGTATACCGATTAAGGCGATGCATTTTGTCCATGGCGTTTGATGTTCGGGCCGCATTCATCGGCGTCTGCTTCGCGGCCGCCTCGCTGGCCCGCGCCGGGGACATGTGTCCCGCGCCGCCGAAGTTCCAACCCCCGATCGCTGCCGATATCGCCGCAGACGACCATCGCATTCACATCGACACCGGCGACGCTGTGCTGACCGCTGAAGGCCACGACGTGCTCAACGGCCGTGTCAAGGTGCGCCAGGATGGGCGCAGCGTCACGTCGGACTCGGTCGACTACGACAACGTCACCGGTCGGATCGCGGTCACCGGCAAGGTCGAATTCGAGGATCCGAAATTGCGGGTGCACAGCGCCACCGGTCGCTACGACATCGACGGCGCTGCGAACTTCGATCAGGCGAATTTTCAGCTCATGGATCGCAACGGTCGCGGCTTCGCCAAGGACATCGACGTGCTGCCGGACGGCAAGGTCAAGCTTGCCGACGTGCGCTATACCACCTGTCCGGTGGGCAACGAGGATTGGATGCTGCAAGCCTCCGCGATCAGCATCGACACCAAGGTTCAGGAGGGCGTGGCGCGCAACGTCGTCATGCGCTTCAAGGACGTGCCGATCTTCTATACACCGTATATTTCCTTTCCGATCGGCGACGAACGCAAGAGCGGTCTATTGTTTCCGAGCTTCGGTCATTCCGGAAGCAACGGTTTCGAGCTCGAGGTTCCTTATTACTTCAATCTCGCGCCGAACTACGATCTCACGCTCACGCCGGGCCTGTTGTCGGCGCGGGGCGTGCAGCTGGCCGAGCAGTTTCGCTACCTCACGAGCGGTTCGCACGGCCAGATCGAAGGCACGTTCTTGCCCGACGATTCGCAGCTGCATAGCGACCGCAGCTATTTCCGCTTCACCGACATCACCGATTTTCGCACCGGAATGCGCTTCGACAGCGACATTGCGGCGGTCAGCGACAGCAGCTATTTCGAAGACTTTGCGGTCGGCTCCGATCAAACCAGCGTGACCTTCCTCGAACGGCGCGCCGACATCCTGTACTACGACGACGCATGGCGCATTCGCGGCGAGCTGCAAAACTTTCAGACCATCGACATCATGCTGCAGGACACCGAACGCCCCTACTCGCGAGTGCCGCGCATCGAGGCGAACGCGCTATGGCCGGTGCCGGGCACGCAATTCGAAATGGCGCTGGAAAGCGAGGCGGTAAATTTTCTGCGTAAAGTCGGCACCACGGGCGTGCGTTTCAACGTGGCGCCGGAGCTGCGCTGGTCGAGCCGCGGCCCGGGCTATTTCTTCGAACCCGCGGTCGGCTACGACTTTACGCAATACGACTTGAAGAACGCGGCCGTCGGCGAGCCGAGCACTCCCACCCGCGCACTGCCCTATGCGCGGCTCGATGCAGGACTCGTGTTCGAGCGCGACGCCGGCTCGCAGGGACAGCGCACGCAGACACTCGAGCCGCGCGTGGTCTACAGCTACGTGCCTTACCGCAACCAAGATTCGCTGCCGATTTTCGACACCGGTCTGCCGGATCTGAATTTGACGGAGCTATTTCGCACCAACCGGTACGTGGGCGAAGACCGCATCGGCGATGCCAACCAAGTGGCGCTCGCCCTCACCACCCGCCTGTTCGACCACACCTCGGGCGCTCAGTATTTGACGGCGACCATCGGCCAAATCCGCTATTTCTCCGTGCCGCGCGTCGGGCTGCCCGCCGACGTCGCCGCAGACACGACCGGTCAGACGCTGGTGACCGTGCCGGGGGTCAATCCCCTCGCCCTGCCGGGCCAGGCGCTCATCAATTCACGCGGTCAGATTGTCATGAACCTGCCGGGGCAGTACGTCTCGGGGCTGCCGACCACGTACGCGGCGACGGCACTCGGTCAAACAGCGCCCGCGTACCCCGCTTCCGATCTCGTCGCCGATGTGGAGTTGACCGCTTACAAGCATTTCAGCTTCAATTTCGACTACCTGTTCAATCCCTACACCTCGCAAACGGACAAGTCCGAGGTGTCGCTGCAGTACCGACCCGATCCGTCCCGGGTGATCAACATCGGCTACCGTTTTCAACAAAATGTCCTGACCCAGCAGCCCATTCTCAAGCAGTGGGACGGCTCGTTCGCCTGGCCCATCGCCGACCACTGGAACACCGTGGGACGTTGGGTCTACTCCCTGCAAGACCACCAAACCATCGAGCAAGTGGCTGGATTTGAATATAAAAGCTGCTGCTGGAAGCTTCAGTTGGTGCAACGCCGCTACGTGCGGGTCACCAATGCGACCCCGGGACTTGACACCTCGATTGCATTACAATTGGAACTCACAGGCCTAAGTTCGGTCGGAAAACCAGCAAATACCTTCTTGGAAAGAGAGATTCGCGGCTATTCGACCCGCGATCCGAATGCCCAGAACCCGGCCCCCTGATCAGGACGAATTTCCATCCATGCGTAAATTGGCTCTTTTTGGCGTAAGTTCGGTAGTCGCGGCATTGCTCCTGTCGACCTTGTCCTATTCGCAGACTCGCGATATCGGCGTGCACGGCGAAATGCTCGACCGCATCGCAGCCATCGTCAATGACGGCTTGGTGCTGAAAAGCGAGCTCGATGCGCAAATGGACGCCGTCACGAAGCGGCTGCAGGAGCAAAAGGTCGAACTGCCCTCGCAGAGCGTGCTCAAGCAACAGGTGCTCGATCGCTTGATCCTGCAGGAGATTCAAGCGCAGCATGCCAAGCGGGTCGGGCTCACGGTCTCCGACGAGCAACTGAACAGCGCCCTGCAGGAAATCGCCAGCCGCAACAAAATCCCCTTCGATCAGCTGCCGACGGCGCTCTCGGCGCAGGGCGTCGACTACAAGCAGTATCGCGAGGGCATGCGTAAGGAGTTGACCTTGAGCACGCTGCGGCAACGCGACGTGATCGCGCACATCAACGTCAGTCCGCACGAACTCGAGCAGTTCCTGGCGCGCCAGCAGACCGCCGCCGCGAACGACGAATTCAACGTGTCGCACATTCTGTTATCGCTGCCGGAAGCGGCCACGCCGCAACAATTGGAAGAAATCACCAAGAAGGCCCAAGATCTGGCGGCGCGCGCCTCGAAGGGCGAGGACTTCGGCCAACTCGCGATCGCGAACTCCAACAGCCAGACGGCACTCGACGGCGGTCAGCTCGGCTGGCGCAAAGGAACACAGCTGCCGGAATTTATCTTAGGATTGGTGACCCGCATGAAACCCGGCCAAGTGAGCGACCCGGTGCGCACGCCGAGCGGCTTTCACATCGTCAAATTGAACGAGCGGCGCAGCGGCGAGGCTCAAGTCATCATCAACCAAATTCACGTGCGCCACATTTTGATGAAAACCAACGAGCTCGATGACGACGAAACCGTGCGCCAGAAATTGAGCAAATTGCGCGAGCGCATCTTGAAGGGCGAGGATTTCGCCGGTCTCGCGTCGACCAATTCGTCGGATCCGGGTTCGGCGCCGGATGGCGGCGATTTGGGGTGGAGCGGACCCGGAACCTTCGTGCCGGAATTCGACAAGGCCATCGCCGATTTGAAGGTCAACGAGATCAGCGAGCCGTTCAAGAGCCGCTACGGCTGGCATATCGTGCAAATGCTCGGCACGCGCACCTATGACAGCACCGACGATGTTCGGCGACAACGGGCCTTCGCGGCCATCCGCGAAAGCAAGGCGGACGAGGAAACCGAGCTGTGGCTGCGGCGCCTGCGCGACGAAGCCTTCGTCGAAATCAAGATGTAGTGTACATACCGCGGATCATCATCACGTCGGGTGAGCCCGCGGGCATTGGCCCGGATACCTGCGTCACGTTGGCGCAGCAGAACTGGGCCGCCGACATCGTGGTGGCGGCCGATGCGGATGTACTCACCTCGACCGCCGCGGCGCTGCGCCTGCCGCTGAAACTCGAACGTTACCACCACTCGAGCCCGCAAATCTCGCATCGCGCGGGCACGCTCAGGATCATGCACATAGCGGTGGCTGCGGCCGTGACGCCGGGCAAACTCGATCCGCGCAACGCCGCCTACGTCATCGAAATGCTGAACCGCGCCTGCGACGGCTGCATGAACGGCGAGTTCGCGGCCATGGTGACTGCGCCCGTACAAAAGAGCACCTTGATGGATGCGGGGTACCAATTCATCGGCCACACCGAGTATCTCGCGGCTCGGACCCGCGCCGCGCTGCCGGTGATGCTGCTCCTGAGCGGCCAGCTCCGCGTGGCATTGGTAACCACCCACCTGCCGCTCGCCGATGTGCCGCGCGCGGTGACGCGCGAACGCCTGCACGCCACCCTCAACATCGTCAACATGGATCTTGAGCGCCATTTCGGACTGGCGAGCCCGCGAATCGCCGTGCTCGGCCTCAACCCGCACGCAGGCGAATCCGGACACCTGGGTCGCGAGGAAATCGAGGTGATCGAGCCCGTGATTCAGCAACTCAAAGCCTCGGGCCTCAACATCGTTGGACCCGTGCCGGCCGATACCGCGTTTACGCCGCGCTTCCTCGAGTCGGCGGATGTCATCGTCGCGATGTATCACGATCAGGGTCTGCCGGTGATCAAACACGTGGGCTTTGGCGATGCGGTCAACGTCACCTTGGGACTTCCGATCTTGCGCACCAGCGTCGACCATGGCACCGCGCTTGGCTTGGCGCGCTCCGGCAAGGCCGACGCCGGCAGCCTGCGCGCGGCGCTGACGCTTGCCGTCGAATTGGCCGGCACCAGTTCCGTTCATGCCGGTTCGTAAGCGCTTCGGTCAGCATTTTTTACACGACCCGGGGGTGATTCGCCGCATCATCGACGCCGTGGCGCCGCAGCCCGGCGAGCGCATCGTCGAAATCGGGCCCGGCCGTGGCGCGCTCACCTGGGGGCTGCTCGAGCGGGCCGAGCGCATGGATGTGATCGAAATCGATCGCGATCTCGCGCAGGCACTCAAAGTGGACCCACGCGCAGAGGGTCGGCTCAACGTGCACGTCGAGAACGTCCTCGACACGGACTTCATCCGGCTGCGCGGCACCGGTGCACCCTTGCGCATCGTCGGCAATCTTCCCTACAACATCTCCACCCCGCTGCTGTTTCGCTTGCTGGCTCAGCATACGGCCATTTGCGACATGTTCTTCATGCTGCAAAAAGAGGTGGTCGATCGCATGGCCGCTGCGCCTGGAGGAAAAGACTATGGGCGTTTGACGGTGATGCTGGCAGCCATCGCCGAGGTCGATGCGCTTTTCGATGTCGGCCCCGGCGCATTTCAGCCGCGCCCCAAAGTATGGTCGGCCATCGTGCGCCTGCGGCCGGCGCCGCAGCCGCGCTTTCCGGCCGGCCGCAACGGGGTGCTCAAAACCCTGGTCACGGCGGCGTTCTCCCATCGCCGCAAGACCTTGCGCAACTCTCTAAAGGGCCTGCTGAGTTCCGCGGACATCGAATCTTGCGGGATCGATCCGCAGTTGCGCCCAGAAACGTTGGCGCCGTCGCAATTCGGCCTGCTCGCCGCGCATTACTCGCGATTGGTCGGCTATACTTGAAGGCGCATGGCCCGATACAAGAAGCTTTTGGTGCTGCTCGATCTGTCGGAAGATAGCGAACAGATCGCCATTGCGGCACGGGATCTGGCGGAGTATTCGAATGCGACGATGGTTTTTCTGCATGTCGTCGACTTCGTGCCGATGGAACCCATGGGCGAAACCATGATGCCGACGAGTGTCGAAATCGAAGACGAAATCCTGGTTCGTTCGCGCCAGAAGCTCACCGAGCTGATCAAGCGCCTCGCGCTCCAACGCGCCACCGGACGGGTGGAATCCGGCAACACCAAGGCGGAAATCCTGCGCGTCGCGGAGCAGGAAAACGCCGATCTCATCGTGCTCGGCAGCCGCGAGCGTCACGGCCTCGCCTTCATGGTGAATTTTACGGAAGACACGGTCCTGCATGCCGCGCATTGCGACATGCTGGCGGTGCGCTTGAAGTAATGCGATGCAAAGCATGACATCCGAGCCCGCGAACAGAATTCGCGTCGAGGTCGAGACCTCTTACATCGAAGAGCAGTCCGATCCGCGCGACAAGCGCTTCGTGTTTTCCTACACGATTACCATCCGCAATGAAGGCCAGGTGCCGGCGCGCCTGCTGACCCGCCACTGGATCATTACCGATGCGAATGGCAATGTGAAGGAGACGCGCGGCGATGGGGTGGTGGGTGAACAGCCCTACTTGAAGCCCGGTCAAGGTTTTCGCTATTCGAGCGGTGCCGTCATCGAGACTCCGGTGGGTACCATGCAGGGCAGTTATCAAATGGTGGCCGATGACGGACAGCAATTCGATGCGCCGATCGCTCCGTTTCGCCTCGCCATGCCCGGGGTGCTGCACTAGTCAGGTGGCCGGCTGATGGCGCTGTACGCGATCGGTGACGTGCAGGGATGCGACGACGAATTGGGCGCCCTGCTCGCCAAGCTGCGCTTCTCGCCGGATCGGGATCGACTGTGGTTCGTCGGCGACTTGGTCAATCGCGGTCCCGAATCCCTCGCAGTGCTGCGCAGAATCCACGCATTGGGCGCGGCGGCGAGCGTCACCCTCGGCAATCATGACCTGCACCTCCTGGCGGTGGCGTTCGGCGCCGCGCAAACCCGCGGCGGCGACACCTTGGACGACATATTGGCGGCGCCGGATCGCGACGGACTGTTGGAGTGGCTGGTCAGCCGGCCGCTATTGCACGAAGAACGCGCGCTCAAGCTTTGCATGCTGCACGCCGGTCTCGCGCCGCAGTGGGATCTGCCGCAGGCGCGTCAGTGTGCGCGGCAATTCGAGCAGGCGCTGCAGCAGGACCCCGAAAAGTTGTTCAAGCGAATGTATGGCGATCAACCGGATCGCTGGGACGATGCGCTCGAGGGCGAAGAGCGTCTGCGATTCATCGTCAATTGTTTCACGCGCCTGCGTTACGTCGATGCCGACGGCCGCCTCATGTTGCGCATCAAGGGATCGCCGAAGAAAGCTCAGAGCAAAGCCTTGATCCCGTGGTTTGATGCCGAGGCGGCGCGATGGCATGGACCGCGGATAATTTTCGGTCACTGGTCGACCTTGGGATTTTTCAATAACGGCGAAGTCACCGGTCTCGACACCGGCTGCGTTTGGGGCGGATCGCTGAGCGCGCTGCGCCTCGATGATCCGGACGCGAAGCCGGTCCAAGTGCCCTGCGCGGCGGCCGCAGAGCCTTGAGGGCGGCCTGTGCGGCGCAGCGCTATAATACGGCGATGCGCATGGTACTGCCTTTCAATCTGCACGGCTGGATCGAGCAGAATCGCGACCTCTTGAAGCCGCCCGTGGGCAACAAGCTGCTGTTCCAAGACAGCGCCTTCATTGTCATGGCCGTGGGCGGCCCCAATTCGCGCAAAGACTTCCATCACGACCCGAGCGAGGAGTTCTTCTATCAGCTCGAGGGCGAGATGGTACTCAAGACCGTGCAGGATGGACGCCTGGTCGACATTCCGATCCGCGCCGGGGAAGTGTTTCTATTGCCGGCGCAGATACCGCATTCGCCGCAGCGGCCCGCAGGCAGCGTCGGCATCGTGGTCGAACGCCGTCGCAATCCCGACGAACTCGACGGTTTCTCGTGGTACTGCGAGAACTGCGGCAATCGACTGTTCGTAGAACGCGTCGCGGTGCATAACATCGAGACTCAGTTGCCGGAGATTTTTGCGCGCTTCTACTCGAGCCTGGCGCATCGCACCTGCACCGCCTGCGGCACCGTGATGCAGGCCCCCGGACAGTGACGCGCGATGCGGCCGCGGCGGTGGCCTTGGACGCGAGCGATCCGCTCGCCGGGTTTGCGGATCAATTTCATCACCCATTCGATGATGCCGGGCGAAAATCGGTGTATCTGTGCGGCCATTCGCTCGGGCTGCAGCCCAAGACTGCGGCCGAGTTCGTGCAGGCCGAACTGGATGATTGGCGGCGCCTGGGTGTGTCCGGTCATCACGTCGCGCGCCGCCCTTGGATCCGCTATCACGAAGCGGCGAGCGCTCCCTTGGCCGCGCTCGTCGGCGCGCTTGACAGCGAAGTGGTTGCCATGAATTCGCTCACCGTGAATCTGCACTTGATGATGGTGAGTTTCTTTCGGCCCGACAGCCGGCGCAATCGGGTGCTGATCGAGAAATCCGCCTTTCCCTCCGATCGCTACGCCATCGTCTCGCAGCTGGCGTTTCACGGTTTGAATCCGGTGCAGCACTTGATCGAGGTCGAGCCGCGCGGCGGCGAACGCCATTTGCGGACCGAGGATGTGATCCGGCAGATCGACCAGGCGGGCGACAGGTTGGCGCTCATTTTGCTGCCGAGCGTGCAGTATTTGAGCGGCCAGCGGCTTGAGCTTCCGCCCCTGATCGATGCGGCACGGCGTGTCGGCGCGACCGTGGGCTTGGACCTCGCGCACGGCATCGGCAACACGCTGTCGAGCTTGCACGACTGGAACGTCGATTTCGCGGTGTGGTGCAGTTACAAGTATCTAAACGCCGGGCCCGGCGCGATCGGCGGCTGTTTCGTGCACGAACGGCATGCTCGAAACGCCGATTTGGGGCGCTTTGCGGGGTGGTGGGGTCACGACGCGGCGCTGCGCTTTCAAATGGGACCCGACTTCCAGCCGATCGCGGGTGCCCAGGGCTGGCAGATCAGCAATCCGCCGGTGCTGTCGGCCGCGCCGTTGCTGGCGTCGTTGGCGATTTTTGAGAATGCCGGCATGGATCGGCTGCGCGCCAAGTCGATTGCGCTCACCGACTACCTCGAGCGGCTTTTAAAGACCCTGCCTCGCGGTCTGGTGGATATCGTGACGCCGAGCGCAGCCGAAGATCGTGGCTGTCAACTGAGCCTGCGCCTGGCGCGTTCGCCTGCCGAGGCCAAACGCTGCCACGAGCGGCTGACGGCGGCGGGAGTGGTCACGGATTGGCGCGAGCCTGACGTGGTGCGTATGACGCCGATCCCGCTCTACAACTCGTACACCGATGTGTTCGCGGCAGTCGAGGCCTTGGCGCAAGCCTTGCGAGAATGACGCCAGAGCGTAGCACCGTCCGCATCGTTGGCGCGGGTCCGACCGGTGCGCTGCTGGCCATCTTGCTGCAGCGGCGCGGGCATGCGGTGGAGCTCTACGAGAGCCGCTCCGACCCGCGGTTGGCTCGTGCGCAGAGCGGGCGATCCATCAATCTGGCGTTGGCGGATCGGGGCATCCATGCCTTGCAGACGGCCGGCGTGTTTCAGGAGCTGCAAGCGGCGCTGCTGCCGATGCGCGGCCGGCTCATTCATGCTCGCGATGGCAGCACCTCGCTGCAGCCCTACGGGCAGCGGCCCAACGAGCTTATTTACTCGATCTCGCGCCACCGGCTGAACCAGACGCTCTTGGAAGTTGCCGCACGACAGCCCGGCATCAGCATCCACTTCGAACACCGCTTCGACTCCGCCGATTTTGAGGCCGGCGTCGCCTGCTTGAGCGACCTGCGCGGCGCGCGGCAGATCAGCGTCCCGATGCGACCCTTGTTGGCCGCCGACGGTGCCGGTTCGGCGCTGCGTCGGGCGCTCTCATCACGGCATTTGATCGAGGCGCGCGAGACCGATCTTGAGCATGGCTACAAGGAGCTCGCCATCCCCGCAGACGCGGCCGGACGCTACGCCATGGCGGCCGACGCCCTGCATATTTGGCCGCGCGGCAACTTCATGCTGATCGCACTGCCGAACGAAGACGCTAGCTTCACGGCCACGTTGTTTCTCGCCAAACATGGCGAGGTGAGCTTCGAGCGCTTGACCACGCCGCCCGCGATCGAGAGATTCCTGTCGGAAAATTTTCCCGATGCCCGCGCGCTGATGCCGCAGTGTGTTGCGGAGTTCCAGAACCATCCGGTCGGTTTTCTCGGGACGGTGACCGCCGCACCCTGGCACTACCGGGGAACCGCGGCACTCATCGGCGACGCGGCTCACGCCATCGTGCCGTTTCACGGCCAGGGAATGAATGCCTGCTTCGAAGACTGCATGGAATTCGACGCCTGCCTCGCCCGGCACACGGCGGATGGGCGCACTGCGTGGCAGCAGTTATTCGCGCAATTCGGCGCGCTGCGCAAACCCGACGCCGACGCCATCGCCGCCATGGCGCTCGACAATTATTTGGAAATGCGCGAGCGCGTGGCGCACCCGAAATTTCAGCTGCAGCAAGCCTTGTCGCTCGAGCTCGAGCGGCGCTTTCCGCGGCGCTTCATTCCGCGCTACTCGATGGTGATGTTCCACCATGAAATCCCCTATTCGGTTGCGCTCGAACGCGGCGCGCTCCAAACCCAGCTGCTGTCGGAACTCACGGCCGAGAACGTCTCGAGCTTGAGCGACGTCGACTGGACGCGTGCGGAATCTGAAATCCACGCCCGCCTTGCGCCGCTCTTCTCCTAGCGCCTTAAGGTCGTCGCACAGGGCGCGGATTGCTTTGCGGGAGTTACCCAAACGTGACGGAGAATGCCTCGACACCTGGATCCAGAAACTCGATCTCGAAATCCCGGTCGATGATGGGCACGGGCTGCCGGATCAACTGGTACATCCGCTGCTCGTTCACCGTGCCGTTGCCTTGCGCATCCACGTCCGATCCGTGGGCAGCG
>Ga0302319_10000979_pt1 | contig 64217 bp, 43 predicted proteins | sample Bog_T0_2_FD_203319 | JGI IMG/M metagenome (GOLD analysis project Ga0302319, IMG submission 203319) | Peat permafrost microbial communities from Stordalen Mire near Abisko, Sweden - Bog_T0_2 | ecosystem: Environmental > Terrestrial > Soil > Wetlands > Peat | place: Sweden: Abisko, Stordalen Mire...
TGTCCGGCATCGTCAGCCCGCAGCCATCGATCACCTTCACGGAGCGGCCACACCAGGCCTCGCCGCTATGCTGTTCAAACCAATGCCCCAGTTCCTCGTGAGCTTCCTCGAGGGTGCCCACCGCCAGGCGCTCTCGCGCCTGGCAGTAAGCACTCGTGTTCTCGTCCGGAACCGCGCGATGGCCAGCCGCGGCCCACGCCTGGACCCGACGCACCGCCTCCCGGCAGGCACTTCCCCGATTGAGCACCTGCCCGAGAAACGCGATGAATGTTATCCACGGGGTGTAGACGCGCCGCCGCTGCTTCGCCTCGGGCACGAAGATCTCCGCGGGAATGAATCGTCCCACGAGCGCGGCAAGACCATCCAGACTGTTGGCCTGCCTCTTCAGTTTTTGGGCCTGCGGCCGGCTGCCGCTCAGCAAATGAGAAAACCCGGGCAAATATAACGTATTGCCTGACATGGCGTTAGAATACCAAACGCCATTGTCATATCAAGCTCATTATCAACTTTTTATGGAAATCGTTCGAAGTCGCTCTCAACGACTTACCCCCTTAACTTAGCGCCATTCGGGCCTGACCCCGTGGTATTGGCCCGTCGGTTGGGTCCTCTCGGGCACCAAGACTTTTCGGCTAGAGTCCGCCGGGTACCAGCAGGGCGAAAGTGATGACGCCGAGGGCCAGCGAGACGATCGCAACCACCCGGCGGGCGGCGGGCGGTTCTCCCGCGAGAATGTCCAGCGCCCGAAGCCCCGTGGCCGGAGAGAGCAGGCAGACAATGCCGACCAGTACCTCGAGCCATCCGGCCAGGGTGACGACGGTCAGCAGCCCGAACCAGACCCTGTGAAACGCAACGATCAGGGATCCGAAGGCGAGGCAGATGAGGCCGAAGGCGATGGCTCCCGCCTTGCCCCCGCGCAGCAGCCACGAGAAGAAAAGCCTCCAGGATCGCGGCTGGGTCAGCAGCGACAATCCGGCGACCGAAAAGGAGATGATGACGAAGAGGTCGATGGAGCGTTCGTAGGGCATGGAGGGAGGTTACGCCCTAACGTCCTGCCTGAGTATGGGGTGTTACCACCCCGTGTGTTGCCGAAAAGCCTGCGTTTGCCTGTTTCCCTCCGTTCGTTCTGACTCATGACGCCGCCGGAAGGGATCGCATGACGCCGGTGGTTCCCAAGCCGAACAACCCCAACGACCATGGACACCCCCATTGACGCATCCGGAACAGGTTCCAACAATCAGCCCGACCGGCTCGCCTGGCTCAAGGGCGGGGGCGCTGAATGCACCCCTCCCGCGAGGCCGGCGCCCGCTCCCTGGCGCCTCGTGCTGCTCGGCGCGCCCGGCGTGGGCAAGGGCACCCAGGCCGATCTCCTCTGCGAGCGGCTGGGAGCCTGCCACCTCTCCACGGGGGACATCCTGCGGGGCGCAAGCAAGTCCGACGGCTGCGGCCTGTCGCCAGCGCTCCAGACAGCGCTGGAGGACATGAGGAGGGGGGAGCTCGTGACCGACGAGACCATTCTGGAGCTTGTTCGGGAGCGCGGCCGCTGCCTGCGCTGCGGCGGCGGGTTCGTGCTGGATGGGTTTCCGAGGACGGTGGCCCAGGCCGAGGCCCTCGGGAAGCTTCTGGAGCGAGAGGGGGTGGAGCTGGACGCCGTGTTCAATTACGAGCTGCCGATCGAGGAGATAGTGGCTCGCCTGGGAGGACGGCGGGTCTGCCCCCAGTGCAAGGCGGTGTACCACGTGACCGGGCAGCCGCCCGCGCACGAGGGGATCTGCGACCGCTGCGGGGCGGGGCTTGTCCAGCGCGAGGACGACCGGCCCGAGGCGATCCGCACCCGGATGCGGGTCTATGCGGAGAGCACGGCGCCGCTGCTGGACTGGTATGGGCAGCGCGGATTGGTCACGGTGCCGGCCTACGGAACCCCGGACCAGATCTACGCGCGGGCCTGGGGTTGCTGCCGGGCGGCGCACCCGGAAATCATCACCCCCGTGGGAACCCTCGGCGTGGGCTAGGGCGGGATTGGCCTCTGTGCGCTTGCTCCCGTCGCCAGAAGCCATGAAAATACGGAACCCGAGACACGGCTGAAAATGTTTCGTCACAGATCCACCCCGTTCAGGGCCTTGCGAATTTGCATGTGCCTTTGTGCGGCCATGGGGCTGGCGGTGATGCGGGCGAAGGCCCAGGCGGAGGCCCCCACGATCACCAGCATCGGCCAGTTCTGGGCCAGGAACTCGGAGGAGAAGGCCAAGCCCAGCCCCTTCAGGATCGAATGCGACGTGACCTACTACGATCCGTTCTGGGACATCCTCTTCATCAGGGACAACAACGGGGAGGGAACCTTCATCCGATCGTCGGATGCCCTGGGCCGCCCGTTTGAGTTCGGTCAGCATCTTGTCGTCACAGGAGAGTTCCAGCCTCCGGGCGATTCGGTCCGGTTTGACCACGCCATAATCCGGACGACTGGCCATTCTTTGCCGACTCCGCGCCCCGTCACGGAGGGGTTGGACAACACGAACCTCTATCTGAACACATTCGTGTCGATCGAGGGCATCGTCGACCACTACAGCCGAATGGATGCCAATCACCTTGGCATCACGCTCTCGACCGGGGGCACATCCCTCCTGGTCGTCGTTCTCGCGGACGCCCAGACGAGCTTGCCCATACTGTCCGATACGGTGGTTCGGGTGGAAGGCATCTACAACCCCAGGCCGAGCGCAAACGGCCAGATCACGCTCCTGCAGATCCTGGTGCAGGGGCCAAGGCACATCACGGTGATGCGGCGCCTGGAAGACGACGACCGGTTCCGGATTCCAGTGGTCCCTATTGCCTCCCTTCCGAGGCAGGTGGCCGGCCGTCTTGCGCACGTCAAGGGACAGGTGAAGGTCCAACAATCGGGCAGGTTCCTGAGAATCCGCGACTCCAGCGGGGAGGTGGATGTCCTGTCGGGCCAGACGCGGCTGTTTGACGCCGATGAATGGGTCGAGGCGGTCGGGTATCCGCAGGTCACGGGGACTGAGATGCAGCTTGCGGGCGGGATCTACAAGACGGCCGGCAACTCCCCGGCAGCGCAAGCGGCCGGCACGGCCCAAGATGACACGGTCCGCGTGTCCGCGCACGTGCTCGACCTGGAGCAGCGGGAAGCGGCGAAGGGGCGCCCCGTCCAGCTTTCGGGGGTCGTGACTTGGGGCGACGGCAACGGGCCGTTTTTCTTCCTTCAGGACTCGACGGGCGGCGTCATGGTGATGAAGGGCGGTTTGGACTTGGCCGACAATCATCCGGGGAGAAACATGGAGGTGACCGGGGTCACCGGAATGGGCGACTACGTCCCGGTCGTCATTGCCTCGAAATGCAAGGTTCTGGGCGACATCGCGATGCCCACGGCCCAGTCCGTGACCCTCGAGCATGCGTACACCGGGACGGTTGAGGACTCCTGGGTGGAGATGAGCGGATACCTGCGACAAGTCCGGACGCAGGGGGACATGAACTTCCTGGAGATGGTGACGGCGTCCGGGGAGTTCACGGCGATCCTGCCCGTCGACCAGGACGTTGCCCCGCTTGTGGGGGGCACCATCCGGGTGCAGGGCGTGTGCACAGCCCAGACCGATGGGAAGGGAAAGCTCACGGGCATCGAGCTGTGGGTCCCGTCCAGGGACTACCTTATTGTCGACGAAGCGCCGCAAAAGACACCTTTCGGACTTCCCGCCCGCCCGCTCTCCCGCCTCGGCCGGCACAACACGGAACCGTCGTTCAACCGGCGGATGCGCTTTTCCGGGGTCGTCCTGCACCAGTCGGTCGGGCACTCCCTGTTGATTGAGGACGGAGGACAGAGTCTGCGGGTCTACTCGCAATCGATGGAGCCCTTGGCGCCGGGCGATCGGGTCGACGTCGTGGGCATCCTGGCATGGCAGGGAAGCAAGGTCTCCCTTCACGACGCCATCTACCGGAAGTCGGGCCACGGGGAACAGCCCAAGCCCCTTGAGCCGGCCGGGAAGGATGAGCTATCCGCCGACTACGACGGGCATCTCGTCACGATTGAGGCCTCATTGATCGACAGCTCGGTTACCTCCGGCCAACTGCGGCTCACGCTCCAGAGGGAGAAGACTGTCTTTGAGGCCTACCTCAGCCTATCCGGCAAGAAGGGAGCCGTCGAACCGTACGCCCCAGGCAGCACGCTTTCCCTCACGGGCGCCTATGAGGCGATCTTTGATGAACTCGGACGGCCTTCCTCATTCCGGATCAACCTTCGCGGCCCGGGCGATATCTCGCTGCTGAGCAGACCCCCATGGCTGACGCGCCAGCGGATCCTGGCGCTCTCCGGGGCGCTCGCGGTCGCAATCCTGCTGTTCATCGCATGGGTGGTTGCGCTCAGCCGCCAGGTCAACCGCCAGACCGAGCAGATTCGGGAGCAGGGTATGCAGGAGTCGCGGCTTCAGGCCGAACTCCAGCGTGCAAACAAGCTCGAGGCCCTTGGGCTCCTGGCAGGCGGGATCGCCCACGACTTCAACAACCTGCTCACCGCCATAATCGGGAACATCTCCCTTGTGCTCTACGACCGGTCGATCGCCCCTGAGTCCGCCGAGTCGCTGCGCGACGCCGAGAAGGCCGCCGACCGGGCAAAGAACCTGACGCTTCAGCTGCTCACCTTCGCAAAGGGCGGGACTCCGATACAAGTCGCCGTTCTGCTTCCCGATGTCATCCGCGAGGTCGCCGAGTTTGCCCTGCACGGCTCCGGAGTGCATTGCAGGTTCAATGTCCAGGAGGGCCTATGGCCTGCCAATGTCGACAAGGGGCAGATCGGCCAGGTGGTCCAGAACATCGTGATAAACGCCATGCAGGCGATGCCGAAGGGCGGCACGATCGACGTATCGATACGCAACGAGGAGATCGGGGAGAAGAACGACAGGTTTCTTGCACCCGGGAGATACCTGCGCCTCTCGTTTGCCGACCACGGTCAGGGGATCCGTCCGGAGAACCTCGACCGGATCTTTGACCCTTACTTCACCACCAAGAAAAATGGAGTGGGACTTGGATTGGCCACCGTGCACTCGATCGTGAAGAAACACCTGGGTCATATCTCCGTGGAGTCCGAGCTTGGGAAGGGGACCACGTTCAGCCTTTGGCTGCCCGCAGCGCCCAGCGCCGCGGCCGGGGACGGTCCCCGGGGCCTGGAGGTTTCCGCAAAGGATAAACTCGGGGCGTCCCGAATCCTTCTCATGGACGATGAGGTGTCCATCCGCCGCCTTGGAACCACGATCCTCAGCCGATTGGGCTATGAGGTGAGCGTTGTGAACCGCGGGGAGGATGCTGTCCGCGAATACGCGCAGAGCCTCAAGTCGGGCCGGCCCTACGCGGCCGTGATCCTGGACCTGACGATCCCCGGTGGAATGGGTGGCCTCCAAGCCATGGAGGAGCTCAGGAAAATCGATCCCAACGTGAGGGCGATCGTCTCGAGCGGCTACTCCAACGACACCGTGCTGTCAGAGTACCGGGCCTACGGGTTTCGGGGGATCGTGGCCAAGCCCTACGCGGCTGAAGACCTCGCCAAGGCCGTGGAACAGGTGCTTTGGGACAAGCGGGCGTAGGTCCTGGAATACCGGCCCGCGCCCGTGCATCCCCTTGCGATGATTCGAACCCTTTTGCCGGTCGCGGCTCTCCTGATGGCGTCCACAGCTGCCTTTGCCGCCCCATGGCGGGAGCTGCCGGGCGATTGGAGAACCCTTCCGGGCGATCCCCCCGGCGCCGAAGCACCCGGATTTGACGATTCGAGTTGGGACCCGGCGCCGGATCCGCTTTTTGCCTCAAGCCATGCAAACGGAAGCTGCGTCTGGTGCCGGCTGAAGTTTCGCCTACCGGCTGAGGTGCGGGGACGGTCACTGTTTCTTCGCACCGGCGCAGCCGGCCCGGGTACGGCCGTGTACTTCAACGGGGTCAAGGTCGCCAGCGGGCGGGATTCCGAGGGTCGCCGGGTCGCCATCATCCCGGCACTGCTTTCAAACGCAGGGTCGTCGAACGTTGTGGCCATCAGGATCCCGGAGGGAGCTCCCATCGATCCGTCAACCAAACCCGGGTGGACCCCTATCGCCTCCGAACTTCCGGCCGTGCTGGTACGGGCGCTCGATGTGTCCGCCCGGCTCACGGCCGCCTGCGGGAGCTTCGACCCGCCGGCCGCCGACTTCCTGCTCCAGGGTCTGTCGCCGGGCGACTTTTCCGGTCTTCAGCGGGATTTTGCGAAGGAGCCGTCGGACCTCATCGCGGGCACGATTGCGGCGGACTGGCGGGAGCTGTGCGATCTCGACGAACACCTGGGGCGGCGCCTGCAGGAGTACGCGCTCTACAGGAAGGGAGATCTTCTCGGGTTCATGCGCGATCAGGAGCTCTACCTCGTTCCGGACTTCGAGGGCGGTGCCCTGCGTCGCCCCGCGCTGGGCAGCGAGTTTTCAGATTTCGGGTCGTGGTACGACATCGCCTACTCCGGCGGTCCCAACCGATTCTTTGTCGGCTCCGTTCGCAAGGGCGTCGGCCCGGACAACGAGTTCTTCAACACGCCGCGGGATGTAGCGCAGCTCGCCCTGTTCCTGGTCGGCGGGCGCGGCGAGCTGATCGGGGCCGACGACAAGGCCAGCACGGTCGCATGGCTTCCCTATGGCTGGAACACATCGACACGGCAGGCGGGAGTGGAGCTGGAGTCTGCAACGTTCTTTTCGGCCTTTAATACGCTCACGGTCTACGGCCGAGTGCGGAATTCCGGGGCAGCGGCCATCGAGGTGCGTCCCGCGCTGCTGGTCACCGCCCGTTCTTCGTACGGGAAAATGACCGGCGGCCGCGTCCTTGGGGGACTGGGCAAGGACGGGACGATGACACTCGTCAACTCGCGGACCGGTCCAAACACGGCCCGGACGCTCTACACCGATGCACTCGCGGTGCGTCCTAACCTTGGCCCCTCCACCGCGGCCTTTGCCCCGCGATACTATCCCGGCGCTCGTGGCCCGGAACTGGCGGCAGCGAACAGGGATGCCTCGGCTCCCGCAATCGACGGATCCGAGGGCAGCGCGGTCCTCGAGTCCGCGCCTCTCGCACTGAAACCAGGCGAAGCCCGCGAATTCTCCTTCGTCGTCACTCTTTCGGGCACGGCGGACGAGGCGATCCGGAATTGCGATGAGGCAGTCCGGCCCGCTCCCGCCGGGGCGCTGGCGCGGGTCGAGGCGGACTGGAACAGCTTCCTCGCCGGCCTGCCGGCCCTGGCGAAGCCCGGCTACGCGGCCGCCAAGCTCTATTATTCCAGCGCCATAGCCCTGCGAAAGAACCACTGGATCATGACCCAGGACGGGAGGCGCTATGACGCTTCGTTCCCCGCGCGGGGCGGATTCAACTACTTTTACCAGAGCGATTCCTGCTGGAACCTGCTCGGCTACCTCGACTTCCGCCCGGAGTGGGCCGAGGGGCACGCGCAACCGATCCTCGTTCCTCCCTGCGAGATCATGGATCCCCACTTCTTCTGGTCGATGTGGGAACTCTACTCCCGCCTGCCCAGCCCGGCCGGGCGGCGAGCCTTCGCCGAGGAGGTCTACCCGCTCCTGCAGGACGCCTATCGCGTCTGGACCACCAAGCTCGACATCGACGGCGACCTGCTGGTGGCCACGCCCGACAATTGGGACGATAATCCCCGCTACGACCTGATCTTCAAGGAGGTCAGGTATGCCCCCGGTTGGAACAGCTGGTGGAACGATCTGGTGGCCTGTTGCCGCGACCACCGGCTGGACGATCCCGCCCCGAGTTCGCAATTGGGCTACGGCGCCGTCGTCCTGGAGCGCCTTGCCCGGATCCTCGGCCGCGACTCCGAGGCGGACGACTGGGCGCGCCGGGTCCTGCTGCACCGCCGGGCCGTCGACACCCTGTGGGATGAGGCCCGGGGCTATTGGATCGTGACCTACCGGGGAACCCTTCGCGACGAGGTGCTGACCAGTTCCATCGTGTACCCGATATTCACCGATCTCTCCCGCGACCCCGCGAAAATCCGGCGGGTGATGGAGCAGCACCTGCTCAACCCCGCGGAATTCGCGGGCGAGTTTCCCGTGCCGACCGTCGCCTATGACGACCCGCGCTTCTACCGCCAGAAGCCGCCCTTCCAGAATGAGGCCGGCGGGCTGTGGCGCGGCAACATCTGGATGCCCGAGACCTGGCTCATCGTGAAGGGCCTCTACAAGTACGGCTACGAGCAGGAGGCCGACGCCTTCGCCGCCCGACTGCTAGCCATGATGGCGCGGCAGGCGGACTCCGTCGGAGACTGGCCGCAGATGCGTTTCAGCCCCGCCGAGTGGTATGACGCGCGCACTGGCGTCGCCCAAAACAACCGGGCGTTCTCGTGGTCGTCGGCCGTCGCCCTCGACTACCTTCTCGGCAATTACCAGAACGAGCGGGTGCTGGGCACGAATCCGGAACGCGACCGCGCGGTCAACGGGCACATTCGCGAGCTCTTCGATTTCGGGACCGGGCGAAGCCTCCTGCGGGTCGAGGCCACCAAGTCCGTGTTCCCGGTCCTTGCCATGCATGCAACGGACCGCGGCACGATCCTGCAAAGCCGCCGTGTTGAGTTCACGTTCTCCGACCCCGCCGGAAATTTCACGGGTGAAAAGATCCTCTTTTCGGTCGACGGCGCTCGTTGGAACGTCCTCGACGCCGCCACCGGCCGTGCGCCGGATCGCGACGCCTCCGGGTGTTTATCGGCGGTGCCAGGACAGGTTCTCCTGCTCGTCCCAAAGTGAACCAGGGGTCAGGCTGACCCCGTGGAATTGGCCCGGGACGCGACTCAATTGCCGGCGACAAGGGCGGCCTCGGGAGGCTTGATCTCGGTGTAAAGGACGGTGCGCGACAGCTGGGCGGGCTTGCCGCCCTCGGGCAGCACGCGCGCCTCGACGCCGTCGATCTCCGCATAGCCGATGACCATGGTGTTCACGCGATGGCTCGTGACGGCCCGGCCGGGCAGATTGAACTCACGACCTTCGTCCAACCAGAGACGGCGTTCCGTCAGCCCGCTGAACCAACGGTCGCGACCGAGTCCCTTCGGGTCCTCCGCCTCGACGAGGTCGGTCGGAATCCAGCCATAGCCGGGCAGAAAATACTCGACCCAGCAGCGATAGCCCGGGTCGACATTCTTCCCTTCATTGGCCTCGCGAAGGCGGTACCCCATCTGCAGCCGGGCCGGGATTCCCCGGGATCGCGCCAGGGCTATGAAAAGCGAGTGTATGTCGGTGCATGTGCCGCCGCCGTGCGCCAGGCAGCTGCCCGCATCGCCGAGGCTGAACTTCGGTTTGCTCGGATCCCTTGAATAATGAACGGTGCCGTCGGCGACAGCGTCCTGCAGGAGCCTTGCCTCCACGGCGAGGTTTGTCGCGGCGCCGCACGCCCTGGCGGCCAATTCCGCAATCACCGGGGTGACCTTCATGTGGGGCGCATCCCGGCGCAATTCCTCGGCGAACAGGCGCCGGTGAGCCTCGGTCAGGGGCCCGACTTTGGAGGGATCGATGTCCACCGAAACGGAGCGCCGCCGGAGCGTGAATTCAACCTTGGCGCTGAGTGCCGGCGCGGACGGCGACGCGACCTCAAAATACAGGAAACGGTCGCCGTGGTCCGGCTCCCGGACGATGCTCCAGGTGCCGGGCACCGACGCGGAGAAATCAAGCAGGTCCTGATGGGGATCATCCCCCGGGATCGCTATCCAGCACTTTACGTCCTTCGAGCCGGCCGGGATTTCGGAGAGCGTCACGGTCTGTTGCACCCGGTAGGTCCGTGAGACCGTTCCGGGCGATGTCTGGGCAAACAATGAAGCGGCGCTGGCCAAAAGGATCAGCGGGCAGATGGGTCGGGGTATTCTCATAAGAAGCAGGAACGTTGGGAGTAGGCTGGCTACTGGGAGATTCCGGCCTGCGACACCAATGCTCACAAGGTTTTGTGCAACCCGGCCGGGGCGAAACGCCTATGCCGGGTGGCGGACTGCATGGGATCCGGGGTGACCTGGAAGTGATGGCCCGGCTTGCGATGATCGATGGGTGGCGTAGCTTGGTGCCACAATGATCACTTCCAAAATCAAGCAGCTCTATGCCGCCCGCGCGAAGCTCGCCCATCTCGAACAGACGGTTGAAACCGAACTCCGCCGGGAGCTGGCCGTGCTCCATAGACAGTACGGCTATTCCGACCTAAAGTCGTTCTTCAAGGCCGTCCGGGCGGCTGCAGGCGGTGGCATTCACAAGGCGACCCGCAAGGAGGGCCGGGCCGAAAAGGCAGCCGGTCCCAAAGTCCGCAAGCGCGCCAAGATCACCGACGCCATCCGGGCCAGGGTGCGGAAGTTCGTCAAGGCGGGTAAGTCCGGATCGCAGATTGCGAAGGCGGTGGGGATCTCGCTTCCGAGCGTGCAAAACATCAAGAAGGCGTCCGGCCTGGTGAAGGCGCGAAAGCCGGCGCAGCCTCCGGTTGTGGCTTCGGGCGAAAAGGCCTGACCGTCTCGGTTCCCCGCCCGTGTGCGGGGTTTCACTCCTCGAGTGGCTGCGGGTTCCCCCAGCCGTACGGCTAACACCCCATGGTGACGCGGCTGGATCGGGAGCATTGTGTCCGCTGGCATTCAACCATGTGAAACGCGGACGGGGCGGACTAAGAAAATGCGCCCCCGACCCGTGCAGGACGCCGAACTCAAAACAGCCAAACGAAAGATCCAACATGCTAAGCAAGATCAAGACTTTGAAGGGGTATCAACTGGACGGCCTCGACGGGAAGTTCGGGAAGGTGAAGGAATTCTACTTCGACGACCATCACTGGACCGTCCGCTACCTGGTGGCCGAGACGGGAAGCTGGCTCGCGAACCGGCAGGTGCTGCTCTCCCCGTATGCGCTGGTCTCCATCGACCCCGACGAGAAGACGATCGTCGTGGATCTGAAGAAGAAGCAGATCGAGGACAGCCCTCCCCTGAGCGCCGACAAGCCCGTGTCCCAGCAGTTTGAGGATGCCTACTACGGGTACTACGGGTGGCCGACCTATTGGGGCGGCCCGTACAGCTGGGGATCCAACCCGACCCTGGTGCGCGATAGCCAGAAATGGATGCCAAGGATCCCGTCCGGCAGGACCGGGGATCCCCACCTGAGAAGCACCCATGAGGTGGCCGGGTACCATATTCACGCCCTGGATGGCGGGATCGGCCACATCGAGGACTTCGTCATCGACGACGAAACCTGGGCGATCCGCTACCTGATCGCCGACACGACGAACCTCTGGCCGGGCAAGAAGGTCCTCCTTTCGACGCGCTGGATCCAGAGCGTCAGCTGGGGCGACAAGAAGGTCTTCGTGAACCTTGCGAAGGAGAACATCAACGGCGCGCCGGCGTACACGGAGCAGTCCCTGATCGACCGGGATTACGAGACGCGGCTGCACCACCATTACAAGCGCGAGGGATACTGGGTGGACGACCTGGCCTTCGTGCCGTAGCGGGGGTCTCGAAACCGAGGATAGCCCGAATCATGAATAGGGGACAATCATCCAGCGCCCGGGCGGTCGCGCGGAGCAAGACCAGGGCGGCCCTCGGGAAGTTCTCGAGGGAGTTGAAGCAGTTCACGGAAAGTGTCCTGGGGGAGCGCAGGAGGGAGCCGGCGCTGTCCGCGCCGGAAACGAAGGCGCAAGTTTTCGCGAACGCGAGGCCGCCTCCCGATCACAAGGAGATTTCAGAGCGGGCTGCGGCCCTTTGGAGGCATATGGGGTGTCCGCACTCCTGTGACGTCGCCATATGGCTGGAGGCCGAGCAGAACCTGGCCCACCCCGGGCTCGGGCCCGATGAAAACCGCGGCCTCGGGCTTGCGGGAGCGCGTTTTGACAGCGCGAAGATCATGGTCGCCCTGGATTCCCAGTTTCCCGGGCCGACCGGTCCGGCGACGACCTCGCTGTAGCGGAAAGAGCCGGGCTAATCCTCCCGGAGTTCTGTGCTACTAGCGGCGGCATTGCTCCCTCCGCGAATCCGCTCGCAATTATAGCTCTCGTCTTGGCTGCGGCGGGTTGCCACCATGGCAGCCCGCTCCCTCGACGATGAACCTGACCCCAGCTTCGTCCATCCGCCGCTGTACTTGGCGCGTCGGTTGCCTGCAACGTCTTGTCTGCATCGGCATCGCAGGCGGACTGCTATCCCCGCTGGCGTTCGGACAGAGCAACTATGCCACACCGTATGCATTCACGGTGCTGGCCGGAAGTCCGCCGGGCACGTACGGGATCGTGGACGGAACGGGAAGCCATGCGTACATGGAACCCGCTGCGCTCGCCATGGACGGCGCCGGCAATATCTACGTGGCCGATTCTGGCTACGACCTGGTTCGCATGGTGACCCCGGGCGGGGTGGTTACCTCGCTTGCCGGCGCGGTCAGCCAGGCAGGGGGCACCGACGGCGTCGGCATCGACGCCAGGTTTGGCGATATGGGTGGAATAGCGGTCGACGGGACGGGCAACATCTACGTGACGGACGGGTACAACCAGACCATTCGCAAGATCACCCCCACGCTGGCATCAGGCGTGAAAACCTGGGTCGTCACCACGATCGCAGGGGCGTTGGACCAATTCGGAAGCGCCGACGGCGTCGGCCCGGCGGCGCGGTTCTATTATCCCGAGGGAATTGCGGTCGATGGCGCCGGCACCCTCTACGTGGCGGACTCGGGGAACAACTCGATCCGCAAGATCACGCCCACCTTGGTCAACGGGGTGACCCAGTGGGCGGTGACCACCCTTGCCGGCAAGGCAGCGCAGTTCAACAACCCGGACGGGATTGCGGTCGATGGCGGCGGGAACGTCTACGTGGCGGATGAGTACAACGACCTGATCCGGAAGATCACCGCGGGCGGCGTGGTTACCACGTTGGCCGGGATCCGCTCCCCCAGCGGCGGCAATACGAGCACCTCGGGCACCTTCCAGTTCCCGACCGGCGTCTCCGTGGATGGCGCGGGGAACGTGTACGTGGCGGATTCGGGAGACGATGTCATCCGGATGGTGTCGCCAACCGGCGCCGTGACGACCGTGGCCGGAACCTATGGCGAGATGGGGAGCGCCGATGGAACGGGCACCGCGGCGCTGTTCGATAATCCCGAGGGGATTGTCGTGGCCGGATCGGGCATCCTGTATGTCGGGGACGGCGGCGGCGGCAATTCAACTATTCGCAGCATCACGCCTGCAGGTGTCGTCTCGACGGTCGCCGGCGTCTCGCGCCAGGGCCCAAATACAACGGGGTGGGGGAGCGTCGATGGGACGGGGAGCGGCGCGAAGTTCGGAAACCCGGACAACGTGGCCGTCGATGGGGCAGGCAATGTCTACGTGGCCGACACCGAGAACGATACCATTCGCAAGATCACGCCTGCCGCGGTCGTGACGACGCTCGCGGGCTCGGCCGGCCAGGGAGGCAGCGCCGACGGCACGGGCTCCGCCGCCCTCTTCGCATCGCCTTCGGGAATCGCGGTCGACGGCTCGGGCAACCTTTACGTGACAGACCAATACAACGACACGGTCAGGGAAGTGGCTCCAGGAGGCGTCGTCACGACGATCGCCGGCACGGCTGGGATGGCGGGCACCAGCGACGGGACAGGGGCCTCGGCCCGGTTCCATGGCCCTGTCGGTGTGGCGGTGGACGGCCTCGGCAACCTTTACGTGGCGGACACGGGAAATTCCACGGTCCGCAAGATCACGCCAACCGTGGCCAACGGGGCGACAAGCTGGGTGGTCACGACGCTCGCGGGAGGAAGCATTGGAAACTCGGACGGGACGGGCACGGCAGCCCAGTTCTTCTGGCCGCAAGGGCCCGCGGTGGACAGCTCGGGAAACATCTATGTGGCGGATACGGAAAACGACACGATCCGGAAGATCGGCCCGTCGGGGGCCGTGACGACATTGGCCGGAAGGTTCCTCACCATCGGCAGCTCGGACGGGACGGGGACGACTGCCCAGTTTGACCACCCGGGCGGCGTCGCCGTGGACGCGGCGGGGAACATCTATGTGGCCGATTCGGAAAGCATCCGAAGTGTCAGCCCTTCCGGCGTGGTCACCACGCTCGCCGGCAATCCCGCGAAATACGGCGGATTTGCCCCGCTCGACGCGTCCTTCGGTGTGGGCTCGGCGGCGCTCTTTGACGGCGCCTCGGGGATTGCCGTCGACGCCAAGGGAGACCTGTTTGTGGCCGACACCGGCAACAAGGCCATACGCGTGGGCAGCCTCGCCAGCGGGGTGTCGATCGCGGTCCAACCCGCAAGCCAGACCGTTCTCTCCGGGAGGAATGCAGGTTTCTCGGTGTTGGCATCCGGATACCCGAGCCCATCCTACCAATGGCAGGAGTCTCCCAATGCCGGGGCAACATGGATCAACCTCGCCGACGGCGCCGGCGTCACGGGCTCAGCGACGGCGACCCTGGCGATTGCGGGTGCTGGAGGCCCCCTCGACGGCCTCGAGTACCGGGTCGTCGTCGCCAACGCGGTCGGCTCCGTCACCAGCTCCGCGGCGACCCTGACCGTGAATTACCTGCCCGGGATCGAGCTCCAATCGGGAAGCGCAGCGGTGGTTGCCGGGCAGGACGTCAGTTTCTCGGTTGGCGTCAGCGGGGACCCGGCGCCGACATTCCAGTGGCAGGAATCGACCAATGGGGGAGCGACATGGTCGAACCTCTCGGACGGCGGGGCCTTCAGCGGCACCGCGACCCCGACCCTCGCCATCAGCGGGGCGGCAACCGGCGCGCAGTTCCAGGCCGTTGCGACGAATGCCTATGGAAGCGTCACCAGCGCCCTGGTGACCCTTACGATCGAGCCCAACCCGGATGGCTCTGCCATCACGTATGACTTCCTTGCATTCGCCGGCGTGGCGCCCGGCAGCGCCGACGGGACGGGCACTGCCGCGCGTTTCAACGGGCCCGACGACGTTGCCGTCGACAGCGCGGGCAATGTGTACGTGGCGGACTCGGCCAATGACATCATTCGAAAAGTGAACCCTTCGGGCGTCGTCACCACGCTGGCCGGCATGGCGGGCCAGGGAGGCTCGGCGGACGGGGCAGGGGCCGCCGCCCAGTTCAACGGCCCCGGCGCCCTGGCGGTGGACCTCGCAGGAAATGTCTATGTGGCGGACACGGGGAACAACACCATCCGCAGGGTGACGCCCGAGGGCACGGTCTCCACGCTTGCGGGCTCGGCCGGGCAGGCCGGGAGTGCGAACGGCACCGGGACCGCCGCACAATTCTCGGAGCCCTCCGGCGTCGCCGTGGATTCTGCGGGGAATATTTTGGTCGGGGACACAGGCAACGACACCGTGCGCCGCATCACCCCGGCGGGCGTCGTCACCACGCTGGCCGGCGCCGTCGGTCTCGGCGGGTATCTTGACGGCGCGGGCGGGGCCGCACGATTCAACCAGCCCATGGGCGTCGCCGTCGACGCGTCCGGCAACGTCTACGTCGCGGATTCGGGAAACCTTGTCATCCGCGAGATCACCCCAGGCGGCGTGGTCAGCACCCTCGCAGGGAAGGCCGGATCCTACGGAAGCACAGACGGAACAGGCAGCGCGGCGCGGTTTGCCGACTCCGTGTACACAGGGCCCACTTCCGTGGCGGTGGACGGCGTCGGCGACGTATATGTCTCCGACGCCTCGAACAACACGGTCCGCAAGATCACCCAGGCAGGTGTGGTGACGACCCTCGCCGGATCCCCGGGCCAGGGCGGCGGCCTTGACGGCACCGGCAGCGCCGCCAGCTTCGGGTATCCTTACGGCGTGGCGGCAACCAGTTCGGGCACGGTGTATGTCGCCGACAACGTTTACGACACCATCCGGGCGATCACTCCCGCTGGCGTCGTCTCGACGTTGGCCGGAGCCGCAAACATTGGCAGCGCCGACGGAGCCGGGGGCAGCGCGGGCTTCTTCCTCCCGGGCGCAGTGGCGATCGACAATTCCGGAAACGCCTACGTGGCCGACAGCGGCAACAACACCATCCGAAAGATCACTCCCGGGGGCGTGGTGACGACCCTGGCCGGCTCGGCAGGCCAGAGCGGCAACGCGGACGGCACCGGCAGCGCCGCATGGTTCAATTTTCCGGACGGAATCGCCGTGGACGGGGGCGGCAACGTCTATGTGGCGGACAACCACAACAACACGATTCGGAAGATCACGCCCGCCGGCGTCGTAACGACGATGGCAGGAACGCCGGGCCAGACGGGCGGCTCCGACGGGCTGGGCAGCGCGGCGTCGTTCTGGGGCCCTGCCGGCCTGGCCGCGGACAACGCGGGCAACGTGTATGTGGCCGACACCGGAAACTGCACGATCCGCAAGATCACGCCCGCAGGGTTGGTTTCGACCCTCGCCGGCAAGGCGACAAAGGCCGGAAGCGCGGACGGCGCCGGCAGCGCCGCCAGGTTCTACGGCCCCTGCGGGGTCGCGGTAGATGGTTCCGGAAACGTGTTTGTCGCGGACACCAACAATTCCAGCATCCGGGAGGTCACGCCGGGCGGCGTTGTGACAACGCTGGCAGGCTCTGCCGGCAAGCCCGGAAGCGCGGACGGGCAGGGCGGGGCGGCGGCGTTCAACTATCCCCACGGCATCGCTGTCGACGATTCGGACGCTGTCTATGTTGCCGACACGTTTAATTCGACTATTCGGATGATAACGTCCGGTGGGGCGGTGACGACGTTGGGCGGGTCCGCCCGGATCATCGGCAGCCACGGTGGCGCGGGCCCCCTCGCGCGCTTCGACAGGCCTGACGGGATCGCCGTCGACAACGCCGGGAACTTGGTGGTCGCGGACACCAGCAATAATTGTGTTCGCAAGGCGAGTCCCGCGGACGGCCCCGCCCTGTCGTCAGAGCCCCAAAGCCAGACTGTGTCCGTAGGCGGGACGGCAGTCTTCGCCGTCGCAGCAAGCGGGGCACCTGTTCCAGGCTACCAATGGCAGGTGTCATCGGACGGGGGCAACACCTGGGCCGGCCTGTCCGACGAGAGCGGCGTGTCCGGCTCAGCCACGGCAACCCTGACTCTGGCCGGCGTTTCAGCCGGGCTCGACGGCGACGTGTATCAATGCGTTGTCAGCAACAGCCAGGGTACGGTGACCACCGATCCGGCGACCTTGGCGGTCGGGTTTGGGCCGTTGATCCAGTCGCAGTCGGGACCCCAGACCGTCCTGGTTGGCAACAACGCCACCTTCACGGCCGCATCGATCGGGGATCCGAGTCCCGGCTACCAATGGCAGGAGTCGGTGGATCGCGGGACGACCTGGACCACGCTGGCCGACGGCGGCGCAATCAGCGGCTCCGGCACAGCGACCCTCGTCGTGGGACCCACAACCCCGGTGATGTCGGGAAATGAGTTCAGGGCCATGGCCTCCAACGCCGTGGGCGCGGTCACGGGCGCCCCCATCGTCCTCACCGTCGACTATATTTCCGGGGTCGAACTCCAGTCAGGCAGCGAGACGGTCGTCTCCGGACAGGGGGTCAGCTTCACCGCCGGATTCAGCGGGATCCCCTCCCCGGCCTACCAATGGCAGGTCTCCACCGACGGCGGGAACACCTGGAACGCCTTGTCTGACGGCAGCGGCATCACCGGATCGGCCACCGACACCCTGGCCATCAGCGCGGCAGCCTCCGCAAATTCCGGCAACCAGTACGAGGTTGTGGCCACAAATTCGACGGGCTCCGCCACCAGCACCCCTGTCACCCTGTCCGTTGGGCCGCTCCCCCCGGGCGATGTGATCGCCTACGACTTCACGACGTTCGCGGGCTCGCCGTCCGGAAGCGCGGACGGCGTGGCGAGCAAGGCGCGCTTCAATTCTCCTCAGAAGATTGTAGAGGATTCCCTGGGCAACCTCTACGTCGCCGATTCCGGAAATGACGAGATCCGGAAGATCGACGTTTCGGGCAACGTGACGACCATCGCGGGGAGCCCCGGCAGCTTCGGCAGCGCCGATGGCGTCGGGACCGCCGCGCGTTTTGACCATCCCGAGGGCATCGCCGTGGACGCAGCAGGCAACCTTTACGTGGCCGACACCTATAATTGCACGATTCGCAAAATCGCGCCCGGGGGCGTCGTGACGACGCTTGCCGGGAGGGCGGGCACCTATGGCGGGAATCAGGACGGTGTGGGAGCCGCAGCCCAGTTCAGCTACCCGCTGGACGTTGCGGTGGACGCCGCCGGCAACGTGTTTGTGGCCGACGCCGACAACAACAGGATCCGGAAAATCGACCCAACCGCCAACGTGACGACCTTGTCGGCCGGCACGAATGGGATCAGCTATCCCACGGGAGTCGCCCTGGACGGGACGGGCAATCTCTACGTGACGAATGGCGGACTATCAACCGTCGTAAAGGTTTTATCCAATGGCACGGTGACCGTGATCGCCGGCACGTCGGATGTGAGCGGCGATCTCGACGGGACGGGGACGGCCGCAAAATTCGGCTTTCTTGCAGGCGTGGCCATCGACGGCGCCGGAGACATCATCGTGTCCGACTCCGGGAACGAATCCCTGCGCGAGATTTCGCCCTCAGGCGCGGTCACGACCCTCGCGGGCGGATCCCTTGGCAGCAGCGACGGCACAGGGACTGCGGCGCAATTCAACGCGCCCAATGGCGTTGTGGTGGATGCGTCGGGCAGCCTCTATGTGGCCGACAGCAATAACTGCGCGATCCGCCGGGTTTCGGTCTCCGGCGGGGTTGGGACCGTGTCGACGTTTGCGGGCACCAGCCCATTGGGAAGCGCGGACAGTCCGAACGCCCAGTTCAACTATCCCGCCGCAGTGGCCGTCGACGCCGCAGGGAACGCCTATGTATGCGACACTTCCAATGACACGATCCGGAAGGTCAGCCCGGCCGGAACGGTGACGACCCTGGCGGGTTCGCCGGGCAAATGGGGGTTTGCGGATGGGGCTGGGGGGGCTGCGCGCTTCAATCTTCCCGTGGGAATCGCGGTGGACCTCGCCGGAACCCTTTACGTGGTGGACGGCGGGAATGCGGCCGTTCGCAGGATCACACCGGCAGGGATCGTGACGACGCTAGCGGGCGGGCCAACGGGAAGCCCGGACGGGCAGGACCAGTTTTCCGAGCCTTCCGGAATCGCGGTAGACGCCGGCGGCAACGTTTACATGTGCGGCCAGGCCGACTATACGATTCGAAGGATCGATCCATCGGGAAACGTCACGATACTCGCCGGCAGCCCGGGCGTGGCTGGATGGGTGGACGGGACCGGGAGCGCCGCTCGGTTTTATTCCCCGGCGGGCATGGCGATCGACAGCACCGGCAACCTCTTTGTGGCGGAGCCCTTGAACCACACGGTGAGAAAGGTCACGCCCGCCGGGGTCGTGACAACCGTTGCCAGCAGGAGTCTGCTGCTCAACGAGCCGGAGGGCGTGGCCGTCGACAGTTCCGGCAATATCTTCGTAACCGATCTCTCCCTTAACAGCGTCGTGGAAATCTCTCCGAGCGGAGTCATAACAAGCCTGACCGGAGGCACAACCCAGGCCGGAAGTGTGAATGGCATCGCCAGCTTTGTTCGCTTCGACGACCCGCTTGGCATCGCCGTGGACGGATCAGGCAGGCTCTACATCGCCGATTCCTGGAACGACGCGATCATCATGGGAACCCCCATCGCGGTAGCTCCCGTGTCGATCGGAACCCAACCGCAGGGCGCCTCGGTGGGCACGGGTGCGAACGTCACCTTTTCCGTGGCGGTAACCGGTCTGGCTCCGCTGTCGTACCAATGGCAGCAACTCCCGAGTGGCACATACTTCTGGACGAATCTCTCCGATGGGAACGGGGTGTCGGGCTCGGCGACGGCGAATCTGACCCTCTCGGCGGTCACAACCCTGCTCAACGGCTACCAGTATCAGGTCGTGGTAGCCAACCCCGTCGGTTCGACCACCAGCAACACGGCATCCCTCGCGGTAGCGGGGCCGCCGAGCATCGTGACGCAGCCCGGTTCGGCGACGGGCTACTTCGGCGGAAGCATCCAATTCAACGTGACGGCAAACGGCACGCCTCCCCTTACGTACCAATGGTACTTCAACGGAAACCCGATCATCGGGGCAACCACCGCCAGCTATGTCGCCACACCCGTGCAGGCCTCGAGCGTCGGCAGCTACACGGTGACGGTGAGCGATGCGGGAGGCAGCGTGACCTCAAATTCAGCCGTCCTGACAGCGGTCCCGCCGGTTCCGACCATCACGAGCCCTCCGGATTTGACCGGCATAACCGGGGCAGGCTTTAGCTTCGTGATAGCGGCACAGACGCCTGTGGTCACCTTCAGCGTGACGGGTGGCTCGCTGCCCGCGGGGTTGAGCCTAAATCCAGCAAGCGGATTGGTCAGCGGCACGCCGATCGCAAGCGGCACGAGCCATGCGACGATCACCGCATCCAACGTGTCCGGGAGCAGCTATGAGCAATTCATCTTCACCATCAACCCGCCCGCGCCCGAGTTTACCGGGCCGATATCGGCAAACGGAACGGTTGGGGTCGCCTTCACGTACACAACCCAGGCAAGCAATCTCGCGGCCCTATATTCGACATCAGTCTTTCCGCCCGGCTTGACCATGAATTCCTCGGGTGTGATCGCCGGTACACCCACCGAGTCCGGCACCTTTGCGATAACGCTCACTGCGGAGAACGACTCAGGAAGGTCAACAGAGACCGTGCAGCTAATCATCGCGCCGGCGGCCAACGCGCCGGTGTACTCCGGACCGGCCCAACTGAGCGGCACCGAAGGCAGCGCCTTCAGTTTCACGCCCGATTTCGGGAGCGGAGTGACCAGTTACACCTACGTGAACTCGTCCGCGGTCGGCTATGATTTGGGCCTGCCCTACGGCCTGACCTTCAACGGGACCGCCGGAACCATCAGTGGGATTCCGACTGAGTCAGGGACGTTTCCGATCGGCATTCAGGCCACGAGCGCCGGTGGCTCGACGATCGAACCCCTTACGATCACCATCAACCCGTCGGTCGCGACCCCGGTCATCACCAGCGCCAGCACGGCGACGGCGACCGTGGGAACCCCCTTCCAGTACACCACCACGGCCACGCTGCCGCTCTACACCTATAACAATTTTTCCGTCACCGGCCTTCCGGAGGGGTTGTCAGTCTCTTCCTCTGGCGTCCTAAGCGGCACACCGGTCAACCCGGGTGAGTATGACGTGAGGTTGATTCCGAGCCAATATGCGCCCTACGACGGCAACGCGTTCATCCTGGAGCTTACGGTGAATCCGGCCGCGGGGACCCCGGTCATCACAAGTCCGGCGGGTGCGAGCGGCCAGGTCGGTGCCAGTTTTTCATACCAAGTGGCAGCCACCGGAATCCCCACGGGATTTGTCGAGGTGTCAGGCAGCCTTCCCTCGGGCTTGAGTCTGAATCCATCGTCGGGAGCGATCACGGGAACGCCGACCCTGGCCGGGACCTACCAGGCGTGGATCGCGGCAAGCAATGGCAGCGGCCAGGGTCTTGCGCTTGGCATGGACTTCATGATCGCCCCAGCGGCAGGCGCCTCCGTCGTCACCAGCAATCTCTTCGCGACAGGCGAAGTTGGACAGCCGTTCTCGTACCAGATCACGGCAACCAACGGCCCAGCGAGCATCTATGCGGACTCTCTCCCGCCAGGCTTGATCCTCGATTCTTCCAATGGCTTCATCACAGGAATCCCCACCACGGCCACGACGCAGCCCGTGAGCGTCATGCTCACGGTGTATGCTGTCAGCGGGCAGGTGCGCGGAGGGCCCCTGCTGATCAGCATCAATCCGGCTCCGGCCGCGCCGGTTGTCACCAGTGCCGCGGCTGCGGTCGGGCAAGTCGGGGCCGCCTTCAGCTATCAGATCACTGCGAGCCGGGGCCCGACCTCCTTTGCTGCGCTGAACCTTCCCGCGGGACTGATCGTGGACTCCGCAACCGGCTTGATCACGGGCATTCCGATCGCGGCCGGCAGTTACATCGTGAGCCTGTCCGCCGCCAACGCATCCGGCGAGGGAGTTGCGGCCAATCTGGCCATCGACGTGGTGGCGGCACCGTCGGCGCCGGTCATCACCAGCCCGCCCACGGTCTCCGGCCAGGTGGGCGTTGCCTTCAGCTACGCCATCGAGGCTTCGCCCGGACCCATTGGCAGCTATAACCTCAGCGGCACGCTGCCGATGGGGCTCTACCTGAACACGAGCACGGGGATGATCACGGGCACGCCGGCCCAGCCGGGGCAGGCGACAGTGGAACTCGCCGCGACCAACGGCGCGGGCACCGGCCAGGCCCAGAGCCTCGACCTGACGATCGAGCCGTCCGGCGGCGCCCCGGTAATCACAAGCTCCCTGTCGGAGTCCGCCGCCGTCGGCACCGCGTTTTCCTATGCGATTACCGCAATCGGCGTGCCCGCGACGACACCCTTCCCGCCGTCCGTCACGTTGGACGCCGCAAACCTGCCGCCGGGGCTGGCCGTGAATCCGTCCATGGGAATCATCTCCGGAACCCCGACGCAAATGGGCGCGTACACCGTGGGGCTCCAGGGTGTGAACACATCGGGAGAGGGTTCCATCGAATACCTATCGATCACCGTGGGCCCGGCGGCCGCCGCACCGGTCGTCAGCAGCGCCGCGATGGCGCAGGCGCAGGTGGGTGCGGCATTCAGCTACGCGATCACCGCGACAAACGGGCCGACCTCCTACCAAGTGGTGAATCCGCCCCCGTGGATGACAGGCAACACGCAGACAGGGGCCCTCGGCGGAATCCCGACCGAGCCTGGGGAGGCAACCATCCAGGTCGAGGCCCTGAATGCCTCGGGAACGAGCGCCGCCCAGACGCTTACGATTTCGGTTGCCGCCGTCGCCGGGACGCCGGTGGTCACAAGCGCCCAAAGCCTGTCCGGCGAGGTGGGCGCAAGCTTGAGCTACCAGATCACCGCGACAGGATCCCCAACGTCGTATGTTGCGACCGGCCTGCCCGCCGGCCTGAGCCTCGATGCCACCACGGGGACGATCTCGGGGACCCCGTCGTCCTCGGGCACGTATGAGGTGACGCTGAGCGCCGCGAATACGGAAGGGGACGGCAATCCGGTGACGCTCACGCTCTCCCTAGGTTCGTCCGACGAGCTGGACATGTGAACGCCTGCCTCCGCAAGACATGAACCCCGGCGTCTGGAGGGGGGCGCACTCGCTCTCCAAGGACGACTCCGTCCTCAAGCACAAGGTGGCGCCGGGGACGATTCCACGGGTGCTGCGGTTTGGCAGGCCCTACGCCGGCGTCCTATCGTTCTTCCTCGGGCTGGTCGTCCTGGACGCCGCGGTAGGGGTCGTGAACCCGCTGATCTACCGGCAGCTGATGAACCGTGGGATCCTGCAGGGGAACGCGCACCTGGTCGTCCTGCTGGCCCTGGCGGCGGCGGGAGTGTCGCTCGTGGACTCCGGGCTCACGTTCTGGCAGAGGCAGCTCGCGTCGAAGATCGGCCTGGAAATTGTCTTCGACCTCAGGACGAGGGTCTTCATGCACATCCAGGGAATGTCGCTCGCCTTCTTCACGCGCGCGAGGACGGGCGCCCTGGTGAGCCGGCTGAACAGCGATGTGTCCGGGGTGAGGGACGCGTTCACCGACATCCTTTCGACGGCGGTCGGGAACGTGATCACGGTGGTGCTGGTGCTGGGGGTCATGTTCACGCTGTCGTGGCGGATCACGCTCGCGACCCTGATCCTGATCCCGCTCTTCCTTTTTCCGGCCCGTTGGGTAGGAAGGAGGCTCCAGGCGCTGACACGGGAGACCTATGACCGGATCGCGGAGATGAACAACCTGATGATCGAGCGGTTCAATGTGGCGGGGGCCATGGTGTCGAAGATCTTCGGACGGCCCGAGGAGGAGAGGGCGGCATTTGTGCGGCAGGCGGGGAGGGTGCGGGACATCGGGCTTTCGGTGTCCACCTATGCGCGGCTCCTGTACATTGGGCTGGGGCTCGTGGCGTCGCTCGCGGTGGCGGTCGTCTATGGATGGGGGGGAGTGCAGGCCGTGAGGCACGCCCTGGATGTGGGCACGGTGGTGGCGCTGATTTCCTACCTGCTGCGGTTGTACGGGCCCTTCACCGCCCTCTCGAACCTGCAGGTCGACGTGATGACGACGATTGTCTCGTTCGAGCGCGTGTTCGAGGTCCTGGACCTGAAGCCCATGGTGACCGAGAAGCCCGATGCGAGGCGGATTCCTGCGGGGCCGCTGCGGTTGGAATTCGAGGGGGTGACGTTCCGGTATCCGACGGCCGGGGAGGTCTCGCTGGCCTCGCTCGAGTCGGTTGCCGTCCTGACCAAGCATGCCGAGAAGGAGGTCCTGGGGGACATAAGCTTCACGGCGGAGCCGGGCCAGATGATCGCCCTGGTCGGCCCGTCGGGGGCGGGGAAGACGACGCTGGTCCAGCTGGCCGCGCGGCTGTACGACCCGAAGGCGGGCGCGATCAGGATCAACGGGGTCGACCTGAGGGACGCGACACTGGAATCGGTCCGGGACGCTGTCGGGATGGTGATGCAGGACGCCCACCTGTTCCACGACACGATCCGGGCCAACCTGCTGTATGCGAAGCCCGGGGCGACCGACGCGGAATTATCCGGGGCCTTGCGCGACGCCCAGATCGAATCTGCGGTGGCTGCGCTTCCGCAGGGCATGGACACGGTGATCGGGGACCGGGGGCACCGGCTCTCGGGCGGGGAGAAGCAGCGCGTGGCGATCGCCCGGCTGCTGCTTAAGGCGCCCGCCTTGGTGATCCTGGACGAGGCGACGGCCCACCTGGACTCCGAGTCGGAACGGGCGATCCAGCAGGCCTTCGGCCTGGCGCTCAAGGGAAGGACGTCGCTCGTGATCGCGCACCGGCTCTCGACGGTCAGGAATGCGGACCAGATCCTGGTCCTGGACAAGGGGAGGATCGTGGAGAGGGGCCGGCACGAGGAGCTGCTTCAGACCGGGAGGCTGTACTCCCAGTTGTACAAGACCCAATTCGCGGCGAAGACGGGGGCGTGAACGGGCTTATTCCGCCCGCAGGGCCACCACGGGATCCACCAGGGCTGCCCTTCGCGCGGGCAGCCAGCTTGCGGCCAGGGCCACGAGGAGAAGCGCAAGGGAGACGGAGGCCAGAACGAGCGGATCCGACTTGGAGACCCCATAGAGCTGGTCGGCGATCAGGATCCCTGCGCCCAGGCTTGCAACAAGGCCGATCGCGAGGCCGACCAGGACGAGCTTTATGCTCTGGCGCAGCACCATGGCGATCACCTGGCGTGGCTCCGCCCCTAGGGCGATCCGGATCCCAACCTCCTGCCTTCGCTGGGCGACGGAGTAGGCGATCACGCCGTAGATGCCGACGCAGGCGAGCGCAAGGGCCGAGAGGCCAAAAATACCGAGGAGGACCAGCATGATCCTGCGAACCTGCAGCGTGTTCGCGACCGACTGCACGAGGGTCGTCATGTTCGCGATCGGGATGTCGGGATCGACGTCCCTCAGTGCGAGCCTGACCTGGTTTGCCAGGGTGTTCGGGGGAACCTGGGTGCGGATGACGACGCAGGTCCGCCACGGGAAAAAGTTCTGGGGAAAATACAGCTGCGGCGTGGCTCCGTAGTCCAGCTGGTAGCGCCGCACGCTCCCGACGACCCCGACGATTTCCCAGGTGAATCCCTTGAAATGCAGCAACCGGCCCATGGGGTCCTCCTTGCCGAACAGGGTCGTGGCCAGGGCTTCGTTGACGATCATGACCTTGGGCGCGGACTCCTTGTCGTCTGCGCGCGTAAAATACCTGCCGCGAAGCAGGGGGATTTCCAGGGCCTGGAAGAAGTCGCCCGCGACGCCGTCAAACCCGGCCTCGAAATCGTTCCGGGTCTCCGGGCGATCCTCGCGGCTCACGAGGTCCCCAAAGTCCGTGCCGCCATTCATGGGGACCGAGGAGGCAATGCCGGCGTGGGAGACGCCCGCGATCTGCCCGACGCGCTCAAGGATCCTCTGGCCGACGCGCACGCGGTCGGCGGGCGTCGGTGCCTTTGAATTCGGCACCGAATACTCGAACACGAGGACGTTCTCCTTGTTGAAGCCGGGCTCCTCGTCGGCCGCCTTCACAAAACTGCGCAGCAAGAGCCCGGTCGTGACAAGCAAGAGGACCGTGAGGGCGGTCTCTGAAATGAGGAGCAGGGACTGCATCCGGCGCCGGGACCCTGATGTGGAGCCCCGGGGGCCCTCCTTCAGCTGGTCGTTCAGGTTCGAGCGGGCTGCGCTCAAGGCGGGGACGATCCCGAAGATGAGCCCGGCGGCGCATGAGGCGCCGAGCGTGAAGAGCAGGATCCGCGCGTTGATCCCGATCGCAGCGCCCGTCAGGTCGCTGATCCCGGTGAACGTGACCAGGGGCTTGATCGAAAGGACTCCGACCAGGAGGCCGGCGGCGCCGCCCGCCAGGGCCAGGAGGAGGCTCTCGGTCAGGAGCTGGCGGACAATGCGTCCCGTCGTGGCGCCAAGGGCGACCCGCAGGGCCATTTCGGCCTGGCGCTTGGTCGCCCGGGCGAGGAGGAGATTGGCGACATTGGTGCAGGCGATCAGCAGGACCACGCCGACCGCGCCGAGCAGGGTCAGCACGTACGGGCGCACGTTGCCAAAGATCTCCTCGTGGAGCGGGAGCATGCCCACCGTCCACTTCTGCTTGAAGACGGGGTAGAGCGACTTGGTGGCGCGCTTGGCGACCGCGAGTTCCTCGGAGCCCTGGGCCACGGTGGCTCCCGGCTTGAGGCGGCCGACCACGGAGACGACGTAGTCATAGTCGCGCGACTGTTTCCACCGGGCGCCCCGGATGAAGGACGGGGTGAGGAAACTCGCGTTCTCGGCAAAAAGCGCATGAGGCGGAAGGACCCCGATCACCGTCAGGCTTTGCCCGTCGAGGTGGATCGTCTTCCCAATGATGGCCGGGTCCCCCTGGAGATGGGACTGCCAGAGTTCGCCGGACACTATGACAACCGCGTGGTTGCCGGAGGGCGCGTCCTCCTGATGGAGAAAGTCCCGGCCCAGGGCGGGTGTGACTTTGAAAACGCGGAGAAAGTCGGCGCTCACCTCCAAGCCGTGGACCCGGATGGGTTCGCCGATCCCTGTCAGGTTCTCGTCCACCTGGTGGGACGCGGCTATGGACTCCAATTGCGTCGATTGATCCTGCCAGTCCATGAAGGCCCCACCGGAGGCGATCGAATAGTAGGCTCCCGGGTTTGGCATTTCGCAGACCTGCACCAGCCGGTCGGAATCCCCATAGGGAAGCGGCTCGAGGAGGACCGCGTTCACGACGCTGAAGATGGCCGTGTTTGCCCCGATGCTGAGGGCGAGGATCAGCACCGCGACGACGGCGAAGCCGGGTGCCTTGGCGAGTTGCCGGAGTGCAAACTTTAGATCCGGGAGCAAGGGGGACGTGTGGTTGGCACGCGAGGAAAGGGGCCTGTGCCCAATTCGACATCCAGGCAAGGCGATTTTCCGCATCGACCTTTGAGGGGGACTTCTATGCGGTCGGGTGCGTGCCCAATACCCACGTCTCCCGCCCCTCGGCGGCCGGGTTGGTTGCCGCCCCGTGGGGCTCGCTGCCCGCGCTCGCCCGGTTGAACCTGGCGGTCCTCGGTGTTTGTTTTCTGGGACTTGTGTGGCTGCTGTGGCCCTTGTGGCGGGGGGACCCCGACTTGTCGCACGGGTTTGCGGTGCCGATCCTGTTTGTCATCCTGGCGGCCGAGAGCCGGCTCGGGGGCGACCCCCGGTTTCTGCCCAGAAACCATGTGACTGCGGCGGCCGGGGCGGCTGCGCTGGCGCTCGGCTTCCTCTGCGCGGGCTCGGCCGGCCTGTATGGGTCGGCCCTGGGACCGACCCATGCGATGACGTGTTTTTTCGGGAGCACGGGGCTGGCCCTGCTGCTACTCGCCGCGTGGGTGGCCCTCGCCGACGAGAACGTGCGGATCATTTCCTTCGGCTGGCCCGCGGTGGTTGCCCTGGTGCTCCTTCCGCTCTCGTCCCCGCTGCCACCCGGATCCTACGCGCGGTTGTCGATTGCGCTCCAGGGATGGGTGACCGCGGCTGTGACAGGCACGCTGGGGCTTTTCGGTATCGCTGCCTATCAGGACGGCAACGTGATCGTGCTCGCGCATGCGAGCGTCGGCGTGACCGAGGCATGCAGCGGGGTGAGGAGCCTGGTCTCGTGCGTGGCGGCGGGGCTCTTCCTCTCGGCGGTCCTCCTGAGGCGCCCGCTGGCCCGGGCGGCCTTGGTCGTCCTCGCGCCGCTCCTCGCCCTCCTCATGAATTATTTCCGGTCGCTGATCCTGACTTTGATCGCGAATGCGCGCGGGGACATCGGGAGCGGCTGGCACTTCGGTACTGGGCTCGCGATCACCGGGGTCACGACCGCCCTGTTGGCGTGGGCGGCCGTCGCCCTCCGGGGTCGCGGCAAGCGGGAGGGGCCGCCGCCGGCCGCCGCCGCAGCCCTGCGGCGGCCGAGGAACCAGGGGGCCCTGGCACTTGCGCTGGGACTGCTCGCAGTGCTCCTCGTCGTCCTGGCCCTGGCGAGGCGGCCCTTTGGCCCGCCCGGAGCCGGGGCGCCCGACCTCGAGGCGCTGTTTTCCCAGGCGCCTGAGGGTTGGCAGGTCAGCGAGGGTGGGGACCTGGGCCAGTTCAGCGCGGTCCTCCAGACTCCGTACCTCATCCGGAGAACCTATGCATCCAGGGACGTACGGGGGCCTGTGTTTGTATCGATCTATGCCGCCTATTGGCTGCCCAACCAGGCCTCGGCAAGCCTGGTGTCGATCCACACACCGGACCTGTGCTGGGCGGGAAGCGGGTTTTCAGCCGAGCCCCTTCGGGCGACCCGGTCCGCCCTTCCCGTGGACGGCCGGACCCTTCCGCCGGCGGAGTGCAGGTTGTTTTCTAAGGAGGGAAGTTTCACCAGGGTTTGGTTCTGGCACCTGTTTGCCGGCAGGTTGCTCATCCAGGAGAGCCCCTTTTCGGTGCAAGGGCTCCTGAGGCTGGCGCTGTCCTACGATCTCCGAAGGGGCGGCGACCAGCTTTTCGTGGTTGTTTCGAGCAACCGGCCATGGGACGACGTGGCTTCCAATCCCGCCCTGAGGGAGTTTTTCGCCAGGACGGCTCCCATGGGTCTCTAGGATCCTGCTACTCCGAGTGGATCTTCTCGATCCGCCGGGCGAGTTCGACGTCCCTGGCGGTCACCTTGCCGCCCGCGTCGTGGGTCGTGAGGCGGATCGTGACCCTGTTGTACACGTTGGCCCAGTCGGGATGGTGGTCCATCGCCTCGGCGTCGAAGCCCACCCGGACCATGAAGGCCATGGCCGAGCGGAAGCTGTCGAACTTAAGGGTCTTAGCCAGGGCGTCGTTCTCCAGCGTCCAGCCGGGGAGGCCGGCCAGGGCGGCCGAGATTTCGGAGGGGGAGAGGGGCGGGGTCATGGAGCGACCAAGCACAAGGCTCCCGGTTGGGGCGTTGTCAAGAAGGGGCGGTATATGGTCCCTTGAAGTTCCGGAATCAAAGGCTACCCTGGCGCCATGGAAATGAGGCAACTCGGAAGGTCTTCGATCAAGGTGGCGCCCCTGGCCTTCGGCGGGAACGTTTTCGGCTGGACGGCCGATGAGGCGACCTCGGGTCGCCTGCTGGACGCATTTGTCGGGGCGGGATTCAACCTGATCGACACGGCCGACGTGTATTCGAGCTGGGTTCCGGGGAATGCCGGCGGGGAGTCGGAGGCGATCATCGGGCGGTGGCTCGCAAGGACCGGGAAGCGGGACAAGGTCGTGCTGGCGACCAAGGTGGGGATGCCCATGGCGCCTGACCGGAAGGGCCTGTCGAGGGCGTACATCTTCCGGGAGGTGGAGGAATCCCTGCGGCGCCTTAAGACGGACCGCATCGACCTCTACCAATCCCACAGGGACGATCCGGACACCCCGCTCGAGGAGACGCTCGGGGCGTACGCGGAGCTGATCCGGGCGGGCAAGGTGAGAATCATCGGCGCATCCAACTACGGTCCGGAAAGGCTCGTCGAGGCGCGGAGGCTCCATCGGGAGAAGGGCCTGCCGGCGTACGAGGTCCTCCAGCCTGAGTATAACCTATGCGATCGCGCCGACTATGAGACGAAGCTGGAGCCGGTCTGCAGGGAGCAACAGCTGGGGGTGATACCGTATTTTTCGTTGGCGTGCGGGTTTCTCACGGGGAAGTACCGGGCCGAGGCGGATCTTGCGAATCGCGCGCGCGCAGACCGGGTTCGCCGGTACCTGAATCCCCGCGGCTGGAGGATCCTGGCCGAGCTGGACAGGATTGCCGGCGCGAAGTCCGCCACGCCGGCCCAGGTCGCGCTTGCTTGGCTGATGTCACGGCCGGGGCTGACGGCGCCGATCGCCAGCGCGACCAGCGTCGAGCAGCTGGACGAGATCATGGGATCGGTCCGGCTCAAACTGACGCTGGCTGAAGTGGCGGACTTGAACAAGGCCAGCGCCTTGATCGGTTAGCGAGGGACACCTGGACCGGCGAGCGTGAGCGTCCTTGCGCCGAGCGGGCAGGCATGTTCCGTCGCCGCGCCCGAGGGCCAGCGGACGCGTACCTTTCTTGGCGGATTCGGGTTCGGGAAGCCGAAGAAGCAGGCGGCCGTGGACTGGCTGCAATGCCCGGAGCCTGCGAAGACCTCGGCGGTCTGGGTCGAGCCGTCCGCAAGTTCGAGGGAGACCCGCGCACCGACAGCGGTCGGGTTTCCAAGAGGGCCGCGCAGGTCGACGCGCAGGGAATTGCGGCCGGCGATGCCGCGGTTCCGGAAGACGAGCGCGGTGTCGTTGTTCCGGGTCGCAAGAAAGTCCGGCCAGCCGTCGTCATCCAGGTCGACAAGTGCGAGCGCCTTCGCGTCGCGGGGGACAATGAGGTTGCTTTCGGCCGGGGGCACGGGCGCAAAGTTCCCGCGGCCGTCGCCGCGGAGGAGGAGGCTCAAGCCCCCGTCAAAGCGTCCGACCGCGGGAATCGGCGCGTAGGAATTCTGGAGGGCGTAGATGTCGGCGCTGCCGTCTCCGTCGAAGTCGCCGGCGACGATGCCCTGGAGGGGTGCGATCTGCGCGAGGCGGGGCAGGGGCTCGAAGCGGTAGGAGCCGCCGGGCTGGCTTAGGAACACGCCGCTGCGAAGCTCGGTTGCGGCGAAGCGTTTCGCATGGGCCAGCGCGTCCACGCCGAGGACTTCAGGAAGGGTCGCGCGGGCGTAGGAGTCGGTCAGGGGGAAGCGCTTCAGGATGGAGGGGATCGCTGCGCCGAGATCCCGGCGCGAGCGCCAGGGGTAGAGCTTGTCTCCCTCATGGCAGGCCTCGATCAGCTGCGCCGAGCCGTCGCCCCTGAAGTCGCCCGAGAAAAGCAGCGCGGGGTGTTCCGGATCGGCTTGGTACTGGGTATTGAGGCCGGCGTTGCCGACTACGAAGTCCGGGCGCCCGTCGCCGTTGAAGTCCGCGGATGCGATGGAGGTCCACCATCCCGTGCCCGCCGCGGCGAAGCCGGCCCTCGCGGTCCAATCCTCGAAGCCCGTTCCCTGGCGGTTGTGAAAGTACTTCACGTGGCCCCACTCCAGGGTCACCAGCAGGTCGGGCCAGCCGTCGAGGTCGACGTCGCTCCACAGGGCGGAGGTCACCATGCCGACTTCTCGAAGGCCGGGGGCCATGGCGTCGGTGACATCCTCGAACCTGCCGCCGCGGTTCAAGAGGAGCGCACTCCGGGGTGCCTGGGGATACTGGCCGGGGAGGACCCGCCCCCCGATGAAGAGCCCGAGCCGGCCGCTGCGCGTGAAGTCGGCGGCGGCCGCTGCGCCGACGTTGATCGGGAGCGGGGGCAGGGAATTGTCGGGTGCGGGCCGAAAGACGCCGTGGCCATCATTGAGGAACAGGCGCGGTTGGTACCCCGGGTCCCCGGCGGGCAGGGCGTTGCCGCCCTTGGTCACCAGCAGGTCGTTGTGTCCGTCGCCGTCGGCCTCGAAGAGCAGCGGGGGCCCGTCGTCGGGGGATGAGGCGGCGGCCAAGGCCGGGATGCCTGCCACCTCGAAGACGCCGCGAGAGCGCTCCCGGAGCACCCGCACGGGAGCGAGGGTCGTGCCGCCGATGACGATGGCATCGCGCGACCCGCCGATCCCGCCCACGGCTATGCCCGGGCCGCGGCGATTCAGGCGCAGGGGGAGGAGGCGCTGGGCGGAGGTTTCGTCGACCGGTTCCTCGCGGGACCGCAGGGCGAGGCCGGTTGACTGGCCCACCTCGGCAAACTGGCCGGGCGCGGGGCGCGGATCCAGGGCGGGCGGGACCGGTCCGGAGGGCTCGGTGATCGTGAAGCGCCGGTCGACGGAGAGGTCTTCGAACGACTGCACGTGCCCGCTCGGCCACTCCACGCTCAGGCGCAGGATGGCGGTGTCGTCACCGAGGCCGAAGTGCGCGATGGGCTCGCTGCTGGAGAGGTACCCACGGGCGAGGACGATCGGGCGGACCTGCACGCCCGAGGCGCTTTCGAGCCGGACGGTCGAGCCGATGCCGAAGCGGTTGGAGACCGTCCCCCGCAACTCGACAATCACGCGGTGGCCGGTGCCGCACTCGTTGCGGAAGACGCTGACGCCCTCCTGGTAGTTGGCGTGGACGAGGTCGAGATTGCCGTCGCCGCCCAGGTCGCCGAAGGCGGCGCCGAAGCTCACGTTCCTCTGGTCCAGGCCCCAGGCGGCGCTCACGTCCTCGAACTTTAGGCCGCCGAGATTGCGGTAGGCGAAGTTCTTCTCCGCCTGGACCGGGCTCTCGTACATGATCTTGATCCGATCAGCCTGGGAATCGGCGTTCATCAGGCGGCGGACGAGATCCACCCCGGGACTCCACGGGAATCCGTTGGTCGCGAAGAGGTCGAGGCGGCCGTCATTGTCGAGGTCCTCGAACCGGACGGACCACGTCCAGTCGGTCGCGGCGATGCCCGCGAGAAACGCCGCCTCGAGGCAACGTCCATTGCCCGTGTTCAGGAGGAGGGCGTTCCTGTGATATTTCGGGGCGGACGTGTCTCCGTCCGCCGGTTCGGGCGTCTTCCCGCGGGCATCGGCCAGGAAGTGCTGGTCGGTCGCGCGGGTCGTCGCGGCCATGTCGGCCACGAGGAAGTCGACGCGCCCGTCGTTGTCCACGTCGCCCAGGTCGGCCCCCATCGAGGAGAAGGAGACGTGGGGCACGACCTGGTCCAGGACGTCGGTGAAGGTCCCGTCCCGGTTGTTGCGGTAGAGCTGGTCGGGGACACCGTAGTCGTGGCCGACGTAGAGGTCGGGCCAGCCGTCGTTGTCGTAGTCCCACCAGGTCGCGGAATGACCCTGGCCCTCGCCGCGGATGCCGGCCCGGTCCGTCACCTCGGTGAAGGTCCCGTCGCGGTTGTTGCGGAGCATGTGCCCGCGCTGGCCGTTGGGCTGCCTTACGGCGTCCAGGATGTTGGTCGTGATGTAGACATCGAGCCAGCCGTCGCGGTCGTAGTCGCAGAAGGCCGCCATGACGCTTGAGTCGGTGACGTCGAGGCCGTGGGCGCGTGCGCTCTCGTGGAACGTCCCGTCTCCCTGGTTGATGTAGAGGAGATTGGGAGCGTTGTAGCGGCAGACATAGAGGTCGAGGAGGCCGTCGTTGTTCACATCGACGAAGGTCGCCCCCTGTTTCCAGATGCCGGCGGCGGCACCTTTGTCGCCGACTCCGGCCCTTTCGGTCACGTCCTCGAACTTCCAGCCGCCGAGGTTGCGGAAGAGCCGGCAACTCTCGGTCTTGCTGACGACGAAGAGGTCGGGGCGCCCGTCGTTGTCGAAGTCCCCGATCGCAACCCCGGTGCCGAGCGAGCCCGTCTGGAATTCCTCGAAGAGGTCCCCTTTCATCCGGGGGTCGGCGTAGAGGTTCTGGGTGAAGATGCCGGTCAGCTCCGGGGGGAGCCGGGCGAACATCGTCTTCCCCGTCCGTCCCGGGCGGGGAGGGAAGGGCGTCTCGGCAATGCTTCCGCCGGAGCCGGGTTCCGTGGAAGAGGACGCGATCTGGGCAAGCAGGCCCCTGCCCACGAGCGCCCCGGCCGAAAGGGCGAGGGACGATCGTACGAAGTCGCGTCGATTCACGCAGGAATCAGCGCGGCACCCCTCGTCCAAGTCAAGTCAGAGGGGCGCGTACTTGCGCCTACTCGACGCTGAGCTGGAGGGGGGCGAAGCCGTCCGCCGATATGACAACGCGGTCGCCCTTGGCCAGGTCGGAAATCGTCCAGGTCTCGCCCGGCCCGATCGCGTGCTCGGGGACCGTCTTCGCCTTGGAGTCTGCGTGGAATGCGACCGCGAGGACAATCTTGGCGCAGGCCTTCACGGAGGAGGTCGATTCATTCTTCAGGGTCAGGACGTAGGGGGCATCCTCGGCGCCGGACGCCTTGGCGAAGCTGGCGGAGAGGGGCAGGCTCGGGAGGTTGGCTGCGGCCGATGGTGTCGAATCGCCCTGGGCCCTCAGGGCCGGGGCGGAAACGAAGGCGGCGGCAAGGGCGAGGCCCAAGGCGAGCACAGCGCCGACGCGAAATGAGGAACTGTTTGAGGTATTCATGGCTTGGATCAGGAACCCTAGCAGCGCACGGGCGGCAAGGGCCAGAGGAATCGGAAGCCGACGGCTTCGTGGAATGAATGAAACCGGGGCCCGGCTAGTCGCTGGCTCGGCGTCCGAACCATTCGTTGCAAAGCACAAAGACAAAGGCCGCACACAGCAGGATGGAGCAAACGATGTTGTCGAAGACAAGCGCGATATCCCTTCTCATGTGCATCCTTTTTCCGGGCTGAGCACCCTGAACCCGAAATTATCGGATCGTCTTGCGCGGGCGCGACGCCGCGGCCTCCGTCCTCGTCTTGTTTCGGGCGGGGGAGCTGTTGGGGGCGGTCGGATCGATCTTTCGATTCATGGTGTTGACCGCGTTCTGGTTGATCTGGTGGGCGTTTCCGATGGGTTTCATGGGCGAGATTCTCCGGGCTGGGCCGAACCGCCGGGCCAGCGGGGAAGGTACGGTGAAAGCCCCGGGCGGGGTATGGGGTGTAACCCGCCATCGTCCGGCCGCGGCCCCCCTGGGGGCCGTCCGGGGCGGCGGGGGAAGAATGGCAATTTGGCCGTTGACATAAGCTGTGTGCCACACAGTGTATGGCGCATGCTATGTGGGAAACAGCACTCCGATGAATGATGAACTCTTCGAGCAACTCCGCCTTGAGTTGCGCCGGGGCTGCCTCGTGATGGCTGTCCTTGGGCAGCTCCGCGTCGAGCGCTACGGATACACCCTGCGCCTGGCGCTGGCCGAACTAGGGCTGGAGATCGACGAGGGCACGCTGTATCCGCTGCTGCGCCGGCTGGAGAGCCAGGGGTTGCTGGTCAGCGAGTGGCGGGAGGAGGAGAAGCGCACCAAGCGCTTCTACCGGATGTCGGCCGACGGCAGGAAGATGCTGGGTCCGCTGTCCGCGGAGTGGGGAAGCATCAACAAGGCACTGAACCGGATTCTCAAGGAGAACTGAAAATGGAACTCATCAATCGGTACCTGCATGCGGTCAGATTCTGGCTGCCGAAAAAACAGAGGGACGACATCATAGCGGAACTCTCGGAGGAGATCCGCTGCCAGGTCGAGGAGAGGGAGCGCGAGGCCGGGCGGAAGTTGGACGACCATGAGCTCGCCGGCGTCCTGAGGCCGCTGGGTCCGCCCTTTGCCGCGGCCAACCGATACCTGCCGCAGCGGCACCTGATCGGCCCGGTTCTCTTCCCGATCTACCTCCTCGTGCTCAGGATCGTGATCCTCATCTGCCTGGTTCCGCACATCGTGGCGTGGTTTGTGTTTGTAGCGAACCCCCATGGGTCGTGGGTGGCGGCCGCGTCGTCGTCCTTTGGTTCCCTCTGGATGTCGGTCTTTTTCTCGGTCGGCATAGTCACGGCGATCTTCGCCGTCATTGAGCGGACAAAGGCCAATGCCAGACCGTCCGGGGAGTGGGATCCGCTCAAGCTCCCGGCCGTGCGCGATCCATTGAGGATTCCGCCCGGCTCCTCGATCGCCAACCTTGTGTTCTCGGCCGTCCTCCTGGCCTTGTGGGCCGGGAGCCTCGGGTTCCAGACGGTATTCCAGGTTGCCGGCGTGCGGATCACGCTCGCGCCATCATGGAGGTACTTCGTCGGGGGCTTCGCCTTGATCATGCTCGCCCATGCGGCGCTGGCGGTCGCAAACCTGGTCCGGGCCCGGTGGACCCGCGCGCGGGCCGGAGTCCGCCTGGCGATCGACTTCGCGGGAGCGGTGTTGTTCTGCTGGCTGCTCAAGGCCGGGGTCCTCCAGGAAGTCTTCGTCGTCGCCGCCTCAAAGGCGAGGACGGCGGGGCTCGTGGACGTTGTGTACGTGGGGATTTCGAACACGTTTCCCTTCGCCGTCATGGTATGCGCCTTGGTCGTGCTGGTCGATGTGCGCAGGGTATTTCGAGCGGGGCCGAAGTAAGCGCGGCTGGCGAGTTTTCCGCAAACGGACGCAGTACTTCACCCCACAGCATATTGCGTTCGGCCGGTGTACGCTGCCGAAATGCCGAATCTCCGTCTCCATGTCCTGTTTGGCGCGCGTGCGCTTCCACCGGTGGCCGCGGCCGCCGTCCTTTTCCTGGTGGTCTCCGCCCCCGTCGCGCACATGCAGGAGGCCCCGCCCCCGGGCCAGCAGGCGGAGGCGGATCCCCTCGACCAGCTTCTGGCGCCGGTGGCCCTCTATCCCGATCCCCTGATTTCGATCCTTCTGCCGGCGGCGACGTTTCCGTCGGACGTGGCCGCTGCCGGGGACTACCTGAGAAGTGGCGGGGATCCAGGCATGGTCGACGCCCAGCCCTGGGACCAGAGCGTCCGGTCGCTCGCCCACTATCCCAACGTCGTGCTATGGATGGCCAGGAATGCGGCCTGGACCCAGTCGGTGGGCGCGGCATTCGTCTCCGAGCCCGCGCAGGTGATGGAGGCGGTCCAACGGCTGAGGGAGCTCGCGCGCGCGGCGGGGACCCTTGAGAGCACACCCGAGCAGGAAGTGATTTTTCAGGGCGATTATGTTGAAATCGAGCCCGCCCAGCCGGGTGTGATCTACGTTCCGCAATACGATCCCGCGGTGGTCTTTGTCGACCAGCCCTACTACGGCTACAACGGCCCATTCCTTACTTTCGGCCCGGCGTATCGCGCAGGCATCTGGCTCACCTACGGCTGCGACTGGGGCGGCGGCGGCGTCATCGTCGTGGGCCCGGACTACTGGCACGGCGGCGGCGGATGGTGGCATCCGTATGAAGATCACGGTCGCCGGGGTTTTGGGGATTCGGTGCACATGGGTGCCAACGTCCACCCCTGGGGGTTCCCGGCCGGCCGCGAAAGGCCGCGGGCGCCGGGCGGATGGCAGAACGAAGGCCGGGTCGTGCACCCGAGCCTCGAAACCGGCTTGGCGGCGCGGCCCCCGCAGTCGGCATTTCGGGACATTCACACGAGAGGCCCTGCGGCCGTGTCGGCCGTTTCCAGGAATCCGGCCGCGTTCAAGGGAAAGCCAATCAATCGCGCCGTCTTGGGGAGGTCCGGCGGAGCCAGGCCGGCCAAGGCAGCTGCGCCCAAGGGAAGCAAGGCAAAGCCCGAGGGCCGGGAGAATCGGGACGATCAGAGGCGGCCCAACCCATGAGGTTGGCCGGTCGGGCGCCTACGACGGCTCGGGAGCGTTTTTCAACAGCCTGTCAGCCGTGGTCGTGGTGCGGAGGAACGAAGCCGTGGTGGTCATGGTCGTGCCCTCGGCCGCCGCCCAGGAAGATACATCCGGAGAGGGTCAGCTGAAGGGCGAGTAGCACCGCGAGCGTAACAAGTCTTGTTTGCATGAAAGTGTGGACTGAGGTTTTCCGGAAGATGTTCCGGGTCATTGCCGGAGGGCAGGGGGGCTAACGCCAGCGATACCCGAGGCCGACCAGGAAGATGTCCGAGTCGCGGTTGTAGTTGCTCACCACCCTGTCCCAGACAACCCGGATGATCCACGTGTCGGACAGCTGCCGCGCGATGGAGAGCGAGACCAGGGGCGCGACCGCGGCCGGATCCTTCAGGCCGACGTTCACCGTCTGGCCCGTGCTCACGGGGTGGTTGCGGTCGATGAACACATAGGGCCCGACACCAATGCCGACGGAGGTGCTTTCGTCGAAAAACGTGTTGACCGGCCAGAGCTGGAACGCGACCCCGCTTCGGCGGGCGATCTTCGGGTCGCCCTCGTAGATGAAGGAGGCCGTTCCATCCAGATGCGGGATGATGCCCTGGCGGTACTCGGCCGCGCCGGCGAGGGCCTTTTGATTCAGGAAGGTATTCACGACGCTCTGGCCCCCGAAGACGGTGAACTGCGGCTCGGTGACGTACCGGGAGTCAGTGGCAGCGCCCTTGTCGGGCTGCGCGCCTACCGGGCGAAGGTTCGGCCCGAACCAGTAGCCCACGCCGATCATCGCCGAGTTGGTCTTGATGTCGCCCGATGGGTTGATGCGGTTGACCATGACGCGGTAAAACATGCGGTCGGACAGGTAGCCCGTGAGGCTCAGGCTGAAGATCGGGGCCGTGCCATGGATGTCGTTGGAGTTGTTTCCGGCCAGCACCTCCGTGTCGTAATAGTAGTAGGCGCCGGCACCGGCCGACAGGGCGACTTGGCCGTCGAACAGCGGAAGGTTTCCCCAGGCTTCCCAGGCGGTGCCGTCCCTGTAGTGGCCGGGGATATGGCCCTCATTGATGTAGGAGACCGACGAGGCAAGGTACTCGTAGAAGTCCTGGCGGTAATCGAGTTGCCAGGCGTAGCTCGAGTGCTTGAAGGACTCCTCGGTGGTCTTCCCGACCAGGACGGACAACTCCTGTGCGTGGAGGCCCGCGCAGGAGCAGGAAAGGATGAGGGCCGAGATTTTCCAGCGGTGGATCGTTTTATGCATGGTTGGTTGGGTGCCGGAGTCTGGGGCACCTCGGTCAGGGAAACGATGGGGTGTTGACCTGCCCAGGTTTGTCGCTCCGTATCGCTGCCGCCATGAAGCCCCGACACTGGCTCGTGAAGCAGGAGCCCGAAGCCTATTCCTGGGCGGACTTTGAGCGGGAGGGGCGGACGGCCTGGGAGGGTGTGCGCAATTACCAGGCGCGAAACAACCTGAAGGGGATGAGGCAGGGCGATCCGGTCCTGTTCTACCAGAGCGGCGACTCAAAGTCGGTTGTCGGGATTGCGGCGGTCGCGAAGGCCGCGTTCGACGACAAGACCGCCGATGAACCAGGCTGGGTGGCCGTCGAGTTGAAGGCGGTCCGGGCTCTCGCCAAGCCGGTAACCCTGGCCACGGTCAAGGCGGACCCTGCGCTGGCGACCATCGCACTCGTCCGGAACAGCCGACTTTCGGTGATGCCGCTGAGCCGGGAGGACTTCGAGAGGATCGTCAGGCTCGGAAGCTGACGGGCCAGGAATCAGATCGCCGTGTCGATGATTTCTCCGGGGAGCGGATCGTCGGCCCTTCGACTCGCTGCGGCTTCGCCCAGGGCAGGATTGCCGCCGGCGAGACACAGGAGCAGGGTGACAAGGCACACCGTGGCGAACAGGGCGACGCAGCCCGGCCAGGCGCCGTTCAGCCAGAACCAGGCGGGGAGGGTCGTGCCGAGGCTGCCGCCGACATAGTAAAAGGTCACATAGAGTCCGGCCGCGGAGGACCGGGCCCGGGCCGCCACCTTCCCGGTCAACACGGTGGCGGAGGACTGGGATACAAAGACCCCGGAGGAGAAGAAGGCGAGGCCGGCGATGACGGCCGGAAGCCAGGGGATCAGGGTAAGCAGGAGGCCGCTTACGTTCATTCCGGCCGCGAGGAGCGCAGTCCGCCGGAACCCGTTGCGATCGAGGAACCGTCCGGAGAGGGGCGTGACAATGCAGCCAAAAAGATAAATGAAGAAGACGCTGCCGAGGCCGGCGGTCCCGAGGAGAAACGGAGGGCGGACGAGATAGAAATTTGCGTAGGTGAAGACGCCCACCAGGCAGAAGAGGACCGTGGAGCCCATGCAGCAGATCATCAACAGCCGGCGATTCCTGAGGTGCCCCCAGGTGTCGCGCAGGGACTGGAAGACGTGCCGGCCGGGGACAAAGTGGGTCGCCAGCGGCAGCCAGCGGCGGACCGCCAGGGCGCCGAGAAGGTCGAGGAGGCCCAGGACCACAAAGGCGGCGTGCCAGCTCCAGCGGGCCGCGATGATTCCCGTGAGGAATCTTCCGAGGAAGCCGCCGAAGACCGTTCCTGTCACGTAGGAGGACATCACGGCCCCCGTGCGGCCCGGGAATTCCTCGTTGATGTACGCGATGATGACGGCGATCACGCCGGGGACGAAGAGCCCCTGCGCAAAGCGCCAGAAGATCAGTGCGGGGAGGCTGCGGGCCGTGGCTGCAAGGAGGGTCGGGACCGCCATCGCGAAGAGCGAGGGGACGATCACCCTCTTCCTCCCGACGCTCTCGGCCAGCATGCCGGTCAACGGGGCCATGATGGCGACCGACAAGGTGACGGCGCCCACCGTCAGACTGACCTGGACCTCGGTGGCATGGAAGATGCGCTGGAAGAAGGGCAGGAGCGGCTGCGTGCAGTAGACGTTGAGGAAGGTGCAGGCTCCCGCGACCATCGCGGCGAGCACGGCTCGCCGGTAGTTTGCGTCAGGGCCCACGGCGACGGGGGTTCGGGGGTCGTTCCGCACCTGCTTACCCGATGCCCTTCTCGTCTCCGATGGGGCGGAACACCGGGTTGTGCTGGAAGATCACCGCATTGGAGAAGATGGCGACCCGCCCGGTGGGCTTGAAATCGTCGCCGACCCCGGTCAGCTCCCTGACGTAGAAGCGGACGGGGCCCACGTGCATCACGTCCCCGGTCACACCGGCGATCGTCACGCGGTCGCCGGCGCGGAGGCCCGAGCGGCCGATCATGAAGAAGTACGCGGCAATCGACAGGATGATCGTCTGCAGGGCCACGGCCACGCCGGCCGTGATGACGCCGGCGAAGGTCGCGAGCGAGCTGAAGTCGCTGATGAAGCCGAGGAGGACGACGCCGGCCATGAGAATGCCGGTGACCACCCTCCGGACGAGCAGGAACTGCCGGCGGCGGCGCTCGTCGCGCACATAGCGGAACGCCATCCGGCTCCAGACGTTCGAGATGACGAGGACCAGCGCCAGCATGGCAAGGATCCCTCCGGCCCGGACGATGACGTCCGAGACCGTCTTGTGGTAGAGCTGGAAGACCGAGTCGTGCCACTGCGCGAGGTTGTTCCGGCACTGGTCGAGGAGCATCGACTCCTGGCGGACGGGCAGGGAGACCGCCATCAGCCCGGTGTACCCGGCCGAGAGGCCCTCCAGCCTCTGCTGGGCGGCGGCAAGCCTGGCTGTATCTGAATTGTCGATACTCGCAGCCGCCTGCTCGCCCTGGGAGACGATCAGCCTGAGGTTCGCCCGGACGGGGTCCTGGATCCTGGAGAGCATCGACTGGACCCGGGAGGTCTCCGCGGCGAGGGCGTCGAGGCCGCGGAGGGTCTTCAGGAGCTGGAAGAGCGACAGGGTCCGCCGGATCAGGCCGCCCGTGTCGACGGCCGCCGGGGTCGGAAGCGAGACGCTTGTCGGCTGCGACCCGAACGCGGTGGGGACGGACCTTTGCAGGGCGTCGATCTGCCCGGACAGGGTCCCCATCGGATTGTCGCCGCTGGAGGCGTCGAGCATGTCCCCGAATTTCTGGAGGGAGTCCGCCATGGTACGGTACAGGTTCGACAGCGCGAGGAGCGCATCCCGGCGCGCCTTGAGCTGGGCGGCGGCGTCGGGGGTGGGGGCCGCGGCGATCCTGGCGTTCAGGGCGTCCACCTGGTCCTGCAGCTCGCGGATCCTGGCTGCGCGGGAGGCAGCGAGGCTGGCGATCTTCCCGCGGCTGGCGCTCGCCGCGGACCCGGGGGCGGGGCCGGCCTGCTGGCCCTGCATCACGATCGGAAGCTCTGCGCGCGCGGCGGTGAAGGCGAGCTGGACGGCCTGGTCAGCCATGCTCCGCTCGTTGTCCCAGAAGAACTCCTCGGAGGGCTGGGTGATCCACTGGAGGCCGGTCTCCACCTCCCTGTTCCAGCGGAGGGTTTCATTGAGGTTGTCGAGCATGACGCCGCTTGAGAGCGGTGGGGGCGGGGGCGGGGCCGACCGAATCGCCGGTGCGAGGAGAAGGCCGATCGCCAGAAGGGGGAAGCGGGAGTGCATGGGTGCCTTCAGGCTCCTAGTTCCAGCGCCGGGGGCTTTCAAGGGAAACCATTCGGCGAGCCGGGCCGGAAGGCGTTGGGTGCCGGGTCCATTTGGACAAGCTGACCCAGGCTTGCGTTTCGAGGTAGGGACGGGTGGCCCGCCCGTCCGGGCAGACTTCGGGCCCATTCGTTTGCCCGGACGCCCGGGCCGGGCGTCCCTACCCGATTTCAGTCAAATGGACCCAGTGCCGGGCGCTGTGGAGGATTGCCAACGGGCCCCCGACCGCCGATCAGTGGTCGGCGCCATGTCCTCCATACGGCAGTTGCGGGGTTTCAGGGCCGCGCTCCGGCTTCTCGGTGCCGTGGCGGTTCTCGCCGCGGCGCTTGCGGGGGTGCTGCTTGCGCCCCCGGTGCAGCGGGCGCTGGTCCGCCGCGCGCTTGTGTTGTCGGGTGCGACGGAGGTCCAGCTGGAAGGGTTTTATGCGACGCCGTTCGGTGTGGTCGCGGAGCGAATCGGATTCAGTCGCGGCCCACTCCAGGTGGAGGCGCAGGGGCTCGAAATCGACGTGAGCCCGCGGGGATTCCTGCGCCGCCGACTCGAGGTGAGGAGGATCAGTGCGGGAAGTCTCCATGTGTCCTGGGACGTGGAGGCTGCCTCCCGCCGGCCTGTGGCGGGGGGCGTATCCGGAGTGGGTCAGCCTGCGGCGGCCTTTCAAGGCGTGCTTGGGAGCCTGCGCCTGCCCGTTCCGGTGACCCTGGGCGAGGTGGAGATTCCAGGTGTCGTGGTCCTGGTCCGTGGGAAGGAGCCAGTTGCGGAAGTCCACTGTGACCTTGGCGGAGGAGGGTTGTCTCCCGGCGGTACTGGGATCTTTAGGTTCAGAATCACAGCATCCGGGCCGACGCTGGGCGCTGCCGGAACGGTCTTCATGCAGGGGACGTTATCGGTGTCCGAGAGTGTCTCAGGGGCCGTGTCCGGCCTCAGCGGGGAAGCCGCGATCAACCTGCACCAAGTCAAGGCTCATGCGGCGGGCGGCCCGGAAATCACGGTCGACTACACCGAGGACTACACGGATGCGTCCCAGGCTCCCAAGGTCCACGCGGTCCTCAGCGTCGAACACGTTCCCGTGGGCCTTCCCATTCCAAGCCTTTCCGCGGCCGGGATCACCCTGGATCCCAGCGAGGTGTCGGGAACGTGGGATGTCCAGGTGAAGGACGATGAGGTTGACTTCGTTTCCCGGGATCCACTGGTCCTGGCTCCGCTCAGGATCAGGGGGCCCGGGCTTTCCGGGGTCGGGACCTTCCGGCTCAAGGCCAACCCGAGTTTCGCGGTCTCGAAGACTTCGGCGAGGATTCAAGTGCCGCGCATCAGTCTCGACAGCGCCAACGGCCACGGGATCGACGCCTCGGCGGCCGCCCTTGTCGACTGGGGCGCTGCCCCGATTGTGGATGTGAACGCGTTCAGCGCCACGGTTCGCGGTCCGACGGCTTCCCGCCCCTTGGGGAGCCTGACGCTCCTCCAGCCGCTGAGGATCGACCTCCGGGATCCTGCGGACGCGCTCTCAGCGGCGCCCAATGGAGACCTCGTCAGGATCGCGGCACGGGACTTGCCGCTTGCGTGGATTTCGCGCTGGCTGCCTGGGCGGACGCTGGAGGGGAGGGTGTCCCAGGGAGAATCGGTGTTGATCAATGCTCCCGGCATGGGACTGTCGCTTGTCACGACGACACCTTGGCGGGCTACAGGGCTTCGCGTCACCCAACTGGGGGCGGTGCTATTTCAAGGCAATGCCCAGGTGTCGCCGGCGGCGATGTACGGGCCCAGGGAACAGTGGGTGAGGCTCGCCGGCCTTTCGGCGGAAGACGTCAGGGGCTATCGCCTGGCAGGGCGGCTGGGCTTCGCCATGCGAAGCAGCGACGAACGGAAGAGCGGGGGGATCTCCATCGAGGCGGATCTGCCGCACCTGCCGTTCACCGGCATCCGGTCCGGCCCGTTGAAGCTGGGGATTTCCGCGGTCGCGCATACGTTTCCGGGCGGAAAGGCCAGCCTCTCGCACTTTTCAGTGACGCTGGCCGGCGCGGGGGGAGAAAACCTGATCTCCATCTCGGCAGCGAGGCCGGTGTCGATACAGCGGACGGACGGGGCCGAATGGCTCTTCAGTTCGCCGGAGCCGCTCCGTTTCCTCACCGGGAGGATTCCCCTGGCAAAGCTGAATCCCCTCCTCGCGTCGAAAGGGATCTCGATCGACGGGTTGATTCCGGCCACCGAGCTCCAGCTCAGGCTTTCCGAAAGGCGCTTCGTGCTCGAGTCCGAGGCGCCGCTCGCCGTGGCGAAGTTTCACCTGGAAAGGGGGGGATCGATCCTGATCGACCGTGCGCTTCTGCGGGTCGGACTGTCCGCGGACCTGGGGCTGGAGCACCGGCTGATGCCTGCGTTCCAGATGAACGGCGGTCTGACCATCGCGCTGAAGGACGGCATGATTGCCGCCGAGGGATCGAGGATCGCGCGCTTCGACGGGCAGCTCAAGGGGTCGTTCGACGAGCGCGGAGGGGCCCTGCGGGATGTCTCGGGGTCGCTGTGGGTCGACCTCGGGGCGCTCGGAAGGATGCGGGCCCTTTCCCATGCGCCGCTTCCCCCAAAGGGCGAACTCACCGTGTCGCTGAAAAAGTCCACGGCGGCGGCGCACACGGTTGTGCTCGAGGCGCGCATGGATCACCTGGTAGGCAGGGACGGGGTGGTTCGTCCGCCGCTCATCGTGGCCGGGACGGCCAAATGCGACCTCGAGCGAAAGATCGCCGGCTTCGGGTTGCAGGCGACCCTCCTTGCCGAGCCCCGTCCGAGCGACCTTCACTTCGGGCTTCGGGTGGACTATGGGAAGCTCTCGGTGCTGGATCTTTCGTCGAAGCTGGAAGGCAGCTACGTGGACGTGGATGCCGTCCGAAGCTTCGGGGCCGCGTTTTCGCCTGCTGTCCGCGCCCCGGCGCCGCCGGCTGCGGCTCCCGCACCGGCTGCAGCGGCGGCGCTTGCCCCGAAGCAAGGTTCTGCAGTCGTGAAGACCCTCCTTGCACGGACGGGGGCCCCTGCCCGCGCGGAGGGCGGCCCGCCTTGGGGGATGTTCCGGGGACACTTTGTGCTGGCAATCCAGACGATCGCACTGAAGCCGTACACAATCCTTGACCTCGGCGGCCGGCTCGATGCGACGGACGACAGCCTTGCCTTGAGCAAGCTCTCCGGAAGGACCCTCGACGGCAAATGGTCGGCGGACGTGTCCGTAAGGCACGCCGGCGGCGACCCCGGAGGGGCGGAGATTTTCCGAGGGCATTTCAATCTTGTGGAATTTGATGCCGGCAAGGCAGCCCGGATGAGATTCAAGAACCCGGCTGCCGGAGTGGACGGCCGCCTTGACTTGGACGTGACTCTGGAAAGCCAGGCCGACGACTGGCAGGGTCTGGTCTCACGGGCGACGGGAACATTCTCGCTGGTCGGCCATGGGGGTCGCGTCCGGCTCGCCCTTCCCCGGGAGGAGTCGATCTCCAGCGCGTTGATCCTCGGCGGCACATTGACGTTCTCGAGCGAGATTCGGGCCCTTGGGCGCCTGATTCCCCGCCTGACCCAAATGCCGTTCGACCGCCTCGAGGCGACAGGCACACTCGCGCCCGACGGCAGGCTGGAACTGAAGCAGTTGCTGGTGGAGGCGCCGGACCTGCGGCTGGTCGCCGTGGGTTCGATCGGGAATGCCAAGTCGCGCGACATCGCGGGCCAGCCCCTCGAGGCCCAGGCGACGCTCTATGCAAGGAGCGACCTTGGCATCATCCTTGCGGGCATGCACCTGCTGGGCCGGGCCGGGGCGGACGGGTACCGCGCGATGAACCAGCCGTTCCTGGTCGGGGGTAGCGTCGGCCAGCCCGACTTGCACCCGCTCTACGACCTGCTGGCAAAGGCAGTTGACGGATCGTCGGGGTCCTGGGGCCTGCTGATGAGGGAAGTCCAGGCCAAGGTTGCCAAGGTGGCACCCAAGGGGTCCTGACGACCATGAATCTCTGCACGTGCCAGCCCGGCTATGAGGCGATCCTGGTCCGCGAGCTGGAGGCACGAGGCTCGAAATCTACCGAACAGGGGCCGGGCTGGGCCTTGGTCGAGCCGGGGGCCGCGGCCGCGTGGTCAGTGGGACCAGGCTTGGCGTATCCCCACCTTATCCTCGAGGCGGTCACCGAGCTCAAGGGCGAGAGCGTCAACGGGCTCTCCCACGCGATCCTTGATTTTCTGGCGGCGAGCCTCGAGGGGGAGCGGATCGAAAACGCCTGGCCGTGCGTGTTTGGCGGCGCCGTTGAACCTGAGGGACTGGGGCCGCGGGTGCGGTCGGTCGAAGCCTCCTTCGCAGAAATCCTGAAGAAAAGGCTGGGGCGGCTGGCCAGACTTGCGTCGCCCGCCGTGCCAAGGGGAGTCGGTCCCGCGCGCGGGCTTTTTGTCTGGTTCACCGATTTCGGCCGGGCCTTCGCGGGGAGGGATGCGTGGCGGAACGGGCAGAGGCGGATGGCCGACGATCCCAAGGCCCCGTCGAGGTCCTACCTGAAGGTCGAGGAGGTGTACGGCATCCTGGGATGCGAGCCGGCGGCCGGGGAGACCGTCTGCGACCTAGGAGCCGCCCCCGGCGGCTGGAGCTACAGCGCGGCAAAGAGGGGGGCGAGCGTCGTGGCGGTCGACAACGGGCCGATGAAGGGCGGCGCGCTGGGGCATCCGGGAATCGAGCACCGCAGGGAGGATGCGTTCCGGTATGCACCGCCTGGCGGGGTCTCCTTCGACTGGCTGTTCTGCGACCTGGTCGAGAGTCCGCAGCACGCCCTCAAGTCCATTGTCGAACCGTGGCTTGCCCGCGGTTGGTGCCGCCGGTTCGTGGTCAACTTCAAGCTGGGAAGAGTCGATCCGATGGCGCTCCTCGGCGAGCTGACCTTGGCGGAGTCGCCGCTGATCGTTCATGGCTCGGGTGTGCGCCTGCGTCACTTGTACCACGACCGCGACGAAGTGACGGCGACGGGGAGGGTGCTTCCTCACAGGTGAGCCCCCATCCACGCGACCATCCGCTGCCACATGGCGGGCAGGTAGACGTGGCCGGTGTTGGGATAGATGATGCTCGTGAAGTCGCCGGGCCGACCCTCGAGCCTGTAAATTGGGGAAACCCGGGCCTCGATCGCCCGGATCCCGCCGACGGGCGAGCCCCGGTCGCGGTCGCCCGTCATGAAGAGCATCGGGCGGGGGGCCGCGCACGCGATGACCGCCTCGCTGTCGAAATGCCGAAGCATGCCGGGCACAAAGTAGTAGATCGAGTGCTCCCCGATGTTCCCCTCATCGATCAGGTTTTGGTAGCGGGTCATGCACCCGACGCATACGGCGGTCTTCGGGCGGTCATCGAGGGCCATGAGCCACCAGCTGAGCGTGCTGCCCATGCTGATCCCCGTGACTCCGATCCGCCCGGCGTCGACCTCGGGACGGGAGCATAAGTAGTCGAGCGCCATGAGGTCGTCGCGGATCATCGTTCCCCAAAGCGTGCGGCCGGCCCACAGGCTGAACTTCACGGCGGTCAGCTCCCCGGGGCCATCCCTGTCCGCGGGGCCTCCGGGCCCCTGGCCGTTGCGCTCGCCAAAGCAGCAGGCGTCGATCCCAAGGACGGCGTAGCCCAACCGCGCCAGCGTGGGCCCGGGAACCACGGGGGTGGCGTTTTGCCGCAGCATTTCCTCCTTCCCGACCTCGTACTGCCCGGCGTGCCAGTGGCAGTAAAGTATGGCCGGGACCTTGGCGCCGTTGTTCCTCGGTAGGAATAGGTAGCCCGGCACGGTGGAACCCAGGCCGTTCTCGAACGTGAACTTTTCGAGGGTATAGCCGTCGTGCTCGGTCCGGGAGACAACCGTCACCCGGGGCACGGCGGGCCGCGGCGGAAAGTCGCCGAGAAGCTTCCACAGGGTCGCCCGGATTTCGGCATGCCGCCTCGTCCACTCCTCCGGCTTGGACGGAGGGGTGAAGTCTGGGATATCGACGGAGGCGAGCCACCGCTGCGCGGCCGTTGTCGTCGCCGGGGCGCTCGTGCCCGGGGACAAGCAAATGAGGAAGCCAAGGACGAATGGGACGGCAGGGGTTTTCATGTGGGAACGGCCGGCAGCCGGAAGGGGGCAATCAGATGAGCAGATCCAGGCGTTTGCCGCCGGCGGAGTCCTCAATTAGCTTTACGAGGCGCCTTAGGCGAGTCTCGTCGCGGACCGCACTGATCACCCACCAGGTGGCGGTCCGGCGGTAGCCAGGGGGCTGGTCGTTCCAGAAGGCCCAGGCAGACTTGCCTGCCCGGAAGATCTTCTCGAGGTCGGGGGGAAAGGATGCAGGGCGCTTCTCGAATGAATAGATCCCGGTCTTCTTCTCGTCCCGGGCCTCATAAGCCTTGAGCCCTGGCGGGCGCATCCTGCCGGCCGCGATCAACCGCTGCACATGGCGGACATTGACTAGGCTCCACGTGCTGCGGGGCTTCCTGGGCGTGAACCGCGTCAAAAAGCTGTGGACGTCGACCTTGCGGCGGACGCCGTCGATCCAACCAAAGCAAAGGGCTTCATCCAGGGCCTCGGGATAGGTCATTCCAGGCTTGCCCGAGGACTTGGTGTGTATGCCGACCATCAATTCGGTTCCCGTGGCGTGATGGGCCTCCAGCCAGCCCCGGAAAGCCGACGCGGAGGAGAAGAAGGTGGGTTTCATGGCAGGGAGATGAATCGGCTTTTCAGGGGAGAGGGTCTCGCTACGATGCTCCCGTGATCACCAAGGTCAAAACCGTCGACGAGTTCCTGGGAACCTTGGCGGAGGAGGAGAGGGCTGTGTTTTCCAAGGTGCGGGCCCTGTTCAACGCCCAGAAAAAGGTCGTCGAGTCGATGGACTTCAAGATGCCGAGCTACAAGGTCGGCGAAAGGATGGTCGGCGCCTTCAACAAGCAGAAAAACTACCTCTGCCTCTATGTGAATCCCACGGCAGTCGACCCGCACCGCAAGGCGCTGGCGAAACTCGACTGCGGCAAGAGCTGCATTCGCTTCAATGAGCCCGCCGACCTGCCGCTCGACGTGGCGGCGAAGATCATTGCGGCCGCGACGGAACTCGCGGCAAAGGGCTGAGCATTCAGCATCGATTGGAACCGGGGCAGGGTGTAGGGTCCGGGACATGGACCAAGCTCCAGTCCGAACCCCTGCGGGTCCCGCCCGCGTCTATCTCTACGGCATGATCGTCCACACAACCGTCCACCGGCTGAAGGGGGACTTCCCCGAGGCGGACGGATACGGCGAGATTGAGGAGAGCCATATCGTGACGGGCGGCGAGACCGGGAATTCCGCGATTGTGCTGGCGCGCTGGGGCCATCGGGTGAAGGTGGCGGGGCCGTTTCTTGGGCGGCAGACAAGGGATGGCGTGATGGAGTTTCTGGAGTCCCGCGGGATCGACTGCTCAGCGCTGCGATTCGACGAGAGCTACGACGGGGTGCGGGATCTCGTGATCGTGGGCGGGAAGACGCGGGCCGTCTTCGGATGGTTCGGGCGTTACTTTCAGGGAAGGAAGCGATGGGCAAGGCCGGAGCGGGCCGACATTGCGGGTGCGGACATGGTGGGCATCGATCCTTTCTTCGGCGAGGAGTCCGAGGAGGCCGCGCGGTTCTGCGGGGAGCTGGGCCGGCCATACGTGACGATCGACTGCGCGCCGGGGAGTGCCCTTCACCGAGGGTCCGCGGCGACGGTGGTTTCAGCGGAGTACCTGCGGAGCCATTTTCCCTCGGAGGCAAGGGAGAGGCTGCTCCGGCGGTATGCGGCCGAGGGCAATGGGCTCGTGATTTTCACGTTTGGCGCCGAGGAGATCCTGTTTGCGCGGGGACAGGGGGAGATCCGGAGCCTCAAGCCCTACCAGGTGGTTCCCAAGAGCACGCTCGGGGCGGGCGACACCTTCCGTGGGGGTGTGATCCACGCGTTGGCGAGCGGCATGGAGGACGGGAGGGTCGTGCGGTTTGCGGCGGCGACCGCGGCGTGCGTCTGCAGGAGGTTTCCGATGGCGTTCGATACCCCTGGGATCGAGGAGATCGCCGCCATGGTGGAAGGCGGATGAAGGCGGATTGCCTTCGGGCGGTCGGGGTCGTTTGATCCCGCGTGCTCTCCTCTTCCGAACTTTCCAGGATCCGCGCGCTCCGGGAAAAACGCCACCGGGAGGCGGAAGGCCTGTTTGTGGTCGAGGGGGAGAAGGTGGTCCGCGAGCTCGTGGCCTCGGGCTTCCCCTTCCTGGAAATCTACGCGACGCAAGCGTGGGAGCATCCGGCTGGGGACACCCGCCTGCGCACCGTTACGGAGCGCGAGATGGCCCGGCTTAGCCACTTTCCGACTCCCTCCCCCGTGCTCGTCGTCGCGAGGATCAGCCGGCCGGCCCTGGGAGAAGGGGAATTGAACCGGGGGCTTACGCTTGCGCTCGACCGGGTGCAGGACGCGGGCAATGTGGGAACCCTGCTCCGGATCGCGGACTGGTTTGCGCTGGACCGGGTGGTGATGTCCCCCGACTGCGCGGACCTGTTCGGCCAGAAGGTGATCCACGCGAGCATGGGGTCGTTCGCGCGGGTGCGCGTGGTGTCGGCGCCGCTGGACGAGGCCCTGCGGGGCCTGGCGGTCCCGATCCTCGGCTGCGAACTCGAGGGCACCAACGTCCATGGCCTTGCGCCGGTCGCGGACGCCGTGGTCGTGATCGGGAGCGAGGGCCGGGGGATCTCGGAGGGCGTTCGGGCGCTGGTTTCCGAGCGGATCACCATTCCGCGGCACGGGGGTGCGGAGTCGCTGAACGCCGCCGCCGCGGCCGCCATCGTCTTCGACAACCTGAAGCGGGGCTAAGCGCCTGCTAGAGAGCGCAGTCGCCCTCTTCCTTGGTGCGGATCCTGAGCGCGGCCTCGGCCGGATAGACGAAGACCTTGCCGTCGCCGATCTTGCCCGTGTGCGCCGCCTTCTGGATCGCGTCCATGGCGGCCCTCACCATCGAGTCGGGCAGCACGAGCTCGATCTTCACCTTGGGGACGAAGTCGATCGTGTACTCGCTTCCCCGGTAGATTTCCTTGTGGCCCTTCTGCCGACCGAACCCCTTGACCTCCGAGGCGGTCATTCCATGGAGCCCGATCTCGCTCAGGGCCTCCTTCACGTCGTCCAATTTGAACGGCTGGACAATGGCTTCTATTTTTTTCATGGGGAAGAAAGGGTCACTCGAAACGGTACACGCTGTACGTCCTGGGTTGCTGGAGCACCTCGAAGACCGTCGTGCGGTTCCTCGCGTAGCCGGACAGCTCGCGCCCCGACCGCAGGTCGAAGAGCCGGGCGCCCGGCTTCTTGACAACGATGTCGTAGCGGGCGAGGTAGGGGAGGTACGACTTGGCGATGAAAGTGCTGTTGTCGTAGGTGAAGAGGCACACCTTGGCGGGGCTGTCCAGGTACACGGGGATGTCGTCCATCAGGTCCCGGCGGATCTGGGAGAGGATCTCGCGGGGCAGGTGGTAGAGGTCGTCGAAGTTCTCGGGGATCGTCAGGATGAAGAACCGGCCCTTGGCGAGGCCCCGCACCTGCAGGAGGAGGGGATAGCGGTCGGTCTCCTTGTAGTTGGCCTGGATGATCTCCTCGGAATCGACGAGGCCGTAGGCGAGCTCGGGGATCAGGATGTCGCTGTCCGACGGGTATAGGTTCGCGGGCTCCTCGTCCATGATCCGCCGGTACGTGAACTCGTTCACGAGGGACTTCCGCCCGGTGTACGAAACCTCGACGATCTTCTCGATCCCCCTTCCCTGGAGGGCCTTCAGGAGGCCGGAGGTGATGACGACCGTCTTGTCCTCGTTGAGGTGCCGCTGGATCTTCGCGACCAGGTCCGGGTCGTCCTTGGCTGACTCGGTGAGGAAGATGGTGCCGCGGTCGTCCGGGAAGGTCGGGTACAGGTCCATCGGGATGCCGATCATCCCGATGTAGTTGTGCAGGTACATTTCCCCGGAGGAGCTGTAGGGCTTGTAGGAAGCGACCCCGTAGGGCTGGCCGAGCTTGCCGAGGAAGGTGTCCAGCTTGTCGAAGGTGTCGCCCGCGTCGGCAAAGAGGATGCTCGTGATCCGCGACGAGCCGTCCGGCTGCTCCAGGGTCTCCAGCGCGTTGCCGTAGCTCCAGAGGGTGATCTGCCGGGGCTTGGCGAACAGCGTGTCCTCGAGCTGCTCGGTGTAGCGGTTCAGGGTCTGGCGCGCGCCGGGATCGACCCACCCGCCCCCGAACTTCCCGGGCTTGATGTGCTCGTAGTACCGCATGATGCCGTAGCTCTGGTACTGCTGGAGGTGCATGGCCGTGTTGTCGCTGTCGCGGCTCTCCGTGCCGGCGTAGACCATGTCGAAGGCCCTCGGCTGGGACTCGAGGTTGTACCCGGAAAACTGATACTGTTCGTACCAGTTCGGCGGCTTGATGATGAGGTGGATCCCGGGGTTGACGCTCCTCGCGTTTTTCACGACCAGGTCCTCGCCGACCTCCTTCATCACCTTCAGGCGGTAGGCGGTCCAGCCCAGGTCCCCGCGGGCCAGCTGGGCCTCCTCGCTCCGGCTGTTGAAGATGAACAGGTCGTCAAAGATGATCTCGTTGAACACCCCGGCCGTGTAGGCCACGATCTGCCGGAAGCGCTCGCGCTCGGCCGGATCCTCGTAGCGGAAGCCGGTCAGCCCGTCCCCCGGCCGGCCCACGTACGCCATGATGCCCCCGGACGTCGCGACGCCCCTGGCGTCGAAGAAGGCCTTCACCCTGCGGACGTCGGCATCCGGCGTCCGCTCGCCCCCCCGGAAGGTCTCGAGCCAGACCTTGTCGACCTTGAGGTACCGGCTCACCAGGTCCCAGCTCTCCTGCATCCACCGGGGGTCCCCGCCCATGCGGCGCATGTCCTGGATCGAGCAGTAGAGGGCGACGTCGAAGTTCCGGTACCGGCTCGCAGCGGGCGTGCCCGGGGACTGCGCGGGCGCCTCGCCGAACGCGGGCGCCCGCAGGAGCGCCAGAGCGGCGAGGCCCAGGGCTGCGATCCTAGCCTTCATGGCGGGGGGGCGCCGAGGTTGCGGGATCCGGCTAGAACCGGAACGTCGTGCCGACCGCGAATTCGTTGCCGGAGATGGTCGACGTCACGCTGGTGTCGGGGGCGGCGCCCAAGGGCGTGTACCAGGAGCCCGACTGGGAATGCGAGAACCCGTGGGTGTAGGAGAGGTCCAGCGTGGCGGTGGGGGCGATCGCGAACGAGGCCCCGAGGTCGAGGTGATGGGCTATGTGGAGCGGCGAGCCGACGTTGGCGAAGGTCTGGTTGGAGGGAATCGGGTCGGAGCAGTAGTTGTAGCCCGCGCGCACGACGACGTCCTTGGAAAGGCTGTTCTGGATCCCGACCTCGAAGGTCCCGGAGTCCTGCCAGCCCAGGCCAGCGATCGAGCCGTTGGCCCGGAAGCCGCTGTTGTCGAAGCCGGCCGTCGAGCCGTAGGCGATGTAGCCGACATCGGCGACGACCTGCGTCGAGTCCGACACGGCGTAGTTGAAGCCCGCCTGCGCGGTGAGCGGGCGGTCCATCTTAAAGGTCACGGTTTCCGGGGTGCCGGTGCCGTTGAGGACGTTCCAGGAATAGGTGTGGAACCACGTGGGCGAGGCGAGGGAGACGCCGAAGGAGAGGTCCTTGTCAACCTGGTACCGGAGGCCGCCCTGCGCGCCGAAGCCCCACTGGATGTCCTGCTTGTTCACGGTGGCGTAGACGGGGTAGCGGTTCGGCCCGAGGCTGGGCGGCGCAAAGGCGGCCGGGGTGAAAAGGTTGCGCCCAATAGAGGGGGCAAGCTCAATGCCCCACGTCCAGCCGTCCGAGCCCTTGCCGGCGAGGCCGAGCGGCAGCCGGATGACGTACAGGCTGGAGCGGACGTCGCCAAAGCCGCCGAACTGGCCGTTGTAGGCGTTGCCGGTCGCGCCCTGCTGCAGTGTGAAGATCGGGTTCGTCGTGGAGGTGGCGGCGTGGAAGCTCAAGCCCGCCTCACTGACGGCGCCGGCAAACCAGGCGATGTTGGAGTCGGGGCTCTTCCACGAGGCCATGAGGTCGAGGTAGGGCACACCGTTGACCGTGGAGTCCGATGAGCCCTTGAGCCCGACCGCGGTCACCGCGCTGTCGACCCGGGCATTCGGGATGATGTCGCCAAAGACGACCGAAGCCGTGTGGTCTGCGAACAGGAGCGCGTTGGCGGGGTTCTTGTAGATGCTGCCGATCTGGTCCTCGTCGTTGCCGGCGGTGGCGGCCCCGCCAAGGCCGGAGTTCACGGCGCCAAAGCCCTGAGTGAAGTATCCGTCGGTCGCGAGCGCCGACGAGATGAGGATGCACGAGGCCGCAGCAAGGAGGGCGGCCCGGAGTGAGTTGAACGTCTGGAGGTTCACGGGGTTATGGGGTTGGGGTAAGGGCCCGAAGTTGAGGGGTTTGGCGGCGTTTGTCGATGGAAAGTAACGTCAGCATTTGAATCCCGGATGGGTCCTCTCCGGTCGCTTTTCGTTCGCAAAGCCTCACACAGTCGACCTTCGAGAACCCATCCGGGATTCAAATGCATCCAGCCCCTGACGTTGCCGGGGAGGTGGAGGAAAAGCGGAAACTATAGGATTCGACTGTGGACCCGCAGCGCGCGAGGATCCCCGGACCCAACCCTTATGAAACCCTTTCTGCTCCTGGTTGCGCTGCTGGCCATCCCGGCAGCCTTGCGCGCCGCCGCCGGCGACAGGATCGCGCTCGCAAACGGCGAGTTCATGGCCGGCAGCCGGAGGATCTGGATCAACGGCGCGAACACCCCCTGGCACGATTGGAACGACATCGGGGGCCGTTTCGACCGCGCCTGGTGGGACTCGGAATTCCGGTCGCTGCACGACCACGGGATCAACGCGACCCGGGTGTGGATATCCTGCGACGGGCAGGTGGGATTGAGGATCGACGACAGCGGCAGCGTCTCCGGGGCGACGCAGGCCTATTGGGACGACCTGGACAGCCTCTTTGAAATCGCCGCAAAGCACCAGGTGTACGTCCTGGCAACCCTGCTCTCGTTCGACCACATGCATGACAACCACCCGGGGTACCTGCGCTGGCGCAAGTGGCTGGGAAGCGACGCGAACATCGACTCCTATGTCGGCAGTGTCCTCGTCCCCTTTGTCCACCGGTACGGGGACACGCCCTGGCTCTGGGCAATCGACCTCATGAACGAGCCTGACTGGGTATTTGAAAGCAAAGAGGACGGGCAGTTTGCCTGGGCAACGCTTCAGGCCTATTTCGCCCGCGCGGCCGTTGCGATCCACAAGGGCAGCCCCATCCTGGTCACGGTCGGCATGGCGATGCCAAAGTACGAGAGCGAAACCGCCTTCGGATCCAAGGGGAACAAGGTGGGCGACGCCGCGTTGCGGGCCAGGGTCGACGATCCCGGGGCCCGGCTGGATTTCTACACCGTGCACTACTACGACTGGTGCGGGAAGCTCTGGGGCCCCGCGCCCTACCTGGGCCCGGGCGCCTACGGGATGCCCTTGGACAAGCCGAGCATCATCGGGGAGATGCCCGCGAAGGGGACCGGGGGGCACACGACCGCGCAGGACTATGAGAGCACATTCGAGAAGGGATGGCAGGGCGCGATGGGATGGACTTCCGATGAGGTCGACGAGATGGGAGGAATGGATACGCTGGGGCCGGCGACGAGCGCATTCGCGAGCCGCCACCCGGACCTTGTCTTCCCGCCCTGATCCGCAGCCGGCCCGGGTTTGTGGTTATGCGGCTTTCCTAATCTCGGCCGTGGCGCGGCTCGGTGGATTGAAGGGGCGGATTTCAGCGCAGGGAACCAGCACCGTGTTCGGGCGGCTGTATTCAAGGACGAAGAGGGAGACGATCCCGGGCACGGCGACCAGGACGCCGGAGGCCTCCGGGCTCAGGGGCAGGATGAGAAGGGCTGCTACGGCGGCGGTGAATGTCGCGATGGGAAGAAGGTTTGTTTTCATGGTAGTGACTCCTCTCTTTGCATGTGCCGTGCCAGCCTCGTGAGATATTCATATCATGCTGGTTGTCATTATATTATAGGTGCCAAGGCCATGGATTCCGGGCCATCGTTTTTTCAGAAGCGAAACCAAGGGTTCCCAAAAGTGGGACACGGCCGCAGTCGGGCAGGCGTTGGGTCGATTTGAATCCTGGATGGGTCCTCGGCGGTCGACCGTGTGAGGCTTTGCGAACGAAAGGCGACCGGAGAGGACCCATCCAGGATTCAAATCGACCCAACGCCCCCGAACCGATCACCCGGGATTGTGCTCGCACCAGATTCGTGTGATTCTTGCACCCATGCGCGCACCCCGCCTGCTGCTCCTCGCCCTGCCGTTCCTTGCCCAGGTGACTTCGGCGGCCCCGGGCGGCTTTGTGGGCGTGAGCGGGCGGGACTTCATCGCGCCCGATGGCCAGGTTCTCAGGCTTCGCGGCGTGAACCTGGGTTTCTGGCTGGAGCCTGAGTCCTACCCCATGGGAATCACCCCGGACTACCGACCCTCCGAGTACTTCAATCTTTTTGCCAACCTTGTGGGCCCCGACGAGGCCCGGGACTTCTGGAGAACCTACCAGGACAACTTCATCACGCGGGACGACATCCAGTACCTGAAGAGGATCGGGATCAACTCGGTGCGGCTGCCGTTCGACTACCGGCTTTTTGCCGATGAGTACTTTCTGGGCAGCACGCGGCAGAGGGGCTTCGAACTCCTCGACAGGGCGGTCGGCTGGTGCAGGGAGGCGGGGATCTACGTGGTGCTCGACATGCACTGCGCGCCGGGCACGCAGGGCGGCTGGTCGACCGACGACGGATACCTGAAGCCCTGGCTCTTCGAGGACAATGGCGAGCGGAGCCGCAGGCAGCTGATCGACATTTGGGTCTCGATCGCCAGGCACTACGCCGAAGAGCCGACGGTCCTGGGCTACGATCTCCTCGGTGAGCCGATCACGCAGTTCTGCGACACCAAGCGCCTGAATCCCCGCCTCGAGCCTCTGTACAAGAGGGTTGTCGCCGGGATCAGGAAGGTGGACGGGGAGCACATCATCTTCCTTGAGGGCGCGTTCTGGGCCCGGAACTTCGACATCTTCGGGCCGCCGTTTGACCCGAAGCTCGCCTACTCGACCCACCTGTACAATTCCACGGACGAATACTGTTCGCTTCAGTACTTCATCGACTTTGGGAAGAGCCACAACGTTCCGGTGTGGCTCGGGGAGTTTGGGGAGAACGACGCGGCGTGGGTGGGCCAGACGCGGCGTGCGTGCGAGGAGAACCACATCAGCTGGTGCCTCTGGCCCATCAAGAAAATGGACAACGACCACGACCTCCTGCAGATCACGCAGCCCGCGGGCTTCGATCAGATCCAAAAGTTCCTGAACGCGAGCTTCCCGACCCTCGACGCAAAGATCAAGGCGGCCCCGGACTACGCCGTCGCCTCCAAGGCGCTCAAGGAATACCTGGTCAACTGTCGGTTTGCGAACTGCACGCCCTCTCGGTACTACACCGATGCCCTCGGCCTCGGCCAGGCGGCACACCCATGAAGAGCGCGCCAAAGATCACGGTCAACGAGACCGGCAAGCTGGTCACCTTCGACTACCGGGGGCACATCACGGCCGCGGGAATCCAGGCGCACCTCGACCAGATCCGCGCCCTGGGCGAGAAGGTTTCCCCCCCGTTCACGATCGTGGCCGACCTGACGGACCTGGAGCACATGGAGCCCGAGTGCGCGCCGGTATTGAGCAGGATCATGGAGCAGCTGAGCGGGATGGGGGTGGCGTGGATCGTCCGCGTGATCCCGGACCCACGGAAGGACATCGGCCTGGCCATCCTTTCGCTCTTCCACTACAAGGCGGAGATAAGGATCAACACGGTGCCGAGCCGGACGGAGGCGGGCCGGCTGCTGGGTCCGGCGCGCTAGCGAAGGAATCCCGGATCCCCGTAGACGTGCCCCATGCCCACCCCACGCTCGCTTGGAATCTCCATGGTCATTGGCTGCCTGGCGGCAGCCTTCCTCACCCAGTTGCGCGGCGCAGATTCGCGGCCCCGGCCGCCCACCCGGTCGCCGACCGCGCCGGGTGCCCCGGTCTTCATCCCTGTAGGGGAGAATCCCGGCACGCTTCGCGGGGCCGTGGGTTTGAATCCCCCGGTCGACGCCGAAGGGGATTTCCTTATCGGTCCTGACTATGTCCCGGCGCCGGAACTGACGCCGGTCGACGGCGTGCCGAAGGGGGCGGTGGTCGCCTTCACGATGGATTCCGCGGACAGCAGGTTCTATCCGGGCATCACTAAGGTTCCGCCGGGTGGGCCCCCCGACTACCGGCCGCCGGACCTGAAGCACGTGCAGACCTATCCAAAGCACTACACGCGCGGGATCACGGTCTATGTTCCCGCGGGCTACGTTCCGGGAACCCCGGCGCCGGTGCTCGTGGAGCACGACGGGCCTGACAAGATGCTGCCGGCTGTCCTCGACAACCTGATCGCGGAGCGCCGCGTGCCGGCGATGGTAGCGGTCATGGTGGGAAACGGCGGGGGCGACGCCCAGGGGAGCGAGCGGGGGTTGGAATACGACACGATGTCGGGCCGCTACGCCGAGTTCATCGAGCAGGAGGTCTTCCCGCTCGTCGAGGCGAAGTGCCACGTGACGCTCACAAAGGATCCCGAGGGGAGGGCGGCGATGGGCGGCAGTTCCGGGGCCGCCGCGGCCCTGTCGATGGCCTGGTATCACCCTGAGCTGTACCACCGGGTGATCTCGTACTCGGGCACGTTTGTGAACCAGCAGTCGCCCTGCAATCCCGAGACACCCCACGGAGCCTGGGAATACCATGAGCACCTGATCCCGGAGAGCCCGGTGAAGCCGATCCGGCTCTGGATGCAGGTGGGCGACCGCGATCTGTACTTCCCGAATTCCCTTCGCGACGGGATGCACGACTGGGTGGCGGCGAACAACCGGATGGCGACCGCGCTCAAGGCAAAGGGCTACCACTACCAATACGTCTACTGCCTCAATGCCGGGCATGTGGACCACAATGCCAAGGCGCAGACGCTGCCCGAGGCGCTGGAGTGGGCATGGAAGGGGTATGCAGGCGCCTGGCGGTGATGGCACCGCGGCGCGGCGTCACCTGTCCAGGAGTATGTAGGTGGTGTTGAACGTCAGGGCGAACCCCGGCGCGATGATGACCCGGACCTTGATGCTGCCGTGGTTCTTGTCGGCGGGCGTGAGGTGGCACTCGATCCGGCGTTGCGCCCCGTCGGAATTGACCGCACGGCCAGTATCCGAGACCGTCTCGCCGCGCCCAAGCCGGCGTAACTGATCATCGGTGGCGCCGATCACGATCATGCCGTGCTCGTTGAACAGGAAGTAGGGAAAGACCCTCGCCGAGTAGGTCGACACATAGCCGCCGCCCTCCCAGACAAAGGGTGCCATCCTCAGCGCAACGGTGCCTATGATGATCGAGGCCTTCGACGGCGCGACGATGACCATGGGGCGGGCTGGCGTCCCAGAATCCCGCCCAGCAAGCACCGGGGCAGCCAGTGCCATCAGGCATGCAAGGTGAAGTGCCGGCTTCAGGAACCTCATGAAACCATCGTTGCCGATGGAAGGGTAGACGCCCGGCGGCGGCAAAAAGTTTCCCTACTCGGCGCGCAGCGCGACCATCGGGTCGACCCGGGCTGCACGGCGGGCCGGGAGCCAGCAAGCGAGCAAGGCGACGACAAAGAGAACAGACGTCACTCCGACAATCAGGACGGCCGCGTTCCCGTGAGAGGCTGCCGCCGAGGGCATGATGTGGCGCAGGACCAGGGAGAGGAGCCAGGAGCCGAGCAACCCAAGGGCGGTCCCGGCAGCCATGAGCCGCACCCCCATGCCGAGGACAAGCCAGACGGCGTCCCACGGCTGCGCCCCCAGGGCGAGGCGGACGCCGATCTCGGGCGTGCGCAGCACGACCAGGCGGGCGATCACGCCGTACAGGCCGAGGGCGGAAAGGAAGAGCCCGAGGAGAGCGAAGGATACCAGGACCGTGCTGATCATTCCCAGGCCGCTGAAGGTCGAGATCAGCTGCCCGACCGTGCCGAGCTGCTGCACCGGTATGTCCGGGTCGAGGCCCCCGACCGCAAGGCGCATGGAGTCCGCAAACTTCTCCGGATGCTCCGCCTTCACCACAACGGTGACATAGTTCCAGGTCTCCTGCGCAAGGGGGATGAACACCTGGAAGGGGGTAGCCGGCGCGCCCACTGCCACGGCGAACTGTTGGTCGGGGATGACGCCCACAATCTCCACCCAGCCATGGCTGTCCACCTTCAGGCCGCTCATGCGGTGGCCGAGGGGGCTCTCGTTGGGGAACAGCGTCCTGGCCATCGACTCGTTGATGATCGCGACGGGGGTCGACGTCGGTCGGTCGGCATCGGTGAAGTTCCGGCCGGAGATGAGCCTGATGTCCAATGCATCGAGATAGGTAGGCGTGATGCCGTTCACATAGGCGGAGGGCTCGTGCCCGGCGGATTGGAGCGCCCGGCCCTCGACCGTGCAGGTGCGGCTGGTCAGGAATTGGAAGACGGGGAGGGACCAGCCGACGCCGACCTGCTCAACTCCGGGCACGACAGCGAGGCGATCCTGCAGGCGCGTGTAAAAGGAATAGGTTTGGCCGGGAGTGGAGTAGCGCGCCTGCGGCAGGTTCAACACGCACTGAATGAGGCGACCCGGCTTCCAGCCAAGGTTCCGGGCGACAGAGCTGTTGATCCCCTGGATGAACGAGCCGGCGGCCGAAAGCAGCATGAGGGCGAGGGAAAACTGGCCGACAATCAGGGCATTCCTGAAGAAGTGCTGCGCGCGGTCGCCGGTGGATCCGCGGCCCCCGCTCTTGAGGGTGGTATTCACGCTGACGCGCGACATCAGCACGGCCGGGACAATTCCAAAGACAATGCCCGTGAGGAGGGAGGTTGCCAGCGTGAACCCCATGATCTGCCAGTTGAGATCCAGGTGGATGGTCAGAAACCCGTTGGCTGACATCCGCGACGACATCCAGTCATTCGACCATATCGCCACAAGGATGCCGCAGGCCCCGCCGGCTATCGAAAGCAGCAGACTCTCGGAGAGCAGGGGCCGGAGGAGCCGGCTGCGCGTGGCGCCCAGGGCTGAGCAGATCGCGAATTCCTGCGAGCGCGCCATTGCCCGGGAGAGCTGGAGGTTCGCGAGGTTGGCGCAGACGATCAGGAGGACGGAACCCGAGAGTCCAAGCAGGAGCCAGACCATCCGGCTTCCCGACGGGCTCAGGAAATTTGCCTGAAGCGGTGTTGCCCGAAGGCTGTCCTTGCTGAATTCCCGGGGTCGGTCCCGGGCGAGGCGCTCCGCCATCGCGGCCAGCCGGGCGTTGAGTTGCGGGAGGGACATCCCGGCATGGTAGCGGCCCACGAGCTGGATCTGCCGGTCATTGCCCTGGAGTTTCTCAGCGTCCGTGAAGCCCAGCGGCCGGAATGCGTCGCCTGGGCCCCAGATCGCGACTGAGGAAAAGGAGGCGGGCATGACCCCGATGATGACGGTCGGCTGGCCGTCGATGTGGACGGTCCTTCCGATGACGGCCGGGTCGCCGCCAAACTGGGCCTGCCAGGTCGCATGGCTGAGCATGATGACGGAATTGCCGGGAGCGTCCTCCTCGGCGCTGAAGGACCGCCCCAATTCGGGCCTCACGCCGAGGAGCGGGAAGAAATTGCCGGAGACGCGGAGCGCGGTCAGGGTCACGGCGGGATGGTCGGGCTGCTTCAGCGTGTATTGCCAGAAGCGATACCCCGCCAGGTCCATGAAGTCGCCGCATTGGCCCTTGAGGTCGAGATAGTCCCGGGCGGAATGGTCCAGCTTTTGGGATTGGGGCGTCGTCCGGTAGACGCGGACGAGGTGGTCCTTGTCCGGATAGGGGATCGGCTGGAAGACCAGGAAGCTCACCAAGGTGAACATGGAGGCGTTCAGGCCGATCCCGACCGCCAGCGTCAGGACCGAGACAAACGTGAAGCCCGGCGACCTGCGAAGGCTGCGGAGTGCGAACTTGATATCATTCATGCGGGTGGGAATGCCGGTCGAAGGGAACCCTTGTCAGGCTGACGTCGACAAATGCATGGGTCGTGCCATGGATGATTGGTGTTTGCAATATCCTATCTGTTAGGTTGATGCGCATTTTTCAGGGCACCCGTTTTTCCGAGATCCGCCCATCCTTGGGAGAATTCCATCCCAATACTGGGATTTCACCAAGTGGATCCTTCGCTTCGCTCAGGATGACAAGGTGATGTGGTGGGTGGAGATTGGCCAGCAAGCGTGGAAACTTCCGGCTTATGCCAGGCATAGGGCTTGTCGGCGGGTGTCCGGGGCCCACGCTTGGGGGATGCCCGGACTTCCCACGCTTGCCGAAATCGAGGCGATCGCAGCGGAGATCGACGCCGTCGTGCCCCCAACCCCGCAGTACTCGTGGCCGCTCCTCAACGCGCGCGCGGGCTGCGAGCTTTGGGCAAGGCACGAGAACCACACGGAGGTAGGCGCCTTCAAGATACGTGGCGCGCTGAACTACATCAACCGCCTCGTGGCCCGGGAACCGGGCGTTGCCGGGGTCATCGCGGCAACCCGCGGAAATTTCGGGCAGGCGGTGGCCTTCGCCGCCGCGAGGCACGGGCTATCGGCGACGATCGTGGTTCCGCACGGCAACAGCGTGGAGAAGAACCGGGCGATGCGCGGGCTGGGCGCGGAACTGATCGAGCATGGCGACGACTTTCAGGCGGCGCTCGTGCGCTCGGAGGAATTGGCGCGGGAGCGGCGGCTGCACTGGGTTCCCGCCTTCCACCGCGACCTTGTCTGGGGCAACGCGGTCTCGATGCTCGATTTCCTGCGGAAGGCGCCGCCGCTCGAGTTCCTCTTTGTCCCGATCGGAATGGGTTCGGGGGCGTGCGCGGCCATCGCGGCCCGGGACGCGCTCAAGCTCGGGACAAGGATCGTGGGCGTCGCCTCGGAGCGCGCCCCGGCGATAGCGCTGTCGCTCGAGGCCCGGCGCCAGGTCGTGCATCCCGCGTCGACCCGGATCGCCGACGGGATGGCCTGCTCGACGCCCAGCACCGAGGCCCTGGAGTTTCTACTGCGGGGCGTGGACCGGGTCGTGAGCGTCTCGGACGACGAGACGGAGGCGGCGATGCGCGCCTATTTTTCGGACACGCACAATGTCGCGGAGGGGGCCGCGGGAGCGGGACTGGCTGCCGTCCTCCGGGACAAGGCTGCCGTCGCGCGCAGGAGGGCCGGCGTTGTCTTCACAGGCGGCAACGTAGACGCGGACGCCTTCGCCCGCGTGCTCTCGGCCGTCACTGGCTGACCGAATAGCTGTCCATCCTGAATTCCCTGCGGACGCCTCCCGTGGAAATGATCTCCCAGCCGTTCTGGACGCTGGTGAGCCTGGGGTTGTCGTACCACTTGGTCGTTTGGATCCACTTGAGGATGGCCGCGAGGTCGAGGGTCCCGGAGTCGACCTGGCTCCTTCGCAGGAAGGACATGCACGCGCCGCTGCCGCCCGTGCCCGTGTACACGTCATAGGCGACCCCGGCAATCGTCACGTTGGGGTAGGTCGTGTTCGGCGTGCCGTCCCAGTTGTAGGACCTTGCGATGGGGTTCGTGTGGGCCCAGCGGTTCCAAATCATGACCTCGTATTGGGTGCCGTTCAGCCAGATGTCGTAGGCCTGGTCGTACGAGCAGCCGTCCGGGTTCGTCACGCGGAAGCTGGTGGTGAGGATCCCGAGGGAATTCACGGGAATCGCCAGGTTGCCGTAGTCGATGTGGGGATAGGACTTGATGCCGTCGCCGACCTGGGTCGTGACCACGCCCCAGGCGCCGCCCGCGTCGGCCCAGACGGTCTCGGGTCCGGGATGTTCCCCCCACACGTCGTTCGAGACGGTGTATTTTCCGTCGGTCCAGGAGGCCCATTTGCCGTCGGCCTCGAAGGTGTGGGGCC
>Ga0302319_10000980_pt1 | contig 64216 bp, 52 predicted proteins | sample Bog_T0_2_FD_203319 | JGI IMG/M metagenome (GOLD analysis project Ga0302319, IMG submission 203319) | Peat permafrost microbial communities from Stordalen Mire near Abisko, Sweden - Bog_T0_2 | ecosystem: Environmental > Terrestrial > Soil > Wetlands > Peat | place: Sweden: Abisko, Stordalen Mire...
CGTGAACCCTTCAGCCTGAATTAGCGTGATTCGAAACGGGGTGATCAGTGTGAACCGTTACAAAATACTGACAACGAGGTCGCTATCGCGGGTTTGAGTGACGAACTGGATTGCACCTATCTCACCGTCATTTCCGGGTCCGGCGAAGCGTCCGCAACCCATTGTTCGCCGTAGAATGTGTCAGGCGCTTAAACCCGTTAGTTAGATCGGAGAAACTAGCCATATGCGAGAACAGCAAAACGGCGTTTTCTGGGACGATCAAGACTTCGATTTCGGCGACGAGATCAAAAGAAATCGTCAATGATTCTCCCCCTTGAACAAATCGCAATTCATCCAACGGCAGTCCTCATGGAGCCAGGTAGCGTCGGGCCCCCACAGGCGATGTTGAATGGTTTGGATGTCCCCCTCCCCTGTGCCCCTAACCTTGTCGGAACTGATCGAAGGATCCAGGCGAATGCTAAGGCCAATCCTGTGCGCCGTAAAAGATGCGAGAAATTTCAACGGCATCCCCCTTCACCTGATAAACAACAACATAAGGCAACGGCGGAAAAGGAAGCTCGCGGCGTCCGGGCATGCGGCTGCTTTGCCTTCCCCTGTTAGGAAAATCTTTAAGCTGTGAGCAACCTTCATAGATGATCGTGGCAACACGGCTGGCAGCTTCCGGGTTATCGCGTTCAATCCATGCACATATACGCTCTAGGTCTTCGGCGGCCGGTACCGACCATCTGATTTCCATCAAGGTTTGAGAAAGCGCCGCAGGCGGTCTCCCATCTGTTCGTGGCTGAGAAATTCGCCGCGCTCTAAAGCTGCCTCGCCCCGTTTGACGGCTTCAACGAAACGGTCTTCTTCTTGGAAGTAGCGTGCTACAACATCGCGTACAACCTCATCGGGGTTCGTGCCTTCCTGTGTGGCTCGTTGCTTAAGCCGCGCTTGTACGTCTGGCGTGAATTGAACTTCCATGGTTCTAGACTACGAAATGGCCGGCTGCGGTGCAATGCCCCTCGAAAACATCGATCAAGCGCGCTGAGGCTGACTATCGGCAGGTTGTTCGCGTTCGAGAGCAAAACTCATCGGCTCGTCAAGCACCGTGTGATGCGGCCGCGAGCGGCCTAGAAATCTATCGGAAAGCCATAGCAGTACAACGTCCCCTTCGTATCGCCGAAACAAACATGCCCGTTGGCGATAGCGAGTCCGCTTGAACCGACGGGCGCTGCAATTTGATCGCCGCTGTTAAAAAGCTCGCGGCCGTCTTTGGCATCCAACGCCTGCAGGACGGGCTTGGTTGCACCATTCGCCAGCACGAAGCGCACGCCGTTCGCAACTGCGGCGTCGGATTTATAGGTAGTGCAACTTGGTATTTGCTTGGGCGTGTCCATGTCAACCCCGTTGCCCGCGTTCAAGGCCACTGTCCTGCGACCCGCTTGCATCAGAAACAATGGCCGCACGCCGAAGAACAGATGGTCTTCCTCGGCATCGCCGCTGCTCGGTTGTAGCACTGGAACAACCGCGCGCGGCTCCTCCAAATGGCGCTCCCAAAGCAGTGTGCCCAAGTCCGAATCCACTGCATACACCGAGCCGCCCGCAGCCAGGATGACTAAGTCCTTAATGCCTTTCGCCGTAACCAAGCCACCCAGCATGACGGGCGGCCCCAAAGGCGCATCGCCCAGCTTGAGTTTGATCACCAATTGCAGCTTGCTGACGTTGTTAACAGAGAGGATCTTCTCGTTCTTCTGCTCGCGTCCCGCGCAAGGCCACTCCGCCGCGCTGCATGAGACCGCCACTAGCAATAGCAAAACCTTCGTCATCTCTTTAGATGTTGACATACACTAGACGCTTGCCCATTACGACGCCGTTGGTACTCGAAGCCAGGCAGATCCGCAAGTCTTATGGCGCGGTGCACGCGCTGCGAGGCGTGTCGTTTGACTTGTACGCGGGCGAAGTGCATGCGCTGGTGGGTGAGAACGGCGCGGGCAAATCGACGCTGATCAAGATCCTCACCGGCGCGGTTGAGCCGGACGCCGGTGAGATCCTGTTGCACGGCGAGCGTATTGTCGAAAACTCCCCCGCCAAAGCGCGGGCGCTCGGCATTTCGGTCATCTATCAACAACCGGCGCTGTTCCCCGATTTGACCGTTGCCGAGAACATCGCTCTCGCTTCTGAAAGCGGCTCCCTGTTGCGGCGGGTCGACTGGCGCAGCCGACGCGCGCGTGCCTCCGAACTGCTCGCGCGCGTAGGTTCGCACGTGTCGCCTGATGCGCGCGCCGGTAGCTTGAGCATGCCCGAACAGCAGATGGTGGAGATCGCCAAAGCGCTCGATGCCAATGCCCGAGTGTTGATCATGGACGAGCCGACCGCTTCGCTCGGGGATCAGGACGCCGCCAGCCTGTTCCGCCTGGTGGACGAACTGCGCGCCAAAGGCACGGCCATCATCTATATCTCGCACCGCTTCGAAGAATTGTTTTTGCTGGCGAATCGCGTCACCATCTTGCGTGATGGCATCAGCATTCAGACTTGCGCCATGGCGGACGTAACCAATGCCGATTTGATTCGTCTCATGGTTGGCCGCGAACTCGACACGGTCTTCCCGAAGCATAAGACCACTCTCGGTGAGACGGTGTTTGAAGTGCGTGATCTGAGTTGTTCCCGGTTAGGAGTAAAAAAAGCCAGCCTCACCATTCGCGCCGGCGAGATTCTCGGCTTAGCCGGTTTGGTTGGTTCCGGCCGTACGCAACTGGCGGAAGCGCTGTTCGGTTTGGCGCCGCTGGAAAGCGGCGAAGTGTTGTTGAATGGTGAACGCTTGTCCATCGAGTCACCCGCCGATGCCGTGCGCGCGGGACTCGCTTACGTGCCGGAGGATAGGCGGCGTCATGGCGTGATCCTCAATCTGTCCATCGCCGTTAACAGTACGCTGGCGAGTTTAGGAAAGATATCGAACAGCCGCGGCTTTCTCAACGCCGCCACTGAGAAGCAACTGGCCAACGATTGCATCGCCAAGCTGGGAGTGAAAGCGCCTTCGGCCGATACGTTAGCTAGGAATCTGTCGGGCGGTAATCAGCAGAAGGTCGCGCTCGCTCGCTGGCTGATGACTGATCCCAAGGTTCTCATCCTGGACGAACCGACGCAAGGAATCGATGTGGGAGCCAAGTCCGAGATCTACCATCTCATTGGGAGACTCGCGGCGAGTGGTTTGGCGATCCTCATGATCTCCTCGGAGACTCTGGAGATCCTGGGCCTGAGTGACCGCATCGCGGTGATGGCAAAAGGCGAGATTGTGGGTCTCCTCGAACGCGACAAGGCGACACCACAACTGATTCTTGAGATGGCTCTGACATGAACGTGCGTTTGGAACGTGAATGGCCGGCCTTGGGTGCGGTCGCTGCGCTGTATCTGTTTCTGGCTATCGCCGCGCCCAGCTTCTATCACTTTGAGAACTTGCGCGACTTAGCGCTGGCCAATGTGCCGGTTCTGCTGGTTGCGGCGGGCATGACACTCGTTATTGTGATCGCGCAAATCGATATCTCCGTGGGTTCGCTCTTCGCGGTCGCGGGCGTGACCTTCGGTGTGTTCGTGAAAGCGGGCTTGCCGCTGTGGCTGGCGCCCTTCGCCGCGATACTGGTTGGCGCAGCGCTGGGTGCGGTGAATGGCGGTTTGATCTCCTTCGTACGCGCGCCGTCTATTGTAGTTACCTTGGCCACCATGATTATCTGGCGGGAATCCTTGCGCTGGTCTACCGGTGGCGCATGGATTGAGGATCTGCCTGCGAACTTTCAATGGTTCGGCCTCGGCCAGCAAGCCGGGCAGGCTGTGATCGTCGCAATCGCACTTGTTCTATTCGCGCTCTTTTGGTGGGCCTCCGACAATCTATCTGTCTTTCGGGCCGTCTATGCCACCGGCTCAGATAGCGAAGCGGCGCGCCTCGCCGGTATCCCGGTCAAGCAAGTGCTCTTCGGCGTTTTCGTGTTGATGGGCGCGCTGACCGGCATCGCCGCGGTGTTGAACGCCGTGCGCTTTTCCGATGTGCCCGCCAACAGCGGCATGGATCTGGAGCTCAAAGCGATTGCCGCGGTCGTAGTGGGAGGAACGCCCATTACCGGCGGCCGCGGCAGCCTGCTGGGAACGTTTATTGGCGTGTTGCTGCTGGGCAGTATCGGGCCGGCGCTCACGTTCCTCGGCATTAACCCTTATTGGGAGAAAGCGGTTCAAGGCGCAATCATCTTAGCCACCGTGCTTTTCGATGCACTTAGAATGCATCGCGCAAGACGCCTCGCTATCGCCTGAAACTCACGTGCAAACCAATCGCAAACAGGAATGGATTCTGGCAGGCTTTATCGCCGCTGAGATCCTGCTCTTCAGCTTCACGGGCCGGAACTTCTTCTCCGTCACTAACTTCTTTGAGTGCATCCGGTTGGGGGTGGAGATCGGATTGCTCGCGCTGGCGCTGACTCCAGTCATCGTGACGGGCGGCATCGATCTCTCCGTCGGTTCCATGATGGGTCTTTGCGCCGTCATCTTCGGCGCGCTGTGGAGTGACGCGCACCTTTCTATCGGTCTGGCGATTGCCGTTACGTTGTTGGTGAGTCTGCTCGGCGGAGCGCTAAATGGGTTGCTCATTTCCCGGCTGCAAGTGTCGCCGCTGATTGTCACCCTCGGAACGTTTTCGCTCTTTCGCGGAATTGCCGAGGGCATTACCGGTGGTGCGCGCAACTACTCCGGCTTTCCTGCACGCTTCCTCTACTTGGGCCAAGGCTACATCGGCGGCCTGGTTCCCACGCAAACGATTCTGCTGCTGCTCGCCATAGCAGGGTTTTACTTGCTGCTGCAGCGGAGCGTCGTCGGGCGTGGCCTCTACGCGATTGGCCATTCGGCGGAAGGCGCGCGTTATGGCGCGGTTCCCGTCGGCGCACGCCTGTTGCTGGTTTATGTTCTCTCGGGATTAGCGGCCGGAATAGCGGCTGTTGTTTATGTGGCTCACCTCGGCCAGGCGAAATCGGACGCGGGCACCGGTTATGAATTGATCGCCATCACGGCCGTGGTTCTTGGCGGGACATCGATTTTCGGCGGCGTCGGCACGATTGTTGGAACCTTGATGGGCTTGGCCGCGATTGTCGTTTTGCAGAACGGCCTGCGGCTTTCGGCGTGGCCCACGGAAGTGGCGGGCATCTCCACCGGCACGCTGCTCATTGTCACGATTGCCATTGAGCGTTGGGTGAACCACGAGGACCGGCGTGCGGTGAAACCGGCGTTCCGCTGGGGCTTGCTAGCTGCGGTGGCGGCCATGGGCTTGGTAGTGGGCTTCTTTTTGAAAGGGCCGAAGCCGGCCATCGTTAATTCTTCCGCCGGCAAACGAGTCACGGTGGCTGTTATGCCCAAAGCCAAAGGCGACCCTTATTTCATCAGCTGCAAAGTAGGCGCGGAGGAAGCGGCCAACGCGTTGAATGTCGATCTTATCTGGGACGGCCCCACCGGCTTGGACGCCGCCAAGCAAAATGAACTGGTGCAAGGTTGGATTACGCGGCACGTGGACGCTATTTCGGTGAGTGTGGAGAACGCTCCCGGCATCTCGACCGTGCTGCGCGAGGCGCGCGCGCAAGGAATCAAAGTGGTGACTTGGGATGCCGACGCCGAGCCCGACGCGCGCGATTATTTCATTAACCAGGCCACCGCGCAATCCATCGGCTTCGCATTGACCGATGAAGCTGCGCGCGTTATGCATGACCACGGCGATTTCGCCATCATTACCGGCGCGCTGAGTGCGGCCAATCAGAATTTGTGGATGGGTTTCATGCGGCAGCGCGTGGCCGATAAATATCCGCTATTGAAACTGATTGCCGTGCGGCCATCCGACGACGACCGCGACAAAGCCTTCGCTGAAGCGCAAACGTTGATGAAGGTTTACCCGAACGTTAAAATGCTGGTGGCCATTTCCGCGCCGGCGGTTCCCGGAGCAGGCGAAGCGGTAAAGCAATCGGGACGCAAGGACGTGCAGGTGATTGGCTTGTCGCTGCCGAATTTATGCAAGCCCTATGTTCACGGGGGCGAGATTGAAGCAGTGGCGCTTTGGAACACCAGGAATTTGGGTTATTTGGCGGTGGCCGCTCCGGCGGCCTTAGCGCGCGGAACACTCAAAGCGGGAGCGACGAGTTTTGACGCAGGCCAGCTCGGCAAGGTTGAGATCAAAAAGAGTGACATCATCCTGGGCGCGCCGCTGTTGTTCCGCAAAGACAATATCGATCAATTCAATTTCTGACCGCTCGCGGGATCTTTGTTGAGCACGACGGTGTCTATCGCTTTGGGGTCAGAGATCTATGACATCTCCGTCTGAGAAAATCGGCGTCATCAATGTAACGCCTTTAATCGACATTCTTCTGGTCTTACTGGTGATCTTTATGGTGATTACGCCGCTGTCGTCTCGCGGCATTACCGCCAACCTGCCGCGGCAAGCCACCGGCGCGCGCAGCTTGCCGGGAGCCGGAAATTGTGCTGGAGATCACGCGCGATCGCCAATTCCTAGTGAACGGGGAGGCAGTGCCGCGCCAGGAGTCGGCCAGTGAAATGGGAAGGCTTTTCAGGAACCGCGTTGACCATAAATTGTTTATTCGCGCTGATCGCGATGTGGACTATCGGGAAGTAGCTTTGGCTATGGACGATACGAGGGGTGTGGACGAGTCGCTGAAGTTCGGTCTATTAAGCCATCGCTGAGAGAAATTGCGCCGATCAGTTCACTTTCGTCTTGTCAATCTGGTGCCGCGACATCGCCTGATCGAGCAACTCGCTCGGGTCCAACAAGTGGTCCGGCTTGTAGTGCTGGGTCGACCAGCGCGAGCCTTCCGCCAGTTGCACGCCGAGAAAATATCCTGAATCCTGAAAGCGGCAATAGCGGATGGTTCCCAACAGCTCGCCGTCGCCATATTGGATGGCAATCGGAGTGCCCGCGGCGATTGGGCTTTCCACCTGCAGGCAAACGCCGGACAGTGAAATATCCTCTAAATTGGCCACGCGTTTTCGTTCCCGCCCAGCCTCATCCTGCCAAATAATCTGGACAAGTTCGGCACATAGTAGCCTGTCGCCACCGCGACGGTCGGAGGTCGTCTGCATACCCGTCTCATCGGTTCCAAAGGGTCATGAGGTTAGGATTGGATTGTTGTTTTTTTCTTATGACCCCGCCACCACCCACGCCTAATCCTCTCTCTCCGGCGGGGAAGCCTACGCTTGGCGTAGTCCTGCGCATCGGCTTCTTTATCCTTACGGTTTTCGTCGCGGTGCGGTTCCTGGTGCCGTTCCTTTATCTTTTCTTCGGTCTGCAGATTGCCGGCACTTTGGGCCTCGCTGCCGCTGGACTAGCGGCCAATCTGCTCACGATGGCGATTTTTGACCGGCGACCGTTTGTCGATATCGGCTTGCGGATCACACGGGCTTCCAGCCGGCATTTGATTTTGGGAATTGCTCTGGGTGGTGGCGCGGCAGCATTGTTGTTGCTCGCGCCGCTGCTCGCCGGCACGGGTCATCTTGAGTTGCGCCCCAATTCGGATTTCAACTGGTTGAGCCTGGCATTCTTTCTGACTACGATTTTCTTTGCGGCGGCCGGTGAGGAGATGATCTTCCGCGGCTACGCGTTCCAATTTCTGATCGACAAGATTGGCCCGTTCGCCACCGTTCTGCCGGTGGGCGTTATCTTCGGGCTGGTTCATACTTCCAATCCGAACGCCACTCGACTGAGTGTTCTTAATACTGTTCTCTGGGGCGTACTGCTGGGCTATGCGTTCTTGCGCAGCCGCGATTTGTGGCTTCCTATAGGCATGCACTTCGGCTGGAACGCCGTGTTGCCGCTGTTCGGCGTCAATCTAAGCGGGCTTACAATCGAAGTGACGAGGTATTTCTACAAATGGGATTTATCGTCTCTTTGGAGCGGCGGCGCCTACGGACCCGAAGGCGGCTTGCTGACAACCATCTTTGCCATAGTTCTGTTTTTTGCGTTGCATCAAGTACCGCTGCGCCCACAGCAGGCGGCCATAGCCAGATCACTCAACGAGCCGGATTTAGAGGGCTAGTTGTTTCGCTCCTCGTCTTGTGCTTGAGCCCGAACCTTTTCGCCGATAAGTTGAGCTTTGACGAGCGCGTAGAGATTGAGCGCGGACTGACGGCTGAATATGCTACGGCCAAAGTGATTCTGCCACATGCCAAGAAGCCGCTGGTGATTCACAGCGACGGCAAGTACGACAAAGCGGATTGGGAAGAGGCGTTGCGCGTGACCGGTCCGGCAGCGCGCATGGGAGATCAGATTCAAATCACGAACGTCAAAATCGAATCGAACAAAATCCTGCTTGAGATCAACGGCGGCACGAAGTCCAACGGCCACTGGTATGATCACGTCGAAATTGGCATGGGCGGCGGCATGGCTCCCGTATCACGCGACCAGAATGGCCAACCGGTGAATGGTTCGCATGTGGAACTGGTGTTCCCTGGTCCCATTCCTTCCTTGAAATCAGCGGAAATCCGCCAGATGCTGGCGCCCATCTTCGATTTTGAAAAGCACTCCGCCGCCGACCAATATATAGATCGTTTGCCTGAACCGGTAAAGAAGGCGATTAAAGAGCAGAAGGCAATCCCCGGCATGGATCGCGATCAGGTGTTGTTGGCGCTGGGCAAGCCTAAGAACAAAAGCCGCGAGACTACTAAAGACGGCGACGAGCTTGAGAGTTGGGTTTATGGCGAACCGCCCGGCAAAATGATTTTCGTGAAATTCACGGAAGGCAAGGTGTCGGAGGTGAAAGACTCTTATGCCAATATTGGTGGCACCACCGCGCCACCGCTGCCGACGGCGAGGTAGCAGCTTCGTGTTGGTAATCAACGATTTTGAAGGCGTCGCCCTTTAAGATAGAGGGATGCCAATTAAAGTAGGAATTAACGGCTTCGGACGCATCGGGCGTAATGTAGTCCGCGCTGGTTTGAACAACCCCAACATTGAGTTTGTCGCGGCGAACGACCTGACCGACACCAAGACGTTGGCTCATCTCCTGAAATACGATTCCATTCTCGGCCAACTGCACCACAATATCCGGGCGGAAGGCGATAGCGTCTACATTGACGACAAAAGAATCAGAGTTTTTGCGATCAAAGATCCGGCTGAGATCGATTGGACAAGCTTGGGTGCGCAAGTGGTGGTTGAATCCACCGGGCGCTTTACCGATGCGGTGGATGCCAAGAAGCACTTGAGCGGGTCGGTCAAGAAAGTCATCATTTCGGCGCCGGCGAAAGGCGAAGATATCACCATCGTGCTGGGGGTGAATGATAAGGCTTACGATCCGGCCAAGCACAACATCGTTTCGAATGCTTCTTGCACCACCAATTGCCTCGCGCCCGTGGCAAAGGTTTTGAACGACGTATTTGGCATCGAGAAAGGTTCGATGACAACGATTCACAGCTATACGAACGATCAGCCGATTCTCGATTTTCCGCACAAGGATCTGCGACGTGCCCGCGCTGCCGCCTTGAACATGATCCCTACATCTACCGGTGCGGCGAAAGCGATTGGGCTGGTGCTGCCGGAATTGAAGGGCAAGCTGGATGGCTATGCCATGCGCGTCCCGACGCCTGATGTTTCCGTGGTTGATCTCGTCGCCGTGCTGAAAAAAGATACCACCACCGAAGAAGTAAATGCCGAATTGAAGAAGGCGTCGGAAGGTTCACTGAAGGGCATTCTGGGCTACACCACAGACCCGGTGGTTTCGACCGACATGCTGCACAATTCCAACAGCTCGATTGTGGATGCCGATCTGACCAAAGTGATTGGCGGCAATCTAGCGAAAGTTGTGGCTTGGTATGACAACGAATGGGGCTATTCGAGCCGCGTGGTTGATTTGATTGCGTTCTTCGGCAGCAAGGGCCTGTAGTTAGCCTTTGATGGTTCTGACTACCGCGTCCGCGAACTCACCCGTGGACGCGGTTCCTCCCACATCTCCAGTCAGGTACTTTCCTTCCCGGTAAACAGCTTCAACGGCGCTCTGCAGTTTATGCGAGGCTGCGTTTTCGCCCAAATGCGTGAGCATCATTACTGAAGAAAGCATCAATGCCGTTGGATTCGCTTTGCCTTGTCCGGCGATATCGGGTGCGCTGCCATGCACAGCTTCAAACACGGCGTGCGTTTCACCCATGTTCGCGCCCGGAACGATACCGAGGCCGCCAACCAAGCCTGCCGCCAGATCGGAAACAATGTCGCCGTAGAGGTTGGGCAGCAGCAGGATATCGAACGTTTCGGGACGCATCACCAACTGCATGGAGGCGTTATCGACAATCAATTCTTTATATTGAATTTCCGGGAAGTGCTTGGATGTTTCGCGGCAGCAGCGGAGAAAGAGCCCGTCGGCGAGTTTCATGATATTCGCTTTGTGAATCGCTACCACGGTCTTGCGGCCATTTTTCTTGGCGTAGTGGAAGGCGTAGCGGGCGATGCGTTCGGATGCAATGCGGGTGATCACTTTCAAACTGGTAACTACGTCTTTGACGATCTCGTGCTCGAGGCCGGAATAGAGATCCTCGGTGTTCTCGCGGAAGATCACCATGTCGATCTGCACATCTTGAAAACGCGTCTTCACGCCGGGCAGCGTTTTCACGGGGCGGACGTTGGCGAACAGGTCGAGCGTTTTGCGGAGCGCAACATTGACGCTTTGAAAGCCGCCGGCTACGGGGGTGGTGACTGGACCCTTCAAGCCGACCTTGGTCTCATTGAGCGAATCGAGCAGATATTGCGGCAGCGTCTTGCCGGATTCGAGAATGATGGATTCATTTAGCTCGGCGCGCCGCCAGACAATATCGACGCCGGTGGCTTCGACCGCACGGACGGCCGCTTGCGCAACTTCCGGGCCGATGCCATCGCCCGGGATCAAAGTGACATAGTGTGGCACGCTTCATTTTATGATTTGCCAGAATGAATTCTTATGCCAAAGATCGAACGCGCGCTGTTAAGCGTTACCGACAAGACCGGCTTGCTGCCGTTTGCCCAACAACTGAACGGCATGGGCGTGGAACTGATATCCACCGGCGGCACGGCGAAACTGTTGCGCGACAACCGGATACCGGTGCGCGAGGTGGCGGAGATCACCGGGTTCCCGGAGATGCTGGACGGGCGCGTCAAGACGATTCATCCGCGCATCGCGGGCGGCATTCTGGCGATACGCGATAACGCGGAACACATGCGCGCGCTGGCCGAGCACGGCATTCCACCGATTCAGATGGTGGTGGTGAATCTGTATCAGTTTGCGAAGTTCGCCAACAAGCCTGGGGTGACGCGCGAAGAGCTGATTGAGAACATCGATATCGGCGGGCCGACCATGATTCGCGCGGCGGCGAAGAACTTTCAGGATGTGGCGATTGTGGTTGCGCCGGAGCAGTATGAGCCGATTATCAGCGAGCTGACGCAGCATGGAGGGGCTCTGCTGCCCGCTACTCACTGGAAGTTGGCGCAGCAGGCTTTTCTGCATACGGCGGCGTATGATCAGGCGGTGTCGAGCCGATTGCTGGAAGTAGATGCCGCGGGCAACAGCATAAGTGAAGCGCTTCCCGGGGCGTTGCAGATAGCGGCTCCGCGAGCGCTTGTTTTGCGCTATGGCGAGAATCCGCATCAGCAAGCGGCGCTATACAAGTTGGGCGACAGTGGCATTGCAGGGGCTGAACAGCTGCATGGCAAGGAGCTTTCCTACAACAATCTGGTTGATTTGGATGCGGCGTGGCTACTCGTTCAGGAATTTGCGGAACCGGCGGCGGCTATCATCAAGCACACGAATCCTTGCGGCTGCGCGGAACAGAACACGCTGGCCGAGGCTTATCGCAAGGCGCTCGAAGCGGACCCGATTTCGGCTTTCGGCGGGGTGCTGGCGTTCAATCGCGAGCTGGATCAAGAGACGGCGATTGAAGTGGCGAAGCTGTTTGTGGAGGCGATCGCCGCGCCGTCGTACTCCAGCGATGCGTTAGCCGTTCTTACGGCGAAGAAGAACCTGCGGTTGGTTAAGGTGAAGCCGTTAGCGAAACCGGAGCTCGTTATCAAGTCCATCACGGGAGGGTTGCTGGCGCAGACGCCCGATACGGCCACGCTTGTCGAATCCGATTTGCAGGTGAAGACAACGCGACAGCCGACCGAAGAAGAGATGCGCGCGCTGCTATTCGCTTGGAAGGTTTGTAAGCACGTGAAGTCGAATGCGATTGTCTATGCGAACGCCGGGCAATCGGTGAGCGTGGGCGCGGGGCAGATGAGCCGCGTGGATAGCGCGAAGTTCGGAGCAATGAAGGCGGTGCTGCCGCTAAAAGGAACAGTGCTGGCATCAGACGCATTCTTTCCTTTTCCCGATGGTTTGGAGGAAGCGGCGAAGCACGGCATAACGGCCGCGATTCAGCCGGGCGGATCAGTCAAAGACGAAGACGTCATCGCGGCAGCAAACCGATTGAATTTAGCGATGGTGTTTACCGGCGTGCGGCATTTCCGGCATTAGCTACTGGCGGGTCGCCATGGCGGAGGCCCAATCGGCGGGTAAGGTGCCGAGCGGCAGCAACTGGCCTTTCTCCAGGTGGCGGACGGTCTTGGCGAACTTGGCGGCGTGCGGGTCGTGCGTCACCATGATGATGGTTTTGCCGAACTCGCGATTGAGGCGGGTGAGCATGGTGAGCACGTCCTCGGCGGCGGCGGCATCCAAGTTGCCGGTGGGCTCATCGGCGAGGATCAAGTCGGGGTCGGTGACGATGGCGCGGGCGATGGCGACGCGCTGTTCCTGACCACCAGATAACTGCTTGGGCAAGTGGCCGAGACGGTCGCCTAAGCCGACCAGCTTGAGCGCGGTCTCGGCATGCTCAAAGCGTTCCTTTTTATTTAGCTTCGTCAGCTTGAGCGGCAGCTCAACATTTTCCAACGCAGTGAGCACGGGGATCAAGTTGAACGATTGAAAGATAAACCCGATGTGGATATTGCGCCAATGGGCGATTTCTTTATCGCTCATATCGCGCAGGTTCGCGCCGAGCACGCGGATATCGCCATCGGTGGCTTTATCCATGGCCGCGATGAGATGGAGCAGCGTCGATTTGCCGGAACCGGATGGGCCCATGAGGGCCACGAAATCGCCCTTATCGATGACGATGTCCACGGCGTCGAGCGCGTTGACATGAAATTCGTCGCGCACATATTCTTTGCTTAATCTGTTAGTGACTACAACTTGATCGCTCATTCGTTTTGCGCTCCCCTACTGTTTCACTTCTACTCGCTGCCCGTCTTTCATATCCGCCGGCGGACTGATGATTAAATCTTCGCCGCCGTTTAATCCGTTGGTCACAATCACGCCTTTATCCGACGAACCACCGGTAGTGACGGTGCGCTTGATGGCCTTGTCCTTTACCATCACAAACACATGATCGCCTTGCACGGCACCGGCCGGTATGACAACCACCCGCTTGGCTTCGCCGGTGGCTGCACTCTCCGTTGGCGCATCGTTATAAAACTGCACGGTGGCGTTCATGTCCGGCCGCAGGAAATCGTCGGGCTTCATCACTCGCACCTTGACTTGGACGGTCGCCTTGGCGCGGTCGGCCTCGGGCGAGACTTGCTCGATGAAACCTTCGTATTTTTTGTCCGGATAAGCGTCCGTAGTAATAATTCCTTTTTGCTGTGGGCCTAACTTTGGAAAATCGTTCTGGCTGATGTCGAGTTCGACTTGAAGATCGTTCAGATCGGCCATGGTGACGATGTAGCCTTTCGCGCCTTTGTCGCCGACGAAGCCGGTGGTAATGAATTCGCCGCGCTCGACGTTGCGGTCGAGAATGGTGCCAGTGATGGGCGCGCGAATAACGGTGTTATCCAACTGGGTTTGCGCGTAATCCAACGCGCCGCGAGCCTGTTCGACCTGGCCGGCAATCTGCAAGCTTTGTTCTTTGCGCGGGCCCAGAATTTCCAGATCGAGCAGCCGCTGGAAGCTCGCTACCTTGGCCACGGCGTTATCGTATTTCGCTTGTGCATCGTCGAGCGATTGCTGAGCAAAGACGCCGCCCTTGACGAGTTCTTTGGTGCGGTCGAGAGAAACTTTGGCGTCATCGAGATCGGACTTGGCCTGGTTTACATCGAAGCGAGCTTTTTCAATTTCCTGGGGCCGGTTGCCATTCTTGATTTCGAGTTGGCGGCCGAGGAGGTTTTCAAGCTGGCCGCGCTGCTGAGTTACCTGGGCGCGATATTCATCGTCTTCGAGGCGGACTAACACCTGGCCGGCTTTTACTTTGTCGCCTTTGTCGACGCCGATCCAGGCGACTCTGCCGTTTACCTTGGAGGCGACTTCAATTTTGTGCGCGGCGATGATGTAACCGGTGGCGCTCAAGACAACTTGCTGGCCGGCGGAAGAAACCGACATGGGCGATTGCACTTCGACGACCTGGACGAGAGTGGGGGCGTTGAGCTTTTTGTAGAGCACGAGCGCGCCGACGGCGAGGAGCGCGACCACGACGGCGATGGCGATTAAATTAAGGACCGATTTCGATTCCTTTTCGCGGCGGGCGGTGCGGTCGATTTTGAGATTCTTTAGTTCGAGTTCCATAGAGTTACACTTCGCGGAGGGCGGTGAGAATCTCCTTCCTGGCGGCTTGGCGGGCGGGCAGAAGGCCGCCGACGGCTCCTAAGATCAGCGAGAAGGCCAGGCCGATGACCATCACTTCGGGTCCGATATGAATGTTGAAGCTTGTTTCGCTGAAGGTGACGAAATTGCCGACGCCGGTGGTGATGGAATTCAGCGGCAAGACGACGACGCAGGCGATCAAGCCGCCTAACAGGGAAAGGAGCAGGGATTCGAGCAGGAAGCTGATTAAAATGCTGCCCTGAGTGAAGCCGAGTATGCGCAGCGTGCCGACTTCCTTGGCGCGGCGGGCTACGGCTGCATACATGGTGTTCATGGCGGCAAAACAGCTACCAACGGCCATGACGATGCAGACGAAAAAGCCGAGAAATTTGATGGGCGCGGAAGAGACGGCGGTTTGCGCGGTGTAGTAATCCTTCTCGCTCATGACGGAAACGTTGAGGCGGCGGTCACTTTCGAGAGCCTTGGGAAGGGCGGCGGCGGAGACTTCATCGGTGGCCTGTAAAAGCGCTGAGCTATAAGTGTCGGGGCGGTTGTAATCGCCGGCTACCTGCGGGCCGTCGGCGAAAATTTCGCTATCGATAGAACTGCCGCCGCCATCCATAATGCCGACGACCGTCCAGAGTCCGCGGCCGAAGCGGAGCTGTTTGCCAAGCTGGGTGGCTGGATAGCGCTTGGCGATGGACTTGCCCACCATGACCTCGCGCTGGCCCGCTGCAAACGGCCGACCGGCGATCATGGTGAGTTTGCGCATGGCCACGCCGCGGCTGGAAACGCCGCGCAGGGTGACGTTTGAACCTTCGGGGTTTTCTACGTTGGGCAGATTGATCACGGTGACGATTTCCAACGAAGCCATGGGCTGGCCGTCTTTGCCGACTGAGATGCCGGGGAAATTCTTGACGATCTGAAACTGTTCCTGCGTGAGCAGGCTGGTTAATTCGGAATTGCCGCCTTTGCGAAGAACGAGAACGTGGAGAGGATCGCCGCTCGAATCAAAAGCGGATTGCAAGCCGGACACCAGGCCGAGCACGGCGAGGAGCACAGCCACCGTCATGGCGATGCCTGCGCCGGTCATGAGCGTGGTGGTTTTGCGAACAATCAAGTTGCGGATGTTATAGGAAATTGGAATGGCCATGTTTGTTTAACCCGCGTAGCGCAACGAATCGAGAATATTTGTTTTGGCGGCGTTCCAGGCTGGTATGAAGGAACTCACAACGCCAACGACGAAGGCCAGACCGAGAGCTATCATCACGGTGAACGGCGTGACGGAGAGATCGTGCAACTGAGGGATTGTGCCGCCGGCGGCTTTGCCCACACCCACAACCAGAAAGGAGGCGATGAGCAGACCGATTGCGCCGCCGATGAGCGAAATGCAAATCGCTTCGCCGACGATCATGCCCAAAATGGCGTCGTTATTGAAGCCTAAAGTTTTGAGCACGCCGACTTCCTTGATGCGCTCACGCACCGACATGGCCATGGTGTTGCCCGAGACGAGCAGAATGGTGAAGGTAACGGCGGCGCAGATAATCAACAAGAACAGCTTGATATTGCCGAGGAACGAGACGAACGACAAAGCGAATTGTCCCTCCGATTCGGTTTTGGTGGGATAGGGCGATTCGGCGAACATGGCATCCACGGCTTTGGCAATTTTGGGAGAATCTTCAGTGCTATCCGCGAGGACGGCCAAGGTGCTGATGAGCGAGCGGCGGCCGACGGGAATGAGATCGCGCAAATATTCCCAGTTGAAGAAGAGCGAGGTGGTGGCGTCGGGGTCGTCAAAAATGCCGACGATTTTCATGTTCAGATCGTAAGGATAGATATCGCCTTTTAAGACGACTCGGTCGCCGAGTTTTAGGTCGAGGTTTTTCGCGAGGTCCTTGGAAATGATGCAGCCGGTGCGGTCGGTCACGAAAGCTTTGCGTTGATCGTCGGGCATCTTCATATCGGTGCGGATGGTGAGGAAGGGTGCCGGTTCGACGCCGAAGCGGGCGAAGAAGTTCTTGGCTTCGCGATTGTTTTTGTAGGTGCCGCCGAACCAGTTCCAGACGGAGATTTCCTTGACGCCGGGCAGGGCGCGCACCTTGGCTTCGTCGGCGAAGGGGATGACTTGCGCGAGCGATACCTTATGCCGGATGACGAGGCGCAGGGCCTGGCCGGGAGTGGGTTGCGAGAGGAACAAGGCATGATACATGGCGATCAACACGCCGAATAGGCACAAGGAGACGGCGATGCTCGAGATGGTTAGAACACTACGCCGTTTATTGCGAAAAACGTTTTTGAATGCAAGAGAAAAATATCTAAACATAGCCCAAGCCTCTTTCCAGTAGGGTACCCTAAAAAGCGTTTGAGGCGAGAAAGCACGGACCAACGGCCTCAAAAAGGATACGAACTGCCGGATTCCCCCGTTCAGCAAATATTGGATGATTCGTGGACGCCCGCCGACCGGATTTATATGGAGCGGGCGCTGGAGTTGGCGGTGGAGGCGCAGGCGCAAGGCGAAATTCCGGTTGGGGCGGTACTGGTACAGGGCGAAACGATCATTGGCGAAGGGTGGAACCAGCCGATTTTGACGTGCGACCCGACGGCGCATGCCGAAATTGTGGCTTTGCGGCAAGCGGCACGGCGGATGGAGAATTACCGCTTGGGCGGAGCGACTTTGTATGTGACGCTGGAGCCGTGCGCGATGTGCGCGGGCGCGATTGTGTTGGCGCGCGTTGAGCGGCTGGTGTTTGCGGCGCGCGATTTGCGGTTTGGCGCGGTGCGCAGTAAATTTCGCCTGGCCGATTCCGAACTGTTGAATCACAGAGTGCGGGTGGACGAGGGGTTGCGGGCGGTCGACGCCGCCGAGCTGTTGACGAGATTTTTTGAAGGACGCAGGTGAGGTTGAGGGATGCATAATTTTGCCTGTTTTTGCCGGTTGAAACGCGGGCGGTTGAGAGGGGGGTTTTTAGCGCCTATTACATATAAGGCGAGCGGAGCGCTAAAAACCCCCCTCTTCCGACCGCTTCGCGGAGCGGCTTTTGCCGGTTAGAAATCGCCGTTTGGCGCGCCGTCGTTGAGATGAACGCCGAAGTTCTCGAGGGATCTGACAATGCGCGGCGGATCGGACTTTTTGCGGCGGCGCTTGAGTTGGCGGGGTGGAGCGGCGCGGAAATTGCAGCGGGTCCTGGCCCAGAAGATGGCAGCGGAGGCGTTGTGGCGCACGGTGGCCATGTGGACGAGGGAATGGAGAACGCAGTTGTTGACCTCGACGGCGGCGAGATCGAGTTCGGCGCGGAAGTTTTTGCGCAGAGTCATGGGAGAGATGCCGAGGAATCGGGCGATTTGTTTTTGCGGGACGCCATAAGCGGCCATGTCTTTGACTTGTCTTCTGTGCTCGTCAGTGGGTTCGAACGGCGGACGACCGTTCGGCTTGGATTGGTCCGGCGGCGCGGACTCTTGTTCGATGTTCTGCATGAAGATGCTTCCTTTGAGTTGAAATTGGGTATGCGGCGCGCAGCGTGATAAAAGCAGGCGCGAAACGCATTTCCGCTTACAGGATTGAATGGCGGGGGAACGGGGTGGAGAAAAAAATGGCGGTAAGTGGTTGAAAATAAATAGAAAATGTTTTTGGAAGTTTTGTGACCCGCGATTACGGCGCTCCGCAGCCCCGACAGGAGGGGATGAAAACAGGCAACTGAGCGGTGTTACTGGGGAATGGGGGAGCGCGAAGAGGGTACATGCGTGGAGCCTGTCCCCACTTTGCTTGAGGCGATTCCGGCGCTAAGGCATTGAGCAATCGGGACTTACGCGGGATTGTTTTCCGCGGAGCTGCATTTGTGAATGTAGGGGCTAACCGGGTTAGGAAATGCTGGCGGTCGAAGGCCATCACTCCAGCGAATCCCCATTCGGTAAGGGAACGGGGCAGTCGCCGGTGACTATCCGGAAGCCAGTTCGGCTGGTTCCAACCTCTTCCCAATCGTAGCTGCGATAGGACGACCTGCAACGGAAGGCGTCCATATCCCAGGCTCCGCCGCGAACGCAATACCGGCGATGAGGGGAGGTGGTATTTCCCGGCCACGGCGAACCGTCACACGGTGCGCCGGTGTAGTCTTCGTGCCAACGATCGACACACCACTCCCAAACGTTGCCGATGATGTCGAATAGGCCCCAAGCGTTTGGTTTCTTGAGCCTCACTGGGGCGGTCCGCTCTCTGCTATTGTTTTCGAACCATGCGTAGTGAGTGAGTTCCGCAGGCGAATCGCCGAAGTGGTATTGCGTCGAAGAGCCGGCGCGGCAAGCGTACTCCCACTCCGACTCAGCTGGCGAACGAATGAGCACGCCGCTGGTTTGGCTTAGTTTGCCGCAAAACTCCAGAACGTCAAGGTAACTGACACTCTCAACGGGCAGATCGGGGTGCCCTTGGAATTTCGACGGATTGCGCTTCATCACCGCCTCATACTGCGTTGCCGTGACAGGCGCATCCGCCATCCAGAAGTCCTTCACGTCAACCATATGTTCAGGTCCTTCCGGCGCGATAGGCAGGCCGTTGGAGGATCCCATTAGAAAACGGCCAGCGGGAATGCGCCGGAGTAGAAAAGGAGGAGCGCGGTCACATTCAATTGGCCAAACTGTTAGCAATACATACCTTCGTGGATCTGGCGATCATGTGTTTAATGATAGCCGTTGAGGGAGGGAACCACGCGCCGAGTTATGAGTTGGCGACGGCTGGAAAGCCGTCGCGCGGCCAGGAATGTCCGCCCTACGTATCGCTGTACGTGAAGGTTAGGCGAACATCGGCTACCTTAACCCTCAGGTGGGGGATATGGCTGAGGAGAAGCGGCGGAGGGTGGCATGATCGGCTGAAGGGAAATTCTATAGCGGCGGCGTGTCATGTACAGGAGCAACAACGCGCCCAAACCGAAGAGCCATAACGCGAACAGATAAATATTGCTCACATCATCTCATCGGCAGCACTGCGGAATTATCATAACCTTTTAATACTCTTAATAAACACCGACAAAGTTGACCCGGGCAGTAACGCAAAAGTATCCGGCAATGATCTCATCCGACGGAGGCGCGGAGATGGACACGACTTATGGACTTTCACTACCAAAGATGGGTCGGGCCGTGCCGGCAACGCTCACTTTGATGCGCTTGGGTGGCAAATTTGGGCGGCGACCCCAAGGTCGGTCAACACCAACGCCGTGGTGAGGCCGAGTTCGGTAGCGATGGCGCTCACGCTCATACCCTCTTCTTCCAGTAAACTGACCCGGGCGACATCCGAAAGGACGGCCTCGTCATGTGCATCGACCGCATGCTCATGCGAATTTCGTCTTTGGCTTAAATCAATTCTTTTGCGCTTGTTAGCAAAATGAAAATCTCCCGCTGCCGCAATGGGCTCAATCGCAGGTACGTCTTCATCGCCCGAAATCCCGAGGAGTGACTCGATTTGATCCATTTTGCATTCTCCGGTTATATCGTTATATCGACCCAGCGCCGACAAATTTCAGGGGCATTACCGGTCAAGCAGCGCCGGCATGCCACGACTGTTTGCGCACAAGTGCCATCGGTGCGCCAGTGATGGAGGTGAGGCGGCGATTTATTTAGGGCTTTCGAACTGTGATCGGCGCTTTCTGAGATTGCGAGCCGCAAACGGCTAACTCGCGCCGGAAGCGACGAACCTTGTAACGGCGGGTCTGGTTATTATATCGCCGACCTCCCCTTGTTCGAACTCCGCAGTGGCTTCACAGCATGACGCCTCTGCTTAGCAGCGGTTTACAACTTAGCCGGATGTATCCAAGGCTTTGTGCGGCAACATTTTCAATGGGCCAACACCTATGTTCCATCAATTTGCAAAGGTCCAGAATTTGCCATATGATTCCAAGCGGAAGGAAGTAAAGTATGGCGCACTATCTCTTGCAAATCTCTTATTCCCGCGACGCTTGGGCGGCACTCGTTCTCAATCCGCAGGATCGCGGAGAAGCAGTTCGGCGGCCCATCGAAAAGCTGGGCGGTAAGATTGGGCAGACGTGGCTGGCATTTGGAGACGACGACATTGTCGCAATCATCGAAATGCCAAACAACGTCGCGGCAGCCGCGATCTCCATCGCATTCAGCGCGGGCGGTGCCTGTAAGAACGTCAAGACGACTCCGCTCATGTCCATTCACGAAGGCATGGAGGCGATGAAGAAGGCTGCGGAGTGCGGCTATCAGCCCGCGAGTAGGGCAGCTTCTGCTTAGCGGGGCGTCCAGCCGCCGGGTCATTCTTCAGACCGCTGTCGGACTATCGCCGTTCACGTGGTTCAAAACTCTCTCCACCTACGCGGATTCCAACTAACTTGGGATCAACCCAACAGTTTGGCATCGTCAGTCAATCGCGAAATCAAAACTGCTCCGAGTGATCCGGCCATAACGTCTTCGGCGATGCCTATCATTGTATCGGGCAGATGCGTCTTTTGCCCAATAGCTCTACGCAACTCGTACGCTCCGTAGGCGGCAGCTATAGCCGCGGCGGCACCGATGAAAGCTCCAAGGGGTACCGAGCGCCTCTTAGCGGAACAAACAGCGGCCCCGCTCAAACCTCCCATCAGAGCCCGACCCAGCAGAGGCCCGCCGGCGGTCCGGTTGGGTGTGATCGGCAACTTATCGGCCACCAACTCGCCCAGGGCGAGCAACATCGTCGCACCAGCGAATCGCGGCTTCGAGATAACCGTTAAAGGGCCTGTGACTCCAGCTAACGAACCATTCCGAGACAACCTCCCGAGCACGGCAGGCGCAGCCATACTTCTCATGCCGGCCAGCACACCCAGCGCGGTGGCCGCCGCATAGGCATCCGAATTCCGCATTAGCAACACTCCTTGATCGGCCTGGATCGAATCAGATCTACTAAATTGAGATCCGGTCGCGACGGTTTTCGTTTCGGCCTTTGCGCTTGGCGGAATGATTGAAAACCGTGACGGGTGGGGGCTGGAAAGCCGATAATGGGCAAATCATTTTGAAGGCGAGCGGCCGCTTAGGCAGCCGAGCCGACGTCACTGGTGCGCCGGTTTGGGAGGAGCTTGAAGTGGCAGATCGCACCACGCTTCATCGGCTTTCTCCCATAGCAGCTGCTTGGAGATCCTGTCGGATTGTAGATCCTTCATTGTTGCTAGAACTCTCGTGGCGTCGTAGTCCTCCCCAGTTCATGCCGCCATAACTCAAGGCTAGCTTCAAAGAGTTCCAACGACCGCTCATAGCGTTTCAGGTTTCCGCTTGGGGGCCCATTCGCCCGGTAACTCTCGACGGCTGCACGAAGCGCCTGCACCTTCTCCTGAAGCTGCGGGTAGTTCCGCGCTGACAAGGCGACTAGTGCCGGAATAAACCGCAGCGGCCTGTCCCGTATCAATCTTGCCTTTTAACCGCTTGAATATTATTTGTTGGTCTGCGGGATCTTTGTGCTGCTCCGCATACTTGAGCAGATCCATCAAATCTCCAGATGAAAAAATCCAGTCGAGCGAGTCCCCCGGCTGGTCTGCACGCAGATTTAATGTCGCGCCAATAAGCATTTGGCCTTAGCGGATGGCGAACGTGGCGACGCGGATATTCAGCACAACCTATTGACCCGCCGACATGGTTTTTGTGTTCGTGCGCTGCTTTTTCGCTTCCGCGAGTGCCCGCTCCAGCTCGCCGCTCTTTGTATGCCAATAGAATGCGAATACCCAAATGGCGGTCGCTTCAATCCAAAACACGGACGACGAAAACGGTTCACCGAGCACGTGGGTATTGATCAAGAAAGCGAGCAATGGGACAACGATGAGTGCTATGCCGATGGCGCGATACTTTTTCGCATAGAGTTCTTCTTCTGATGCGGGAAGCAAACCGAGCGCGAACGAATCCCCGCTGCACAACCAACAATCCAAGACAATCATCAGAAAGAAGAGCCCCGCGCAGATGCCATGCGGCGTAAGCTTGGCGGGCCATCCCGCAGGGTGCCAACTGAACGGATTAACTGCGATCCCTACCGAGAAGATGCCCGCAGAATTCAGCAGATAATTCTCCTTTTCGCTCAAACCTTTGTATAAATAGAGGCAGACAGCTACTGCAAACAGGAAACCGACAAACCAATCGCGCATGCCAGAGTCGTAGTATGCGCTCATCGAATCCAGTGGCGGCCAAAGGGAGAGTTCACGGAACCAGCTTCCACCCAGCCACAACAGGATCGGAAACGCGACCGCTATGATGACCATGCCCCACCGCAGTGAGAAATAGGTCGCGGTAATTGACGTATCGAGTTCTAACAAACCAGACCCAGGTTTAGGCATAAGTGACAACAATGCTACACCCAAGTAAGTGAGAGTGCTGATTTCGCGTCCAGGCTCCGTCTGTTCGGAGGGGCTGTCAGGGAGATGCGACGAATCTATTTCTGTCTGTTGTGGTGAAGTCAGCATGGCTGCGGTTCCAGCTTGTTTTACGCGCCGATGAGTATGACCTGGGTGAGAGGAAGTACGCCCTAATCCTACTAGTTTTTTGTCCGTGCGCCACAAGGGCGCGAACTCACTCAAATCGCTTCGAAAGCATCAAGGACCGTGTGCCCTGGACCATTATTTTCACGAACACCCTGGCGTTCGCCTTTTGTTTCGCCGTGTGGGTCATGTTTGGGCCATCGGCCCGAATCATCGCCAAAGAATTGCACCTGCCGCTTAGCGCGGCCACCTTTGTCAAGACTGTGCCGATTTTAGTTGGTTCGGTCATGCGGGTGCCTATCGGGATGTTGACCGACCGGTTTGGGCCGCGCTTGATGATGACGACCGTAATGGCAGTCGCGGCAGCAGCGGTGGTCTACCTTGGCCACGTGCATAATCTGGCTAGTTTGATCGGCGGGGCAGCGGTGATGGGTCTTTGCGGGAGTTCGTTTGCTGTTGGAGTGGCGGCGGTTTCCTCTTGGACGCCAGCCAGCAAAAAAGGCGCCGCGCTGGGATTTTTTGGAGCAGGCAATGTGGGCACGGCCATTACCACGTTCTGTCTGCCCATGCTGTTGGCAGCGGAGGGATGGCGCGCGTCATTTCAAACTTACGGCTTGGCATTGCTGGCGGCGGCGGGCGCTTACGCAGTCATCGGGCGGAATGCGCCCAGCGCCGGGTTTCACCCGACTATCCGGCAAATTCTGCGGCCGCTGGCTAGTATCAGAACCTGGCGATTCGGACTGTATTATGTGGCAACTTTCGGGGTATTTGTAGCGTTGACGCTGACGCTCGCCGACATTTATGTCGAAGCCTATAAGCTTTCTTTGGTGAAAGCAGGCCTGCTGACGACAATCTTCACGCTCACGGCGAGCATTGCACGAATTCCTGGAGGCGGTCTGGCCGACCGCTGGGGTGCGCGGCGGGTACTGCGCTATGCGCTCGGCGCGGCGATGCTATCGCTCGGACCCATCTGCTTTGGTTTACCAATGTTAGCCACTGTCATTGCGGGGTTCCTGGCCGGCATCTCATTGGGCATTGGCATGGCCGCGGTATTTCGCTACATCCCCGATTATTTCGCCGCGAATGTGGGGGCCGTGGGAGGTTTGGTCGGAGCGCTAGGGGGACTGGGGGGATTCTTTCTTCCCCACGTCAGTGCAGTTGTTAAGTTCGAAACGGGCTCGGTATATTTGTCGATGTCGCCTTTGTTGGCGGCCATTGGAGGTGCTTTGGCAGCGCAGTATTTTGCTATTCGCGGCATGCCGGATACGGGCAGGTCAACATTCGACGGCGCTGATCTGAACAAGCTATCGAGCGCGCTAGACCGGGCCGGCAAGGGAATGCCTGGGAAAGTTGACGGCAAGGTGACTCATAATCCGGCAGAAGGAACGCGGGATAAGAAGGGAGAAACCGATGTCTGAGCCGATAGCCGCAACCGACTCACAAGTGCTGGATCTGGCGGCGCGCCAGCGCATGCTCAATCAACGTTTCGCCCGGCAAGTATTCGCCTCTGTTCTAGGAGCTGAGGACTCTCTCGATCCGACGCTCATTCTGCTGCGTGAAACCGCGAAATCGCTGGCGTATGGCGGGGAAGCCCAATTGAGCAATTTGATCCGCCTGAGGGTCCCGGCGGCGCCAAATGAGATTGCCTTGGAGTTCGCGAGGCAATACGATTTGCTGGCTTCGATGGAGAAGATGGCGCGAGCACTGTTAGAGGACGGCCGCGAGGCAGCGGGTTCCGAGACCTCCCGTTTGTCGAGAGTTGCCGAGTTATCGGAGGCATGTGATCGGTTCCATGCGATTGCGAACCGCGCCACTGAGATGGTGAGCGACCGGCTGACAGCGTTAAAAAAAGCCGCCGAACAAAGGGAGCACGCGATGATTGAGAAGCTGCAGGGAGTGCTGGATTTAGCGATGGGCCAGACAAAGCGCGTTTCGGCATCGGCGATGGAAACCGAGCGAATGGCCGGCGACGTTTCGGAGGACTCGCAGCGGATTATGTCTGTCGTGGGGTCGGTGGCGAGCGCCAGCGAAGAACTGCAAGCTTCGATCCGCGAGATCTCGTCGCACGCGCAACGGGCGGCGGAAAACGCGACGACCGCAGTCGCCGCGGCGCAGAAATCGAAGGAATCGCTTGCCAATCTGGAGTTGATTGGCGGCAATATTGGCCATGTGGTGCAGATCATTTCCTCGGTCGCGCAGCAGACAAAGTTGCTCGCTTTGAACGCGACGATTGAGGCAGCGCGGGCAGGCGAGGCGGGAAAAGGATTCTTGGTTGTGGCGCACGAAGTGAAAGAGCTAGCCAAGCAAACCGCTAACGCGACAAACCAGATCGTCAATCAGATCGAAAGGATCACCGACGACACCAAGCACGCGATGGATTCGATCAAACAGATCGATGCGGTGGTTGAGCGTCTCAACGAAAGCTCAAATTATATCGCGGGGGCCGTTAGAGAACAGACCGCCGCGGTTGTGGAGATCTCAACCAACATCAACCAAGCCGCTTTAGGTGTGGCGAATATTAATCGCAATGTTTCGGCGGTGGTGGATTCAGCTCGTCAAACGTCGAGCGCGTCGTCGGAAAGTATCCAAGCCGCTCAGCAACTGGCGGGGGTCACGGCACAACTCGAGTCATACGCGAAGTAGTTTCATACAATTGACCCGGGTATGCGGCGGAAGGGGCGGCGATGTTCGGCCCGGGAATCTTGCGCGTGGCGGTGCTACTAGGCAGCCATTGGCGGGGGTGCGGTGGCGCTGTGTTCTCCTGCTTTTGGGCAGAGCCCTCCAGCGGAGCAAGGCTGGGACGGGCTGAAGAACGGCGAGTTAATCAGGGTAGCCAAGGATGCTCGATTCGATGCGCTACTCACGAGCGCTAAGGGCTTCCCGCATCAGCAAAACCTGTCGGGTTGGAAACTGGCGGTAGCGGAGCTGTCTGCTGAGGAATTGGAATACTATCAAGGCCTGTTTGCCTAGGATTGCCAATGCTGTGAGTGTGGCCACGCCCGGTTCGTTCACTCGCGTTGATGTGAATGTTTGCGAATCAATTCAATGTGGATGGCCAGTTCTTTCGCGCCGATGGCGCCCGAATCCACCTCCGGTCCTGTCGGTCTGGTCAGAAGAAGATGTTCGAGAAATTCAATCATGGATTCCTTTCCGACAAGAGCTACGGCGAAGCGGTCAGCTTCGATCTCATAGCGGTGTACGTTGGGCAGGACTTCGGGGCCATTTACCGTCCACAAGCACGCTACGAAACGGGGCTCATATGCTTTCATTCAAACATATGACTCCTACATCATCGCTGTGGGAGGGGCGGGTTCGTCGGGGCTGCCGGCGGCGTTGAGGGGCCAGCGGATGAGTAGGTAACCCAGGAGAAGGAGGACGGCGAGGCCGAGGAGGTACGAAGGGGATTGGAAGATTTGGAGGTGGTCGAGGATATTCTTTGGGAGGAATTGCATGCCGGCCCAGACGAGACCTAAGATGGCTTCGCCGGCGATGAGGCCGGAGGCGGTGAGGACGCCGGCGTTATCGACGCGGGCGCGTTGAGCGGCATTGTAGCCGCGACGGAGGGCGAGAGTGTCGCCGAGCCAGCGGAAGAGGCCGCCGACAAAAATAGCGGTTGTTGTTTCAAATGGCAAGTACATGCCGACGGCTACCAGCATGGGGCTTTTGACGTTCATGGCGATGAAAGCGAAGCCCATTAAGATACCCACGAGAACGAGGGGCCAGGGCATGTCACCTCCCACGATCCCTTGGGCGAGGAGGGCCATGAGGCCGGCTTGCGGAGCGGGGAGCTGGCGGTCGCCAAAGCCGGTGCCGCCGGTTTTGATGTTGCCCTCGTTCAAGAGAAGCAACGGGAAATACATGACGAGACTGGCGACGACAACGGCGAGTAACTCGGCAATTTGAATATTGCGGGGAGTTCCTCCCAAAATGTAGCCGACCTTAAAATCCTGGAGGAGTTCGCCGGCCACGGCGGAGGAGACGCAGACCACAGTCGCTACACCGAGGACGGCGGCGACGCCTCCGATACCTGAGACTCCCAGTGACACCATTAAGAGCGCGGCGATGATGAGAGTGGAGAGAGTCAGTCCGGAGACGGGATTGTTGGAGGAACCGATGAGACCGCAGAGACTGCCCGAGACAGTGGCGAAGAAGAATCCGAGAATGAGCATAACGACGGCAGCGACAGTGCCGCCGACGACTTGACCGGAGAAATAGATATAAATGGCGATCATCATGGCGAAGACGATGCCAATGAGGCTTAGGACGACCTTGGTACTCATGTAGCGTTCGGTGCGACTGACGGACACTTTTTGGTCGGCCGCCTGGCGGGCTTCGGTGATGGTGCGCTTGATGCCGATGACCAGGTTGGTGCGCATTTTGAAGAGTGTGTAGCCGGCGCCGACTAACATGCTGCCGACGGCGATGGGCCGCACAACATATTTCCAAACGGCAGTGGACATGGAGGCCCAAGAGTCGGTGTTGGCGCCGGGTGGGAGGAACGCGTGGAGTTGCGGGCCCATGAAATAGATCAGAAGAGGGACGAGAAAGCCCCAAGCGAGGACGCCGCCGGAGAATTGCAAAGCGGCGAGTCGTGGACCGATGACATAACCGACTCCGAAGTATGCGGGGCTGATGCTGGGAGCGGCGAAACTGGTGACTCCGCCGGTTGGGAGAATGTTGGTGGAACCAGCGCCTCCCAAGCGGACGCGGCTGGTACCAAGCAGACCGATGTTGACGGGGAATTCGGCGTCGGCGGCAAAGAGTTGGAGGCGGCCCAGCATGTAAACGATGCCGCCGATGCCGATATTCCAGAACAAGAAGCGGGCAGCTTCCGCGCCGCGCTGGCCGGCCTTGTGGATTTCGGAGGCGGCGACGGATTCTGGGAAAGGAAGCTCGGGGTCTTCGACCATGACGCGGCGGACGAGAGAGATGAACAGGACACCTAAGACGCTGCCGACCAGGATGAGCACGGTGGTTTTCCAGTAGGCGTCGATGAAGCCGAAGGAGGTCCAGGTGTGAGCAATGAGGAAAGCGGGGATGGTGAAGATTGCGCCGGAAGCGACGCCTTCGCCGATGGAGCCGCTGGTGCGGGCGATGTTTTCTTCGAGGAGAGAACCTTTCCAAGCGCGGAGAACGGCCATGCTAATGACGGCGGCGGGATAGGTAGCGGCAACGGTAATGCCGGCGCGCAGGCCGAGGTAGGCGTTAGCTGCGCCGAGAACGACGGTCATGGAGAGACCGAGGATGAGGGCGCGCGCGGTGAGCTCGCGCATTTGGACGTGTTCAGGAACGAAGGGTTTGAAGGGCTGGGCCGGGGCGCTCATAAGGGTGTTGTTATTGTACGCAAGAGTGGGGAGGTAACCGACTCAGGCGACTGCAACGCCAGGGTATTCTTCGATGTACTGTTCACCGTGACAGCCGAAATATGCAACGTTGCGGGCAATGAAATCGACATCGTAGCGGACGACGCCCGCAGACCAGCAGGCGGCTAGGAATTCGGGGAAGGTGCTGTTACCGGCTTGATCGGTGCGCAGCGCGGCAATGAGCCGTTCGCCATTGAACGGCGGCACGTCAACGGTTCCGGAGATCAGTGGAGCGTCCTGGGAGACAACAGGACCCTCGTCAGTGAGATAGAGGCTTTGGCAGGAGGGTAGGGACCAGATGTTGCGCGTCACACCCGCAAGGCGGAGGGTCTCAGCCAAGTAAGGGAAGCCGCCCACCTTGGGCCGGCCGGCCATGGCGCGCTTTTGGGCGGCTTGCAGTTTCTCGATTGCTTTGCTCATTGGAACCTTCCTTTCGACTTCTGGAGGGGAATTTCTCGGTGCCGAGAGTGGGAAGCGGGCCATCGCTATTTGCGAAGGTATTGGTCGGTGCCGTTGATCCAGTCTTCGCGCGGTGGAGTGAAGGTGTCGAAGGCGAGGGAATCTTCGAGGGCGAGGGCGGAGTGGGGGACGTGGGGCGGGATGAAGAGAAATTCGCCGGCGCGGAGGGTAATTTCCTTGCCTTCGATGGAGAATTGCAAAGCGCCGGAGATGATCTGGCTGATCTGTTCGTTGTGATGGCTGTGCATGGGGACGAGACAGCCTTTCTTCATGGAGATGCGAGCGACCATGACTTTATCGCCGACGACGTATTGGCGGTCGAAGAGGGGATTGACGTTTTCGGAGGGGACTTGGTCCCAGCGGATGTATTGAACGGTGGGTTGGCTCATCAGACGACGATGATATCGCGGCGCTAGAAGTGTTTGGGCGCGTTGAAGGTTTTGAAAAGGGCGAGGATATCGGAGGCGTCTTTCTTGAGAGCATCGGCGCGGGGGTCGGTTTGCGGGCAGTTTAGATCGGGGGAGCGGAGGCCGTCGGACTCGATGAACAATGAGGTGCCGAAGGAGACGCTCTTCATGCAATGGGCGGCGGGCAATTGGTTGAGGGGGCCAGCGGCTTTAAGATCGACGAGCAAGCGTTGGCACATATCTTTGGGGACTTTGGTGTGCTGGGTGGACCCGTCGGTGCGCGCGAGAGTGACGTGCGGGCCGGACTTCTCGAGAGTCATGGTCATGCCTTGCATGTTGGTTGAGCCGGTGTGGATGATTTTTATTTGGGTGGCGAGCATGAGAACAGCGAAGGGGAGCACATCTTTATTGTGGCCTATTTTTTGGAGGTGCGGCGAGGCCTGAGACGAGGAGGTTGGAGCAGGCGGTAACGAAGGCATCTTGCGTGAGGCCTTGGGCGAAGGGCATTTGCTCGAGCTTGAGAGCGGAGATGCCGTGCACGAGCGACCAGGCCGCGCAGGCCATGAGGCGGGGGTCGCCGGGGCGAAGGTGGCCGGTGGTTTGGCCTTCGATGATGAGGTTTTCGAGGATTTGGAAAGCGCGGATTTCGGCCTCGCAGGGTTGCGGAGCGGGGTCGGGTGCGGTGTTGAACATCACTTCGAAATAGGCAGTGTGCTCACGGGCGAAGCGGACGTAGGCGACGCCCATGCCAGTCAGGCGGGCGGGAAAGTTGGGGCCGGCGGAGTCGCGGCCGAGTTCGAGGGCGGCGGCAAATTTTTCGAAACCGACGGCGCGGATGGCGGCGAGGAGTTGGGCCTTGTCGGCGAAGTGGCGATAGGCGGCGGATCGGGACACGCCGGCGCGGGTGCCAATTTCGCGCAGGGTGAGAGCGCGGACGCCTTTTTCGGCGATGAGGTCGAGGCCGGTTTGGATGAGGGTGGCGCGCAGGTTGCCGTGGTGGTAGGACTTTGCGGCGGGAGTGGTGGCGCGCATATTTAGATTATGGAGGGGGATGTTGACGATGGCAACATGAACGAGGAACTTCGTACCAGAGCTCTCCGTCCCCGAAGTGGATACACTGGCGGGATGACTCGACGCAACCTTGTTGGTTCGATTGCCCTGGCGGGGGCGGCGCGTGCTTTGCGCGCGGATGACCACCATCATGAGTGGAAGCCGCTGCTAGGCGTGCTGGGGGATTACACGCCGAATAATGTTTCGTGGGCGAAGGCGAGCGGCTTTACGAATATGATTTTGAGTTCGGGGCCGCATTCGACGCTGGACGCGAGGACAATGACGGACGCGCAGATCGACGATGTGAAAAATGTGCTGAAGAGCAATCAGATGCATGTTTCGGCTTTGCAAGTGGGCGGTGACAGCATCAATCCCGACATGGCGGCGCGCAAGCGCAGCAACGGCTATTTCATCAAGGCGATTGAACTGGCGGGCAAACTGGGAGTGCCGTATATCGGGACGCAATCGGGGCGCAATCGCGCGAAACCGTTTGACAAGCAGATTGACGAAATTGTGCAGGTTTACACGGAGGAATTTTTTCCGGTGTGCCAGCGGGCGAAGGTGCGGATTTTGTGGGAGCCCTGGCCGGATGGAGAGAACCTGGCGACGAGTCCGGCGGGATTTTCGGCGCTTTTCAAAGGGTTCGGCAATTCACCGTATGTGGGTTTGCAATACGATCCGTCGCATCTGGTGCGACAGTTCATGGACCCGATCCAAACGGCGCGCGATTTTGTGGACAAGATATACGATGTGCATTTAAAGGATACGGAAATTTTGTGGCCAGTGCTGCGGTCGACGGGGATTTATAACGAGAACCACGTGGATTGGTGGCGGTATCGGATACCGGGGATGGGGTCGATTAACTGGCGGGAGTTTTTCAGCGTGCTGCAGGATGTGGGGTACTCAGGGGCAATGTCGATTGAGCAGGAAGACCCGTTGTATGGGGCAGATGAGAACCCGGGGCCGGATTTTTCAGCGGAGTTTAAGACGGGATTCTTGATGGCTAAGCGGTATTTGAATCAATACGTTCCGTAAAACTTACAATTGTAACTCGGCTGTTATTGTACTAACCTGTGTCTCGGAATATACTGTCGAAGTACTAAACTTTAGTACTCAGGGAGATATAGATGAGGACGAGGCAATTTGCGTCCACTGCACACATTTGCAAGACGCTATTTTTCGTGATTTGCGCCTGCTCGACAGCATTGGCACAATCGGATGTCGGCACGATTACGGGCTTTGTGAAAGATCCATCGAGTGCGGTGGTGCCCGGGGCCAAAGTCGTCGTAAAAAGCGAGGCGACGGGCGAAGAACACAGCGTAACGACCGATACGCAAGGCCACTATACGGTTCCGGGCCTGATACCCGGTTTGTATACGATGACGGCGGAAGCACCCGGCTTCAAGCTGTTCATGAGCAAGGATAATAAGCTCGAAGCGAACTCGACGGTCGAATTGGACGGCAACTTGGAAGTGGGCCAAACCACCGAGCGAGTGGAAGTGTCGGCCACGGCGGAGGTGTTGCAGACCGAATCCGGCGCGGTGCAAGCGGAAGTGACGGGCACGCAAATTCAGGATCAGGAATTGAATGGGCGCAGTCCGATTTACACGGCGCAGTTCCTGCCGGGCGTGCGCAGCGGCGGCACGCTGGGGGATTTTAACGGCGTGGGCTTGAGCGGCAATCCGTTCGCGATTAATGGAGCGCGTTCGCAAGACACGCTGGTAACGGTGGACGGCGCGCCGGCGATGCGCTCACGGGCGAATGGAGCGGTGATAGGCGTGGGCGACGTGGATGCGACGCAGGAAATTCAAGTCTTGACGGCCGATTATGCAGCTGAATACGGGCGCGCGGCGGGCGGCCAGATTCGCATGGTAACGAAAAGCGGGACGACCGATTTTCACGGCAGCGCGTATGAATACTTCCGCAACTCGGATTTGAACGCGAATACCTGGACACGCAATTTAAGCAAGTCCACCGACTTTGCCTCGCCATTCCGCTACAACAATTTCGGGTACTCGGTGGGCGGGCCGATCGCGATTCCGGGCAAGTTTGAGAAATTCCGGCAGAAGCTGTTCATTTTTGTGGCGCAGGATTGGATCAGGGAACGCAATACCCAAACGCAGACCGAAGCGGTGCCGACCAATCTGATGCGGGCGGGGAATTTCAGCGAATTGCTTGCGCCGAACCCTTGGTATAGCGGTGTGCACCAAATCTACGAACCGGGAACGTGCCCGAAGGTTGGGAGCGCGAGTTGCGTGCCGATCCAGGGAAACGTGATTCCAAGCAGCCAATTGAGTGCCAACGGTATTGCCATTCTGGACGCTTATCCGGCGCCTACGCCCGGCTTTCTGAGCGGCACGCAGAACTGGTTGGCACAAGCGGCGCAACCGATTAATCAGCGCAAAGATGTTTGGAACCTGGATATCGTTCCGAATAACAACAACCACATCGAGCTGCGGCGCTCAGGGCTCGCTTACAACGAGTTCGATCCATTCGATCAAGGATCGGGCGAGACGGCCAAATATTTCAACCGGCCGAATCAAACGAATACCGTGGCCTGGACGTATACGATTACGCCGACGCTGATTAACGAAGCACGCGCGACGTATAGCCTGGACGATGTTTACATTCCGGTGGATAAGTCGGAGATCGGCTTCAACCGGCAAGACCTGAACCCACCGATTACCTATCCGTTTTTGTTTGGAGGGAAAGATATTCCCAATAAGATTCCTTCGGTGAATCTGAACGACAATTTCTATAGCCTGGCGGGCGGGCCCTATCCGTCGCATTCTTCCGGGCCGATCTTTTCGGCGTCGGACAGCTTAACCAAGGTATTGGGCAATCACACCTTGAAGTTCGGCATGTACTTTGAGTACGTAGGCGAGAACGACGGCGACCAGATCAACGTCGCCACAGTGCCGGGCGGCAGCAATAACCAGAACGGCAACTTCTCGTTTTCAGACGCCGGTACAGGCGCGACTTCGGGAGTGAGCATCGCGAATCTGGCGCTGGGATATGCGGATAGCTATACCGAAATCGGGCCGCGGGCGTTTACGATTTGGCGCAGGCCGATGTACGAAGAGTTTGCGCAGGATTCATGGAAGGTAACGCCCAAGCTGCACATCGATTACGGCATCCGCATGACGACCGTGATCGGCTTTCATCCTTTGTGGGGCAATGCCGATTATTTCGACGGGGCGCTTTACAATCCGGCGCAGGCGGTACAGCTCAATAAGGCCGGCAATGTGATTCTGGGCACCGGCAATCCCTATAACGGCATTGTGATTCCGGGCTTATCGGCCTTTCCGAGCGCGGCGCAAGGGCGGGTGCTGGCGGCGAGTTCGAACATTTGCGATAACGCTTCGTGCAGCAGCTTGTTCGATCCGAATCTGAGGCCGAGTTATATTCAGCCGACGAATGACTTCCAGCCGCGGCTGGGGGTGGCGTATCAGCTGAATGAGAAGACCGTGCTGCGCGCGGGCGCGGGCGAATTCACTACGGCGATGCCGCTGCTCGACAATGTCTTCCCGGGCGGTAATTCCCCGTTTCAGCCTTTCGTCACGGTGAACAACGTCTCGGTGGACAACCCGGGCAAATCGCTCGTGAGCGGAACGGCGGCGTCCATCACGGTCACTACGCTCAACCCGAATCTGAAACAACCGGTGGCGTGGAACTGGAATTTGACGGTGGAGCGAGAACTGCCGTTGCATTCCACGCTCTCGGTGGCTTACGTAGCTCATCGCGGCTATCATGCCTGGGATGTATATGACATCAACCAGGTGCAGGCGGGTACGCTGCAGGCGAATCCCGGCGTGAACGTCAACGTGCTGCGTCCGTTTAAGGGATACGCGGCGATTCAGGAAGAAGAGAGCGTGGTGAACTCGATGTACAACGGCTTGCAGATTGCGTGGAACCGGCGATTCGATAGCGGTTTTGCGTTCGGCGTCACCTACACGTATTCGAAGAGCATGGACAACAGTTCGAATTACCGCGACATTGTGCCGGATACCTACAATACAAGCAATCTATGGGGACCGTCGGAATATGACACGCGGCACATTGCGATCATCAATTACCTTTACCAGTTGCCCTTCTTCAAGAACGGCGGCACACTGGCGGGCAAGCTGCTGGGTGGTTGGGAACTCAGCGGCGCGACACAATTTCAGACCGGCACGCCCTGCGGCGTGGGAACAAACAACGATTTCGCGGGGGTGAGTTCCACCGATCTGGGCAGCTTCGGCTGCGGCAGCGAAGGGCAGTTCTGGGTGCAGAACGGCTCGCCGAACATTATGGGAGGGTTTGCGTGGCCGGTGACGAACTCGAGCTCGCCGCTTTATTTTGCGACCACGAACAACGGCGTGCCGATTTACTCGAAGCCGGCGGCGGGAACGTTTAATCTGCAGCCGGGCGTACGGGATTCGATTTACGCTCCGGGCTTGCAGGATTGGAATCTGAGTCTGTTCAAGAAATTCACCGTCAAAGAGAAGAACTACTTTGAATTCCGCGCCGAGGCCTATGACTTTATCAACCATCCGAACTGGAGCGGGCCGAATTATAATCCGACCTCATCGCAGTTCGGCATGGTGACCGGCAAGACGAATCTGCAGCGAACATTGCAGCTCGGCTTGCGGTATAACTTCTAGGTATTTGATTTTCCTCCGCACTCCCGCGCGATATTTTCCACGCGCGGGAGTTTTTCTTTTTATTTCCGCGCGGCGATCTGATAAATCTATAAACACATGGCACAAGTGAAGTCCGCTCCCAAGACGTATGACGTGATCATTGTCGGTTCAGGCGCGGGGGGTGGGGTGGCGGCGCACGTGCTGTCGCTGGCGGGCGCCAAGATCTGCATGCTCGAAGCGGGCGAATGGTTCGACTGCACGAAAGATTCGAAGATGTTTGGCTGGCCGTATCAAGTGCCGCATCGGGGCGCGGGGACGCAATACCGGCCATGGGGCGCGTTTGATGCGACGACCGTGGGCGGCTGGGAGGTGCCGGGGGAGCCTTATACGACGGTTCCGGGAAGCGAATTTATGTGGTGGCGGGCGCGCATGCTGGGCGGGCGCACGAATCATTATGGACGGATTTCGCTGCGCATGGGGCCATACGATTTCAAGCCGTATAGCCGCGACGGCAAGGGATTTGATTGGCCGATTTCTTATGACGATTTAGCGCCTTATTACGACAAGGCGGAAGAATTGATTGGCGTATTTGGTTCGCAGGAAGGTTTGGAGAATACGCCGGATGGGAAGTTTCAGCCGCCGCCCGCGCCACGCGGTTATGAGAAGTTGATTAAATCGGCTTCAGACAGGCTGCGCATTCCCTGCGTGCCGTCGCGCTTGGCGATTTTGACGCGGCCATTGAATGGCCGGCCGGCGTGCCACTATTGCGCGCAGTGCGGCCGTTCGTGCAGCGCGAATGCGAACTTCAATTCGCCGGGCGTGCATATTAAGCCAGCGCTGACGACGGGGAATTTGGAAGTGCGGACGGGCGCGATGGCGCGCGCGGTGATGGTGGGTCCGGATGGGAATGCGACCGGCGTTTCCTATGTGGACAAGAAGACGCGAACGGAAATGGAGGTGCGCGGCAAGATTGTGGTGTTGGCGGCGAGTTGTTGTGAGACGGCGCGCATCATGCTGAATTCGAAGAGCAACCTGTTTCCGAATGGTATTGCGAATTCGACGGGCTTGGTGGGCAAGTATGTGATGGACACGGTGGGATCGGCGGTGTCGGGATTCTTGCCGATTCTGCAGGATCTGCCGCCGCAGAATGAGGACGGCGTGGGTGGGATGCATCTTTACATGCCGTGGTGGCTGTACAAGGAACAGGCGGCCAATAAGATGCCATTTGCGCGCGGCTATCACATTGAGTTGGGAGGCGGTCGCGGGATGCCCGGTGCGGGTGCGCTGGGCGGATATCCAACGCGCTTTCTGGACGGCGGCTATGGCGTTGAATTGAAGCAGAATTTGCGCAAGCTGTATGGCTGTGAAGTCCATTTTGCAGGGCGCGGCGAGATGATTCCGAATGAGGATAGCTATTGCGAGATAGATCCGAATGTGGTGGATCAATGGGGTATTCCGGTGCTGCGCTTCCATTTCAAATGGAGCCAGGATGAGATTCTGCAAGCCAAGCATATGCAGGAAACGTTCCAGCAATTGATTGAGGCGATGGGCGGCGTGGTGACGAGCAAGGCGGGGCCGGACAAGAATTGGGGGATCGCGCGCGGCGGGGAGATCATTCACGAAGTGGGCGCGACGAAGATGGGCAGCGACCCCAAGACTTCGGTGTTGAATCAATATTGCCAGGCGTGGGATGTGAAGAATTTGTTCATCACCGATGCCGCGCCGTTTGTGAGCAATGCGGATAAGAATCCGACGTTGAGCATCACGGCGTTGGGATGGCGGACGTCGGATTATATTGCCGACCAAGTCAAGAAACTGAATGTGAAAGTATAGTTCGAGGAGCTGACTGTGGCGGACAAAAATCAAGCTGACAATGCGGGCGTTAGCCGGCGCGACATGTTTCAGATTTTAGGGGCGGCGCCTGTTGCCGCGGCGGCAGTTGGCGCGCATTCATCGCACATGCACATGGAGCCGACGGAAGCCGCTCCGAAAGGACCGTACAAGCGGCAGACATTTGACGATCACCAGTGGGAGACGGTGACTGTGCTGAGCGATTTGATTATTCCGGCCGATGAGCGCAGCGTGAGCGCGTCGAAGGCGGGAGTGCCGGAGTTTATTGACGATTGGATTGCGTTCCGTACGCAGGAAGATGGGAACATGAACCTGCGGGCCGAGATTTTCGGCGGGTTGATGTGGCTGGATCGCGAGTCACAACAATTGTTTGGGAAAAATTTCGCGAGGGCCTCGGAGGAGCAGCAGAAGCAATTGCTGGATCGCGTGGCGTATCCGCTGAAGGCCGCGAAGGACGATTCGCCCTGGGTGGCGTTCTTCACGCAATTCCGGAGCTTGACAGTAGGCGGGTTTTTCTCGAGTAAGGCGGGCGTGGCCGATTTGCCGTATTTGGGGAATCGCGCGGTGGCGGAGTGGAAGGGCTGCGACCCGAAAGTTTGGGCGATTATTGAAGAGCGGATGAAGAACGGGTATAAGGGAGTTTTGGAAGCGAAGCCTTGGACCGCTTAAGGGCGCGTTAGCCAGCGAATGGATTGGTGATTTTGACGCCTGCTATCACTTGATTGTTGTTCAAGTCCTCGGTCCACAAGACGGAACATTTGGCCATGTGAGCAGCTGAAATGATGAGCCCGTCCCAAAAAGAAATTTGGTTCAGTACGTGCAGGTCGATCGCTTGTTCGATGTGAGAAGGGGTGATCGTTACCAACTCTGTCCAAGTCAGCGATTTAATGAATTGTTTCGCCCAGAGCGGCGCGACGGCACATTTCGTCACGGCGGTCACGAAGAGTTCCTGGCAAACCTGGGTTGAAATTACGAACGCGTGGTTCGTGCGGAGTAGTGCGCGAGCTTTATTCTGTTTTGCAGGATTTCGGGTATCCAGCGTGTAGACGAGGATATTGGTGTCCAAAAAAACCCTCATCTGAGCCGGCGATCATAGAGGTCTTCGCGTCGCCAGACGCCTTGACTGGGCTGAGGCTTGGCTTCGTCCATAAGCCGGAACGTTTCATCGGGACCATTGGAATCGGCGGGGTTGACTGCATCCTGCAGCAGTTTGCGGATCAGGCTGTTCAGGGTGAGGTCTCGGGCACTAGCGTACTCGCGCGCCTGTTCGATGAGCCGTTCGTCCAGGGCAAGCGTGAGGTTTCTGGGCACGATTTAAGTGTAGCACGTACACGTATCATGTGTGAATTTTGGGAGATAAGTGTAACGGGGTGAACGTCCCCGTATTAGGAGCGTTTGAGGGCGCGGCCGGGTTTGGCGCCGGTGTGGCGGCCGTAGTGGAGAACTTCGACGCCGTTGACGAAGACTTCGGAGACGCCGGTGGCGAGTTGGCGGGGTTTTTCGAAGGTGGCTTCGTCCTGGATGGTGGCGGGTTCGAAGACGGTGACGTCGGCAAAGTAGCCGGGTTTGAGGAGACCGCGGCGGTCTAGGCCAAGGTTGGAAGCGGGCAGCGAGGTCATCTTGCGGACGGCGTCGGCGACAGTCAGTAGCTTTTCGACGCGGACGTAGCGGGCGTAGACGCGGGCGAAGTTGCCGAATGTCCGAGGATGAGTGCTCGATTTGAGAAAGACGCCGTCAATGCCCTCGGGGTCGGAGTCGGAGGCGAAACTGACCCAGGGGAGGACGATCTGTTTGCGGATGTTGTCTTCACTCATCAGGAAGTAGACAGTTTCGACGCGAGAGTCGTCCTCGATCACGAGGTCCATAGCGGTGTCTTCGGGAGAAGTGTGCCGTAGGCGTGCCACTTCTCCGAGAGTTTTGCCGGTGAGTGGCTTGAGCTTGTCACTCTTGAAACCGACTAAGAGAATTTTGTCGGGAGACGCGGCGGCGGCGAAGAGATTGTCATAAGTGGCGCTGCTTTGCATCTCGGCTTTGACGCGTTGGCGGATGGCTGGGTCTTGCAGGCGTTTGCGCCATTCTTCGAGACCTCCGGCTTGGACCCAAGGCGGCATGGAGGCGTCGAGTCCAGTGGCGCCGGCGGGATAGGTGTACATGTCGGCGGTGATTTTGAGGCCTGAGGCGCGCGCGGCCTCGATTTGTTGAATGATCGCGGGTTCGTTGGGCCAGTTCCTGACGCCGGCCACTTTCAGATGGTAGATTTCGGCGGGGATATTGGCGGTGCGCGCGATGGTGAGGAGTTCGTCGATGGCCTCCTTCTCGTGGTCTCCTTCGTTGCGCATGTGGGAAATGTAGATGCCTTTGTACTGAGCGGCGACCTTCGCGAGGGCGATGAGCTCATCGGTCTTGGCGTAGTTACCAGGGGCGTAGATCAGAGCCGAGGCGACTCCGAGAGCGCCGTCCTGCATGGCTTGGGCGGTGAGTGCGCGCATCTGATCGAGCTCGGCCCCCGTGGGGGCGCGATTGGCGCGTCCGAGGACATAGACACGCGGCGTGGCGGCGCCTATAAAGGAGGCTACGTTGGGAGAAATGCCGTGTTTGACCAGTGTGTCGAGGCCTTCGGCCAGAGTGTGCCAAGTGATAGGGTATTTGATATCGGCTTGCATCTTCTGCTCCTCTTCGCGCATGGCGTCATTGAGCGGGCCCATGGATTCGCCTTCGCCGAAGATTTCGAGAGTGACACCTTGATATAGGTCACTCAGACCGCGGCCGTCGGCAAAGAGACCCGTTTCGCTCGACATCATGTTGATGAAGCCAGGGGCGATGACTTGGCCATTTACATCGATGTTGAGGCGGCCGAGATCTTTAGAGACATCCCCAACCTTGGCGATGGTGTCGCCGTTGATGGCGAGGCCTCCGAGGGTGCAAGGGGAACCGGAGCCATCGCAGATGAGGCCGTTGTGGAGGACGACGTCGAAATTAGGCTGGCGGTGGGGAGTGCAGGAAACGAGAGCCAAAGCGGTGAGGCAGAGCAGGAACGAGCGATGCATCACATTAGGTTACACTGACGCCATGCGCCGTTTTCTAGTGTTCCTGATTCCGCTGATTTGTGGTTTGGCGGCAGATTCGAAACCCAAAGAAGTAGATATGGAATGGGCTGTGAAGATTCCATTGCGCGACGGCGTGCATTTGAATGCCACTATCTACCGGCCGCACGAACAGAAAGACCCGTTGCCGGTGATTTTTACGCTGACTCCTTATATAGGCGATAGCTATGTGGACCGCGCGACCTATTTCAGCAAGAACGGCTATGTTTACGCGTTGGTGGACGTCCGGGGCCGGGGGAATTCGGAGGGCAAGTTTGAGCCCTTTGCGAATGAGGGGCGCGATGGCTATGACGTGGTGGAGTGGCTGGCGAAGCAGCCGTGGAGTAACGGAAAAGTGGCGATGTGGGGAGGGTCGTACGCCGGCTTCGATCAGTGGGCCACGGCGAAAGAGTTTCCGCCGCACTTGACGACGATTGTGCCGGCGGCCGCGGCGCACGCGGGCGTGGACTTTCCTTTCGCCGGTAATGTGTTCAGCAGCTACGACATGCAGTGGCTGACCTTCACGAGCGGCGTGACGGGGAACACCAACACCTTTGGCGACTCAACGTTCTGGACGGATAAATTCACGGAGCTCTACATGAAGCACGCGCCTTATGAGACTCTCGATCAGGTGGTGGGCAATACGACGACGGTGTTTCGAAAATGGCTGGAGCATCCCACGCCTGACGCGTATTGGAATGCCATGGCGCCGAGTCCCGAGGATTATAGGAAAATCGACCTCCCGATTTTGACGATCACGGGAGATTACGATGGCGACCAAGCGGGAGCGATGACCTACTATATGCGCCACATGCAGTATGGAGCGCCGGATGCGAGGGCGAAGCACTATTTGATCATCGGGCCTTGGGATCATGCGGGAACACGAACTCCCAAAAAGGAGGTGGGCGGACTGACTTTCGGAGATGCGAGTGTTCTGGATCTGAGCGAGCTTCACAAAGAGTGGTACGACTGGACGATGAAGAGCGGACCGAAGCCGCAGTTCTTGAAGGATCATGTTGCTTATTACGTGCCGGGCGCGGAGGAGTGGAAGTATGCGGCCAGTTTGGGAGTAATTACGCCGCTGAAGCGGAGGTTGTTTCTACATTCGGCGGGCGATGGCGCCAAGGACGTCTTTGCAGCGGGGCAACTGGCCGAGACGAAGCCAGCGGAGGAGAAGCCGGATCATTTTGTTTACGACCCTTTGGACGCGCGACCGGGGGTGTTGGAACAGAAAGAAGTGCCGGCGTATTTGACCGATCAGACGCACGCGATGAATCTGTTTGGAGACGGACTCGTTTACCATAGTGAATCACTCGATGCGGACACGGAGATTACGGGCTATATCAAGCTGGTGGCGTGGATGGCGATGGATGTGCCAGACACCGACTTCGTGGCGGAGTTGGATGAAATCAAATCCGATGGAACGAGCGTGGAGTTGACGTCGGACATTTTGCGGGCGCGGTATCGCGACTCACTGACAGAGGAGAGGCTGGTGAAGGCTGGGGAGATTACCAGGTATGAGTTCGGAGGTTTCACCTTTTTCTCGCGGAAGTTGAGTAAAGGAAGCCGATTGCGGTTGTTTTTAGTTTGTCCGAACTCGATTCAGGTGGAGAAAAATTACAACGGCGGTGGAGTAGTGGCGAAGGAATCGGGGAAGGATGCGCGCACGGCACACATAACGCTCTATCACGATAGCGGGCATGAAAGTTTCCTGGAAATTCCGATTGTGCCTTGGATTGTGCCTTGAGTGTCTTTCTAATCCCTTGCTTGGTTCGTGCCGATGACTATACAGAGCCATGCGCAAGATTTGGGAACACTACTTCGAAAAGGGCGGAATAGAGCGGCGGATCCTTTCGCGTGGGATTGCCTTAGCGGTCATGCCGCTTTTGTTGATGGTGATAGTGACACTGATTGTGCAGCAAGTTGCGAACTCGGTGGCGGTGGCTGGAAGTTTCAAATTGGCTACGCAGGATCTGAATCATACCGTTGAGGGGTTGTTGGGCGCGAGCGAGTCGAACCAGGAAAACATCGCGAAGGCGTTAAGCGGGGCTAAAGTATTTTTGGACCGGGCGGGGCGGATCGAGTTCGATGAGTCGAAGCAAATCAACTGGAAGGCGAAAAATCAGTTTAGTGAAGAGGTACTGGAGGTAAGTCTGCCCACGATGATGGCGGGTAGCACGCGTTTTACTCCGGTAAGCGACTTTTCGCAAGAAGCGCCGGTAGTAGATGAGGTGGAGCAGCTCTTCAAGATGACCGCGACGGTGTTTCAACGGATGGACGAACGCGGCGACATGCTGCGGATTGCGACGACTGTGAAGAAGAAGTCAGGGGAGCGGGCGATTGGAACGTTCATTCCGGCCGTAGGGGCGGACGGCAAAGCGAATCCGGTGCTAGCGGCAGTGCTGCAGGGTAAGACTTATCTGGGACGGGCCTTTGTGGTGAATGCCTGGTTCATCGCGGCGTATCAGCCGATTCGCGCCGCTTCTGGGAAGGATGGTCCGGGGAAGATTGTCGGGATGATTTACACCGGACTGCCCGAGGTGGAATTGCGGGATCAGTTGGGGCGTTTCAGTGCGCGGGTGAGCGGAGCGGGAAAGACGGACGTTTTTGTTCTGCACACGGCTGGGCCGGCGAAAGGGCTGTTTGTGTTATCGAACGACAAGGCACTCGAAGGTCACAATTCGTGGGATGCGAAAGACGCGCAAGGGAAGCTGTTTGTGCGGTACATCTGCCAGAAGGCGCTACTGGCCAAGCCGGGAGAGATTTCTGAGGCAACCTATTGGGCCATGGGGATTGAAGGGCAAGCAGCGCGCAAGATGATCGTGCGCTTCACATATTATCCAGCGTGGGATTGGGTCATTGGTGTGCAGCAACCGGAAGAGGAATTCCTGTCGACGCCGAATCGGATTCGCACGATTTTTCGGGTGACGGATTGGCTACTGCCCTTGCTGTGTATCGCCGCAGCGGTGGCTGCCAGTATGGTGTGGCATAAATTTGTCGGGAAGCTATCGGGCCGGATCGCGGCAGTGATCGGCAAGTTGAAGCAGAGCGCACGGCAACTGGATACGGCGGCTGATGCGATCGGCGAGCGTTCCGGCAGCGTCGCCGCTTCGGCAAGCGAGTTGATGCGCGCTACCCAATCGCAAGCAGCGGCGTCGGAGGAAACCAGCGTGGCAACAGGTTCGGTAACGGAGACCGCCAAAGTAAATTACCAAACCGCGGAATCGATGCGCACGCTCTCGGCGGGAACGGAAACGATTCTGAAGCAAGCAGTCGCCACGCTGGGAGACGTGGATTCGGCCATGCAATCGATTAGCAGTACGAGCGGCAATGTGTTGGGAATAGCAGGTTCGATCAACGAAATCAGCTTCGCGACCAATATCGTTTCACTGAACGCGTCGATTGAAGCGGCACGGGCGGGTGAAGCTGGGGTGACGTTTGCTTACATCGCGGGCGAAGTGCGCTCGCTGGCGAAGAAATGTGCGGGCGCGGCCGATGAAACGAAGAAGATTGTCAGCCAGTCTCGGACGGAGATGGAACGGGGAAGCCAGTTGGTGGGGCGGCTGGTGAATGCGCTTCATCCAATCGGGAAGAGCTCGGATCAGATACGCGATTTGGCGACGGAGGTCTCGGCCACTTCGAAACAGCAGGCGGAGAGCTTGCGGCAAGTGCTGGAAGCGGTAGAGCAGATACAAAGGGCCAGCGAAAGCTCGGCGCAGGCCGCCCGCAAGGGGGCCGACGATGCGGAGGAACTGCAATCGCAGGTTACGTCATTGGTTCGCTCGGTGTCGGAAATCGAGCAAGCCATCGAGATTCTGAATAACGAATTTGCGTTGAGTGGGAAAGCAGCCTCGTGACGTTACGTCACCCCAATATGCGACTATTTTGACTTGGATTCCGTAGCGAAAACGATTGCCGCTTGCCTCGCCACTGGCGCGTTTGCTGTGCTGCTGGGTGCTGCGCCGCCCCCGCAGGGCAGACAGGACGTACCGAACGGCCAATACGCCGGCCCGGAGGTTTGCGCGCCGTGTCACCGGGCGATTTACGATACTCAAGGCAAGACCGCGATGGCCAACACCTGGCACGGGCTAGATCGTGAACTCGCGCCTCTCACGTTCGACGAAAAAGCGGCTGGGCAAAAGGGCGGCGCTCTGCATTACGAAGTCCGCCGGGTGAATGGAAAACTTGAATTCTCGGTTGCGAAAGATGGGAAGGCCACGCAGCGGTATCCCGTCGAAGCAATGGTGGGGGGCAAGCGTCACGGCAATAGTTTTCTGTTGAGGGTTGCTGAAGTGGATGGGATCACTCTCGAACGCCCCGCGCTGATTGAGGCCCGCTACGTCGTTTCGCGGCTGGGGCCGCTGATTTTATCGCCGGGTTTTCCGAAGGAGACGCCGTCGAATCACGAAGATGAACTGGGAAGAATTTTGAGCCCAACGTTCGAACGCCGCTGCCTGACCTGCCATGGAGAGCCGCTTACGCTGGGCGCAGGCGATCACGGCGGAGTGCGCTGCGAAAGCTGTCACGGTCCCGCCGCGGCGCATGTGAATGCAGTGGGGCGTGGAGACAGCAGTTCGGCGGCCCGGCCGCAACATCTGGACGCCGCGAACGATATGGAGGTCTGCGCGCAATGCCATAGCGGCCTCAGCACGTCCGACCACCCCGATCCTATGCCCGAAGACACTATTGTCGCGCGGCAGGTTCCGGGCCTGCGGAAATCGGAATGTTTCATCCAAAGCGGCGGGAGGCTCGGCTGTACGTCTTGCCACAATCCGCATGAGGATTCGGTGTCTATTACAAAAACCTCCGTGAACGTGTGCCTGAGTTGTCACTCATTATCCGTGGCGCAACATGCCGCCATCTGCCCGGTCGACCGGAAACAAGGCTGCACGGGATGCCATATGCCGGACTTCGATTCTTATACCTTTCGGCTCACGGAACATTGGATTAGAGTGCATCCCGATCCCTCACGAAAGCCAGCACCGCCCGATGCGGCACTGCGTTCGCAGGTTATTCCCAAGCGCGAATTCCTGCGGCTGATCGCGGTTGACGATGCTGGAAAGATGAAGAACGTCACCGATCGCCTGGCGCTTGGCGAGCCGTTCAGCGCCGTGGCGCGCGCCCTATCAATGGATGCGTCCGCGCCAGGCGGCGGCTACCTCGGCGACATGGAACTGGCTGAAATGGACCCCAAGCTGGCCGCTGCCGCCGGGCGCTTGCAGCACGGAGAAACAAGCAGCGTGGTTGAGGTGGGGAATAACTTCATGCTGCTGGAACGTCAGCCTCGGGATTTCAGATGGGAAGCAAACCGGCTTTACCACGAGGCATCCGACTTGAAAGATCAGGGCAATCTAGCCGGGGCAGTAGCAAAAAATCAGCAAGCGCTTGCCGTCTATCCGTATTTCTTGAGGAGCCTGGTGTTGATGGCTAACATGCTGGGTCAAGCGGACAAAGCCGGACGAGCGATTCAGGTTCTGCAATTTGCCGTTCAGTCGTATCCAACGGACGCCTCCAGCCAGTTCGATCTGGCTATGGCCCTAGTCAATCAGCCAGCCGCGCAGATTCAAGCCTTGCGGCACACCATCGAACTTGATCCCGATCTGGTGGCTGCCTATCAGAGCTTGGGTGCGGCCCTCTATACCTCCGGGCAGGCGAAGGATGCGATTGAAACGTTTCGCCGCGGTCTCGAGATCGATCCGCTTTCCGCAGTCCTCTATTACGATCTGGGGCTAGCACTGAAGGAGCAGGGCGATAGCGATGGCGCCAAGCGGGCGCTGGAGCTGGCTGGCCGGCTCGACGCTGAGATCGCGGCGCGCAATTTACCTAACCGATGAGGTTGGGAATGCGCTTGTGATATAAATAATGTACCTGCGAGCTAGCGGATTTCCGCTAGGCCTAAAGGTTGAAGTTTGAATCATCACAAGGTTAGTTTCTTAAAAAATAGGGGTAAAAATGAAAATGAGGAAAATCCTCCAAGATAGGCTGGCATGCACACGTTTGCAGTGGCTCACGCATAGCGCTCTTATCGCTGTAGCCATTCTCGCGATTGTACTTTCGCAGCCGAGCAAGCTGAACGCGCAGGCTCTTGCCAGCATCACGGGCACGGTCACGGATAGTTCGGGTGCAGTGATTGCCAACGCAAACATCACCGTCACGAACGACGCGACGAATGTAAAGAAGACCACTGTCAGCAGTTCTGCCGGTTCCTACACGGTGACTGACTTGCTTCCCGGCATCTACACCGTAAGGGTGGAAGTAGCGGGCTTCGAAGCTTCCGTGCACAACGGTGTCGGTGTCGAAACGGCCCACGCGGCCACGGTCGACGCGGTACTGCAACCAGGAAACACCGCGACAACGGTCGAGGTGAAAGAGAACGAGATTGCGTTGGATACCACGCAGCCCGATCTCAATACGACGATTGAAAACAAAGTCGTGCAGGAGTTGCCGCTTGAGATAGGCGGCGGACGCGGCCGGCAGATTGACGCTTTTGTCTTTCTGGCGCCCGGCGTAACAGGCGGTACATTCAGCAAGCGCATCAATGGCGGCGTGGATTTCGAGAGCGAAGTAGTGTTCAACGGCGTGCCGATGGCGCAGTCGGAAACGCAAGGGTTCCAGACGATTTGGAATCCGCCCTTCGAACTGGTGAACGAATTCAACGTGCTGCGCTCCTCGTTTGGCGCACAGTATGGTTTGGCGCAGGGCGCGATTACGTATCACACGGCATCGGGCACGAATGAGATCCATGGCGATGGCTTTGAAATCATCCGCAACAACTTTTTCGACGCCAAAGGCGCCTACAACCCGACGGTGCCTATCGACAAAGAAAACAACTATGGATTTACCGTTGGCGGGCCGGTTATTCTTCCGAAACTTTACAACGGCAAGAACAAAACGTTCTTCCACTTGTCGATGGAATGGTATCGCTTGAATCAGACGCCAAGCAATTTCTTTTCCTTGCCAACGGCGGCGGAAAAGGCCGGCGATTTTAGCGGACTTGTCGATAGCAGCGGAAAGCAGATCCCGATCTTTAACCCGGTAGGGAGCGGCTGCAACGCTAACGGTAATACGCCCGGAACACAGTTTCGAGGCAACGTTATTCCGGCCGTGTGTTTCAGTGCCCAGTCAGCCGCCCTTTTGCAGTACCTGCCGAATCCCAGTCTGAGCGGCTTTCAGAACAACCAGCAGAATCTTGAGGGCGTTTTGCCAACCCGCCAGAATCCGTGGGGATTCACCATTGACCACAACATTAGCGACAAGCAATCCATTCACTGGGCCATGTGGCGCGACAAGCAGACTTCGTATGGCGACAATGCCGGCACGAACCTCGCGTTTTCAGATCCGCTGGCGGATAAGACCTACTACCCGGATTTGGGCACGGTTTTCATCGCCAACTACTCGTACGCTCTCACTCCTCACCTAGTGATGACAGCGGGCGCGAGCTGGTTGGGTGAACTGAACTTCCAGCTACCCGAGCGCAGCGGAACCCAGCCGATTCTTTCGGCAGCGCCTGGATCGCCGGTGGTTTCGGGGATCAACTTCAGCGGTAATCTGTCTCCTGGGAATTTTGGCACTTCAAACACCGATTCTGTTAACCGGAAGCTGGGTATCGTGGCTGAAAACAATTACCTGTGGATTCACGGCAAGAATACGTTCAACATCGGATTTGAATACCGCCGGACATATCAGGACGATAACGAGTGTCAGCAGTGCGGCGGCAACTTTAACTTCAGCAACAATACAACAGCTGACCCAACCAACCTGTCAAACACGGGCAATTCCTTCGCCAGCTTTCTCTTGGGTCAGGTGGACAGCGCGGACCGGATTGGCACCATCGAAGAACGCCTGCGCAACCGGGATTACTCGATGTACATTCAGGACGATATCAAATGGAGTCCGAAGCTGACATTCAACCTTGGCCTACGTTGGGATATCATGCAGCCGTTCACGGCGGTGGGCAATTACATTGTCTACTTCAATTCGAAAATACCGAATCCGAACGCCGATGGCCTACTTGGAGCGGCGACGAAGTTCGGCAATTGCGCTGGATGCGCCGGAGTGGACCGCGCCGCGATCAAGTGGGATCACATCGCGCCGCGCGGCGGCTTCTCGTACCAGTTGAACAACAAAACCGTGCTGCAAGGCGGCATGTCGCTCAATTTCCTGGATGGTGGCGCCTACGAATACGGAACCAGCAAAGTGGCCGTGAACTACGGCAACTTGCTGGACGGTTCGGCTACGGTAAAGAGTTCCGGCACCACTGCGGCGGCGTTTGGTTCGTGGGACAGCAACTCACTGCCGTTACCAGCGCCCACACCCTTTAATTCCGGGCTTGGGGTGGCATCGCAAATTGACGCCTTCAATCCTTCAAAGGATGGCTTGGCGCCGTACGATGTGGTTTGGAATATCGGCGTTCAACGTGAGTTGCCTGGCCAGATGTTCCTCAGCGCCAGTTATACCGGTAATCGCGGCAACCGCTTGCCATCTCAGTTGAACCCGATCAACCAGTTGCCCGTACAATATCTGTCGCTCGGGTCTCTTTTGGGTGAGCAGGTCAATTCGCCGGCAGCGATCGCCGCGGGAATCAAGGTTCCCTATTCAAACTTCATCAGTCAATACAACGCTAACGGTGCGACCGGCGCTACTGTCTTTCAGGCACTGCTCCCCTATCCCCAATTCGCCGGCATCTTCGACAACTTCGACGATAACGGATCGGCGTTGTACAACGCCATGCAGATCCAGGTGGAGAAGCGTTATTCCAGTGGACTTAGCTTCCTGGTTTCCTACAACCTGTCGCATATGATGTCGAACACCAGTTCAGGATTCACGTCCTTTACGAGCGGTTCGATCAACAAGAACAATCAGAAGTCGGAATGGTCGGTTGATAATAACGACCAGCCGCAAATTCTGAATATCGCCGCGACTTACGAATTGCCTTTCGGCAAGGGACGGAAATATATGAGCAACAGCAACAAGGCTGTCGACGCCGTCTTAGGCGGCTGGCAGATCAGTCCGCTATTGACTTACGCGAGCGGTACGCCGTTGCAGGTCGGCGCTCCAGGAAGTCCGCTGGGCAATGGCAACCGCGCGAATGTGATTGCCGGTGTAAAGGAGCAGTTTTCCTATAACAATGTTTACAAAGGTCTGCCGGTGTTGAATGCCGCAGCATTCAGCGCCCCCGGCGTTTGGGTACTGGGGAATGAGCCCCGCTATTTAGGGAGCATTCGCAATCCGTTCCAAGCCAACGAGAACATAGCGCTGGCGAAATACTTTCCAATCGGTGAAAAAGTAAAGCTGAAGCTGGAAATTGAATATTTCAACGCGCTAAACCGGGTTGTTTTCGGCGGCCCGGATACCACAATCACGGATACCAACTTCGGCAGGGTTATCAACAGCCAGGCCAATACGCAAAGGCAGGGCCAGGCGCACCTTGAAGTCAGGTTCTGAGTTAAGCTAAGTTGTAATTCGCAAAAAGTGCTTCGGGGACGGCGAGTTTGCCGTCCCCGAAGTTTTTTGGTTTATGCTAATCGCTTTCTCGTTCGCGCTCCTCCTGCAGACGCTTTCCGCGTCCGAAAATTCCCTGACTGCATCCCGTTCTCTGCTTGATCTCGGCAAATTCCACGAAGCCGAAGCAGCTGCCAGGGTTTATCTGCAAGCCCATCCGCAATCGGGCGAAGGGCACTTTCTGTTGGGCTATGTGCTGTTCAAGCGCCAGAGTGCGGCGGCATCGCTGGCGGAATATACCGAAGGGGCGAAATACCAAAAGCCGAACGCGGCGGATTTGGAAGTGGTGGCGAGCGATTATGTGCTCTTGAAAGATTATCCCGATGCGGACAAATGGTTCAGCAAGGCGGTGGAGTGGAATCCGCAGGATGAGTTGGGTTGGTATTACCTAGGGCGGACAAAGTATAACGAGAACCGCTTTGATGAGGCAGTGAGCGCGTTTCAGAAGTGCCTGGCATTGAAGCCGAAAGATGTGAAGGCGGAGGATAATTTGGGGCTGTCGTATGAAGGGTTAAACCAGATCGAAGAGGCGCAGGCGGCTTACCGGACGGCGATTGCCTGGCAGTCAGATGCGCCGGTGAAAGATGCGGGGCCTTATTTGAATTTGGGGAGTTTGCTGGTGGATAACGGGAAGGCGACTGAGGCGCTGGCTGATTTGCGGGAGGCGGTCGCGCTTGCGCCGGAGGATTTTCGCATGCACCGTGCGCTCGGGAAAGCTTACGCGCACTTGAATGAGCCAGGGCAAGCGCTCGCGGAGTTGGAGAAGGCGGTCGCGCTTGCGCCGGGCGATGCGCCGGTACACTTTATGCTGGCGCAAGTGTACCGGAAGCTGGGGATGAGCGATAAGGCGAAGGCTGAGAGTGAAACTTATAGCAAGTTGACGGGCGCGGGGTCGGCACCCGAGAAGTAGCTATTTCCAACTGGGGTTTCTCAAATTGTCGCCGGAGACGAAGCCGTTTGAGTCGTAGGTGAAATTGGGGTTATTGCTGATCCAGACCGTGCGCGGTTGATCGCCGCCGCAAATCTGGGAGGCGGTCAGCAACGTGTAGTCCTTGCTGCCGAGCTTGAATTCCAGACGTCCCCAACTCGCTTTTCCTGCGATTGCTCCAGGGAAAGGTTGCAGCGCGAATTTGAGCAGGCCGACCCCGGAAACGTAGAGCACGGCGGCCCGATCCGGGCCATCTTGGATGGTATTGGCCCCTTTCTCGTTCGTGAGGACTTTGTCGCCGCTGATGAGGACAGGGCTGCTAAGAATGATCTCATTCGGCCCGGGATCGAGCGGGATACCCATCTCCATGAACCTCGGCTTGTGGTCGACGATCATGCCTTGCAAGACGAGTGTGCCGCCGCCTTCCACAGGAATTTCAAGCGACTGGCCAGGGTAATAAGTGAAGACGCGGCTGCCGATGTCTTTGAGGTCGGCGCTGAGGGGTAAATCATTGGCGTTCGCTTTTTGGTAGAGGCGTGAGCGAATGGCAAGCTGCACATGGTCGGATTCAACCGCGGAAACCAAAACGCGCGTTCCAACGAAGGTATTTGGCGCATATCCGGCCGCCGTCTTTTGGTCATACCCGGCTTGAGCGACCCGCGGGAAACCGGGCGCGGTGCTGCTCTTTTCCGTCAGCGTGAACTTAAACCAAAGTGGATTGCTCTGCCGCGCGTGCAGTTGCACCAAGCCAACGGTCATAACGATGAACAAAGCTGCGGCGGCGGCAAGGGCGAATTTTGGGATGCTCATTTTACCCGCAAGATCGAAGAACTTTGATCGTCGCGGCCGGATTTGAGGGACCGGAGCGCTTGCGGTCAGAGAAGCAATGAGCCGCAGTTCGGTGCCGATGTGCGAATAGTCGCGCAGACGCGCTCGGCAATTTGGGCACGTGTTCACGTGTTGGGCAAATTCTGTTGGAACGGGCTCGCCGTCATAAAGAGCTGAGAGCAATTCGTCTGGATTGTCACAAATATTCATAAGTTCTCCTTGCTGGTGGTTTGGTTAGTGGCCTGCCAGACGTGCCGAAGCTGTTCGCGCGCGCTGAATAGTCGGGATTTGACCGTCCCTACCGGCAGCCCTAAGATGGCGGCTAATTCGTCGTAAGAGTAGCCCTCTACCTCCCTTAGCCACAAGACGTTGCGCAGATCGGGGCTGAGTTGCTGCAAGGCGTCGCTCAGCAGGAGCGCAGAGCCGGTATGCGGCGAGACGGCCTCGGGTGCGGGATGGTCCGATTTTTCCTGCTTGCGCCACCAATCGGCGGCTTTTTTGCGCGCAATACCGAACAAATAGGCGCGCAGGCTGGAACGGGCGGGGTCGAAAGCGTTGGGACTTTGCCAGAACTGGAGGAAGGTGTCCTGGGCGACGTCTTCGACGACGGCAGAATCTCCCAAATAAATCCGCAAGAAATTGCGCACCGGAACGAAATGAGAATTGTAGAGCGATTCAAAGGCAATAGCCTGATCTTCCGGCATTCGGCTTCCTGTTAGTGTATTCGCTCGCCAAGGGGAAAAAGTTCGCGCAGTTTCGGATTTTTCCCGAAGCAAATGAGCGGAGAGTATGGTGCGCCGCGGCGCACATGACCTATAGAAGCCAGCCTATGTTGCGGATCAACGACGCGATTCGGATCGCAGCCCTGATACCAGTTTTGACTCTGCCGGTGTCGTTCGCCGACCAGCGAACGGCCAATTGGGCGGGAGATTTTCCACCTTGCAACCAGCGGTTCGAGCTTTTGAAGCGCGACCCAATGAGCCTGGGAGTGAAGATTTCGACCTCAAACCCCGCGCTGGCGCAGGAATTCCGGCAGGCCATGGATTTCTGGTCGCGCGTGCTGGATATGAGCTGGCACGAGGACGAATCGAATTCGTGCGCGATCGAGTTGGTGGACGGTACGCCGGCGATTTTGAAGAGCAGCATTGTGGCGCGGTCGCAGTTTACGGAGTGGGATAATTTCCAAGGGTGGATCGCGTTTAACCCGAAAGCGCCGCTGACCAATAGCGAGCTTTACCTGACGGCAGTGCACGAGATTGGGCATATGTTCGGGCTGAAACATAACCCGAGCGTGCATTCGGTGATGTACTATCTGGATCTGGAAGGCAGCGAAGTGCTGGACGAGACCGATTTGATGACGTTGGCGAGCCGGCACAAGATGCGGGTGGCGTCGTTGAGCGAACCGATTACGGTAAGGTGATAATGGCAAGGCACGCTCTACAATCGAAGAGACGTGCCATTTCCACCTGTTGACGAACAACTGAAATATCTGAAGAAAGGCTTGGCTGAGCTGATTCGCGAGGAAGATCTGCGTGAACGCCTCGCCATTTCGCGGAAAGACAATCGACCGCTGCGCATCAAGGCGGGCTTTGATCCTACCGCGCCCGATCTGCATTTAGGGCACACCGTCCTGCTGCGCAAGATGAAGCACTTCCAGGATCTGGGCCATACCGTCATCTTTCTGATCGGCGATATGACGGGGTTGATCGGCGATCCTACGGGGCGCAATATCACGCGGCCGCCGATGACACGCGAAGAGATCAACAAAAATGCCGAAACCTATAAGACGCAGGTTTTCAAAATTCTGGACCCGGTGAAGACAGAAGTGCGCTTCAATAGCGAATGGCTGCAGCCGCTGAGTTTTGAAAACGTCATTACCCTGTGCTCGAAATATACCTTGGCGCGGCTGTTGGAGCGCGACGATTTCACCAAGCGCTTCAGGGAAGGCATTCCGATTTTGATGCACGAAATGCTGTATTCGCTGTCGCAAGCCTACGATTCGGTGATGCTCAAGTGCGACGTAGAGATGGGCGGGACGGACCAGACATTTAACCTGCTGGTGGGGCGCGAGATTCAGAAGGACTATGGGCAGAAGCCACAGATTGTGGCGACGGTGCCGATTCTGGAGGGCCTCGACGGCGTGGAGAAGATGTCGAAATCGAAGCAGAACTACATCGGCATCACGGAAGCGCCGAAGGTGATGTTCCGCAAGACGATGCAGATCAGCGATGAGCTGATGTATCGCTATTACGAGCTGTTGACGGATATGCAGCTGGACGAGATTGGGCAGTTGAAGGCGAGCGTGGCGGCGGGCGAGCGCGATCCGATGCAGCTGAAGATGCAATTGGGACGGCGGATTGTAGCGGATTTCCACTCTTCGGCGGAGGCCGATGGTGCGCTCGAGGCGTTCGACCGCGAAGTAAGGCACGGCATGGAGCCGGCAGATACCGAGACGGTGGATCTGCCGGCGGCGGCCGTGAGCGAAAAAGGAATTCGCGTGGCGAAGTTGGTGGCGCTGATCGGGCTGGCCGACAGCGCCACGGATGCCGAGCGCAAATTGAAAGCGGGAGCGGTTGAGATTAACGGCGAGATTCATAAGGATCTGCTGTTGTCTGGCGTCAGCGGCACGCTGGTGGTGCGGCTGGGAAAGAAATGGAAGCGCGTGCGGGTTTGACATCTATGCCGCCCGCGGAATTGGTTGGGCCGCTTCGGCCGCCATCCTTGTGATGAGAGCCTGGGTGGCGATGCGGAGGAGTTCATCGCTACGCAAGCTGAGGTCGAAGTGTTCAGAGAAGCGGCGCAGTTGAACCTTGAAAGTGCGGCGCAGGCGGACGACCGCCTGTTCTAGGCCGAGGTCGGGGATATCCATGATGCTGAAGCGCAGTATGGCATCCATGAGCATGGTTTCGACATGCAGCATGCGGTAGATAGAACGTGGACTTTTGAAGACGTATTTGACCACTTCCTTGCTGCGATAGGCGAAATAATGCTCCCGGGTGAACCAGGGAAGGCGCTTGGTGTTGAGTTGTTTCAGGCGGCGGCCGAGCCGTTTGGCGGCGGAGCGAAAGCAGCGGTTCAACGCCTCGGTCTGCTGGATATCGTAAGTGAAATCATTGGTGGGGCGACCCGCGAACGGATGAGTGCATTGGTACACCAAAATCGCGTAAGCAGCGCTGGGCTGCAGCAAAATCTCCATGTTGCTGACGAACCATTCTTCAACCCAGCCGCGCATGGCGGTTTGCATGGCGCGCGAGACCGCGGAGTAAACCGGGAAGTAAGAAGAAGTGCGTTCCCGCGGTGCATTTTTCCAGACGGAGAAATTGGCGTGGAAGTAGTTAGCATCGAAGCCGTCCGGCGGCAACGCAACGGCATGTTCATTCGTTTCGGAAGTGCGCGACGGCATCACAATCAATTTGCCCATTTGAAATGACTCCTTAAAAGCAAACGGCCAGGGTTTGTGGCCCTGGCCGTTGACGATTTTGAATTTTCCGCTTACCGGTTTTGCCGGTTGCGATTTAACCATAGCATCCGACCCCCCCTATTCCGAACCATGCGAGGTGGTTCGAGGAGGAGAAAATCTCTGCAAAATATTGATAAGAAAAGAGAAAAAAAATCTTGAGAATTTTTTCGAAATCTGTGACTGAAAATCGCGTGGATCAAAGCCGAACGCGGAGATTTGCGAAAGACCGACTTAAGCCTCTTTTTATCAATAAGTTAGCAGATCCTCACGGCTTTGCCAAGAAAAAGCGGCAAGAAACACGTCCAGAGACTATGATTTTGGCCATTCTAACGCTCGCGCGCCACCTTTTTCCGCTCAACTCGATTGTGTTCCGGACCTAAGCCTGGACGAAAAGCCAGAAATCGGCAAAAAAACGAGAGGATAATTCTTGAGCGTTTGGCTACATTTGATGAAGATGTGAAAACTGCGTCGCCGTGGCCGGAGGTCGAGGCGCGGATTCGTCGGAAACTTAAAGCTCCGCAGCCCCGTTGAAACCGGTCATCCTCACAAGAATCGCCGAGACGGATATCGAGCGTGACGCCCCTTGGTACGAGGAGAGCAACGATGGTCTTGGGCGCGGAATTTATCGACAGCGTGCGGGAGACGCTCCTTCGCATCGGAGAAAATCCAACTGGCTATCGGAAAGCTATAAAGGATGTCGGTAGCAAATCTGAGAAGGTTTCCCTACGGTCTATGGTTCCGTGCACAGGAGACGGTTCGGCGTGATTGCGTGTCTGCACGGGAAGCGTAATCGTGTTCTGGCGAAAAAGCGTGCGCTCGGCATTCTTCAGATGCCGGACCCGACGTAGGAACGGCGAACTGGGAGTGGTTTGAATGACAACTTAGGTCGGTAACGTTCCCGGCTCCGATTCGGCGCGATACTGTCCGGTCCGAATTCAGCGGGCAACAAGCTCGGGGCGCGCACCGATGGAGCGGAGGCAGTGATCAATCCAGAGCTTGGTCAGTTTTTCCTGCGCGCCATTTTGGGTAAGGCGCGAGCGCAAGCTGCCGAACTCGACTTGATCGAGCGGCTGATCCTGATTGAAGCAGGAGAAGACGACGGTCTCTTTGCCGGTGATGGGGTCCTTATGCATTTGCAGGCACTGGGCGCAGATCTCCTTCATCATGCATTGCATGGGCGAGTTGATGCTGCCAATGGCGTGATGGTCGGGCTTGAGGAATGGCCGCAGAACGGAGTGACGCGCTTGCTGAACGGCGCGCATCATGCCGTCGGAGCCGATGACGATGAGGCGGTCGACGCAACGGAGGGGGATCTGCGGATCGCCTAGATCGCCGCGGCCATAGGCCGCCATGGCTTCGACGATGTTGCCGACGAAGGCGCTATCTTGCACGCGCGAGGGCGTGAAGCCGGGAGCTTCGTCGCAGACCCAGATGACGACATCGGCGGCTTTTTCGATTTCTTCGACTTTGTAGCGGTCGATGATTTTTTTGTAGCCGGCGAAATAGACTACACGCGAGCCGGTGGCGCGGGCTTGCTGGCCAATGGAGAATAAGACCGCATTGCCGAGGCCGCCACCGGCCAGCAAGAGGGTTGTTTTCGATGGCGTCTCAGTGGGCGTGCCGGTTGGACCCATAAGAATGACGGGCTCGCCGGGTTGCAAGAGAGTGCAGAGATCGGAGGAGCCGCCCATTTCGAGCACGATGGTGGAGAGCAGTCCCTTTTCATGATTGACAGATGCGCCGGTTAATGCCAAGCCTTCCATGGCGAGGACGGTATCGGGAGTGCGCGGAGCGAGGGATTCGTAGTTTTGCAATCGATAGAACTGGCCGGGTTCAAAAGCGCGAGCGGCGATGGGAGCGCGCACGACGATCTCTACAATGTTGGGCGTGAGGCGGATGACGTCTTCGACAACGGCGCGGAGGTCGTGGTTGAGCTTATCGATGAGTTCCAAAGGCGTGGGAGCGGACGCTTGACGTTTGGCGAGAACGCGCGAAACGACCGGATAGCCTTGCTTAGCGCCGCCCATGGCCTTCACGACGTTGCCGGAGAAGGAGGGATGGAGATCGCCGAAAAAGCTGATAGCGCGGCCGTCGGGCCGCACCGAGATGAGCACTTGCGGATTGGCGGGTTTCGAGACGCGCTCCGGCTTGACTGGTTCGCCGGATTCATCAACGGCTTGGAAATAGCGGCCGTCGAGCTTGAAGTTGTTTTCATCTTCGCGGGCGAGTACGGTGTTGGGCTGGGTGCCGGCGGCGACAAGGATGGTGCGCGCGGGCAGAGTTAGTTTTTCACCGGTAGCGACGAGCTTGCCGGAGGCGTCATCGAAACGGTGTTTTTCGACGCGCAGGGCAGCGGCGTTGCCTTGGGCATCGACTTCCACTTCTTCGGGTGCGAGGCATTCGGCGAAGCGTACGCCTTCTTCCATGGCTTTGGCGACTTCTTCGTGATTGAGCGTGTAGCTGGGCGAGTCAATCAAGCGACGCCGGTAAGCGACGGTGACGCCGCCCCAGTCATTTAAGAGACGGATGAGTTGGGGCGGGCGGCCTTCGCGCGCGGCGCCGGCGCGTTCGTGGCGAATGGCGCGGGCGTGGGCGAGAAACTCCTGAGCGATCTCGGCTTCGTCCTTCGCCCAACGGGCGCGCAGTTGAGATTCGCCTAAATCTTCAGCAAGCTTTTCATAGCGTGTTAGGAATTTTTCGACTTGCACAACATAGTAGGCAAGCGATTCCGTGGCGGTATCGATGGCCGTTAAGCCGCCGCCGATGACGACAATGGGCATGCGGATTTGCAAGTTGGCGAGCGATTCGGCTTTGGCCGCGCCGGTTAGCTGGAGGGCCATTAAGAAATCGGAAGCCTGGCGGACGCCGCGGACGAGGCCGTTCTTCATGGGAATGACTGTGGGGCGACCTGCGCCGGCGCAGAGTGCGATGTGATCGAAGCCCAAGGCGAAGGCGCTGTCGACGGTGAGCGTGCCGCCGAAACGAACGCCGCCATACATGGCAAATTCGGTGCGGCGTTCGAGCAAGAGGCGAATGACCTTGAGAAAATTTTTGTTCCAGCGAACGGTGATGCCATATTCGGCGACGCCGCCGAAGCCGGCCATAACGCGGTCGCCGAGTTGTTCGTAGATATCAGTGATGTCGCGCAAGGGGCGGAAGGGGACGCGCTGGCCGTGGGGATCGACGCCGGAAATTTCGGCCGGCAGGGGCTCGATTTTGAGGCCGTCGACAGCGACGACGGTGTGGCCATCGTTCATTAAGTGATGGGCGAGGGTGAAGCCGGCGGGGCCGAGGCCGACGACGAGAACTTTGTAGCCGGAGTTGGCGCGCCGATAGGGTCGGGCGAAATTCAGCGGGTTCCAGCGGGTGAGAAGGCTGTAGATCTCGAAGCCCCAAGGGAGTTCGAGAACATCTTTCAGGGAACGCGTTTCGACTTGCGGGATGTCTACCGGCTCCTGCTTTTGGAAAATGCAGGATTTCATGCAGTCATTGCAGATGCGGTGCCCAGTGCCGGCGGCCATGGGGTTATCGATGACTACAACCGCGAGCGCGCCGATCGGATGGCCGTGATCTTTGAGCACGTTCATCTCGGAGATTTTTTCATCGAGCGGACAACCCGCGAGTTTGACGCCGAAGACACTCGATTTGTATTCGCCGGTTTTTTCTTTCAAGCCAGTGGAGCAACTGTCTTTGGCCTGGTGGTGGCACTTGATGCAGTAGTGGGCTTGGTCGAGAGCGCCGGTGAGATCGGTACCGGGGTCGGTGAGTTCGAAACCTTCGCGGTGACGCCAGTGTGAGGAGTTCAGTTCGAGGCGGACAAGCCCATTAGCGTGCGATGTTTCGACCGGGACGAGGTGGTGGGGATCGAGTTTGTGCGGAGTTTTGAAGAGGACGCCGTGCTGGTGCTTCGCTTTGCCTTCGGGCGAGAGCGTGGCCCAGGCGGTGTATTGCGCGGCGAGATCGAGATGATGCTTGTGATCCGCTTCGGCGGCGAGCCACTGCTCAACTTTGGTAGCGAAGCTGAGTTCAGTGAGCGGTTCAAGCAGGATGGCGGTGAGTTTGGCGGCGATGGCGTCACCATCGAGGGCGCGGGCGGTTTCCTCGGAGTAACCAGTGAGGGCTTTGCGTTGGACGAATTTGCGTTTGACCGCGAAGATGGGAGCGAGTTGGTTATGGCGGTTGCGGAGTTGATTGAGTTCGGGGGCGTTGCCGAAGAGTTCACCGATGAAGTCTTCTACATGAGGAGCGAGTTCGATGATGAGTTCGGAAGCGGCCTTATTGTGGGCGGCGGGAGGATTTTCGCGAGCGGCTTGCAGCCGGCCGTGCAGTTCGGGCGCGCGTTCTTGCAGTTGGTTAAGGAAGAGCGTGTCGAGTTTGAGCAGACCAGAGCGCTGATAGAGGTCTGAAAAGGCAAGTCCGAAAGGCAGTTCGTTGTTGTTATTCACAGCGGGTTCGATTTGGGCTGCCGGATTCACTCGAAGGTGGAGCGATGAGAGGAATGCGGAAGCAGCTTTCTAGCTACTATTCTCGCAAATTGGGGGAGACTACGAGTGCAACGCGGCACTGCGGTGCCTTTTTAGATGTCGTTGGACTTCGTACTATACCCGTCTGCCCCCGAAGTCCTCCGAAGCTCACGCGGTTCGAAAGATCATGTCGCCGCGGTTCAGCGCCGGGCGAGCTTTGTCAGCGCCATTTTGTTATCTTCTTCCTGCGCGGTCACAAACGTGAACTCATCATGATCCACGCAGGCGAGCGCTAACCCGACTCGCGGAGGGTAGACATATTGCGCGAGTGCTTTCCCGGTGTTACGGTCGAACGATAGGAGCTGGCTGTCAGTCCCTGAAACACCCCGTGCAATCAGTCCAATCCATTCTGTGCCGCTGACCTTCAAGTCGCCCAGCCCATAGCCTTCTGGGATTTGCAAATTCATGGCACTGGCTTCGCCTCCTGGTGAAATGGAGAATAGAGGCGTGTTCTTTGCAGGGCGAACCAGTAGCAAGTTATCACCGTCAGGGACAATCTCGGAAAGGCTTGTAAGCATGTACCAGTCGCCGAATCCCGAATTGTCTGCGGGAGCGTGAGAATTCGGGTCTTGTTTCAAGTCAATTTGCTTCAAGAACTGGCCAGAGGAAGCGACTAGCGCGAGCTGCGATGCCGTCGTCCGCTGCGTGCCCAACACATCGGTCTTAATGCCCGCAATCAGGAAGTCCCCCGTTGAGAAGGCGCCAAACTGCTGCGGCGTAAACGGCACATCTAACCAAATTGACCCCACGTAAGTTCCTTCCGTCTTGAATTTCGCAATGGCGTAGTGCCTACCCTTCACTACCGTAGTTTTGACCGCTTTTACGGTGCCGTCTGATTGAAGGATGGTTGCATCTTTAGATTCTTCCGACTCGTGAGTGCTGACTAAAAGGTAGACACCGCGGTCGGAAACGAAAAACGAGATGATCCGAGGATTCTTAAGGTCGTTGATTTTTTGGACACCGAAGTTTGTCACCGTCTTCCCGTCCGGTGCGATCGATACTAAGTCGCCAATCGAGGCCGTAGTAGCAGTCAGCGCAAATATAGAACCGTCAGAGGTACAAACCTGCGGCATTGCGAGCAATTGTAGGCCTAGGGAGGGAACAGGCGAAGTCGAAATTCTGTTAAGGCTAATTAGAGCGACTTCGTCCGGCGCAGTTGACTTCGGTACTTGGGCTTCCAGAATAACGGCGAAGGCCGCAAACACACCGCCAAGGGCTTTACTCCGCCTGTTCTTTCCTGAAGGCCATGGCCGCAGGACCACAACTGGCGACCGCTTTTGCCGAGGAGTGCACCGCTTTTAAGGGTTGAGTTCGGTAGCCAGGAGAACGTGCTTGGAGGAAGAGATGACTGATAGAGCGCCGTTGGAAATGCTTGCCTGGATGCCGGTGGCCACGCCGGAAGATGTCGTGCCATATTCGCCAACGATGTAGCCGGTTGCCACCGGTTGGTTGTCGATCACAGTAAGCGCATGGGCTCGGAAGACGGCGTTACCTTCGAACCAAATGGCCCGGTGGAAAGAGGCGGGATCGGTTTGTGCCACGTTGATGGCGCGCAAAGGTTATATTGTTCAGAATCGCGGTCTGGGTGTGTGTCATGGTGAAGCCCGCGGTTCCCCCATTTGTGTAAATGTTGGATAGGATCACCTTGGTGCAATTTTCACCGCCCACCGAAATGAATTTGGCTCCGTAGATTTCAAGATCGGAGAACTCACAACTTTTTGCGCTTTCGAAATAAGCGCCCAAAGCTGCCGGTGTTCTTTCCGTTACGGAAAACGACGCGGTCGGGAATTTGGGTGTTATAGGTGGTGTCCTCGGTGCAGAGTATCCCTGCATCCACCGTGGTGTCGACCAGAAAATTGGAGACGATCACATCGGACTGGCCAACGACGGTAATTCCTCGCGTAGCGGAGTTCCGCACCACAACATTGCTTGCGAGGCCGCCTGAATTATTTGGTCCGCTTGCGTAATTCAAGAAGGCGATCCCGTCATCGCCCGAATTGTTAACGGTGGAATCGCTAACTTTCGGGTCTTGGCAGTTCGAGAAATGGATTCCATCGGCCAGCGAACAACAGGACGAGTCGACTGATCCGCCAGAATTCCCGCGCCTGGGGACATCTCGACTACCGCGCCGTCAACGATGGTGTCGGTGGTTTGGAACAAATGAATTGCATACTCGGTGCCGCGCGTCGTCGGCTGACTGGAATATGCGATCCGGACGTTCACGATGCGCGCACCACTTCCGCCCGTTAGTTCGAGGCACCCGCGCGTGATGGCGGTACACATCAGCACGGCGTTCGGATCGAAAAACAACGTTCCATTGAAGTTACTAAACGCCATATAGCCGCTGGCATTGTTGATGAGATAAGTTCCGGCGGCGAAACGGATGGTGGAATTGGGATTCGCTTTTACCGCATTCAGAATGTCTTGACTGTCAATGTGGACGCCGTTTCCTAGCGCGCCGTAGTCGCGCACGTTAATGAATGAATCTGTGCCCCCGCCCCAGGCGCTGGCTGGAATGGCCAGCAAAAGGATTTGAAATAAACGTCTCCGAGTTCGACAATACATGCGAGAATTTTAAACGGCGGAGTTGCATAACGTCAACAAATAAATCTGTATTTCGCTGAGGGTTACTCTAGAGAACAGTGGACCTCGAAAAAACCATACTGCGCAAAGTGGGCGAAGCTGTGGGGCGTTTCCGCATGATCCGCGAGGGCGACCGGGTTGCGGTAGGCGTTTCCGGGGGCAAGGATTCGCTGACGCTGCTCGAAGCGCTTTTGCTCTTGCAGAAACGCGCGCCCATAAGTTTTTCGGTTTGCGCGTTTACGATTGAGCAGGGGAAATTTCTTGCGCCGATTCAGCCGGTGGGCGAATTCCTGAAAGCTCGCGGGGTGGATTGGACTTATGTCCAAGATAATCCGTCTTTGAACTTGCTGGTTGAGCAGCCGGAGCATGGCTGCGATGTGTGCAGCCGCTTTCGAAGGCGCGCTGTCTACCAGGTAGCGCGCGGCTTGGGCGCAAATGTGGTGGCATTCGGCCACACGGCCGACGATTTTTGCGAAGCGTTTTTGCGCAATGCTATGTTCACGGGACGCATCGCTGCGCTACCCCCGGTGGCGTGGTCGCGCCAACACGAATTCCGCTTGATTCGCCCGCTGGTTCTTGTGAATGAAAACCTGACACGCGATTATGCGTCCAGCTTGGGCGCGCCGGTGGTGCCCTGCGGCTGTTCGCAAAAAACCGGCACGGTGCGGCGGTCCTTACGGGATATATTGGCCGAACTCGAGCGGGAGCATCCTTTCCTGAAAGATACGCTGCTGGCCGCATTGGGCAATGTCGAAACGTCGCGATTGCTCGATACCCGCTATCTTGATCTGGATCGCAACAGCGATCAAGCCGAGGCGGCCGCTGGCGAACTGGTAACGTTGCTCGCCCGCTGACAGAGCATTCCGCTACACTCTTAAAGTAATCGTCAGGTCTATGAGTTCGGAACTCATTATCGTGAATGGTCCGCAGGCAGGCACACGCTACCCGCTCGGTCAAAGCGAGTTCGTGATTGGGCGCGCGCCCAATTCCAGCCTGGTACTTGCCGAGCCGGAAGTGAGCTGGCGACACTGCCAGATTCGCCAACAAGGCGCACGCTTTCTGGTGACGGACTTGCGGACTTCGAGCGGCACCTATGTAAACGGGATGCGTTCGGCAGAGCGCTGGCTGGAAGAGAAAGACCAGATTGGCGTGGGGCGGACGATTGTGATGTTCCGCTCGGGTGAGACGGCCGGTGATGTGAGCAGCGCTCTGGCGGTAGCCGATACCAAGCCCGCGTTGTTGTCGGCATGCTCACTGTTGTTTCTCTTTCGCGCGCTGGCTTCGAGCGAAGGCGATAAGCATGTCTTGCAGACACAGATTTTGCGGCTGGTAAGCGATTTGATACCGAATTGCTATGGGACGCTGCTGATCGGCGCGACTGCCGGCGAGTTGCAGGATCGCTACGCGCAGGAAAGCGCCGAAGCGCATGGGGACGTGGCGAACGCCTTGATTCATGTGTGCGAGGAAGGGGCGTTTAAGGACGAAAGGTCCGGAGTGGTGGCGGTTCCGCTTTACCTATCCGGCGCTTTATTCGGCGCGCTGGTAGTGCGAGTGAGCGAGATGGAGCGTAAGAATCTGGCTGGCCATCTGGAAACGCTCACGGCGATTTCGGCGCTGGCTTCGGTAGGTTTCGAAGCGAACCGCGAAGTGGAAATTCTGCGCGCGGAGAATAAATTCCTGCAACAGCAAATTGCGCCTAAGAATGGGATTGTCGGGGAGAGCCCGCTGTTGAGACGGCTTTTGGAGCGCGTGGAGCGCGTTGCGCCGCACGACACGACCGTGCTGATTACCGGCGAAAGTGGGACTGGCAAGGAACTGATTGCGCGCGCGCTGCACGAGAAGAGCAATCGCCGCGACCGGCCGTTTATTCCGGTAAATTGCGCGGCGTTGAGCGAATCGCTGTTTGAGAGCGAACTTTTCGGACATGAGAAAGGCTCGTTTACCGGGGCAATTGCCATGAAGCCGGGTTTGTTCGAGTTGGCGCAAGGCGGCACTATTTTCCTGGACGAAGTAGGTGAACTGGCGCAGGGGTTTCAAGCGAAGTTTCTGCGCGTGTTGCAGCAGCGCGAGTTTTTCCGGGTGGGCGGTACGCAGGCGCGCACGTTGGACATTCGCGTAGTGGCGGCGACAAATCGCGATCTGGGGCAGGATGTCAGCGAAGGGCGCTTCCGCGAAGATTTGTATCACCGGTTGAACGTGGTAGCGCTGGAATCGCCGCCGCTGCGCGACCGCAAAGAAGATATTCCGCAATTGGCGAACTATTTTCTGCAGCGTTCGGCCGAGAAATCAAAGCGCGTGGTGAAGGGCCTGTCGCCTGAGGCGTTGGAAATGATTACGCAGTATAGCTGGCCCGGCAATGTAAGGGAATTGGAAAACGCCATGGAGCGCGCGGTGGTCTTGGGCGATGCCGATTGGGTGCTGCCGGAAGATTTGCCCGATCCGCTGCTGGCGGTCACGCCGCCGACTTCGAGCTCGAAGTATGAAGAGTCGATTGTAGGGGCGAAACGCGAGGCGATTCTGGATGCCTATAAGCAATCG
>Ga0302319_10000984_pt1 | contig 63929 bp, 63 predicted proteins | sample Bog_T0_2_FD_203319 | JGI IMG/M metagenome (GOLD analysis project Ga0302319, IMG submission 203319) | Peat permafrost microbial communities from Stordalen Mire near Abisko, Sweden - Bog_T0_2 | ecosystem: Environmental > Terrestrial > Soil > Wetlands > Peat | place: Sweden: Abisko, Stordalen Mire...
CCGAGTACAACGGCGGCCAGACCGCGGTGGCGAATTTCACCATCAAGTCCGGCACCAACGACCTCCACGGATCGGCCTATGAATTCCTGCAAAACGAGGATTTCAATACGCTCGGTCTCGGCGCCAAGAAGGCCCGTTATCGGGACAACAACTGGGGCTACACCGCCGGCGGTCCGGTCTGGATTCCCAAAATTTACCACGGCCGCAACAAGACCTTCTGGTTCTCGAGCTTCGAGCACGACAAGCGCAACCAGGAAAATTTCAACGGCTACACCACGCTCTCGCCCATGGCCTACCGCACCGGCGACTTCTCGCAGTTGCTCTCTTCGACCTTTACGAACGGGCACACGACCCAGATTTTCGATCCCCTATCGACCTCCGGCCCGGTCAGCGCGCCCATCCGCAGCGCCTTCGCCGGCAACATCATCCCCGCCGCCAGGATCAATCCGGTCGCGACCGCCATCCTCGGCGTCGGGCTGGTGGATCCGACCCTTCCCAGCATGACCCACAACATCCAGCAACTGGGTACCGGCCAGCCGTTTTTCGATGAGCACATCATCGGCATCAAGGTCGACCAGATCATCAACGACAAGAACCGGATTTCAGTCTTCTACAACCAGGGCTACCGTGAACGCAATAACATTAGCGGCGGAGATTATCTGCCCGTTCCGGGCCCTCCCACCACCGGCTGGCAGGATCAGCTCACGCCTAGTGAACTGGGCCGTGTGACCCTCACGACGACGATTACGCCCACGTTGATCAACACTTTCGGGCTGGGCTACAGCCGCTTCATGAATGCGAACGGCGCGCCGCTCTACACGGTCAACCAGAATTGGGCCAGCAAGATCGGCGTCCAGAATACCTCCGCCACCGTCTTCCCGCAGTTCACCTTCAACGGTGCTGCCACCGCAGACTACCAGGGCGGTACGATCGACAAGATCGGCGTAGGCTCCTACGGCGCCGGCGCCAACGGCGCCGAGGTCCTCAAGGACGACGCCACCAAGATCTGGGGCCGCCACACCTTCCACTTCGGTTATCAGTACACGGTCTACCGCTACGACGAAGAGAATTACTCGGATTCGGGCGATTTCAAATTCAGCGCGATCGAAACCGGTCTGCCCGGCTATGGCAGCACGACCGGGAATTCCTTTGCCAGCTTCATGCTGGGCGCGGTCCACAGCGCCAGCCACGGTATCAGCGGTCTGTGGGACGGCTACCGCATGCCTTACCATGCGACCTGGCTCCAGGACGACATCAAGGTGACGCCCAAGTTAACCATGAATATTGGTTTCCGCTGGGAGATCATCAGCCCGTTCTATGAGCGATCGAATCGCATGTCCTACATCAATCTCGATGAGCCGAATCCGACCGCGGGCGGCCTGAACGGCATTCTCGATTTCGCGAACCGCCCGACCAGCACCTACTGGGGTGAGATTGGCCCCCGCTTCGGCGTCGCCTATCAGGTCAACAACAAGATTGTCGTGCGCGCGGGCTATGCCATGATGAACACTCCACCGATTGCCCAGAACTGGGGCTTCGGCGGGTTTAATACCGGCTACAGCGGCACCGTCAGCGTGACGGCAGGCACCAGCCCCACCGGGTTCTCGCAGGACCCGGCGATGTACATGAACCAGCCTTTCCCGAACCTGGGCTACACGCTGCCGAACACCGACCCGGCCAATGGCAACTTCAACGCCTCCCAGACCGCTACCCCCACCTCCAACCATCCGGGCTACGTGCAGAACTACAACTTCACGGTGCAGTATCTGCTGCCCGATCAGATGGTCGTGGAAGGGGCCTACGTCGGCAATCACGGCACGCGCTTGTGGGGTTTTAACGAAATCGACGTGAACCCCGCGACCAAACTCGCGCTAGGCAATACGCTGCTGGCTAATGTCTCTGATAACCCGTCGTACAGCCCCTACGCCGGCTTCCCCGGGGGCCTTTCCGTGGCCCAGGCGATCCTGCCGTACCCACAGTTTTACGGTGTCAATAACTTTTACGCCTACAACGTCGGCTCGAACTACAATTCGTTGCAGTTGACGTTGACCAAGCATACGACGAAGGGTTTGGGCTTCATCGCCGCTTACACCTTCTCCAAGACGCTGGGCTACCAGGACAGCAACGGCGCCACGGGTTACGGCGTCCCGCAAGACTTCATGAACCGCAGTCTGGAGTACTCCCTGGCCAGCTTTAACCAGACACACGTCTTCAAGTTCACCTGGTACTACGATTCTCCGTTCGGCAAGGGCCGGAAATGGGATCTCAAACAGGCGAACCTCCTTTTGGGCGGCTGGCAGCTTTCAGGTCTCCTGAACTACGGTTCCGGTTTCCCGATCTCCGTCTACTACCCGGGCTACAATACGCCGACCGGTTTCGGCAGCATTCGCCCCGACATCGTGAGTTCGAACCTGGCCAACGGCAGCATACCGGGGCCGGGCTCCATCAACTACCAAGCTGACCCCATCACCGGCAACGGCACTCAGTGGCTGAACCCAGCGGCCTTCGCCCCCGTCGCCATGTCCTCCCAAGGCGTGCCCTTGACGGTCGGCACGGCTCCCAGGAACCTGGGCATTAACGGGTACATGTTCATCAACGAGAACCTGAAACTGTCCAAGTCGTTCCCGCTCTTCAAGGCCGAAAGGGCCAAGCTCAAGCTAGGCGCGACCCTGTCCAACCCATTCAAACGGCAGGGCAGTGGTCTCATGGACACCGGCGTGGGCGACGCCAACTTCGGCCAAGTGCTTTCAGGCGGCGGTAACCGCACTATGCAGTTGGAAGGTCGCATCGACTTCTAACTGTTAACACTCAACCCGGGAGCCGCGGCATGTTCGCGGCTCCCGGCCCCTCATTCTCTCCCCCGCTCTCCGCTCCCTCTTCGGCCGCTTCCCTGGGTAGGTGCAATTCCGCGACGGCTGGGCGCGCCAGCCACTTCCCGGGCGCATCCGCGAGGTGATCTACTGAGGCAATAGGTTCCAATTCCGGCGAGCAGCGCGAACACCGCGCGCTGCACTTTGCGGATGACCTGGAGTGAAGCGGGAGAGAAACGCTCTTCATATTATTCAGAGATTACGACGGCGACTGCGCGAGCAAGACCGCACGGCGCAGGCAGATGACAAAGACGTCAGGGAGTTGAAAAACGTGGCTAAAGATTACGACCTCACACCGAAACGCGTTCCGCACATCGACACGCCATTGCGGCGCATTCAGACCGAGATTCCGGCCCCCGGCTCGCTGGCGGTACTCGAAACGCTGGCGCGTTGGGAACCGCTGGCCATGCGCGGCCAGCCGCCGATCCTGTGGGATCATGCCACGGGCTTCCAGGTTTACGACGCTTTCGGCAACTGCTGGATCGACTGGTCCTCGGGCGTGCTGATCACGAACGCCGGCCACGGCCGCCAGGAAATCCGCGACGCCATCAGCCGCCAGGCCGCCCAGAGTTTGCTCACCAGCTACTGCTTCCCCAACCTGGAGCGCGCACAACTGGTCGAGCGGCTCGCCGGGCTGCTGCCGGAGCCGCTCAAGAAAGTGTTCCTGCTGACCACCGGCTCGGAAGCCGTCGAATGCGCGATCAAGCTGTGCCGTGCCTGGGGCGTCAGCCACGGCGGGCGCGGTAAGAACATCATCGTCTCCTTCGAGAAAGGATTCCATGGCCGCACCATGGGCTCGCAGCAGGCGGGCGGCATCCCAGCGTTGAAGGAATGGATCGTCAATCTCGACCCGGGCTTCGTGCAAGTGCCCTTTCCCGACGGCTTCTGGACCAAGGACACCTCCTTCGACCTGTTCGAGAGCAGCCTGCGGAATTCGGGCATCGACCCCGCCAACGTGGCCGGCGTGCTCATGGAGACCTACCAGGGCGGCACGTCCGCCTTCGCGCCGCCGGCCTATGCCAAACGCCTGCGCGAGTGGTGCCAACGCCACGGCGCGCTGCTGGTGTTCGACGAAGTGCAGGCCGGATTCGGTCGCACCGGCACGCTGTGGGGCTTCGAGCACTACGGGGTCGTGCCCGATCTGGCCACGTTCGGCAAGGGCATTTCCAGTTCTCTACCCCTCTCCGCCGTGGCCGGACGTCCGGAGGTGATGGACCAGTTCGGCCCGGGCAGCATGACCTCCACGCACAGCGGCAATCCGGTCTGCTGCGCCGCCGCGCTGGCCTCGATCGAGCTGATTGTCGGGGAACACCTGGTCGCACAGGCAGCGCAGTTGGGCGCGCTCCTGCACGCGCGCCTGCGTGAGATTCAGAAGCCGCATCCGGAAATCGGCGCGGTGCTCGGGAAAGGCCTGGTAGCCGGTTTCATCTGCGTCCATCCGGAGACCGGGCAGCCCGATGGCGAGCTGGCCTGGGCAATCGTGCAGCGGTGCATTGAGAAGGGCGTCCTGCTGTTCAGCCCAGTGGGATACAACGGCTCCACGGTGAAAATCGCGCCCCCGTTGTGCATCACCGAAGAGGCACTGCTCGAAAGCCTGGCTGCTTTTGAGGAGGCTGTGACGGAGAGCCTGGCCCGGCCGGAGGCGGCGCGGTGAACGCGCTCGCTGTGACGGTCGTGGGCGGGGGGATGATCACCCACGATCAGATCCTTCCGTCGCTCTATCACCTGCAGCGCCAGGGTGCGATCGGGCAAATCGCCGTCTGCGCGCTGAATGCGCGGCCGCTGCGCGAACTGGCGGAGTCCGAGCGCTTCGCCCGCGCCTTCCCCGGCCAGTCCTTCGTTCCATTTCCGCCGCTGGACACGGATCCCGACGCGCCGCATCCGGCGTTGTTCCGCCAGGTGATCGCCAACATGCCGCCGCGCAATCTCGTCGTGGTGGCCTTGCCCGATCACCTGCATTTCGAAGCGATCATGGCGGCGCTGGCCGCCGATCAGAACGTTCTGAGCGTGAAGCCGCTGGTCCTCAAGACCAGCGATGCGCTGGCGATCGAGCGCGAAGCGCGAGCGCGCGGATTGCTCGTGGCCGCCGAGTATCACAAGCGCTTCGACGATCGCAGCCTGATGGCCCGCCAAGCCTATCGCCAGGGACTGTTCGGCGAATTCAAGCTCGGCTCCTGCTGCCTGCTCGAGAAGTGGTATTACCGTCATTCCAATTTCCAGAACTGGTGTACCGCGGAGCACTCCGACGCGTTCACCTACATCGGCTGCCACTACGTGGACCTGGTGCACTTCATCACCGGGCTGCTGCCGGTCTCGGTCTCGCTTTACGGCGTGCGCGACAAGTATCCCAACGGCCGCGAAGGGTTCCTGTGGACCGATGCCCGCGTGATCTGGTCCAACGGCGCCTGCCTGAATGTGCAGAACGCGCTCGGATTCCCGGACGCCGCCCCCGGCAGCAACACGCAGGGCCTGACCATGTATTGCGCGGGCGCGAACCAGGGCGCGCTGATCTCTCATTCCGACCAGTACCGCGGCCTTTCCTACGCCTACGTCTCGACGCCCGGCGGGCCCGGAGCGACGCTCTACGCCGAGCCCAGTCCCGACTATTTCCAATACGTCGATCTCGGCACTGGCGGCTTGACGCCGGTGGGCTATGGCTACCGTTCCATCGCGCACATCGTGAACACCGTCGTGCGCCTGGAGCAAGCGTGCGACTCCGCGCTCAGCCGGCGCCAGGCGCTCGACGAGATCGATCAGGCCGGCATCATCGCCACTCCGGCCAACAGCGGCTACAACGAACGCGTGATCGAAGCCGGCCGCTGGTCGATTCTGAATGGCGCTCGCGAGGCCCGCATCGAGTACAACCGATCATAAATCGAAGCTGCTTCCGGATGGCCCCGGCTGAATCCAGGCGCGGCCGGCGCGGGTTCCGCCCCAGGTGACAGGGTGCGCCGGCGACTGCGGCTGGCCTCAGCCCGATCCACTGTTGCCAGTTCTAATTCGCAGCGGTTGACACGTCAAACCACTGGCCTGCGCACGCAGCTCCGTAACGACTTCAGAGCCGCAACCGCAAGCCGGTACCTGAGATTCTGCGACCAGACACCAGGCCGCGGCCGCCGAAGATTGTCGTTCAGTCCCGCCGCACTTCGTCCGATATGTGGGGTGAGTGAGGAGCATGCAAGAACGACGGATAGAGCGGCGCGTTTTGTGCGCCGACCTGGTCGAGGTCGGTTGGCGGGACCAGACCGGGCAGCGGCACGGGGCCATCGCCAATCTCGAGGAGATCTCCACCCAGGGCGCTTCCATCATCCTGGAGGCGGCGCTGAGCGTGGGAACCACGGTGCAGATCCGTTGTCTGCGCGGCGTATTCACCGGAGCCGTCTGCTATTGCCACCACGAGCCGGATTTCGGCTACGTCGCGGGCCTCGAGTTTGTGGGCGGCACGCGTTGGGACATGCGCAAGTACAGACCGCGCCATCTGCTGGACCCGCTCTCCGTGGCCGGAGACGGCCCGCCCGACGATGTCTCGACCTAACATCAATAGACTGGGCCGGCCACCGAGGTTTGCAGCCCGGCAACCGGCCCAGTCGAAGCGTACAACAGTCGAGTCTCAAATCCGGCGTGGCTTAGCGGCGCCCGCCGCGAAAGCCTCCGCGAAAACCTCCGCCCCAACCGCCGCCCCAACCGCCGCCCCAACCGCCGCCCCAACCCCAACCTCCGCCCCAATACAGGCCCAAACCCGGCCCGTAGTAATACGGGCTGTAGTAATAAGGCGAGTAGTAAGAGTAGGGATACGGCGCGTAGGCCCCGGAAGGCGGCGCAGAGCCCTGGAAATTCAGGCTCGTGCGCAAGCCGCGCTGCGACGACAGATAGTCGTCTGCTTGCACCGGCGCGAAGGCCCGCAGAGTGGTCTCGTTGTTGACGGCAAAGATGAACGGCGCCTCCAGACGGAAGGTCAGTTGGGATTCCGGATAGACGACAGTCGGCTTGCCGTGGGTCAGCATCACGCCGATGGTGGAGGCCACGACGCCGCCCGCCGCGCCAATCCCCGCTCCCGAACCGCCGCCGACGGCCCCGCCGATCGCTGCGCCCGTGGCCACCGTGGTGCCTACGGCGGCGATCTCACGACCCCGGTATACCGGTGGTCCGTGGAACTCGATCAGACGGCTTTGGATGCGCACCTGGCGTCCGTCGGCCAGGGTGAGTTGATTCAGATCCAGGGCCAGTCGCGATTCCTTTTTCCCGTGGCCCGACTTCTGGGCTTCGGCGACGGTGCCACCGACGATCTGGCCGCGCCGGGCGAGCACGCGCCCGTCGACGATCAAGGGCTGCGTCAGAGTAGCTGTCCAGACGTCCCCAGCTTTGTTATGGTCGCTCGACAGGCCCTGGTCCACGCGCACGTTCAGCCAGGTGCCGGCGGGCAGAGTCAGGTTCATCGGCAGCGCCGGATGCTCGACCCGGTCGGGTTCGTCAAAGCGGTGCCAGCCGGCCCGCGCCGGCTGTGCGGGCCGCGACTGCGGCCGCGGTTGATCATAGCCGGGTTGCGGTGCGGCCACGGGTGGTTGCTCCGAAGGCGCGGACTGGGGGTCCAATTGTTGGTTCTGCTCCGCGGGCGGATTGGGCTCCTGCGCCAGCAGTGGCAGCACAGGGGCCACAGGGAACGCCAGCAGCAGAGCAGCGATGAGTTTGTGTCGGATGGTCATGGGTCTCCGATCCTTTCTTGGTATCTTCTGTCCCGATTAGTGCAATCTTCATGCCAAAATTAAGTCATTTATATTCAATGAATTGAGATGTGGTGAATGGCCGACTGCCACCACCGCGGTGCTTTTCAGCCACCAGCGCGGCGGTGCCGGGGCGAGGGCGCCGTGGGCCTGCAGGAGAAGCTGCCGGAGGCGGATCTGAACTTGCTGGCGCGGATCGAGATCGCCGGGGGTATTGCTGGATACGCCATTTGTGGCGGGACTCACCCGCAACGAGGGCCGGAAACAGTCGGCGTAGCCGCGCGACGGGAATAGGGGGATGACGCAACTCGAAGAGTCGAGACATGGCGGCTGGGTATAAACTGACGGGTTCCGGGAATGGCACATGAAAACCCCGGTCTAATCGTATGCTTCCATTCCGCTGGTTCTGGTTGGTGGCCACGCTGCTGGCTGCCGCTCCGTCGCAATACGAAGACGGCCGTCCCGAGGCCAGGCTGCGCATGGAGGCTTCCGATCAGGGCGTAGTCTTGCGGCACGGCGGCGCCCCGGCGGACTGCGACCGCTATGGCGCGCGTGATGTCTGGGTCTACGAATCGGAGGGCACCTGGTACATGCACTATGACGCCGCCGGGCCGACCGGCTGGCTGACTGCCCTGGCCACCAGTCGCGACCTCGTGAACTGGAGGAAGCAGGGGACCGTGCTGAGTCTTGGCGGTGCAGGCGAAGACGATTCGGCCTCGGCGAGCTATGGCGTAACTTATCGCGCCGGCCGGACCTGGCATATGTTCTACCTCGGCACGCCCAACACGTCGCCGCCCCCGGCACGCATCCCCAGTTTCCCTTACATGACTCTGAAGGCCAGAGCATCGTCGCCCGCGGGGCCGTGGGTGAAGCAGCGCGGCGTGATTCCGTTCCGGCCCACGCCGGGCTCCTATAATTCGGTCACGGCCAGTCCCGGCTTCATTGTGCGGTCCGGCGATGAATACCTGCAGTTCTATTCCGCCGCCACGCAGGACACGAACACGAGGAAGGTCCGGCGCACAATCGGCATCGCGCGCACAAAAAACCTGGACGGTGCCTGGACAGTCGACGCGCGTCCCATCGTTCCCTTGGAAGAGCAGATCGAAAACACGTCGCTCTATTTCGAGAAGTCGAATCGCACCTGGTTTCTGTTTACCAATCACGTCGGCATCGCCCACGGCGGCGAATACACCGATGCGATCTGGGCCTACTGGAGCAAGGATCTGAATCGCTGGAGCCCGGCCAACAAAGCAGTGGTCCTGGACACACGCAACTGCAAATGGACGAAGCATGTGATCGGCCTGCCTTCGGTGGTACGCTTCGAGAACAGGCTTGCCGTCTTTTACGATGGCCTCGACAAGGACTCGTTCAGCCACATGGAGCGCGATATCGGCGTGGCCTGGCTGCCATTACCGCTGGAGGTTCCGCACTCGCAATGAGGACGGCGATTTGTGCCACCGCCGGCAGCGTCTTTCTCGATTTCGACACTCCCACGCGCCTGGAGGGAAGCGGGATTCGATCGGTTTCACATCTTCTAGAAATCGGGCACTCGGGACAGCATCCACAAATCCCTACTTCCGCAAGCCCTGCCCTGCCCGCGCGGCCGTGGCATGCTGAATTCCAGGGGGTATCCATGCCGGCAGAGTTGGGAAAGCTGTTTAGAGATCGGCTGGCAGCCGCTGCCGCCCGCCTGGGCGCGGTCAGCGAGGAGCAGGCCGCCGAGCCCTACCGGCCGGGTGGCTGGCGGCGCAAAGAGGTGCTGGGGCATCTGCTCGATTCGGCGGCCAACAATCATCAGCGCTTCGTGCGGGCGGCGCTGGACGGGCATTACGAAGGGCCGGGCTATCAGCAAGAGGCGTGGGTGCGGCTGCACGACTACGCCGGGCTGAGCTGGGCGGCGCTGGTGGCGTCGTGGCGCGAGCGCAATGCGCTGCTGGCGCGAGTTGTTGAGCGCATCGAGGAATCGAAACTGGCGGCTCCATGCACGGTCGGCGCGGACGCGGCCGTAAGCCTGCGTTTCCTGATTGAGGATTACCTGCGCCACCTGGACCACCACCTCGCTCAGATCACCGGCTGAGGCTTATCACTCTGTGACCGAACTGGCGCGGTTCGCAACGGTTGCGAGGCGACCACCACTGCTTAATAGTCGCGACTTAGTAACGCGGTCTCCGCGACACGCCGTTAGCCCTCCGGCTGCAGCAGCGAGGCGCGCAGGTAGAGGTAACTGCGCACCGCTTTCTCGAGCGGCGGCATCGGCTCGATGCCCAGCGCGTCCAGCTTGGTGTTGGCCAGCGCGGTGTAGCGCGGGCGCCGAGCCGGCGTGCGATACTCGCGTTCGCTGGTGGCCCGCACTTCCGGATCGAGCCCGGCGCAATGGAAAATCATCTTTGCGTACTCGAACCAAGACATGGCCGTGCCGCCGCCGGCATGGAAGATGCCGCGCGCGCCGCGCTCGACCAGTTCGCCCGTGCAGTGCGCCAGCGCCGGCGCGTAGGTCGGCGAGGCCACCATGTCGGCGACCACGCGGATGGGCTGAGAATCCGCGGCCAGACGCAGCATCAGCTCGACGAAGTTGCCGCGCGCCGTCTTCAGCCCGGCCAGCCCGAACACGCCCGAAGTCCGCACGATCAGCAGATCGTCCAGATAGGCTCGCGCATACAGCTCGCCGCACAGCTTGGACACCGCATAGGCGTTCAGCGGATGCGGCCGATCCTCCTCCGTATACGGGCTGCCCTTGGTGCCGTCGAAGACGTAATCGGTCGAGAAATGCACCAGCTTGGCGCCAGATTGGCGGCACGCCACGGCCATGTTGCGCACCGCCAGCGCGTTCACTTCGTAGGCCGCCTGGGGCTCGTTTTCGGCCACGTCCACCATGTTGTAGGCCGCGCTGTTGAGCACCAGTTCGGCTTCGCTGGTGGCAATGACGCGCTCCACCATGGCCGCATCCGTGATATCGACGCCACTTCTTTCGTAAGAAAAAACCGTGTAGCCGCGCGCCGCGAACTCGCGCTGGATCTCAAAGCCAAGCTGGCCCGCGCCGCCGAAGATGATCGCTTTCCTGCTCATGTTGCACTTGAACTATATCGCATCGGAAAGCGTCAACGGCACTCCGCGATCCTGGCGCGCACTGTGCCTCGCCGCGGCATGAGAGCCGCTGTTTCCGCGGCTCGTGAGTCCGGTCCAGAACCATTCTCGCGCCGCGAGCGTACTCGATCAGGCCCCTTCCGGGCTCCGGTCCTGCAGCTTGCGGCGTCTCACCGGCTGCAGCTTCAGCGGATGGCGCGGCTCGCCTTCGCGGGCCTCGCCGAGCAGTGCGCTCACCAGCTTGCGCAGGCTGTGCAAGCCCGACAGGCTTTCATCCATTTCAATCAGCAGCGAGTATTCGCCGGGACCCTCCTCGCGGCAGGCGAGCACTTCACCCACCAGGATCGTGTCGTGCTGGTCGATGCGCACCGTGACGGCGGGCGCGACAGGCGTCGCGCTGCGCACCGTCATCAACCGGGAAGCCATGTGCGTGACCACGATGTCGGCCGCGATGCAGGGACCTTGGAGGGGCACGAGCCGGGCCTTCCAGGTGATCGCAGAATCTGGTTGAATTGGTTCTCGAGCTTCCATGTTGGGCCATATCGGCCTCGACACGAAAAAACTGAGCAATTTCCAGGGACGCGGCGCTATTTCAGGCCCACGAGCAACCACAGCCCCAAGGCGAGAGCGGCGAAGCCGATGGCCTCGAGCGCCAACTGCCGCATGGCCCGGCTGCGCCAGCCAGAGTAGGCCCGAGCGTTGGCAGCCGCGCCAGCCCGGCCGCTGAGGTATTTCTGCCCGGCCTCGTCGGCCAGCAGAATGGAGGCCGCAAACTCGCCGTGCAGCGCCTCGTCGAGCTCGCGGCGCAGCTCCGGCGGCACCTCTTCGAGTGAAGCGAAATTGCGCATCTGGCCGTCGCGGCCGGTCACGACCATCAGGGATCGATAAACGGGATCGGAACGCTTTTCCGGCATGCTCACAACTCACCGCCCGCCGCGGAGCTGACCGGAACCGGCGCCACCTTCTGACGTCCGCGCTCCATCACCACCTGGATAAAGCCCAGCCCGGCCTTCGACAACGCCTTGTCGCGGCGGTAGACCAGTCCCAGCCGCCGTATCAGCGGCTCCGGCGCCAGCGAGACGGCAGCGAACTGGCCGTCCTCCAGACCCTCCTGGAAGTGCGACACGGCCATAAAAGAAATGCCCATGCCCGCCAGCACGAACCGCTTGATCATCTCCGTCGAATCCAGCTCCATCGAGATCTGTACCTGGTCCTCCACCGGCTCCAGCCACGAATTCACCCGAGCCCGCGTCGCGCCGCCCTTGGGCAGCAGCAGCATCTGGCCGACGAGCTCTTCGCAGCGCACCGCGGGGCGCCCGGCCAGACGATGGCCGGCCGGGAGTATCAACTTTATCTCATCGGTATGGATTGGCAGCACCTGCAGCTTTTTCTCCTGGATCGGCAGTTGCGTGAAGCCGAAATCGGCCAGATTATCCATCACTGATTCGACCACGTGCCGGCCGTAACTGCGGTCCACCATCAGTTGGACGTTGGGGAAGAGCTTTTTAAATTCGGAGAAGACGTTCGGCAGGACGTAGATGCAGGTGGCCTCGTTGGCCGCGATCACGAGTTCCCCGCGCGGCACGCGGTCGAGTTCGTTGATCGCATCCTGGGCCCGGCGGCGCAGATCGAGGATCTGTTCGGCATACTCGCTCAGGATTTTGCCCGCCGCAGTCAATTCGATGCGCGTCCCAAGGCGCTCAAATAACGAGCAGTTCAGTTCCTGTTCGATCTGCCGCACCTGGGCGCTGATGGCGGGCTGCGTGCGGTAGCACGTCAGCGCCGCCTTGGAGAACGACTTCAGGCGCACAATCTCGAGGAAGGTATGAAGCTGGTCGAGATCCATTCGCCCCCCAATGGCACACTCATATTATCATCGGTTCATCCCGTGCGGCGCTCAAGTAAACGCAATCCTCTTCGAATCAAGGCCTTCGGAACGCCGGATGGAACGCCCACGGGCGGCGGAGGGCGGATCCGGCGCGTCCGCGGAGTGTGTGCCGGGGCGCGCTTCGAGGACGAAAGCCAGCGGAATCAAGCGTTTTTTCTCGAATCGGCTTGCCGTATGACGAAGCATGGATTACCATCGTGCCTATGGTGAAAAAGGGCTGGATTGGGATTGCCGCCGCGGCGGCGCTGGTTTTATGCGTCGCTGTGAGCGCGCAGAGCGAATCGAAAGACAAAGTCGAACGAGGCCGCTATCTGGTGGAAGAGATTGGCAAGTGTCAGGACTGCCACACTCCCCGTCTGGAGAATGGCGAATACGACCGGACAAAGTGGCTGCAGGGCGCCATGATCGACTTCAAGCCGGCGCACCCGGTGCCAAAGTGGGAGGAGATGTCGCCGGGCCTGACGCGCAGCGGCCTGAGCAAGACCTGGGGCGAGGCGGGGGTGGCCAAATTCCTCGAAACCGGCCTCGGGCCCAAAGGCCAAAAAGCCGATGCGCCAATGCCACTCTACAAGATGAAGCACGAGGACGCGGCGGCCATCGCGGCCTACCTGAACAGCCTGGAATAGCCGCACAGCGTCGGGAAAAGCACGGTAATTGGGCTGTGCTTTACCGCGAGTTCACCGTGATTTGTGAAGCGTTTTACCGTGATTTAATCGCATTTTACCGTAATTCGCCGTTAAATCACGGTGTTCAGGCGGTGCTTTCACGTTGAATTCACGGTGATTTGGCGGTGATTTCACGCCTCCGCGGCGCGGCGGCCGGGCCGCGGTCAAACGTCATTTTTTGCGCTGCGGCGTGGCCTCGGGCCCCTGGATGATCTTGATGTTGGCGGGCAGCGTAAACTTCTCGTCGGTCACGCCGGTGTCGATGTCGACCGATTCGCAGAAGATCTCGTAGATCCGCTCGCCGTTGTGCTCGCGCAGGGTCACCCACGGCCATTGCACGCCTTTGGTGTCGCGGAATTTGGAGAAAATGGTCACCTCCTCATCGCGCTCGTGCGTGAGCGCGTTGCGCCGGAACCACGACTGGCGCACGGGATAGTGCGTGGATTGTTCAAAATAAACCGTCACCGTGCGGTTGTCGTTGTCGTAGATGTCGACCACGTCGACCGGCACGTTGTTGTACAGCTCGATGCCGCGCGATTCGAAGCCCATACCGGGCTCCTTCAGGCGCATCCGCAAAATATACAGCACGTTGTGCAGCAGGCTCTCGCGGTACCGCGCGTAGTCTTCGTCCGGGATCGGCTTGGCGCCGCGGAAGGTGACGTTGAAGCCGCGATTTTCGTCGAGCAGCACGTAGGCCGATTCGTCCTTTCCGAAAACCCAGGTCTGGCGCTCGCGCTGACCTATGAATGCGGCCACGGGCGGATCGGGCGCGATGAGATAGCGCGTGTAGATCCGCGCCCGGGACAGGCCGGCGAGCTTTTCATTGAAAAAACTGTAGGCCCGGCCCTCCTCGATCCGGTCGTGCATTTCGAGGAACCGGTCGCCGCCCAGAGCGGCGAGGCTCTGCAGGACGAGTTCCTTGCCTTTGGCGGCGGGATCGTCGGCGGGCGCCGGCGCGGCCGCCCGGGCGGTTGAAAGACCGGCGAGAAGAGTAGCGCAAGCGAGCACAATGGAGGCGAATCTCACGCTCCGATTGTAGACTGACGCGCCGGGCGAACAAGTAGAGAATGCAGGAATGGCTGAAAAAGTAAGTTGGCGGCGCTCACTCTGCTTCCGTAAAGCCCTCGAAATCAGCACTTTCGTTAGTACTAACGCGTGTTGCAATTCAAGCGCAGGCTGGTGAACATGGAGAGTAGGAGCGACGCTGGCGGGGACGAGATCCGGCGGGGTCGAGCACGCGCCAGGACTCCATATAAGGACGGGATGGCATACGATTGCGCATCGCGGGGATTGAACCCCGAGGAGACAATACAGGTCCGGTTCGCAGCCGAGCTGTTCGCCTGGATGCAGCACCCTATAGTGGCGCAACAAGGGCGGCGCAGGATGGCGCGGTTTCTGGAAGAGCTGGCGCTGCCGGCCGCGACGCTGCCGGATCCGGATGGCGGCCCGGAGGCCGCGCTGAGGCGGATGTGTGAGAACGATGCCGGGGTCCGTCTGAGGCTGGGGCAGGCATTGCGCCATGCGCCGCTGTATCTGGAGTTGTCTGCGCGGGCGCTCCCGCAATTCGCAATGGCGGGCCGGTACGAGCACGCCGCGTGGTTGTATCTGATGCCTGGAGCGGCGCGCAAACTGGCCGCGCAGCACCTGGGCGCGATCGAGTGCCCGGCAGCGGCCGCGGCGGAGTTCCTGGAGACGCTGGAGCGCGCTGCGGCCGATCAGGCGGCCGTAACCGAGACCGGCGCGCCGCAGGCGTCGTAGACTGCCCAGACCCCTTCAAACACCTTGTCCCAGGTAGCGGCTTCGGCCGCCTCGCGCGCGCGCTGTGCCATGGCCACGCGCGTTTCCGTTTCAGCCACCAGCCGCGCGCATTGGACGGCAAACGCCTCCGGCGTGGCGCCGATCAGCCCGTCGACGCCAGCCCGCACGAGGAACTTCGGGCCGCCGCCAGCGGTTACCACGCACGGCACGCCCGAGGCCATGGCCTCCTGGATCACGTTACCGTAAGTGTCGGTTTCACTGGGGAAGGCGAACAGGTCCAGGTTGGCGTAGAACTCGGCCAGGGCCTCGCCTTTCAGGACTCCGGCCATATGGCAGCGGCGCAAGTTGCGGCGCAACCACTGCTCCTCCTGGCCGTGGCCGGCGATCCAGATTTCGGAGTTCGTGAGACCCTGCCTATCGAGCTCGTCCTCGACCGTCTTGAGCCAACGCACACCCTTTTCGGGCGACAGCCGCCCACTGTATCCGATGCGCACGACGTCGTCCTGCCGGTTGCGCCGGGAGGGATGATACAGCTCGGTGTCGACGCCGCGTTTCATCAACGCGCTGGGCCGTCCGGTGGTCCGCTCGAGCAGCGCGGTCAGCTCGGGGTTGGGCGCGAGAGTGCGCTGGGCGAAGCAGTAGAACAGCGTGGTCGCCCGCAGGGACAGGCTTTCGGCGGCACGGCCGGCGGCTACTGCTACGGACGGCCCCAGCCAGCCCAGCTTCTGCCGCAGCCGGCGTCCGGCGTACTCATGGATGTTGGTATGCCAGGAAGCCACCAGCGGGGCGTGGAAGCGGCGCGCAGCCCAGACGCCCAGGATGCCGTGATGGCTGGGCCCGGTGATGTGAATCACGTCGGGTTGGAAACGCTCGAGCTCGGCCGCGAGCAGCCGGCGGTGGCGCAGGCAGCGCAGATCGAATCGCAGATCGGCTTCAAGCCAAAACGCCATCCGGCTCACGGCCAGCTCCACGCGCCGCACCGAGCCCTGGTCCCACGCGCGCGTCTCCGGCCCGGTGTGGACGCTCAGCAACGGATAGCCGCGGCGCTGGGCGAAGCCCTCCAGCGAGCGGCTGGTCAGGGCGACCCCATTGACCTCGTGAAAACTGTCGGCGAAAAAGGCGACTCGCGGCACCGGGTTATCGCATTATGCCAGTTCCTGGGCCGGAGGCGCGAACTGCCGCAGGGCGGCGCGCAGACCGCGGTTGTCGAGCAGCCGGCAGGAGCCGGCGAAGGCCCGGACCACGAGCGGTTGGCGGCGATCGGGCCACACACTGGAGAGCGATTCGACGGCGCCGGTGGCGGCATCGCGATAGAAGACGCGATCGCTCCAGCGGACCCAGCCGTGGGTGTGGGCCGCGTTGTCGCGCATCACGTCGGCGATCATTTTCAGGACGCGCGCGACGATCGGCTCGCGGTACTGCGGCATCACCAGAACGTGCGAGCGGCCGTAGTCGCGGACCTCCTCGACGAATTCGCCGAAGGTGTCCGAGTTGGTGAGATTGATCAGCGCGTTGGGTTCAGCGCAGTGGCGGTCGCCGCCGGAAACGACCGGGCGCGCGAACGACTCGGCCAACGCGGCGACGCCGCGGTTCTCGCTCCACGGGCGCAGTCCATTCAGCTCGAGGGCGTGCAGGAAGGGGCTGTAACGCCGTAGAAACTGCTCCGCGATGGAATTGTGAACCGGCTTGCCAACGCCCTTCTCGTCCCAATAGGGATGATTGAAAACGACCAGCGTGTCGGGCTCCTCGTTGAGCCAGACGAGCATATCCGCAAGGTCGTCTTCGCGCGGATTGGCGGTGAAAGCGGCCAGCGATTCCATGCATTGCGTGGCCCGGCGCGGCGGCAGGTTGTGCACGCCCAGGTGCAAAATGACGCCGCGATAGGGCACCGTCCATTCGACCGAAACCGGCGTGTTGCGGCCTTCCGGCAGGACGCGCAGCAGCAGCGGCGCCTCGACGTTGTCGTGGTCCGTGATCGATACCAGCGCGCGCAGACCGAGCTCCTCGATCTGCTTGCGCTCCACGGCCAGCGCTTCGCGCGGACCCAACGGCGGAGTCCACCACGCGTTGAAATAGTTCAACTCCTGCGCATGCAGACCGCGATATTTCGCTTCCTGCGCGCGCACCAGTTCCCGCACCACCGGCACGTAGGCCGCGAAACGCGGGATGAAATCGAGGGTTTCCTGCGAATGCGACGTGTGGCTGTGGAGGGAAACGCCGGCCCGGGCGCGTCGCCACGGAGCGCCGTGCCAGGCGAAATGGACTGAAACGGTGGTTTCCATCGACCCCAGCCTGAACGACGCGCGTTAGAGTCCGATGGAAGGAGTGTCAATATTGCGTAAAACAGGACTTTAAGGAATTGTTTATAACAGAAGCGTGACGAAATGCGGATGCGCCGGCGCGAGAGTTTGCCGCAGGAGTGGCGCGCCTCAGTTCGGCGCGCCGTGGCACTTCTTGAATTTCTTGCCGCTGCCGCAGGGGCAGGGTTCGTTGCGGCCGGCTTGTAAGCTCGCGGCGGGCGCGGGCTGGCTGGCATGATCGTGGTCGCAATCGGGACCGTGCACGTGATCGGCAGCGTGCTCGTCCATCTCCGCCGCCTCTTCGGCGGAGAACAGCGGCGGCAGGCCAGCGCGTTCGAGGCGCGTGTCCAGAGCCGTGGCGACAGCTTCGGCCTCCTGGCGGGACAGGCCGCCGGCCAGTTCGTCGATCTTCTCAAAGAGCTTCTCGACACTCTTGGCCGAGGTCTTGCCGGGGATGGCGAGGGCGTAGGAGAACAGCGCGTGTTCGCGCGCGTCCTCGTCGTCGAACAGCGGCATCAGTTCGACGGCCAGTTCGGGGATCGGGAACGCGCCGACCGCGGTGGCGGCGCTGGCGCGAACCTCCGGATCGGCGTGACTCAGGTTCTCGCCGATGTAGCGCCGGTAGCGCGGATCGTGGCTGCGCCACATGGCTTCCAGCGCGGCGGCGCGCGACTCGGGGATTTCGTACAACGCGTGAATGGCGTCGTGCAGCACGCCCGAGCCCGGCCCATTGGACAGCGCGACGACGGTTGAGGCGCGCTCGGCCGGCGTGAGATCGGCGCGATCCAGCGTTTCAAGAAGGAAATCGCGCACCGCCGCCTCGGCGTCGCAAACGCTGCCGAGGGCACGCAGGCAGGCCGCGCGCACCAGCGGGTCGGAATCCGCGCGGGCCTGCTTGAGCAGCGCATCGCGCGTGTCCTCGTTGTACTCTTCGTCGCACAGGCTCAGCGCGGCGTCCGCGCGATACTCGGGGTAATCGCAGGTCAGATATTCTTCCACCTGGTCCTCGGGCAGAGCTTCGAAATGCGGCGGCGCGATCTCGCGGTACAGCGGGAAGATATCGAAAACCGGCACGTCGCGCACGGTCTCGCCGGCCTGGAGTTGCGCGCGGCAGTCCTCGAGCGCCTTGCGCTCCTGCTGCAACGCCTCGCCCGCGGGAAGCGCGGCCAGCGCACGCTCGACCAGGGGTATCAGCGCCGGGTCGCCATACAGGCCGACGCACAGTGCGCCTTCGTAAGGATCGGCGTCGAGCACGCCCGCGAGCAGTGCCGGAATGCGCGCGTCGCGCATGCCGAGCGCGGCCAGCAGAAACACGAGATCGCCGCGGTCGTCCTCATCCGCGCTGGCGATGGCGTCCAGCAGCGGATCCACGGCCGGCGCGCCGAGTGCGGCGAAGGCCTCGACAAGCTCGTCGGGAATGCCGTCCTCGGCACGCTGCGCCTTGCGCAGATAGAACGGGATCGCCTGCGGCGTGTTGAACTGGCGGAACAGGTCGAACGCCTGTTCCTCGAGATCGAGCAGTGCGTCGGGGCGGATTTCGGATGAAAAGCGGACCAGCGCTGGCAGCGTCTCGGCGGGACGCGCGAGCAGTGAGCGCACCAGCCGGTGGTCGAAACCGATGCGGCCGGCCTCGGCCTCCACGAGCAGTTCAAACGCGGGACAAGTGTCGAATTGCGAAGGAAGAATAGGCACCTTTTCAGTCTTTCATACCCACCGCCGCCGCTTCATCGGAGGACGACTTCCGCCAACTGCAGAATGCGGCGGCACGCCCGGTCTGCGCGGTCCGACGCACCAAGACCCGCCGCGGCGTGCCGGCGGGTCTCGGAGATCGAATGAGTGGAAGACCGCAGCCGTCTAGGCCGGCTCTTCTTCTTTATTCACCTGCACGGTGACTTGCGCTGTGACGTCCCTGAACAGGCGGATGGCGACCTTGTGCTCGCCCAGCGTTTTGATCGGCGCATCGAGCGCAATTTTGCGGCGGTCGATGGTGTAGCCGGCCTTTTCGAGCAGTTCGCCGATGTCCTTGGCGGTGACGCTGCCGAACAGCGTGTCCTGCTCGCCGGCCTTCTGAACGGTGGTGAGCGTGACCGTGGAAAGAAGCTTGGCCAGCTCTTCGGCCGCGCCCTGCTCCTTGGCCTCGCGGCGCAGCGCCGCCTGCCGTTCCTGTTCCACGATCTTCTTGTTGGCGCCGGTGGCCGCGACGGCCAGCCGTTTGGGCAGCAGGAAGTTGCGGGCGTAGCCGGCGGCGACCTTTACCACTTGCCCGCGGCGACCGAGTGTTTCGATATCTTCACGCAGAATAACGTCCATATTAGGGCCTCCAGAGTGCGCTCGCCGCTACTTGCCCGCGAAGGGCAGCAGCGCGATGTTGCGGGCCAGCTTGATGGCCTCGGTGATGCGCCGCTGATTCTGCGCGTTCAGACCGGAGATGCGGCGCGGGATGATTTTGCCGCGCTCGGTGATGAACTGCGAGAGCAGCCGGACGTCCTTGTAATCGATGTAATCGATTTTCTCGAGACAGATGCGATCGACCTTCTTGCGGCGGAAATATTGGCGCTTCCCGGTGGCGATAGTCTTGTCGCCGCCGGTCGGCCGCTGGCTCGCGGCGATGGGGCGTCCGCCTCTTTGTTGCTCAGCCATGCTGGGTCTCCTTTGCGGTCACTTCGGCAGCCTGGGGTTCCGGAGCGGGCTCGGCAGTGGGCTCATGCGCGGGCTCGGCAGCGGCGGGTTCGGGCGCCGGCGCGACGGGCGGCGCGGGCGCGGGACGTGCCGGAGCGTGGGCCGGCGGATGGCCCGGTCCCGTGGCCGGGGCCTCGCCCGGCATGGCCGGCGCGAGCGGAACCGCCGGAGGCGCGGGCGATGCCTGCGGCTGCGGCCGGCGCTTGGCGCGCTTCTCGCGCTGCAGTTTCCGCTTCTCGAGTTTCTTCAAATTCTCGTCGATGCGCACGGTGATCCACTTCATCACCGAGTCGGTGACGCGCATGCGGCGCTCGATTTCCTTCACCAACGTTGTGGTGTCGGTCGAGAACTGGATCAGGATATAGAAGCCTTCGTTGCGCTTCTCGACCCGGTAGGCCAGCTTCCGCACGCCCATCTTCTCGACCTTGTCCACGTTGCCCTTGGAGGATGTGATCAGCGCCTTGAGTTGCTCAATGTAGGCGTCGACTTCCTCTTCCGGAGCATCGGGACGAAGGATGAACAGCTCTTCGTAAATTCTCATTCTTCCTCTCGATTCGGACCCGGGGCGCGACGGTTGTGTTCCGCCATGGCCTTTTCGACGCCCCAGGCGATAATGGACTCGACTGCCTGACTGGCTTGGTCCAGCAGCTCGTCCAGTTGCTTCTTTTGCTCGCCCTTCATCGGAGCGAGCACGAACTTCGCGGCATCCCCGACCGGATGGCCGGGATGAATGCCCATTCTCACCCGCGCGATCTCCTCCGTCCCCAGGCAGCGCAGGATGTCCTTCATCCCGTTGTGCCCGGCGGCGGAGCCTTTCGGCCGGATGCGCAGACTGGCCCACGGCAGGTCGAGTTCGTCATGCACGATCACGATCCGCGCCGCGTCCACCTGATACTTCTCCGCCAGCCCCTTCACCGCCTGACCGCTCAAATTCATGAACGTCTGCGGCTGGGCCAGCAAAACCGCTTCGGACCCGATCAAGCCCTGGCCCACTTTGGCCTGGCACTCGAAGCGTGAGATGCGGATGTTGTTCCGCACCGCCAGGCGGTCCAGCGCCAGGAACCCAAGGTTGTGGTACGTATGCTCATATTCGGGCCCGGGGTTGCCGAGGCCCACCACCAGAAACCCGGGTTCCGGCATGGCCGCTTGCGAAGAAGACTACTTCTTCTTCTCGCCTCTCTCGGGCTTCTCGGCCTTCTCGCCCTTCGCGCCCTTCTCGGCTTCCTTGCCTTCTTCTTCCTTCTTGCCCTTCTTGATCACTTCGGGCTCGGCGGCACCCGGAGTAGCAGCGGCGGCGCCTTCGACCACGGCCGCTTCTTCCTCCACCACCTTGGCCGGCGCAATCACGTGCGAGATCACCTGGTCGGGCGAACTCAGCAGCTTCATCGACCCGCTCAGCTTCACGTCGCCCGCGCGCAGGCTGCTGCCCAGAAGGAATTCGGTCACGTCGATCTTGAAGTTCTCCGGAATCTCATCCGGCAGGCACTCGATTTCGATGTCGCGGGTGATCGTCTCGTACACGCCGCCCTGTTCCTTCACGCCGCGCGGATCGCCGATGGTCAGCACCCGCACGCGCAACCGCAGCCGCTGGCTGAGGTCGATGCGGATGAAGTCCACGTGCAGCAGGTTCTCCTTGAGCGGATGGTTCTGCCAGTCCTTGAGCATCACCGGAGTGTTCTCCTGCCCGGCGATGTCCAGATCGAAAATGGTGTTGCCGCCCGCGCCCGAGTTGAGGATCTTGACGATGTCCTTGGGGCTGACGCTGACCGGCACCGGGGCCTTGCCGGCGCCGTAAACCACGGCGGGAATCAGCTTGGCAACCCGCAGCCGCCGGGCTTCATTCTTGCCTCGGCTCGAACGGGGCTCGGCGGCGATGGTGAGTTCCTTACGCATAACTTGCTCCTGTCGATCAAACGAACAACGTGCTGACGGACGTCTCCTCGTGGATGCTCTGGATGGCGCGCGCCAGCAGGCGGGCCACTGAGAGGACGCGGATTTTGCCGCAGGCTTGCGCCTCGGCGCGCAACGGGATGGAGTCCGAAAAAACCACTTCCTTGAGGCTCGAGGCGGCGATCCGCTCCACCGCCGGGCCCGATAAAACAGCGTGCGTGGCACAGGCGGTCACCGAACGCGCCCCCGCCCCGATCAAGGCTTCGCAGCCTTTCACCAGCGTGCCGGCGGTGTCGATCAGGTCGTCCACGATCAGGCAATCGCCGCCCTCGACTTCGCCGATGATGTGCATGATCGCGGCCACGTTGGGCGCATCGCGCCGCTTGTCGATAATCGCCAGCGGGACTTCCAGGCGTTTGGCAAAGGCGCGCGCGCGCTCCACGCCGCCGGCGTCGGGCGATACCACGATCGTCTTGCCCTGGTCGATGGAACGGAAGTATTCGATCATCACCGGCGAGGAAAACAGGTGGTCCACCGGGACATTGAAAAAACCCTGAATCTGGGCCGCGTGCAGGTCCAGCGCCAGCAGCCGGTCGGCCCCCGCGGTCTCGAGCATCGAGGCCACCACCTTGGCCGAAATCGGCACCCGCGAGCGGTCCTTGCGATCCTGCCGCGCGTAGCCGTAGTACGGCACGACGGCCGTGATCCGGTCGGCCGAGGCGCGCTTGAGCGCATCGATCATCAGGATCAGCTCCATCAGATTGCGCTCCACCGGCGTGCACGTCGGCTGGATCAGAAACACGTCGCTGCCGCGGACGTTTTCTTCGATCTGCACCCAGATTTCGCCGTCGGAGAAGCTCTTGACCGTCGCCCCGGCCAGCGGGACGCCCAGTTCCTTGCAGATGGATTGAGCCAGGGGCAAATTGGCGTTGCCCGACAGGATTTTCAGTCGATCCGTTCTAGCCGCAGTTCGAACCACCAGCTTCAGTACCTCGTGCCGAGGCGTCTTAATCGCCTCGCGCGTACACACTCCGGGGCGGCCAGGTTCCGGGCCTGACGTGCCCCCGCAAGCCACGCCGATACGCCGCTTGATAGCGCGCGCGCGTGACCATTGTGGTCGAGAAAACCTGGAGAGGTTCCGTTCGAAAACGCGGAAGGGCTCCCTGCAGATTGGCCCGGTCCGGAAACACCCCGAAGAGTGTTGCCCCACTGCCGGAGAGCCGGGCAGTTTGGGCCCCGTGCCGCTCGAGTTTTCTCCGCCATCTGGCCAACTCCGGGTGAAGCTGGAAGACAGCATCCTCGAAGTCGTTCTGCGCGGCCTGCGCTTCATACGCCTGCCACACAAACGACTGGAAACAATTCAATTTAGCAGGTACGTCGACTTCAGTCAACGCGGGCCGGCCCAGCGCCCGGTAGGCTTCGGCCGTGGAAACGTGGATTCGCGGCGCCAGCACCAACACCGGCAATGGTTTGGGCTCCGGCAGCGGGTACAGCTCCTCGCCGCGCCCCAGGCCCAGCGCGGCGCCGCCCATCAGGAAGAACGGCACGTCCGAGCCTAGCCGCGCCGCCATCGCGCTCAGCTCCACCAGCGTCGCCTCGCGGCCGGTCAGCGCCGTGAGCGCCAGCAGCACCGACGCCGCGTCCGACGATCCGCCGCCCAGCCCGCCACCCATCGGGATGCGCTTCGCGAGCCGCATCTTCAACCGTCCGCGTACTTTTTTCGACTCGAAAAACAACCGCGCGGCGCGCAGCGCCAGGTTGTCGTCGATTGCCAACGCGTCTTCCAGTTCGATCGACGTCGCACGACCGGGTGTGAACTCGAACTCCAGCGTGTCGTGCAATCCGATGCTCTGAAAAACGGTGCGCAGCTCGTGGTAGCCGTCCGCGCGCCGTCCCAGCACCTTCAGGCTCAGGTTGATCTTGGCAAACGCCGGAAGTGTGGCCGTGCGCGAATCCATAATGCACCCTCAAAACACCATGCGGCGACCAACTGGTCTCGCAGGTTCTTTGACAATCACCGGCCATTCCTCGTGGCGCAGGCACTCGTGCCTGCCGCGTCGACACTCATGTCGACGCTCGGTTGGCGATTGTCAATTCTTACCCGAGACACTACACTAGTGCCCCGCCCCTAAGCTCCAGTGCTACCGGGCGCCGCTCGCCAACGCGCGCCACTCCGAACCGAGCCGCAACCACAGGGAGCGATTTCCGCGGAAGCACAATATCACACTGTCAGAGCACTAATAATGCAGCAGCGAAAACACCTCGCGGCCGGCCAGCTTATCGCGCCCGTGCAGGAAATCCAGCTCGATGACGAAGCCCAGCCCCACCAATCGGCCGCCCAGCCGCTCCACCAGCGACGCCACCGCCGCGGCCGTGCCGCCCGTGGCCAGCACGTCGTCCAATATCAACACCCTGGCGCCCGGCGCGATGGCGTCTTTGTGCATTTCCAGCCGGTCCGTGCCGTACTCCAACGCGTACTCGACGCTCTCGGTCGCAGCCGGCAGCTTGCCCGGCTTGCGCACCGGCACAAACCCCGCGCCCAGCGCGTAGGCGATGGCCGGCGCAAAGATGAATCCGCGCGCCTCGATGCCCACGACGACGTCCACCGGCGTGCCCGCGTAATGCGCCTGCAGCGCGTCGATCACCTCGCGCCACCCGGCGGCGTCCTTCAGCAGCGTTGTGATGTCGTAAAAATTGATGCCCGGCTTGGGAAAATCGGGCACTTCGCGGATCAACAATTTCAGGTCGGACATAATAGAGAATAAGGGAGAAACCTCCACGATTGTATCGCGCGGCCCGTCACTAAAGTCATGGCAAGTTCATGCCGGCCGGTTTGGATCGCCTCGCTCGCGCTGATTCCGGCGCTCGCCCCGGCCCAGATCGGCGGCCCGCCGCCGCCCCGCACGCAAATCGAGGTCGTGGTCACCGACACGAACAATGCACCGATAGCCGAGGCCGAGGTGAATGTCAGCATCGCGGGACCGCTGGCGGGAAGTCGCCGGCGCACCAACGACACGCCGTCCAAGTTCACTACCGGCCTGGATGGGAAATGCACCGTGCCGATCCCCACGGCGGCTTTCTGGCGCGTGGGCGTGCAGCGCGACGGCTATTTGGACGCCGAAGATCCGACGCGCGTGGAACACGTCGAGACGGTGCGCGTGGAATTCAATAAGACCGTCCGCCTCACCATCGGGCTGCTGAAGGCGTCCGCGCTCGAAGGCACTGTCTATCTCGACGACGGCCGCCGCGTCAGCCAGGCTCGCGTGCAACTCCAACCGGCCGTGATCGCCGCCGGCCCGGAGCGCCGCTGGGGTCCGGCGTGGCTCGTGCAACGCACGGACAAGGACGGCCACTACCGCTTCCCGGTGGTGCCGCCCGGCGACTACGGCATGTGGATCTCGCCGCCCGAGGCGCTGGTCATGGCGTCGTTGAAACAGGGCGTCAACGGCGAGTGGACGGGCTACGCCGGCACGCTCTGGCACCCCAGCGTCACGGAGGTTCAGAACATTGTGCCCGTCACCGTGGATCCGGGCTCCGACCTGCGCGGCATCGACCCCGTCCTGCGCCCGGTGAAGGTCCATCCGCTCAAGGGCGTGCTCTACGACCAACTCACCCACGAGCCGCTGACGCACGCCCTGGTCGGCTTGCGCGTCGCCGGCGCGGCGCCGGTCGAAGTGTTGGCGCCGCGAGCGGTGAATGAAGAAACGGGCGCGTTCGAGTTTCCGCCGCTGCCCGAAGAGGACTACGACCTGCTGGTCTATCGCGACGGCCCGGGCCTGACCATGCCCTGGCCGGTGCGCATCAGCCTGGGCGGAACGCCGGAGCGGAATGAGCGCATCTTCGTGCCCGGCCCGGACCCCGTGGAAGCCTCATGGATGCGTATGGGGCATACGCAGGAGGAAGGCGTCGGCGTCCTGGTCCCGAATTGGACGGCCTGGTCGGGCCGGCTGTGGTTCCACGATTCCGTCAAGCCGGACCAGGGCGGCGCCCTGGACTCGTCCAGCCAGGCGCTCACCGAAGTGCGGCTGCTCCCGCTCGATCTGCCGGAGTTCGCGCCCGTCGTCGCCAGTCTCGATCCACGTCTGCCGAAGGTCGACGCAGAGGGTCTGCGCCGCGGCTTCGACCTGCAAACGACGCCCCTGCCGCCCGGCTCCTACGAGGTCCAGGTCGTGCTCCCCGAGGGCTGGTTTCTGGATTCGATTACCAGCTCCAACACCGATCTGCTGAAGCCGGAAGGCGTCGTGGTGACGCCGGAGATGGCGGGCCTCGAGATCAACCTGCAACGCGGCGGCGCGGCGCTCCAGGGCCTGGTCGCCAATAAAGAGGCCGAGCCGATCGGGAACGCGGCCGTGTGTATGGTCTCAGGAAAGCCCTGGCGGCTGCGCCAGCCCGGCGGCGCGTTCTGCGTGCACGCCGACGAAGCCGGCCAGTTCCGCTCGCGCTGGCTCAGCCCCGGCGCCTGGCGCGTCTGGGCCTTCCCCAAACGACCGCTGGAGCGGCCCGGCAGCGCCGCCTTTGAAGCCCGCTACGGCCTCGCCGCCCGCCCCATCGACGTGCCCCCGGACGCGGGGCTCCTGCGCATCACCTTGCTGTGCCCTGAATAGCGCGCCGGTTTGAACAGCCCAGCCGGCCAGGTTGGCCTTTCAAGCTTGTCGTCATGAGCGTCTGCTGCTTGTCGTCTTCGGCGTCGAAGCTTGTCGACTTGGCGTCTGAAGCCCGTCGCCATGAGCGTCTGAACCTTGTGGTCATGACCGTCTGAACCTTGTCGCCAGGGTCATCTGCAACTCGACATCCCGTACGGGCGCTCGCACTAACTGGCGATCCCCTATGCTCTCGCGTCAGCCGTGATTCGAAGCGTGCGCGCGGCGACGTGTGCTATCCTCAACGGCCATGTGCCGCTCGCGACTGGGAAGCGAGGCTGGCCACTGGGAGGTTCTTTATGCGCATGCTGATGCACGTTAGTTTTCCATTCGAACCGTTCAACAGCGCCGTTCGAGATGGATCCATAGGTCAGAAAATGCAGCGAATTCTCGAGGCCGCCAAGCCCGAGGCCGCCTATTTCACGGAGCAGAACGGCCGGCGTGGCGGCACGCTGGTCGTAAACCTCAACGATCCCTCCGATATCCCGCGGCTGGCCGAGCCGTGGTTCCTCACATTCAATGCCGAGGTCGAGTTTCGGATAGCCATGACGCCCGCGGATCTCGCGCACGCGAACCTGGAGGCGTTGGGCAAGCAGTGGGCTTAGCCAATCCGCCCGTCGCGGAAACAATGTGACTGAGCTGCGACCGCTGTGACGGAGCCGCGACTGTGTGACGGAGCCGCGATTGTAAAGGAGCGGTTGCTTGGCCGCGACTGCTGTGACGGAGCCGCGATCGTGTGACTGAGCCGCGACTGTAAAGGAGCGGTTGTCCTGCTGCTCCACAACTGCCGCTACACCTCGCCTCCGGTGCCAAAGAGCGGCTTCCCGGCCCCGGCAAGCCGCTCCAATACGCCGCCACAACTCGACACCGCCTCCGGCCTGCGATATGATCTCTGGCGATTGAACCATCGCTGGAGGAATACCTTGCTAAATCGCAGAGAATGGATGTTTTGCGCCGCTTCCGGAGTGTGCGCCCCGCTGCTCGGCCAGACCGCGGCTACGAAGGACGCCCCGAAGGACGACGATGCGCCCGTGGCGCTGGGACCCGACGGCGTGTGGCCCTCCCAGCCGCCCGCCGATTGCCCTTTCCCGCCCTCCAAGTCACTGCGCGGCATCGCCTTCACCGGCCGCCAGATCTCCTACGAAAACGCCGACACCTGGTATCCTAGCTGGGCCGCCGACGGCAACCTGTATTCGCCCTGGACCGACGGCAATGTCGAAGGCGTAAACTCGAGCTCCGGCGGAGCGAAGGCCACCACCGGCCAGGCCAAAATCGTCGGCGACTCGCCTCTGGCGCTCAAGGTCACCGACGTCAGCACGTTCGCCAGCTCGCCCGAACCCTACGGCGGCCGCTACCCCTGCGGCAGCCTGGTCTACAACGGCGTCTGGTACTACGGCACCTACTGCCTGCTCGAGACCCCCAAGCTGGGCCTGAACTGGGACGTGCTGGGGCCGCTGGTGGGCTTTCGGACGTCCACCGATTTCGGCAAGACCTGGACCGAAACGCCGCATACGCCGGCCGATCCGCTGTTTGCCGAGCCCGAGCACGTGGGTGGACCGGTGAAGCTCGGCGCGCCGCATTTCGCCGATTTCGGCCGCAACATGGAGCATTCGCCCGACGCCTACGCCTACCTGGTGGGCCACGGCGCAGTGACCAGCGACCCCAAGCCGCGCCCGGCCAATCTGAGCTGGATCACCGGCGACCAGATCTACCTGGCGCGGGTCCGCCCGTCGCTCAAGACGATGAACGACCGCGCCAGTTGGGCGTACTTCGGCGGGCACTCGAAATCCGGCCAGGCGGTGTGGACGCGGGACTTTACTAAGATCCGGCCGCTGTTCGAGTGGAATAACCGAACCGGTTGCGTGACAATCACTTACAATGCTCCTCTCAAGAAGTACTTGATGTGCGTCACCGACGGCGGGACCACCATCAGCCGCTTCAACACCTACATTCTGGAATCGGACGCGATCACCGGCCCGTGGCGCCTGGTGACGTTCATGCGGCACTTCGGCGAGCAGGGCTATTTCGTCAATTTCCCCAGCAAATTCATCAGCCCGGACGGGCGCACGGCGTGGCTGCTGTACGCCGCCAATTTCACCAACGGGCCCAAAGGGTCCCACTATCAGTCCAACCCGCCGGGCGGTCGCTACGGGATGTGCCTGCAGGAAGTGAAGCTGGTCTGAGCGGCGAGCGTGGCGCAGGGGCCGCGCACCTTACCGCCAGCGCGCATCCGTCGGCCCGGTCGGAGCATCCTTATCATGCAAGGACTTCGTCCGCGAAAGGGGTGCGGGACTCGGATGCCGGCCGACCAGGAGACGCGCGCGATCAGGCGACTGATCCAGGAAATCGACTCCATCGAAGCCTGGCGCGACCGCACGGGCCGGCGAATCGTGGTGCTGTTTCTGGCGACTTTCATGGCCGCGGCGTGCCTGCTGGTGTGGGCGGCGACGCATGCGCAGGCGGTGGTCGCGCCGCCCGGCCCCAGGGTCCCCGGTGTGTTGCACTCCGCGAAAGACTCCACGCGCTGAGGCCGCGCCGCGACCGCGTTACGGAGCCGCGACGGCCAGGAGTCGCTATGGCCCTCCGGGCCACCCATAGAAACCAGAGACGAGCCATCGATGGCGAATGTCCGGCGAAATCCGGGTTGTCTCTGGAGAGAGCGGTTTACGGCCCCATTTGGCGGCCGGTTGAGATAATGCCCGCGCTGCGAGATGGGCGGAGTGACAATGGTTGCTGATGCCGTTTCACGCCTCGGGCATGCGCCTCCTGGCAGTGGCTTGTCTGGCGCTCGCGCTGCCGCTTGGGGCCGCCGATGCGCCGGCACTGCCCGCCACCGGTAAGCTGTTGGTGGCGACGCGCAAAATGCGCGACGCCGACTTCGCCCAAGCCGTGATTCTGCTGGTGCACAGCGACGCGCAGGGCGTGATCGGGCTGATTGTGAACCGTCCCACCGAAGTCCCACTCACGCACCTGTTCCCGAAGATCAAGGACGCTCAGGCGGGCAAAGCGCCGGTGTACCTGGGCGGTCTGGTGGCGCAGGGCGCGCGCGGCCTGGTGCTTTCGGCGGAGAAGAAGCCGCCCAAGACCAATCCGGAGAAGACACCGGATAAGACAAGCGACGCGCCGCCCGTTTTCGGCCGTGTTTCCGTGATCTCCGATGCAACGGCGCTGGAAAGAATGGCGCTCAGCGGGGCGCGGCCCGACGTGTTCCGCGTCTACGCGGGCTACACCGGCTGGTCGGCGGAACAACTGCGCATCGAACTGAAGTTCGGCTATTGGACCATCGCGACGGCGACCGAAAGCATCGTCTTCGATCCGCATCCGGAGACGGTTTGGACGCGGCTGTTCGGCCCGGGCGGCTGAGCGGCGGATCGATGCGAACCGCTACTAGTAGCGGTCACCATTTTTTAAACTACTGACTCCATTGGGGTTATTGACGTCGGGCCGCTACTCAGTAGCGGTCGAAGCGGTTATCGCCAGCGGAAAATGCGCAGGGCCAGCGTGAAGCAGGCCACCATCCAGCAGCCGAGAATAGCCATTTGGGGCGCGAGTTGGGCGAAGCCAGCCCCTTGCAGCATGTTGGCCCGCAGGGCGTCGATGATGGCGGTCAGCGGCAGCACCTTGATCACCGGCTGCAGAAGGTCGGGGAAACGCTGCGCCGAGAAGAAGACGCCGGAGACGATCCACATCGGCATCATCACCAGGTTCATGATGCCGGAGGCGGCCTCGATGGTCTGGACGCGCGAAGCAATCAACAATCCGATGGCGCCGAACGACATCGAGCCCAGCACGCACAGCGCGCCCAGGTCGACCAGCGATCCGCGCAGCGGCACATGGAACACCAGCGCGCCGAACCCGACCAGCACGCCCACCTCCGCGACCAGCAGCAACAGCCGCGACAGGGCGAACGACAGCAAATAGTAGTGGCGCGGCATGGGCGTGGCCACCAGGCGCTTCATGAGCTTCTTGCGGCGCGAATCGACGATCGTGAAGCCCATCCCCCAGATGGCGCTGCCCATCAGGTTCATGCCCAGCAGGCCGGGGATCAGGAAGTCGATATAGCGCGAGCCGGGCTCGCGCAGCATGCGGTCGTTCGACTCGACCACGTCGACGCGGCCGGCGGAGCGCTGGATGGCGCGGTCGGCCAGCATGCGCGCCGTGCGTCCCTCGGGATTGGTGTCGTCGTACTCGTAGACCACGCCCTCTAGCTCGTGGACCGCGCCTGGCGTCTCTCCAGACAAGCCGGAGGCATCGCCGCGAAGGATGCGCGGGTCCGGCGTCGCCACCAGCGCGACCTTGCCCTCGCGCAACGCGCGTTCGGCGGCCGCGACGGAGAGCCACTGCACGTCCAGCAGTTTCTCCTGCTTCAGCGCGGCGGCGAGGTGCGGCGTCACGGCGGCGATCTTGAGCACGTCCGGCGGGCGGTTGCGGAAGGCCAGCCCCAGGCCCGCGGCCAGCAGCACCGGGAAGATGAAGACCCAGAACAGCGCCTCGGGCTCGCGCAGGAATTCGAGGAAGCGCACCAGCGTCAGTTGCGCCAGCGGATGGCGCGCCAGCGCGGAGCCGCGCGGGGGCGGCGTGCGGACCGGCGCGGTCGGATTTGGCGCGACTTCACTCATCGCGCAAGTGCCTCCCGGTCAGCCCCACGAAGACGTCCTCCAGCGTGGCCGAATGCGTGCGCAACTCGGTCAGCGCCACGCCCTGCCGGGTGAGCTCGCCGAGCAGCGCCGGCACGGCCTGGTGCAGCTCGCCGACTCGCAGCAGCACAGTGCCGTTTTCCGGGCACACGCCGCGCACGCCCTCCAGCCGGCTCAACGCCGCGAGGTCGAGCGCGCCAGCCGCATCGCCGGCCGAGAACTCGACCACGTGCTCCGCGCCCAGCGAGGCCACCAGCTCGCGCGGCGTGCCCAGCGCGATCACTTTGCCGTGGTCCATGATGCCCACGCGGTCGCATAATCGCTCGGCTTCGTCCATGTAATGCGTGGTCAGCAGGATCGTCCGGCCGGCCAGCTTGAACCGTTCGATCAGTTCCCACAACTGGCGCCGGGCCTGCGGATCGAGCCCCGTCGTGGGCTCGTCGAGGAACAGGAAATCGGGATCGCCCACCAGCGCGCAAGCCAGCGCCAGGCGCTGCTTCTGCCCGCCCGAAAGACCGCCCACGCGCGCGTTGCGCTTTTCGTCGAGTTGCACCAGGGCGATCACTTCCGCCGGCTCCGGCCCCTGGCGGTAGAAGCTGCGGAACAGGCGCAGGGTCTCGAGCACGGTCAGCTTTTCGGAAAGCTGGGTCTCCTGAAGTTGAATTCCCAGCCGCTGGCGCAGCTCCTGGGCGTGCCGGTCCCACTGCAGGCCGAGCACTTCGACCAGGCCCGAATCAGCGGTGGTGAGGCCCTCGCAGATCTCGATGGTCGTGGTCTTACCGGCGCCGTTGGGGCCCAGCAGGCCGAAACATTCTCCGGCCGGCACGTCGAGATCCAGGTCGTCGACGGCGACAACGTCCTTGTAGGTCTTGCGGAGATGGCGGATGTGCAACGCCGCCCAGGGTGCGCCTTCGGACATCGATTCAGTATCGCGAAACGCGCGCGGTTTGGTCAAAACATTGCGCGCGGGCCGCGCCGGTCAGCGTTTTTTCAACGTGACCGCGAGCTGGTTGCCCTGCAGGTAGAAGACGGTTTCGAGAGCCGGATTGGCGGTCACCACTTTCACGTATTCGGGAACCATGTCCACGTTGTGCGCGAGAATCAGGCCGCCCGGCCGCACCAGCGGCAGCGTCTTATTCAGATAGTCCACGTAGCCCGGCTTCTCGGCGTCGATGAATACGATGTCGAGCGGCCCTTTTACCTGCGCGATGTTCTGATGCGCGTCGCCTTCGATGAGCGTGACCAGCGAATCCACGCCCGCCTTCTTGAAATGAGCGCGGGCCAGCGCGGCGCGGTGTGGATCCAGCTCCAGCGTGGTGAGCCGGCCGCCGGTGGTGCGCAGGGCCATCAGAAACCACAGGCCCGAGAGGCCCGTCGAGGTGCCGATTTCAAGCACCTGTTTGGCGCCGGTCGTTTCCGCGAGGACGCGCAGCATGCGGCCGTCGACGGCCGGCACATTGGCGTACAACTCGCCCTTCTGGACTACCTCGCTGATGGTCGCGAGAATGCGCTTTTCGGCGTCGCTGTGAGCGAGCGGTGGATATTCGACGCCCTCGGGCGCCACGGCGTCGGAGTGGGTCTGGGCACGGGCGGACATGCCCATCAGGATGAACGAGAGCGCGAAGAAGATGCGGGGCATCAGGAGGGACAGGAGCCGGGAAACGATGCGTGGCATGGCGTGCTCGCAATGTACTCCGGCGCGGCGGCGCGTCGCCGGGAGCGCGAGTCCGCCGGCTGTTGTAACAGAGTGCTCATGTGGTGTCTCAGTCAAGGATTGACAACGCCGGCCAGGCGTCGACACGAGTGCACGGCAGGCATGAGTGCCTGCGCCACATGTCTGCGCCACGTGCGTGCGCCACGGTGAGTGGCCGGCGATTGTCAAAGAACCTGCGAAACATGACACTAGGCCTGCGCCGGGCGGAGCAATTCGGTCAGCGCCGGCAGGACCTCGAACAGGTCGCCCACGATGCCGTAGTCGGCGACTTCGAAGATCGGCGCACCGGCGTCCTTGTTGATGGCGACGATGGTCCGCGCGCCCTTCATGCCGACCAGGTGCTGGATCGCTCCGGAGATGCCGATGGCGATGTAGAGCTTGGGCGCGACGGTCTGGCCCGAGCTGCCAACCTGGCGCTCGATGGGCAGCCAGCCGTTGTCGCAGACCGGCCTCGAAGCGGCGAGTTCCGCGCCCAGCGCGGCGGCGAGCTCGCGCACCAGCTCGATGTTGCCCGCTTCGCGAATGCCGCGGCCGACGGCCACGATCAGCTCGGCGGCGCCGAGATCGAGCTCGCCCGCGGACTCGCGGAACGGCTCCTCGGGGCGCTGGCGGATGGTCGTGTCGTCGAGCGGCGGCGTGAGAGTTTCAATCGGCGCCGAGCCCGGCTCGACGGCGTCGGCACGGAAGGCGCCGGCCTGCAGCGAGACGACCACCCGCCCCGCGCCGTCCACCGAATAATCGGCGTTCAGCCGGCCCTGAAAGAGCTGGCGTTCGAAAATCAACTCGCCCCGCTCGACGCGGATGCCCGTGACGTCGCTGAGAAGCGACAGTCCGGCGCGCGCGGCCAGGCACGGCGCGAAGTCGCGTACGCAATAGGTGTGCGGCAACAGCACGACGTCCGGCCGCACGTGCGCGATGAGCCAGTCCAGCGCACTGGTGAAGCCGTCGGCGGTGTATCTCGCCAGGCGTTCGTGCTCGACGGAGTAAACCCGGTCCAGCGCGCACGCGGCCAGCTCCGCAGCGAGCGCCGCGGTGCCCTGCCCCAGGACCACCGCGGATACGGGCCAGCCCTGCGCGCGCCCCAGTTGCTGCGCGGCGGCCAGCGTCTCAAACGACATCCGGTTCCACACGCCCGCGCTGTGTTCGCAAATCGCCAGAACGCCGCTCATAGCACCCGCACCTCGTGCCGCAGTATTTCCACCAGTTGCGCGGCCTGCTCCTGTGCCGATCCCGTCAGCATCGTGGTCTGCTTGTCGTGCCGCGGCGGATGCAGGCGCCGTAACCGGAGCTGGCGCGCCGGCGCGACGCCCAACTCGGCTGCCGTGAGCCGACGCACCGGCTTGGTCCGGGCTCTTTTGATGCCCATCAGCGTGGCGTAACGCAGCCGGATACTGCCGCTCTGGAAGGTCACGAGCGCGGGCAGCGGCATGGAGACGTGCTGGAACCAGCCGCCCTCGAGTTCGCGCTTCACGCGCACGCGCCCGTCTTCGATCGCGGCCTCGATGACCAGCGTGGCGTGCGGCAAGCGCAGCAGTTCGGCCATTACGACGCCGGTCTGAGCCCAGCCGAGGTCATCGGACTGCAGACCCGTTAAAACAAGATCGAAATTTTCCGTTTCGGCGGCTGCGGCGAGCAGCCGCGCCCAGGCGAGCGTGTCCCAGGCCTCGGGATGGTCTTCGGCGACATGGATGGCGCGGTCCGCGCCCTTGGCCAGAGCCTCGCGAATCACCGGCAAAACGCGTTCCGGGCCGGCGCACAGCGCGATCACTTCGCCGCCGTGCTGTTCCCTCAACCGCAGGGCGGCTTCGAGCGCGTAGGCGTCGGGCTCGTTGATCTCATAGGCGAGATCGTCTTCTTCGATCCACTCACCCGAAGGCGCGATCGTCAGTTGCGAATCGCGCGCGGGGACCTGCTTGATGGCGACGAGAATTTGCATCGATGGCCTTTGAACGAGGGAGACGCGGGAAGCGCGATCCTCAGCCAACAGGGTACAACGTCGCAGCCGGAGCTGGCCTTCCCGGGCGTTAGAGTGAAATGGGAGCGCCCATGAACCGCCGGTTGTGGATGCTGTTGGTCGTCCTGAGCGGATGCTCGCTCCGGCCTGTGCCGAGACTGCCGATGAAGGTGGCGCCGGAAGAGTACGAAGTCTACTCGGCCTGGCTGCGGCACCACTTCAAGCAACAGCCGTCCGGCACGCTCTATCTTGCGAACCTAACTGTCCCTGCAAACGAGTCCCATTGCAGCGGCAAGGAGCTGCGGAAGGCGGGCGGGGACGAAGAGCTGCTGCGGCAGCTCGACGACCTCGGAGACGCGCAGTTCCCGCTCAATCTGCCCAACTCCCTGATGCACGCCGCGTGGGACTACAAGATCACCTACGGCCTCAGTTCCCATCGGGATGCGAAGTATGAAGAGGTCGTGTTCTCGCGCGTGGCCTTTAACGCGAGGCACACCGAGGCGCTGTTTGCAGTGAGCGTCGTTTGCGGAGGTTTGTGCGGCAACGGAGGGCTGCTGCTGGGGCGGCGCGAGAACGGAACCTGGGTCTTCCGGGACAGTGGGTGCGTCTGGATTTTCTGACGCGCGGTTGCCGGCGCTACTCGCTGTAGCGCTTGAAAACCAGGCTGCCGTTGGTGCCGCCGAAGCCGAATGAGTTCGACAGAGCGTATTCGATCTTCATCGGCCGCGCCGTATGCGGCACGTAATCGAGATCGCAATCCTCGCTGGGGTGGTCGAGGTTGATGGTCGGCGGAGCGATCTGGTCGCGCAGGGCGAGCACCGTCAGGCCCGCTTCCAATCCGCCGGCGCCGCCGAGCAGGTGGCCGGTCATCGACTTGGTCGAACTGACGCACAGCTTGTAGGCGTGCTCGCCGAAAGCCCGTTTCACGGCCGCGGTCTCGATCTGGTCGCCGACCGGCGTCGAGGTGCCGTGGGCGTTGATGTAATCGATGTCGGAAGGCTGCAGGCCGGCGTCGCGGACCGCTTTACTCATCACGCGGTAGGCGCCTTCGCCGTCGGGCGATGGGGCGCTGATGTGGTAAGCGTCGCCGCCCATGCCGTAGCCCACGATCTCGGCCAGGATCGTCGCACCGCGGCGTTTGGCGCCTTCCAGTTCTTCGAGAATGAGAATGCCCGAGCCTTCGCCGATAACGAATCCGTCGCGGTCGCGGTCCCAGGGGCGGCAGGCGTGCTGCGGATCGTCGTTGCGCGTCGACAGCGCGCGCATGGCGGCGAATCCGCCGACGCTCAAGGCCGTGATGCAGGCCTCGGCGCCGCCGCAAATCATGGCCTCGGCGTAGCCGTGCTGGATCAGCCGGAACGAGTCGCCGATGCAGTGGGCGCTGGTGGTGCACGCCGTCGCCGTGGCCGAGTTCGGCCCCTTGGCGCCGGTGCGGATCGAGACATTGCCCGAGGCCAGGTTGATAATCGTCGCCGGAATGAAAAACGGCGACATGCGATCGGGGCCCTTTTCGAGCAGCACGCGGTGCTCGCGTTCAATGACCTCGAACGCGCCGATGCCGCTGCCGATGTAAACGCCGACGTCTTCCGCGTTCTCCGGCGTGATCTTCAGCCCGGAGAGCCGCAGCGCTTCCTCCGAGGCCGCAATCGCGAACTGAATGAATTGGCCGACCTTCTTGATCTCCTTGCGCTCGATGAAGCGCAGCGGATCGAAGCCCTGCACCTCGGCGGCGATGCGGCAGGAAAACCGGGTGGCGTCGAAATGAGTGATCGGACCCATGCCCGAGCGCCCGGCGAGGACGCCTTTCCAGGTCTCTTCGGTGTTCAGTCCGAGCGCCGTGATGAGTCCGACGCCCGTTACAACCACTCGTCGTGGCAAGGGATGCTCCTGCAATGAAAGTGTTTCCGAAATGCGGGCACGCGGCGGGCCGGCCGGGCTGAATTAGTCTTTGCCCTTTTTCTTCTCGATATACTCGACGGCATCCTTCACCGTCTTGATGTTCTCGGCGTCCTCGTCCGGAATGTCCAACTCGAAGTCCTCTTCGAACTTCATGACGAGCTCGACGATGTCGAGGGAGTCGGCGCCCAGGTCGTCCACGAACGACGCGGTCGAATCGACCTGCGCCTCGTCCACGCCGAGCTGCTCGACGATGATCTGCTTCACTTTATCTGCGACAGCGGACATGTCACCTCCAATTGCGGCTACAAAGCTCAGATTCTATCGGGAAGAGGAACAGTTTGCAACGCAGAGTTAGTAATCCGAAAATCCAGACGCTTCCGCCGCCGGTCTTCCCTGCCGGACTCTTCCACGGCCCGTCCTGCTTTTAACATCATGCCATCATTCCACCGGTTTCGTCTCGGGCCTGCCTGCGCCGGCTCGACGGCGGCGGCCTGGAGCGGATTTCCCGGCCGGCCGCGGCGGCGCTGGCAGGGGCTGCCAGACCGGGCGCCCGCCCCGCCCTATCGTTCGGCAGCCGGCCTGTCTTGCGATACTGGAAACCATGCGCGCCCTCAGCCGCCTCGCCGCTCTTTCGATGTCTTATCTTCTGGTCGTTGCGCCGCTCGCCGCCTGGTGGGCCGAGGGCCACCGGATTGTCGCCGCCATCGCCGAGCAGCGGTTGAATCCGAAAGCCCGGGCGGCGGTGGCCGCCATTCTGCCGGAAGGGCAGACTCTCGAATCAATCTCGGCGTGGGCCGACGAAGTGCGCAAGGAACGCCGCGAGACCGGTCCGTGGCACTATATCGACATTCCGACTGACGCCGCGCGCGGCGACTGGGCACCCTACTGCCCCGAGGAGGGCTGCGTCATGCGCATCATCCCGCGGCTCATCGCCACCCTGCGCGACACCGCCGCGCCACGCGAACAGCGTGAAGAAGCGCTGCGCTTCCTGGTCCATTTCATCGGCGATATGCACCAGCCCTTGCACGCCGGCGAGCGGCACGATAAAGGCGGCAACGACGTGCATGTCACGTTCGAAGGCCATCCCTTCAATCTGCACGCCGCCTGGGACGGCAAACTGATCGAAGCCTGGTTCCGGCAGGACCCCGCGGCGGAACAGAAGCTGCGGCAGGGCGCGCCGGCCGAGCAGCGCGAGGCCCTCAGCGCGGGCACCCTCGACGACTGGATCTGGGAATCGCAGGCCGCCGCGCGCGACCACGTCTACGCGCCGCTGGACCGCTGCCAATGCCTGACCCTGGACCAGGCTTACCTCGAGCAGGCAATCCCGGTGCTGCGGACCCAATTGCTGCGGGCGGGCGAGCGTCTGGGGCGGGTCCTGAACGAGACGCTGGGGCAATAGTCCGCGCAGCGAAAACCTGCGGTTTTCACCGAAAAACAGCGTGGATTTACCGCGATATCGCGGTGAGAATGTGGTGTTTCCACGGTGCGAACGCGGTGCAATCACGGTGAAACGCGGTCCTTTGACGGTGCGCGCACGGTGAATCCACGGCCACTGCCCAGCCGGAACGCCGCCCGCCATCGTCTACAAGACGACGCGGGATTTCTGTCACCGGCGGCTAAGCCCTGCCTGGAGCATGTGTTACGATTTTATGGAGAGACGGGCTCCCGGTGCGGGCTTTCGTGCAACCTTCGCGCGCTGAAAACGTCTACTAAAGCGTGCCCCCGCAGGAAACACAGCCCGGCCTGGGGATTGCCGTCGTCCCCCCGCTGAACGAACGTATGCAGGCCTACGATCCGCAACGCGAGGCTGCCCCGCAGCCACCACCGACTCCACCGCAGGTGGATTATACCGCCGACCGGATCCTCCGCTACCAGGGGAATGCGAAACCGTGGTTTCTCTCGATTATTGAGAACCTCAAAGAACTAGCGGCCATGAAGCGGCAGCCGCCGCTGCAGGTTTCCTTCCGGCCCATGACCGAGGACGAACTGCGGGACAGCGACGAACCGGCGCTGCGGCAGTTGGCCGTTTTCAATGAGGACAAGTCGTTCTTCCGGTCGCTGCGCGAGAATCTGGGCGACCTGATCAACCCTACCAAGCTCCCGCCGCTGCAACTGACCTCCCGTTCGCTGACCGCGGAGGAACTGGCCGCCACGACGTCGATGGGCGCGATCGAGCAGTCGGCGCTGCCCTGGTATCGCACGATTTTCAGCGGTTTACGGGACGCGCTGTTCCCCCAGAAACTGCCGCCGCTCGAACTGACCTCGCGGCCGGTGCAGGTCAAAGAAATTTTCCAGAAGGATCCCTACCGCGGAGGGTCTTTCGCCACGTCGGTCCTGATCCAGGTGGGGCTGATCGCGTTGTTGTTCGCCATCGGAACCAACAAGACCGTCCAGAACAAACTGAAGGACAACGGGCTGATTTTCACGCCGGTCGATCTGGCGCCATACACGCCGACGGATAACAAGCCGTCTGGCGGCGGAGGAGGGGGCGGCGACAATTCGCCGCTGCCGGCGAGCAAAGGCCGTCTGCCCAAGGCTGCGCTGAAGCAGTTCACGCCGCCCGAGGCGGTGCTGAACAACCTCCATCCGAAGCTTGCAATGGAGCCGACCATCATCGCTCCGCCCGACGTCAACCTGCCCAACGTCAATATGGCCCAATACGGCGACCCGTTCGCCAAGATCGGCCCGGCCTCCAACGGACCCGGCTCCGGCGGCGGCATCGGCAGCGGTTCCGGCGGCGGCGTGGGCAGCGGTAGAGGCCCCGGCGTCGGCCCCGGCGAAGGCGGCGGATTTGGCGGCGGCGCATTCCGCATCGGCGGCGGCGTCAGCGCACCCGTGCCGATCTTCAAACCCGAGCCCGAGTACTCCGAGGAGGCCCGCAAGGCCAAGTTCCAGGGCACGGTGATGCTGGCTATCGTCGTGGATACCGACGGCAAAGCGAAGGATATTCGCGTGGTCCGTTCGCTCGGCATGGGGCTGGACGAAAAGGCCATCGAGGCGGTCGCCAAATGGCGTTTCAAGCCGGGCTACAAAGACGGCAAACCGGTCCCGGTCAAGGCCAACGTCGAAGTCAATTTCCGGCTGCTATAGCTGGATTCCTGCCCGCAATTCTGCCATCTTCTTATGCGCCCCGCAGCGCGGAGGCGTGCAGGGCAGTGTTAAGGCACAATTTCAGACCACTTCGGTAACGCCGGGCGGCAGCGTGACGGTGTGTTTCACGACGCCGTTCTCTTTGGTGACCTCGATCTTAATGAGGCCCTTGGGGTGCGGCACCACGCCATGCGCCGCCAGCAGCGGGCCGAGGTGCGGGCGGATGCGGACCTGGCGGAAGCCCGGTCCGGCCGAATCCACGCCCAGCACGGTGCGGAAGAACTCGATGTTGGGACTGGCGCCCCAGGCGTGGCAGTCGGAGCGCGTGCCGGGGCTGTCGGTCTCGGCCCACGTCGTCAGTCCCTCGGCGAGCATGCCGGTCCAAGTGCCGAGACGCTCGAGATAGCGGTCGCCCAGGCCGGCTTCGGCCATGGCGCGATCCAGGTAGTAGCGGAAGTAGACCGTGCAGCGGGCCAGCGCGGGATCGACCGAAACGCGATCCATCAGGTCGCGCGCCGTCTCCGCCGGCAAGCGCCCGCTGAGCACCGCCAGAGCATTCACATGCTGCGAGCCGAGCTTGTGTTTGGCGTCCTCGAAGAAGACGCGCCGCTTGGGATCCCAGAAGGCGCCGCGGATGGCCGTCCACAGATCGTCCGCGCGTTTGCGGCATGCGGCCGCGAGGCTCGCGTCGCCGAGATGCTGCTCCAGTTCGGCCGCCTGTTGCAGAGCGAGGACCAGTTGGACCTGGATGGTGGCCGGGATGAGGTCGCCCTCGACCGGCGGCGTGCCGTCGGGCCAGGTCTCGACCCAGTCGACGAAGTTCCACCACGGCAGGCCGCGCAGCAGGCCATCGCGGCCCTGGTATTGCGCGAAGAAATTAAGCACCGCGCGCGCGCCGTGGAGCATCTCGCGAACGAACTCCGGATCGTCGGCGTAGCGGAAGTAGTCGTGCAGCATGCCGATCCACCACAGCGAGAAGGGCGGAATGTACTGCGGCAGAGTGCTGGGCGCGCGCGAGAAAGTGGCGCCCTCGGCGGTGCGCGAGGCGTCCAGCAGCTCGATGGCGTTGCGCATCAGGCGCGCGTCGCCGGTCATGTAGAGCGAAACCTGGGCCTGGATGCGCGTGTCGCCGGCGTACTGGAGCTGCTCGTAGTAGGGGCAGTCCATGTAGGTCTCGTGGGCGCACAGACGGGCCGTGCGCCAGCCGGTTTCGAGGATCCGCTGATGCAGCGGATTGCCGCTCGCGAAAACTGCCTTCACCTGGAACGGATAGCCGGTGTAAAGGCCGTGCAGGTCCTCGATGACCAGCTCCTCGGCGTGAGTCTCGATCTCGATCTGCAGATAGCGGTAGGTGCGCCAGAACAGCGGCCGGTAGATGCGGCGGGCGCCGTCGGCCACATAGACGTCCGCGTAGCCGCGCATCACGCGGCCGTCAATCTCGTCGCGATTCCCTTTGCGGTGCGTCTTCTCATCGACCAGCGCCTCGGCGTAGCGCAGCGCGATCGTGGCGCCGCTGCCGCCTTGCACGCCCAGCACCGGGTAGGCGGTGGTGAGGTGCATGCCGTCCAGCAGCAGCGTGGCGCGCGTGCCCGCTGGCACGCGGATGGGAAAGCGCAACTCGCCCGTCGGCACGGCGGGCAGGCCCTCGACGCGGCGCAGCGCGGGAATCGGCTGCGGGGTCCGCTCCTCCATGGGGATGAGCCTGGGCACGAGCATCCAGCGGCTGGGAGCGTCCTGCATGCCGCGCGGACAGCCGGGGTCGCCGGTCTCGACCGCGCTCCAGCCGGAGTCGTCGAACGCGGGGAGTTGCCAGCCCCAGGGGTAGCGCGCTGCATCAAAGCGCTCCATCGGGCCGATGGCCTGGTAATCGCCCAGATCCGTGCGCGGCGCAGGCTGGTAGGCGTCGTTGCGCGCGCAACGCCATGGCGCGCCGGTGTTGACCTCTTTATGGCCTGGGTCGGCAACTTGCAGCAGGAAGCCGGTGCGCAGCGAGAACTGGGCCAGCGCGGCGCGTGGGCCGTCATTCCACACCACCGCGGCGAGGACGTTACGGCTGGCCTTCAAGTTGGGCGCGAGGTCCACGGTCTCGTAATGCCAATGGTCCAGGTCGCCGCGCGCGGGACCACAACTGACCAGGACGCCGTTCGCATACAGCTCATAGCGGCTGTCGCCGGAAACGTAGATCTCGAATTTCGCCGGCACGGCGGCGAGGTCGAAGGCGCGGCGGAAGTGCACCACTGCCGGCTCGGCGGGCGCGAGGCCAGGGACGTGAATCCAGTGCGCATCCCAGGGCTTGGCCGGACGATCGATGCGCGCCAGAGTGAGGCGCGGCGCGAGCGCAGCGCCCGCGGTCAATAGGAAAGTACGACGGCGGATAGACATGAGAAAACCTCCGGCCGCGGCGGCGGGCGGCGGCCGTTCAGGATTCTATCGAATGCGGCTGGCGAAGCGCTGTGCAGGCGGGGCACGGGCAGATGGCGCGGAGATGGTCGAAGGAGTAGATGCCGGTGTTGTGGCCGTCGCTCCAGCGGATGCGCAGGGCGTAGCTTCCGACCTCTTCGATGGAGTCCATGCGCAGCTTCGGCGTGAACATCTGAAACGGGCCGGCGGGGGCTTGCGCGTAGGATGATTTCCGAGGCTCGTCACCGTGGGCGCCGGTGCAGGAGGCGCAGGGGCAGGCGTCGCGCAGGTAGGCGTTGACGTATTCGCTGCGGTGGCCGTCGGCCCAGTCGATGGCCAGGCCTTTCGATTTCGAAACGGCGATGTGGAGCGGCTCGGTAGAAGGCGTAGGAGTCGGCATAGGCGGGTAGATCAGTAGACGCGTTCGATATCGCGCACGCCGGAGACGCGGCGCATGGTGGAGACGAGGCGCTCGAGCTGCTTTTTGTCGCGGACCTCGATCGTCATTTCGATGACCGCCGCCTCGAGCTGGCGATCGTCGCCGCGGGCCTCGACGCTACGGATGTTGACCTCATCGTCGAACAGGATCTGGGTGAGCTGGTTGAGCATGCCCGAGCGATCGTCGCTGTGCACGACCAGGCGGACGCTGAACGACTCGCCGGCGGCGCGGGCCCATTCGACCTCGATGCGGCGCTCGGCCTCGTACATCAGATTCTGGACATTGGGACAGGTGCGGGAATGAACCGCAACGCCCTTGCCGCGCGTGATGTAGCCGACAATGGGCTCGCCGCGGATGGGATTGCAGCAGCGGGCGCGATAGGTGAGCAGGTCATCCATGCCCTTGACCTGGATGACGGCGTCCTTGTGATCGCCCTCCGCGCGGGGCTCGGCGAGGGGCACGGCCGCGGGCAGCTCGGGCGGCACGATCTCCGGGGCGAGTTTTTCCAGAACCTGCTTGGCCGAGTACTTGCCCCAGCCGAGAGCGGCGTAAAGATCCTCGATTTTGCTGACACCGTAGTCGGCGGCGACCTGCTCCATTTTGACGCGCGTGATGCGGCTCAAGGAGACGCCGAGGCGGCGGGCCTCGCGTTCGACGAGTTTCTGACCGAGATCGACGGCTTTCTCGCGCTCGCTGGCGTTGATGACGTGGCGGATTTTGTTACGCGCGCGAGCGGTCTTGACAAACGAGAGCCAGTCGCGACTGGGCTCGGAGCCCTTCTGGGTAATGATTTCGACGACGTCGCCATTGCGCAACTGGTGTTTCAATGGCACCATGCGGGCGTTGACCTTGGCGCCGGTGCAGCGGTGGCCGACGTCGGTATGAATGGCGTAGGCGAAGTCGACCGGAGTGGCCTCGCGCGGCAGCACCACGACCTTGCCTTTGGGCGTGAAGCAGTAGACCTCCTCGGGGTACAGGTCGACCTTGAGGCTGGCCATGAAGTCGGAGGGATCGCGGGCCTCGCGCTGCCACTCGACGAGCTGGCGCAGCCAGTTGACCCGCTGGTCGTCCTCGGCCACGCCACGCCGGCCTTCCTTGTATTTCCAATGCGCGGCGATCCCCTCCTCGGCGATGCGGTGCATCTCCTCGGTGCGGATTTGCACCTCGAAAGCGACGCCGCCCGGACCGATCACCGAGGTGTGCAGCGACTGATACAGGTTGGGGCGCGGGATGGCGATGAAATCTTTGATGCGGCCGGGAATGGGGTGCCACTCGTTGTGAATCACGCCCAGCGCGGCGTAGCAGTTGCGCACCGAGTCGGTGACGATGCGGATGCCCAGCAGATCGTAGACTTCGGCGATGCCGATTTTCTGCTTGCGCAGCTTCTGGTAGACCGACCAGGGACGCTTGACGCGCCCCTCGACGCGGGCCGGGATCTCTTCCTGGCCGAGCTTGCGCTCGATCGTGGCACGAATCTCCTCGAGCACCTGCTCATTGGCCTGACGCTTGGTCTCGATGGCCGACAGGAGGTCGGTGAACTCCTCGGGATGGAGATAGCGGAAGGCGTAATCTTCGAGTTCGTTGCGCAGTTTGCCCATGCCCAGGCGGTGGGCGATGGGCGCGTAAAGCTCGATGGTCTCGGTGGCGATGCGCTCCTGGCGCTCGCGCGGAAGACTATCGAGGGTGCGCATGTTGTGCAGCCGGTCGGCCAGCTTGACGAGGATGACGCGGATGTCCTCGACCATGGCCAGCAGCATTTTGCGGACGCTCTCGGCCTGCCGGTCCTCGCGGTTGGCGAGGTTGATTTTACTGAGCTTGGTGACGCCGTTGACACAGCGCGCCACGTCGTCGCCGAAGACGCGGGCGAGTTCCTCGTAGCTGGTCTGGGTGTCCTCCAGAACGTCGTGCAGCAGGGCGGTGACGAGGCACACCTGGTCCATCTGCATTTCGGCCAGGATCCAGGTCACCTCGAGCGGGTGGGACATGTAGGGCTCGCCCGAGAGGCGCCACTGGGCGGAGTGGCGCTGGGCGGCGAACTCGAAGGCCCGGCGGAGGATGGACGGGTCGTCCTTGGGGCGGCGGGTGTGGAGATACTCTTCCAGGCTGCGGAAGCGCAGTTCCAGGGCCGGGCTGACGCCGGGCGGCAACGGCGCCGGCAGGCTTTCGCTGGTGGGAAGGGTTTCCATTAACGAAAAAAGGACGAAGGTGAGATGTCTCACCCTCGTCCTCTATTCTATTGGATCGCCGGCCTAGGGCCGGAGGTTTACTTCGGGGGCTCGCTGGTGATGCCCATGCTCTTGGGCTGGCGCTCGGCCTTCAACTTGCGGGTATCGAGAGCCTTGTTCATCCATTCGTCGGCCAGGTCCACATCCTTCTTGTAGCCCTCGGAGGTGTCGGCCAAGTCGGCGCGCTCGCGGTACAGCAGGTTGAGATAGGCCATGGAGTCGTCGTATTCCTTGTCGATCTCGAGGGCCCGATTCAGACTGGCGATGCCACTTTCGATCCTCTGGCCATGTTTGGCCTTGAGCTCTTCGCGGGCCTTCTTGTCCTTGATCGGTCCAGGGGCGTCGGGTTTCATGCCGGCCTTGGAGCGGGCCGAGTTCCAGTCGGGATACCATTCCGCCCAGGCGATGACGCCGAGCGTGTAGAACGCCTCTTTGCGGTTGGGATCGACTTCGGTCAGCCGCTGATACCACTGGCGGGCGTTATCGAGGCGCGCCAGCTTGTCTTCGAGCTTGGTGGCGCCCTGGGACTCTTGGTAATAGAGCGAACCGATGGACTCGATGGCGGTGGCGTTTTTGGGCTCCGCATCGAGGACCTTCTGAAAATTCTCCATGGCATTCTTGGCCATTTCGACATTCTCGGGAGAGTCGGCGCCCGGAATATATTGATTCGAGTAAGCCGTGGCGAGATACAAACGGGCGGTGAGGAAGGTCGGATCGAGCTCCACGGCCTTGGTGAAGAACAGCACCGCGTCGGGATACCTCGCATTCTTGAAGGCGGCGACACCCTTGTTGAGGTCATCCCTGGCCTCCAACTTCCGGCAGCCTGCGAGAGAGCCGCTGAGGACCACGACCGCAAGCGCGGCGGCCGAGACAAAAATTCGGTTGCTCAACTTCATGACGGCTTCCTTACTGCCCCTGCTCCATCTTGGTCGTCATCAAGCCGACCTTATCCATCTGCGCCCCCTTGGCGAGATCGATGGCCTTGGCGACTTCCTGGAACTCGAGGTCGGGATCGCCCTTGACGAAGACCACGCGCTCGTTGCGGGTCTTGAAGACGTCGATCAACCGCGCGGTGAGACGGTCCGCCGTAATGGGCTCGGTGTTGAGCTGCATGGAGTGGTCTTTGTTAATGATGATGACCACCGTGCGGTCCGTCTCGGCCGGCGGCGTGCCAGGCGGCGGCGGCTGAGGAATCAGCGCCTCCAGGCCGTGCGGCGTCAACGGAGTGATGACCATGAAAATAATAATCAGGACCAGCAGCACGTCAATCATCGGAGTCATGTTGATGTCGGACTTGGGGCCGCCCCCGCCGCCGCCAACTGCCATTGACATAGAAAATCTCCTTCACTCTCGAACTTCATTTGCGCGGCCGGCCGATCCGTGAATCAGAGGCCGGGCCGAACCCCGGAAAGGGTCCTGAAAATCCCCGGAATGCTACTTCGACTCGCCCCCGGAAACTGCGCCGGCAGCAGCGGCAGCCGCATCCGCGCGCGCCTTGGCCTTGGAGTCGAGCTCCGTCAGCAAACCGATGTTATCCACGCCCGCCGCGCGCAAGTTGTCGACTACATCGACGACCTTTTCATAACGGGCGCGGCTATCGCAAATCACAAAAACGGTCTTGTCGAGCCGCCCCGTCAGCAGGTCCTTGACTTTGCCCGGAAGCTCCGCCGGCGGAGTCTTCTTGCTGCCGAGGAAAACGCCGCCGTCGCGGGTCACCGAAACGAGCACCGCATCTTCCTTGTCGGCGGCCTGCATGGCGATGGGATTCATCGCCTTGACCTTGTCCACGCTGACGCCCTTGGAAAGCATCGGCGTGACGACCATGAAGATGATCAGCAGCACGAGCATCACATCCACCATCGGGGTGACGTTGATATCCGAAATCGCCCCACCCGACACTGTTTTTTTCGCCATCCCATTTTCTCCTTATAAGCGGGCTGGAACCGCCCGCTTCCCGGCCCATCGGGACCGGGAAGCGGACCATCCATCAACTCGCCGGACTGGACCTGAAACGGTCCCGCTACAAGCGCGGCCGCGAACCTTAGCGGCCCACGCCGGCTTTGGCGGAGTGCTTCAGGAAATAGTCCACCAGCTCGGAGCTGGAGTTCGTCATTTCCACGTCAAAATTCTTGACGCGGTTGTTGAAATAGTTGAACAACCAGACCGCCGGGATGGCCACCAACAGACCGAGGGCGGTTGTAACGAGGGCTTCCGAAATACCGCCGGCGACGGCGCTGAGACCACTGGATTTCTCGGTCGAAATGCCCTTGAACGCGTTGATGATGCCGACCACGGTGCCGAACAGGCCGACGAACGGCGCGGTCGAACCGATGGTCGCCAAGCCGCTCAAGCCGCGATCCAGTTCGGTGTGGACGATGGCTTCGGCGCGCTCGAGAGCGCGGCGTGAAGCTTCGATGGTTTCACCCGGTATGTCATTGCTGACCAGGTGCGCCCGGAATTCCTGCAGACCAGCCACGACGACCTTGGCCAGATGGCTCTTCTTGTAGCGGTCGGCGATTTTAACGGCTTCCTCCAGCTTGCCTTCGCGCAGAGCGCCGGCAACGGCGGGAGCGAACTGCCGCGACTGTTTGCGGGCGGCGTTGAATACGATGATGCGGTCGATCATGACGCCGATGGACCAGGCGGACATGATAAACAGCACAAAAACGACGGCCTTGGCCATCCAGCCCATGGACGACCACATGGAGCGGAGGTCAAAGCTCGTACCGGCTTCCTGCAGCAACAGGAACGACCAAATCTGGAACTGAAGCAACATTTGCGATCATTCTCCTGCGAGTTGATTAGAGTTTAGGCTCTCGAACACACTGAATTACTGATTCAACGTGAAATTCACGTCGATCTGGGTTACCACTTCTACCGGCTCGCCGTTCAGCAATGTCGGCTTGTACCTCCATTGCACAACGGCCGACTGAGCTGCCGCGAGCAGCAGCGGGTGGCCGGAGACGACGGTCAGATTCTGGATCGTGCCGTCACGTCCGATGATGGCCGTGAAACGGACCGTCCCCTGAATACGGGCCTGTTTGGCCAGCGGCGGATAAACCGGCCGCGGCTGGAACACCAGCATGGCCTGTTGAACGTTTCCGCCAACCGTGATCCGCTTGGGAGCCGCCGCCTTGGGAGGCGGAGGAGGAGGCGGGGGAGGCGGTGCAGCCGCGCCGGCCGAAGCCAGCAGGCCGCCGATGACGCCGCCCGGCGATCCACCCGGCATACCGCCGGGAATACCGCCCTGGACGCCGACGCTCGACGATGGCGGCAACTCGTCTTCCTTGATCATGGCGATTTCTTTCGGAATGTTCTTGGGCGCCATGAGCTTGGATCCGTCGAACTGCCGCGGGATCACCTTGATGCGCACGATGGCGGTGGGTGGCGGCGGAGGCGGCGGCGGGGGCGGCGGCGGAGGCGGCGCGGTCAGCATCGACTTCAAAGCCGTTTGCGGGAGCAGTTCGGGATTCAGCAGTGGGATGATTATCAGTGCTGTAACCAATCCGACCTGGAGTCCTAAGGAAATGAAGACGGTCCAACCGGTGTTGGTTTTCGCTCTTCCTTCCACGAAAGTCTGTTCGAACATATTTTTCTATTCCCCTTTGGGCCAGTCTCCAACACCTCGGAGACCGCTTCTAACTTAATTAGACTCCGCCGCTTCGCAGCGGTTCCCTGATAGCAGGCGTTAACGCCGTCTTAATGGACCGGATTGCGGACGTTCCCCGAACTATCCAACCGAGGAGAACCAGTCCGCGGCCAAATGGCCCGTGCCTGGCCTAATCTTACTTCCGCCAGCAGCAGCATACTACATTCGAACCAAACTGGCCACCCCCGTTAAGCAGCCGGCCGGACCCGGCCCCGCTTTTCGGCAAAATTGCGCCAGAAAATCAGAATCGGACTGGCCACGAAAATCGAAGAATACGTGCCCACGATAATGCCGCAAACCAGCGCGAACGAGAAGCCGTGCAGCACCTGGCCGCCGAACAGCAGCAAGGCGATGGCTGAGATAAACGTCAGGCCCGAGGTCAGCACGGTGCGGCTCAGAGTGCGGTTCACGCTTTCATTGACGATCGCCTCGAAGGAGCCGCGGCGGCCCTGTTTCACGGTCTCCCGGATGCGGTCGAACACGACGATCGTATCGTTCATCGAATAGCCCACCAGGGTCAGCAGCGCGGCCACCACGTTCAGCGAGATCTCTTTATTGAATAACGAAAACAGCCCCAGCGTGATCAGCACATCGTGGAACGTCGCCACGACGGCCGCCAGGCCGTAGATCCACTCGAAGCGGAAGGCGATGTAGACCAGCATGCCGCCCAGCGCGTAGAGCGTGGCCAGCACGGCCTTATTGCGCAGCTCGGCGCCGATCTTCGGGCCGATGCTTTCCACCGCGACGATATTGTACGGCGCGAAGGAACACTCGTCGCCGATGACCTTGAGCATGGCCGGGGTAACGCCCGGCACGGAGGCCAGATCGTTCAGGCCGGCCAGCACTCCGGCGTGCGCCGGAGAATTGCGCAAATCAGCCATGGCCTTGGTCAGATCCAGCAGTTGCTCATCGGAGAGCGAGATCCCGGCGGCGGGGAAGGGATCGCGCAGCCGTTCAAAAATCGTCTGTGCGCTGGAGTTGTTGAAATCGAGCTTGGCGGAGTGCTCGGCGAAGGTCGCGGCGAGCGTCTCGCCGATAACCCGGCGCACGTTGAGCAACTCCTGATCGCTCTTCAAACCGGTGCCGATCACGACCTGGTTCTTGCCGGTGATTTCCTGGACGGAGATTTCGCCGGGGATACGGGCGGAGATGACCGAGCGGATCTTATCGACCGGCGGCTTCATGCCGAACTGGACGGTGATGTCGGCGCCGCCGGTGAAGTCGATGCCGTACTTCAAGCTGCCTTTCGCGATCCAGCTCGCGAAACCGGCCGCGGTCAGCGCCAGCGAGAGGCCGATGAAGAACCACTTCTTGCCGAGAAAATCGATGTTTGTCTGTCGAAACAATTCCATGGACTGCAACCTTGACGGGCCGCGGCGCAAGTGGCCGCTTTCCCCGCTTTCGCTTCACTCCAGGGCCCCGCCGGGCGGAAGCCCGTACACTATCACACTCGCATTCCGATGCTCAACGCAGGCCGCGCCGAACCGCTGTATTCGAGGTCGAACAGGTAGCGGGAAACGAACACGGACGTGAATACGTTGGCCACCAGACCAATCACCAGCGTCACGGCGAAACCGCGCACCGCCGGCGTGCCGAACATAAACAGGAAGGCGCAACTGACGATGGTCGTCACGTGGGTGTCGATGATCGTCAGAAATGCCTTGTCAAAGCCCGCGTCCACGGCGGCGAAAAGCGCCTTGCCGGCGCGCACCTCTTCGCGGATGCGCTCGAAGATCAGAACGTTCGAATCGACCGCCATGCCGATCAGCAGAATCACGCCGGCGATGCCCGGCAGCGTCAGCACGGCCTTAAAATAAGCCAGCACGCCGATCAGGATGACGGCGTTCAGCACCAGCGCCACCGTCGCGTTGATGCCGCTGCGGGCGTAGTAAGCGAGCATGATGCAGAGGACCACAACCAGGCCGACCAGGCCCGACAGCAGGCCGGAACGGATCGAGTCGGCGCCGAGCGACGGGCCGACGGTGGACTCCTGCAACTGGCGAATGCCGGCCGGCAACGAGCCAGCCTTCAACACCAGCGACAGGTCCTCGGATTCCTGCTGTCCGGAGAGACCCTCGATCACGCCCTGGTCCTCGATGCGCGCGTTGATCACCGGCGCGCTCTTGATCTGGCCGTCCAGGGCGATCGCCAGCCGCTGGCCGATATTGGCTTCGGTAAACCGGCCGAAACGGTTCTTGGAGTCCTGGGCGATCACGAAGCGCGTTTCCCACTTGCCCAGTTCGTCCTGCTGCGGCCGGGCGTCGCGCAGGTCGCGGCCGGTGATGACCGGAACGCGGCTCACCAGGTACCAGCCCGACTCCTGATCGCTGACTTTCTTCATGGACGGCATCGGCTTGGTGCCCAGCGGGAGAATGCCGTTGTTGGAGGCCAACAGTTCCTGCTGGCTGCGGTACGGGCCGCCCTTCACTTCGTACAGTTCGAGCACGGCCGCGGTCGACAGAATCGACTTCACACGGTCGGGGTCGTCCATACCGGGCAGGGAAACCAGAACCTCGCTCTCGTTGCCGACGCCCTGGCGCTGCTGCACGCTGGATTCCTCGAGCCCCATGCCGTTGATGCGGTTTTCCATGGTGCTCATCGTGCGCGTCAAGGTCTCCTTCTTCAGGGCCAGCGCCTCGGTGGGCTTGATGGTCATCCGGTAATCGGCGGAGCTGACCGGCGTCAGCACCCACGAGGCGTACTCGTCGGAAATCATGCTGCGAAACGCCGAAGTCTTGTCCACCGGCACGCCCTTGACCAGGACTTCGACTTTCTCGGCGTCCTGCAAGTTCTCCGGCTCGAAACCGAGCATCGGCTGGCCGCCGATGCCGTTCTTCCCCATCGTCTCCTTGAGCCGTTCGACGGTGGTCGCGGCCTCCGCCTTGAAGGCGTCCTGCAGCTTGACTTCAAGGACCAGCAGAGTGCCGCCCTTGAGGTCCAGACCGAGGCGGATGTTATGGTTCCAGTTGGCCACCAGCTCCGCCTTGGACTTCGGAATCCCGATGGCGCCGTAGACGCACAACAGAATTACGGCCAGAATCAATATCGCTTTCCACTTGGGCACTTTGGACATCGCGAGTCCTTATTCCTGATTTCTGTTCTTCAATTTCAGTATCTCGATCCCTGGTCTGGAAGCCGATTGTTCCCCGACAAAAGTCCGGATCAGGACTTGGCCTCGGGGTTCACCAGGCTGGCCACCGAACCCCGCGCCATCTGCAACTTCACGCCCTCGGGCTTGACTCGCACGACAATGGTGTCGTCGTCATTGAGCGCCACAACCGTTCCCATGATGCCACCGCTCGTCAGCACGATGTCGCCCGTCTTGAGCCCCGCCAGCATCTGCTGCTGCTTCTTCTTCTGCCGCTGCATGGGCATGAAAAGCAGGAAGTAAAAGATGGCGAAGATCAGCAGGATCGGGCCAAATTGAAGCAGCGGGTTGGACGCCGGAGCAGATTGAAAAAGTATAAGGCACATGGTTTACACCGGGCTCACAAAATCGATCCGTCAGACTACGCCCGCATCTTTCCTGCTGCCTCTTTCGGGGGATTCGGAAAACCCATTTGGAGTCTCAGGCCTCGGCCGGAAGCGTGCGCGCCGTCTTCAGGAACTCGGGGAAAGTCCCAAATAGAATAGCCTGTCGCATCCGCTTCATAATGTCAAGGTAATGCCCCAGGTTGTGCAGGGTGGCGAGCATGCTGAAAAGGATTTCTCCGCTCATGTAAAGGTGGCGCAGATAGGCTCGCGAGAAGGTCCGGCAGGTGTAGCAGGCGCAGTTCGCGTCGAGCGGCCGGGCGTCGTCGCGATAGCGCGCCTGCTTGATCAGCAGCTTGCCCTGGCTGGTGAACAGGCAGCCGTTGCGGGCGTTGCGTGAGGGCAGCACGCAGTCCATCATGTCCACGCCGCGGGCCACGTATTCCGGCAGCTCCTCGGGCATTCCGACGCCCATGACGTAGCGCGGCCGGTCGGGCGGCAGCAGCGGCGTGGTGGCCTCGGTCATCTCCAGGCTCAGCCCGCGCGGTTCGCCAACGCTGAGGCCGCCGATGGCGTAGCCGTCCGCGTCCAATTCCACTAGAGCGCGCGCGCATTCCTGGCGCAGGTCGGTAAACATCGAGCCCTGCACGATGGGGAACAAAGCGTTCCCGGGCGGTCGCGATTGCATGCGCTCCAGGTAGTGCGCGTAGCCGCGCCCGGCCCAGCCAATCGTCCGCTCCATCGACCGGCGCGCGGCTTCCCGGGTGGCCGGATACTCGGTGCATTCGTCGAGCATCATGAGGATGTCGCTGTTGAATGCGAGTTGGACGTCGACCACCGACTCGGGGGTGAACAAATGGCGATCGCCGTCCAGATGCGATTGAAATTCGACGCCTTCGTCTTTCACTTTTCGCAACTGGCTCAGGCTCCAGACCTGGAAGCCGCCGGAGTCGGTGAGGATCGCGCGCGGCCAGCTCATGAAGCCGTGCAGCCCGCCGAGACTGGCGATCAGTTCGTGGCCCGGACGCAGAAACAGATGGTAAGTGTTGGCCAGAATAATCCGCGCGTCCAGTTCCCCGAGCAGGTCGCGCTGCGCCACGGCCTTGACCGTGGCCTGCGTTCCAACGGGCATGAATACAGGGGTTGGCACGTCTCCGTGCGCGGTTTTCAGCACGCCGGCGCGGGCCCCGGTGACCGGACAAACGGCCTGTAACTCGAACTGGATGGATCGCAAAGTGTAAACTGCTTAGTTTAACGGGTCTTTAACCGATCATGGCATTGCGCTTCCACAATACGCTGACGCAGCGTCTCGAGGAGTTCGTTCCCGCGGACGGAAAAACGGTCCGGATGTACACCTGCGGACCGACCGTTTATTCCTACGTCCATGTCGGCAACTTCCGGACGTTCGCCTTCCAGGACATTCTTCGCCGCACGCTGCGCGCGCGCGGCTACGCGCTCGACCACGTCATGAATATCACCGACGTGGAGGACAAAATCATCCGCAACGCAATGGAGCGCGGCGTCTCCATCCAGGAATACACGAAGACTTACAGCCAGGCCTTCCTCGAGGACGCGGCGGCATTGCGAATGGAGCATCCGGAGCGCCTGGTCTACGCCACCGAGCACATCGGCGAAATGGTCACGGCGATTTCGAAACTCGCCGCGACGGGCCACACCTACCAGAGCGAAGGCTCCACGTATTTCCGCATCGCGACCTTCCCGGAGTACGGCAAACTCAGCCATACGAATTTCGGCGGCAACGTCGCCGGCGCGCGCGTGGAGGTCGACGAATACGACAAGGACGATGCGCGCGACTTCGTTCTGTGGAAGGGCCGCAAGCCGGGCGAGCCGGCCTGGGACGCCCCCATGGGCGAGGGCCGTCCGGGCTGGCACATCGAGTGCTCCGTGATGGCGATGCAGTACCTGGGCGAGACGCTCGACATTCACACCGGCGGCGTGGACCTCGTGTTTCCACATCACGAAAACGAGATCGCGCAGTCGGAGTCGCTCACCGGCAAGCCTTTCGTCCGATTCTGGATGCACGCCGAGCACCTGATGGTCGAAGGCAAGAAGATGGCGAAGTCGCTCGGCAATTTCTTTACGCTGCGCGACATCCTCGAGCGCGGCTACGCGCCGGAGGCGATCCGCTTCCTGTTGGTCGCCACGCCCTATCGCAAGCAGTTGAATTTCACTTTCGAGGGCCTCGACGCGGCCCGGACCGCCATCGACCGTCTGCGGAATTTCCAGTTGCGCGTGCGCAACGAGCGTTTCGGCGAAGGCGCAAACCCGGCGCTGGACGAGCGCGCCGCGCGGGCGATCGCGGAGTTCGACGCGGCTCTCGACGACGACCTGAACACGGCCGACGCGTTGGCGGCGGTCTTCGAGTTTGTCCGCGAAGCGAACACGGCGATGGATAGCGGCCAGTTCCGCGCGTCCAATCAAGCCGCGGCTCTCGATCTTCTGGGGCGCTTCGACGAAATTTTCGCGGTTCTCGAACCGACCATCGCGGCGGGCGGCCTCACCGATGCGCAGATCGATGAGCGCGTGGCGGAGCGCAATCGCGCCAAGAAGGCCAGGGATTTCGCCCTCGCCGATTCCGTTCGCAACGAGCTGTTGGAACAAGGTGTGATTCTCGAAGACACGCGCGAAGGCACGCGCTGGAAGCGCAAATAGCGTCTGTCATCGAATCCCCGGAGGAGTGCATTGAAGATCCACACGCAAGCCGTTCACTCGGGCGACCGCAAGCAGGCGCCGCCGCAGATCCCAGTCACGACGCCTGTTTATACGGCCGCGAGCTATGTCACCGACGGGCTGGAGGAGCAGGACCGCATCTTCGGCGCCGAGGAGCGCGGCTACGCCTACCAACGCTACATGAACCCGACCAACGTGGCGCTGGAAGAGCAGATGACGGCGTTCGAAAATGGTTTCGGCTCGCTGGCGACGGCCTCCGGCATGTCGGCGCTGCAGATCGCGCTGACGTCGGTCCTGCTGAACCGGCCGAAGAGCGTCATCTGCGCGCGCGATATTTACGGCGCGACGATCAAGCTGTTGAACGACGTCATGGCGCCGTTCGCGCTGCGCGTGCGCTACGTCGACACCAACGACATGGCTGCGCTGGATGCGGCCATCGCGGAAGAAACGCCTGGCGCGGTGCTGATCGAGTCGATCTCCAATCCCGTGCTGCGCGTCGCCGACATCGACGCCATCGCGGCGCGCTGCCGCCGCGTCAACGCGGCTCTGCTCGTGGACAACACCTTCGCCACGCCGCTGCTGATCCGGCCGCTGGACCACGGCGCGCACATGTCCATCCACAGCCTGACGAAGTTTCTCTCGGGCCACGGCGACGTTCTGGGCGGGCTGGTGGTGAGCGACGAGGAGCATCACGAAACGGTGCGGCGCATGTCACGCATCTACGGTCCGGTGCTCGGCCCCTTCGAGAGCTATCTGTGCATGCGCGGCGCGAAAACGTTCCCGCTGCGTATGGAGCGGCACTGCTCCAACGCACAGGCGTTTGCCGCCTGGCTGCGGCGTCATCCCGCGGTTGCCAAGGTCCATTATTGCGACGATCCCGCGCATCCCGACGCCGCGATCATCCGGCGGCTGCTGAGCCCGGGGCTATACGGCGCGATGGTGAGTTTTGAGCTCGCGGGCGCCGGCAAAGCGGAGGTTTTCGCGCTGGTGCGGCGGCTGAAGCTGGCGGTCAATGCGTCCTCTCTGGGCGACGTGCACACCATGCTGCTCTATCCCTGGATCGCCTCGCATCGCGAGGTGCCCCAGCCGATGAAATCCGAGATGGGCGTTACGGAATCCATGCTGCGCGTATCGGTCGGTATCGAAGATATCGACGACATCATCGCCGACTTCGCGCAAGCGCTGGGGTAACGACCCAGCCGGCCGGGCGCTTGCATCCAGGTACGGCCTTCGTGGTAATCTTGAATTTCATGCAGATCGCTCTGAGCGCCGGCCGCCAGCATCACCATCATCATGGGATGGGCGGGCTCGCCGTGTCCTGAGCGTCGGCAGAAGGACTTCAAGCGCAGCGGCCCGCCCCCGATGGGGAGCGGGCCGTTTTGTTTTCAATAGAAGTTTTGAAGGAACCTACAGCAATGGATCTCGATTTCGCGAAAACCGGCGGGCTGATCCCGGCCGTGATTCAGGACCACCGCAGCGGGCGCGTGCTGATGGTCGGCTTTATGAACGACGTGGCATTTGCGAAGACCGTGGAGAGCGGCTACGCGGTCTTCTACTCGCGCTCCCGCGACAAGCTGTGGATGAAGGGCGAGAGCTCCGGCCACCGGCTGGCCGTGAAGTCGATTCAGACCGATTGCGACCAGGACTGCGTGCTGCTGCAGGTGGAAGCGATCGGCCCCGGCGTGTGCCACGAAGGCTACGCGAGCTGCTTCTTCCGCACGCTCGAAGGCGGCGAGTGGAAGATCAGCGAGCAGCGGACGTACGATCCCAAAAGCGTGTACGGAGGCAAAGCATGACGCTCAAGCTAGGCATTCCGAAGGGCAGTCTCGAGAACGCGACGGTCGACCTGTTCCGGCGCGCCGGATTCAACATCCAGGTCTCGAGCCGGAGCTATTTCCCGGCCATCGACGACCCCGAAATCGAGTGCATGCTGATCCGCGCGCAGGAGATGGCGCGCTACGTCGAGGACGGCGTTCTCGACGCCGGTCTGACCGGTTACGATTGGGTGGTCGAGAACGACGCCGACGTGGTCACCGTGGCCGACCTGATCTATGCCAAACAGAGTTTCGGCAAGGTGCGCTGGGTGCTGGCCGTGCCCGAGGCGTCGCCGTTCCAAAGCGTGGCCGACCTGCAAGACAAGGTCATCGCGACGGAGCTGGTCGGCGCGACGAAACGCTATCTGGCGAAATTCGGCGTCACGGCGAAGGTCGAGTTTTCCTGGGGCGCGACGGAGGTGAAGCCGCCGGTGCTGGCCGACGCGATCGTCGAAGTCACCGAAACCGGCTCGTCGCTGCGCGCCAACAAGCTGCGCATCATCGACACGGTGATGGAGTCGAACACGCAATTCATCGCCAACCGGGGCGCCTGGAGCGACGTCTGGAAGCGGCGCAAAATCGAAGATATCCGGATGCTGCTCGACGGCGCCATCAACGCGCTGGGCAAAGTGGGCCTGATGTTGAACGTTCATAAGAACGACCTCGCGAAGGTGCTAGGCGTGCTCCCGGCGTTGAAGAATCCGACGATCTCGCCGCTGAGCGATGGCGAATGGCTCGCGGTCAACACGATTCTCGATGAGGCCACCGTGCGCAACATCATCCCGCGCCTGAAGGAAGCGGGCGCGCAGGGCATCGTCGAATATCCGCTGAACAAGATCGTGCTGTGAGGCCCACTCGATGATACGTATTGTGGAAAGCACCGCTGCCGCCGGCCTGCTGCGCCGCCGCGCGGCCCGTCTAAGTGCGGCTGAGGAGATCGTGCGTCCGATTCTCGCCGACGTCCGCAAGCGCGGCGACCGGGCGCTGCTCGAATACGCGCGCCGGTTCGACGGGCTGACACGCAGGAGCGTCGCCATCCCGCCAGCGGAATTGGACGCCGCGGCCAAACGTCTGTCGCCGCAGTTCCGGCGCGCCGTACAAACGTCGGTCAAGAACGTCCGCGCCTTCGCACGGCTGCAGTTGCCCACGGCAAAACAAATCGAGCCCGCGCCGGGTCTGAAGCTGTCGCAGATTGTGCGGCCGCTGGAGAGCGTCGCAGCCTACATTCCTGCGGGCCGCTACCCGCTGCCTTCAACAGTGATCATGACCGTCGTGCCCGCGCAGGTGGCCGGCGTTGCCAACATCATGCTGGCCACGCCGCGTGCGGTGGACGAGATTCTGGGCGTCGCTTCTCTGCTGAAAGTCACGCGCGTATTTGAAATGGGCGGCGCGCAGGCCATCGCCGCTTTCGCCTTCGGCACGAAAACCGTCCCGCGGGCCGACCGCATCGTCGGTCCCGGCAACATCTACGTAGCCGCCGCGAAAAAGTTGCTGGCCGGCGAGGTCGGCATCGACTTCGTCGCCGGGCCCACCGAGATTCTGATCATCGCCTCCGAGGGCGATCCCCGCTGGCTCGCCGCCGATATGCTGGCTCAGGCCGAGCACGACACCGCGGCCTCGGCGATCCTGCTGACTCGTTCAAAGTCGCTGGCCGCGGCCGTCGCGGCGGAGATCGAAACTCAGTTGGCAACTCTGCCCACTGCGCCCACCGCACGCGCGGCGATCGACCGCAACAGCGCCATCATTCTTGTCCGCTCCGATGAAGAGGCCGTCGAACTTTCCAACCGCTTCGCGCCGGAACACCTCAGCCTGCACGATGCCAAACTTCTCGCCGGAATCCGCCACGCGGGCAGCGTGTTCCTGGGTCCATCGAGCCCGGAGGCCGCGGGCGACTATGCCTCCGGACCGAACCATGTTCTGCCCACTTCCGGCGCGGCGCGCCTGCGCGGTGGACTGAGCGCGGCCGACTACGTGAAGCTCATCTCAGTCCAGCAGCTGAGTCCCAAGGCGCTCGAGAGGCTTGCTCCTGCGATCACAACGCTGGCCCGCGCCGAAGGGCTCGAAGCCCACGCGCGTTCCGTGGAGGTGCGTCGTGGCTGACGTGCTGTTGAGGCCGCGCGAAGCGGTCGTCCACATGGCGCCGTACTCGCCGCCCACGGCCGGTCGCGAGGGCAAGCTGCGCCTCGACTTCAACGAGAATACGGTCGGCTGCTCGCCGGCCGTCGTGCAGGCGATCACCGCGGCGCTCACTACGGAGCGCCTGTCCATTTATCCCGAATACGAAGCGACGCGCGCCGCCCTGTCGCAGTTCTACGGCGTGCCCGAACAGCAGTTCCTGCTGACCAACGGCACCGACGAGGCGATCCAGGTGCTCGTCAACACATTCGTCGACGACAACCAGGAAGTGATTGTCCTCCAGCCGTCGTATGCGATGTACCGCTTCTACGCCGAAGTGGCGGGAGCGCGCGTGATCGACCTTACGTACCGGCCCGAGAATCTCGCGTTCCCCTTGGAGGAATTGCTCGCGCGTATCTCAACTGCGACACGCGCGATCCTCATCGCCAACCCGAATAATCCGACCGGCACTCTCATCGGAATCGAGGCCATCGAAGCGATCCTCCGGCGCGCGCCGCACTCGGCCGTGCTGATCGACGAAGCCTACTACGAGTTTTGCGGCGTGACGGCGCTGCCGCTCGTCGCGCGCCGCCAGAACCTCTTCGTCAGCCGGACATTCTCCAAGGCCTATGGCCTCGCGGGATTGCGGATCGGCTGCCTTTTCTCACAAACTGCGAACGTGCAGTTTCTCCATAAGGCGCAGTCGCCTTACAGCGTGAACATCCTGGCGGCGATCGCGGCCCGCGCCGCGGTGACTGACGGCGCTTATGTCGAAAACTTCGTGCGCCAGGCCGTGGCTGCGCGCGATCTCCTTTGCGTGGGCTTTAAGAAACGCGGCATCGCTTACTACGAGAGCCACGGCAACTTCGTTTTATTTCGAGCCGGAGAGAAATCCATTTTCGTTCGCGACGCGCTACGCGACCGCGGCGTTCTGGTGCGCGACAGAAGCTACGAAATCCCCGGCTGCGTGCGGGTCACCGCTGGAACGCCGCAGCAGGTCGAACGCTTTTTCGCAGCCTTCGACGAGGTGTTGAGCGAGGCGCGGGCATGAGTCTTCCGTATCTCGTCTTCGACATGGACGGCGTGCTCGCCGAGGTCTCTGAAAGCTATCGCGAAGCGGTGGTGCAAACCGTGCGCCACTTCACCGGGAAGACCGTTGAGCGCGAACGCATTCAGGAGTATAAAAACCGCGGCGGCTTCAACAACGATTGGCTACTCTCGCAACAGCTCTGCCGCGACTTCGGCGTGGAGGTCCCCTACGACACGGTCGTCGAGCACTTCTGCGCGATCTTTTTCGGACCGCGGGGCGACGATGGCCTGATCGCGCGCGAGGTCTGGCTGCCGCGGCCGGGCTTGCTCAATATGTTGGCGGCACGCTTCAGTTTGGCCATTTTCACAGGCCGTTTGCAGCGCGAGGCCGCGATCACGCTGCGGCGCTATGCGCCGGACGTTCATTTCTCGCCGATCATCGCGGCCGAGGATGTGCGGGACGGCAAACCGGCGCCCGAAGGTCTCGTGTTGATTCGCGATCGCACCCATTGCCGGGAGATGATCTACGTCGGCGACACCGTGGACGATGCACGCTGCTCGCGCGCCGCCAGCGTGCCTTTCATCGGCATCGCCGCGCCTTCCAACCCACTCAATGCGGAGCTGGCCGCGCTGCTCGGCGCCGAGGGCGCCGTGGCCGTGCTCGACGATGTCAATCAGATAGAAGGAGCCTTGGCCCAATGCGCAGCGCCACGATCGAACGAATAACCCGCGAGACGCAGATCCGCGGCTCGCTGAAGATCGAAGGAAAGGGCCGCTACGAGATCTCCACCGGCGTGCGTTTTCTCGACCACATGCTGGAGCTCTTCGCTAAGCACGGCGCCTTCGACCTCACGCTGCACGCACAGGGCGACCTCGATGTGGACCAGCATCACACCGTCGAAGATGCGGGCATCGTGCTCGGACAGCTCTTCGCTAAAGCGCTCGGCGACCGCGTCGGCATCAACCGCGCCGGCTACTTCGTCGTGCCGATGGACGAGGCGCTGGCCGTGGTCGCGGTCGATCTCGGTGGGCGGCCTTACCTGGTCTACCGGGACAAAGTGAAAACACGGTTAGTGGGCGACTTGCAAAGCGAGCTGCTGGAGGATTTCTTCCAGGGCTTCGTGACGCATGCCGGCGCCAACCTACACGCCAGAATTCTCAGCGGGCGATCGAATCACCACAAGGTAGAGGCGATCTTCAAGTGCTTCGCGCGCGCCATGCGCTACGCCTGTTCGAAGGACGCACGGTTGAAGAACCAATTGCCGAGCACCAAGGGCCTGCTATGATCACGATCGTCGATTACGGCGCCGGCAACCTGCGTTCGGTCGAGAACACACTGGCCCGGACCGGCGCGGCGTATCGCATCACGCGCGATCCAGCGCAGGTGCGCGCGGCGGAGAAAATCATCCTGCCGGGCGTCGGACATTTCGGACAGATGATGCGCGCCCTGGATGAGCTGGGCCTGCGCGAGGCGCTCGTCGAAAAGGCCCGCTCCGGCGTGCCCTTCCTCGGCATCTGCCTCGGGCTGCAGGCGCTGTTCGAGACCAGCGCGGAGGCGCCCGGGGAGCGCGGCCTGGCTCTATTTGCCGGCTGCGTCGAAAGGTTCCCGCTGACCGCGCGCGTGCCGCACATGGGTTGGAACGAGATCGTGCCCGTCGCCCCGTCGCGCCTGCTGAGCGGCCTCGCAGCGAAGCCTTACGTCTATTTCGCGCACAGCTTTTATTGCCCCCGCATGCAGGCCACCGCCGCCACGTGCGAGTACACCGGCGTCGCCTACACCGCGGTCCTCGAGTCGGCGAACCTCTTCGGCGTCCAGTTCCATCCCGAGAAATCAGGGCCTCTGGGACTGCAGATCATCGGCAACTTTGTGAGGATCTGAACTGTGCTCGCCAAACGTATCATTCCCTGCCTCGACGTCACCGGCGGCCGCGTCGTCAAAGGCGTCAACTTCGTCGGTCTGCGCGACGCGGGCGATCCCGTCGAGCTTGCCGCGCGCTACAACGAACAGGGCGCCGACGAACTCGTGTTCCTCGACATCACCGCCTCCAGCGACAACCGCGACACCATGGTGGACGTCGTGGATCGCACCGCGCGCGAGGTCTTCATTCCGCTCACGGTCGGCGGCGGCATCCGCGGCGTCGAGGACGCGCGCCGCATCATCCACTCCGGCGCGGACAAGATCAGCGTCAACACCTCCGCCGTCCATCGCCCCGAGTTGATCACCGAACTGAGCAACGAATTCGGCGCGCAGGCCGTGGTTCTGGCGATCGACGCGCGCCGCGCCGGTCCCGGCCGTTGGAATGTTTTCACACGGGGCGGGCGCGTCGACGAAGGCATCGACGCGGTCGCGTGGGCCGCGCGCGGCGAAGCGCTCGGAGCGGGCGAAATTCTGCTGACTTCGATGAATACCGATGGCGTGCAGGACGGCTTCGACTGTGCCTTGACGCGCGCCGTCTCGCGCGCCACCCGCATTCCCATCATCGCCTCCGGCGGCGCCGGCAAGCCCGAGCACTTCATCCAGGTCCTGACCGAAGGCGAGGCCGACGCCGCCCTCGCGGCGTCCATTTTCCACTACGGCACTTACACCGTGGAGCAGTTGAAACAGACGCTGGAGCAGGCCGGCATCCCCGTCCGGAGGATGGCGTGAACTGGGCGCGCGCCGCGCGCGGAGCCGCCGCATGATCATCCCCTGCATCGACCTGATGGACGGAAAAGTCGTGCAGCTCGTCCAGGGCCGCGATAAGGCGCTCGAAGCCGCGCCGCCGCTGGAAATGCTGGCGCGCTTCCACGGTTTCCCGGTGATCCAGGTGATCGACCTCGACGCCGCGCTGGGCCGCGGCGAGAACAATGCCATCGTCGAACTGCTGGCATCGCGCGCCCGCATTCGCGCCGGCGGCGGCATACGCACGCCCGAACGCGCGCGGGCATTGATCGACTGTGGCGCGGAAAAAGTGATCGTGGGCACCGCCGCATTCACCCGCGACGGCGTGAATCACGCGCTGTTGGGCGCTATCGTGTCCGCCGCGGACCCCGCGCGGGTGCTGGTCGCGCTCGACTCCCGGGGTGGACGCATTGTCGTGAAGGGCTGGACCGAATCGCTCACAATGAGCGCCGAAGAGATTCTAAACGAACTCGAACCTTATTGTTCCGGCTTCCTCTGCACCTACGTCGACAAAGAGGGCCTGCTGCAGGGAACCGACCTGGACTGGTTCCGCCGTCTGCGCGCGGCCACGACGAAGGAATTGACCGCCGCCGGCGGCATCACGACCATCGAGGAAATTCGCGCACTGCTGGCGCTCGACATCCACGCCGCGCTCGGCATGGCCATCTACACGGGCCGCCTGGACCTGGACACGCTGCGCGCGATGAATGCGGATTGAGACCCGCGGCGCCTACGCCGCGTATTGATCGAGGAAACGCTTGCCGGCCTTCACGCCTTCCAGTTCGCTCAGCCGGTTGCCCTCGTATTCGATGCCCACAAATCCGCGGTAGCCGGCATCCTGGACGATCTTCATCAGCCGGTCCATGTCGATCGTCGTCTCCTTGCCGTCGGCCCCGAAATCGTAGCACTTGAAGCTCACGCCCTTGGCGTACGGCATCATCTTTCGCACCGCCTCGTAGCGCTCCACTTCCTTCGGAAAGTTGCCGAAATCCGGCAGCGCGCCGAAGTTCGGCTGATTCACTTTCTTCATCAACGCGACGATCGCGTCGGGGTCCGACGAGAGCCCCCAGTGGTTTTCGATGAGCACGTTCTGCCCCGCCCCCTTGGCGTAATCGGCCAGCGCGGCGAAACTCTCGGCGCAGTAGTCGAGCACCGTTTCCCTCTCGCCGGGCGTCTTGGGCGTGACATCGGAATGCATGTTCGCGCGGATCGAGTGCCCGCCCAGTTCGGCGCTGTAGTCGACCCATTTTTTGTGGTTGTCGACGCTCTTGCGCCGGACCTCTTTCGAGGAGTGCCCCATCTGCCCCTCGTCATCGCACATGATCAATACGCACCGCGTCCCGGTCTGCTTCATCGCCGTTTTCAGACGCGCCAGGTAGCCCTGCGTCGGCGCGCCCCACAACCCGTTGACGAATTCCAGTCCCTCGATGCCCAGCTCGCGCGCGTAGCGTGGGAAATCGAGATTGGTCATCTTCAGGCCCATGATGGCGCGGTGCACCGACCACTCCGCCAGCGAGATGCGCAGCGGCTTGGCGCTTTCTCCGAGCGCAAAAGACGGCACCGCCATGCTCAGCGCTCGCAACATGTCGCGTCGATTGACCACGGGCATTGGATTATCTCCGGAGGGCCATCATATCAACTCGGC